>FTEW01000547.1_pt1 | contig 88090 bp, 77 predicted proteins | sample 1640301 | NCBI WGS metagenome assembly FTEW01 (sample SAMEA3914816, study PRJEB12502) | metagenome | biome: forest; material: soil | place: USA | collected 2011-09-16 | depth 0.3 m
ACGCCGCTGCCTTCCGAATTGACGCCGCTGCCTTCCGAATTGACGCCGCTGCCTTCCGAATTGACGCCGCTGCCTTCCGAATTGACGCCGCCGCTTTCCGAATTGACGCCGCCGCTTTCCGCATCGAAGCTGTCGCTTGCAACCCATCTTCCGTGGGTGTCCAGGAACATTCGCCCAATGAATCGCTCCCATCATCTGACGCTGCGGATTCTCGTTGGCATGCTCCTCGGCATCCTCGCCGGATACCTCTGCCACGAGCTTACCGACACTCCGGAGCGAGCCAGCGCGCTTGCGGACGGGTTCTCGGTAGTGACCGATGTGTTCCTGCGGATGATCCGCATGATCATCGCGCCGCTGGTGTTTTCGACGCTCGTCGTGGGTGTGGCTCACATGGGAACCGGCACCGCAGTCGGGCGCATCGGTACCCGCACCGTATTGTGGTTTCTCGGCGCGAGTCTCCTGTCGTTGACGCTCGGACTCGTCATGGTGCAGTTGCTGCGTCCCGGTGTCGGACTCGGTCTGCCTCTGCCTGCAGCCGCTGCGTCCGCGTCGGTCGGAACGGGCGACCTGACGCTGAAGACCTTCGTGACCCACCTGGTGCCGCGCTCGATTTTCGAAGCGCTGGCGAACAACGAGATTCTTCAGATAGTCGTGTTCTCAGTGTTTGCGGGAGTAGGTCTCGGCGCGTTGGGAGAGCGCGGAGCGCCGTTGCTCCGCGGGATCGAATCCCTGGCCGCCCTGATGTTGAAGATCACCGGCTACGTGATGCTGTTCGCACCGGTTGCGGTGTTCGCGGCGATGGCTGCGGCGCTCACCACGCGCGGTCCGGGAATCCTGGTGACGTACGGAAAATTCATCGGTTCCTTCTACCTGTCGATGGGGATCCTGTGGCTTCTCCTCGCGTGTGCCGGATTGGCCATCGTGGGGCGTCCCATCCTCAGGTTGTTCGGCTACATCCGCGAGCCGGCGCTGCTCGCGTTCGCAACGGCAAGCTCGGAAGCGGCCTATCCGAAGACTCTCGAGCAGCTCGAGCGCTTCGGCGTCCCCGGGCGCATCGCCAGCTTCGTGCTGCCCCTGGGATATTCGTTCAATCTCGACGGCTCCATGCTGTACTGTTCGTTCGCCGTGTTGTTCGTTTCCCAGGCGTACGATATTCCGCTCACCGTCGCGCAGCAGCTGACGATGTTGCTCCTGCTGATGGTCACCTCAAAAGGCATGGCCGGCGTGCCGCGGGCTTCGCTCGTCGTGATTGCCGCCGCGCTCCCGCATTTCAATCTTCCCGAGAACGGGCTGCTGCTGGTTCTGGGGATCGATCAGTTCCTCGACATGGGCCGCTCGGCGACGAACGTCGTGGGCAACTCCATCGCCACCTCCGTGGTCGCGAAGTGGGAAGGGACCGCCCTGCAACCGGCGCCTGCCGGGTGATCTTTCGATCAGTCGCACTGGACTAGCGGCCGGGGTGAGCCTTCGCAGGCGGCCGACTGCCCGGCTGCACATAGTTGCCGGCGAAGCCGGGATCGCATTCATAGGGAAATACGTGCTGACCGGTCTGCTGTTGCCAAGCGATGAAGCGCACTCCGCGGTTCTCGAGCACCGCCGGATCGGCGAACTCCTGCGTGGACAGCAGGCTTTTGCCATCCGCACTCAGCTTGAATCGTTCGAGGACGCGCACGTTGTCGGAGTGGTCCAGGCCGTTGTTGGTGATCGTCGCAGCCTCCAGATGGGTGGTCTCGACGACCAGCGTCGCGCCCTCCCAGTGACCGGATGAGAATCCCACCTTGGAATTCGGATAATCACTCTCGGGCCGGCGCCCGTCGAGAAAGATGATCCGCACCAGGTCGTAGTATTCGAGCTTGATGACGATGAAGGCGTCGCTCTGGAAGATCTCGATCGGAAAGGGCCCTTGCATCGCGTACACGATGGAGGGGGCCTTGCACGCATTTTCACTCGTCAGCTGATCGTATGGATTCCATTGTCGCGCCGCCTCCTGCGCCGCCGGCTTGAGTCTCAGGCCGCCGAAATTGCCGGCCGGCAGCTCGGTGGGACCCGTATCGTCGATGAAGACCGTGTCCGGCGCCACCTTCTCCATCAGCTCCCGATCGCGAGGCACGCGGACGTCCAGGTTCCAGAAACCGGATAAATCAGGATGCGCAGCAGATGTGGCGGGGCTCGGCGAGACTGATGCGGGCGGGGGCGTGCATCCAGCGCTGCCGCCCAGGACGATCACCAGCATTCCGGCGCGGATGCGGGTATTCAGGCACTCAATCGCACACCCCACGAGGCTCCCTCACTCTTTCTGTGGCGTCGGTTGGGTACCGACGGGCCGGCCGTCGGCCCGGATGGCCGTGCGCAGCCGCATGTAGTTCGATCCGTCACGCGCGGGCCATCCCTCTATGGTGATGGTGTCACCGACGTGGAGGCTGTCCTGCGTCCAGCCTCTGCGGCGCAGGATCGACGGAGAGTTAGTCTCCGCGCGCCAGATGATCTCGTGGTTTCCCTGTTTGACAACGAGCGTGACGACGCCGTGGGGATTGGAGAACCGGAATTCCTTGACGAGGCCGGTGACTTTGCGAAGCTGACTGTCGGTATCGAAGAAGACGGCGAATGAATGGTGTGCAGCGGCCACTCCAGGCAGCACGATGAACAGCGCCGCGGAGAGTCCCACAATGCGCCCGGCGGCGAACCCTGCAGCGCACCTGGCAATTCTGTTTGCGCACCCGGACATGCGGCGAAGTATCTACGAAATCCCTGCCGTGCGCTGCCTGACATTGGCGCAGCTCTCCACCAGGTGGTAACGTCCTGACGGATGATCAGCCAGATCCACCTCTGGTGCGCCTTCTGCAACTCGATCACGGATCCGGGCTTACTCGAGCAGTACCGGAAACTGCTCGACGATGAGGAGCGTGCCCGGCAAGCCCGCTTCCGGTTTGCCGCCGACCGGCATCGGTATCTGATAACACGGGCACTCGCCCGCACGGCACTCTCGCGCCATGCCGACGTGAAGCCGGAGCTGTGGAGGTTTACAACGAACCCCTTCGGCAGACCGGTGATCTGCAACGACAACGCCCTCGCACGCGGAATCTCGTTCAACCTCTCGCACACCGCAGAGTTGATCGTGCTCGGCGTTGCGCACGAGCGGGCGCTGGGAGTCGACGCGGAAAGTGCGCGATCGGCCGGCCTGGAAATTGCGGATCGGTACTTCGCGCCGGAGGAAGTCATGGACCTGCGTGCCCTGCCGGAAGCACGGCAGCCGGAGCGATTCGTCCAACTCTGGACTCTGAAGGAGTCCTACATCAAGGCGCGGGGAATGGGACTGTCGATACCCCTCAACCAGTTCGCTTTTCGATTCCCGCGGCCGGGACGCATCACTCTTGCGATGCAGCCTGCCTTGGGCGACGCGCCGGCCAACTGGCACTTCTGGCAGTTGCGGGCACGATTGCACACGTTGGCAGTATGCGCTCGCCGCCTGTCCGGCGAACCGCCGCAACTGGTGCTGAAGGAAGTGGTTCCCCTGGTATCCGAACGCGACCTGCCGGCCACGCTGTTGGTCAGTAGCGCCACCGGCTAAGGTCGGACGCCAAGCGCCTCCCCTTCGATCCGGCAACGCTGGGAGGGCCGGACGGAACCTGCGTGCACGCAGCGACGTTCCTGTCGCACACGTGAGCGAAGAAATCGAACCCTCAGTGCGAACTCCGAACAGAATGCACGAGCGGTCCCGGCGGTACGGAAGGAGCGTAGCGGCGAGTTTCTTCGCTGTTCCGCTCGCTCGGTCCGGCGGCACGCGCCGTGCTTCACGGCAAGCGTTGCGAAGTCGATAGGAGCGCCTTGATGACCGAACCGGAAAGACACTCCCCGCCCATGAAGCCGGCCGAAGGCTCCGCCAACTATCGCGATCGCCCGACCGAGGACGGCAAGTTTGGCGAGGGAGAGCAGGAGCCGACTTCATCCCGGCCGAGACCACCGGATCCGAAGCCCACGAAGGGGCCTCCGATACGCCCTGCGGATCGACCTTCCGGTTGATTGCCCGCCAAACGGCGCCAACCTCGACTCCCTGCGATTCCCCGCAGCAGCAGGTCGGTGGGAGTCGGTTGCCGTTATCTCACACGTGCTCGTCCCGCAGCTTACCGCCCAAGGCGGCGGCGACACTCGCGATGAAGGCTCCGATGACCAGTGACAGCGCTGTAAAAATCGAAGCCGCGGCTGCGGCCTTGCGCGCGCTCTCGGCAGCTTGTCGGACCTTGACGTCGGCGGCCTTCACCTGCGTGATGACATCGTTCACCCGCGCCTCTGCGTCCGATTCAGAGAGTCCGGCGCGAGCCGCCACCAGTTGGGCCAGGTACATGCGGTCCGCGGCCGAGACGTCTCCGCTTGCCACCCCTTGCGCCAGAATGCGAGCGACTTCCGCGCGCGCTTCCGGAGCAGAAGCCGTGGTGTCCGGTCGCGTCGATCGAAACAGGGTATCGACATCGTAGCCGTTCAGGGTAGAGGGACCCACGGTACCCGCATTGGCCCCTACACCCGCTTGCGCTACGTCGGAAGCGACAGCCCCTGCAACACGCGATCCGGTGCTAAGCGCGGACGATCCGGCCGACGTCAACACGGCGGCGACGATCACCGTTGCTACAGCCCAGGTTACGAGCCCATGCGCGGTGTCGCGGAAGAACACCTCATGAGTGTGGGTGCCGACCCACCTGGTACGCAGGCGGCCCGTTACATAACCGCCCAGACCCGAGGCCACCCACTGAGTGACGATGACCCAGATGCCGGTCGAGATCGCAAAGGCGGTCATCGACGTACCGCTGTTGGACCCTGGAGCAATCGCAACAAACCCGAGCCCGGAACCGAGCGCCACGAGGATCAACGACGCCGACGCCGCGACGAAGGCCCCAGCGACAATAGCGGCCCACGACACCGCCGAAACGGCGGACTCGACGGTCGCCTCTGCGGCGACGCCCGTAACCCGCGGCGCGCGCTCGTACACTGATGTATTCATAACAGGTGTCCTACTGCATCAATGCCAGATGAGAGCCAACAGAAGAATGATCGGAATCGGTACGCCGAGCAGCCACAGCAGAATTCCGCGTCCCATGACACTCCCCTCCATGAATTGCAGATACTGACATAACGAGTCTGAGCGGCTGGCGTTCCGCACTGCGGACGTCGGAACTTCCTCCCCTCCCCGACGTTCACCTCGAAGCCGTCCCCTTTCACCGCAGGAGGAAGCTGTATGGACGTTAAACGAGTATCGATCGTGGTCGTTGCCACAACCTGGGCCATGGCTGTCGGCGGTGCCTTCGCCGCGGATGCCGTCAAGAGCGATCAGCCGGTCAAGGATTCCTACATCACGACGAAAGTGAAAGGCGAGCTCGCGAAAGACACCGCGACGAAGGCTCGCGACATCAAGGTCATCACGAAGGATGGTGTGGTCGCCCTGTCGGGCATGGTCAGCTCAAGCGCGGAGAAGCAGAAAGCGGAAGCAGACGCTCGCTCGATCAAGGGTGTCGTCGATGTGGCGAATGGGCTGAAGGTCAAGGAATAGTCGGGGAAAGTCCGACCGACCCGTAAGAGCCGGGAGGCGGGCCGCCGACTCGACGTCGGCGGCTTCGCCTTCGCGGCAGTCAGGCGGTCACTGGGCCGCGACGCGAACGCTCACGCGCTCGGCGTCGCGAAGAGATTGTCGCGAAGAGATTCATGGCGAGAGATTCATGACGGCGACCGTACACCCTACCGCGAAAATCGGGATGGGCGCATAAAACCACAGCTCGCCGGTGCAGCCCTCCGTGGCTCCCGCAATGGCAATGAACGTGCGGATCTCGAATCCGCCCTGCCCCGCCTCGCGCCACGTCTCATCGTCACGGTAGGCGAGGAGTTCATCCCGCTTGTTGTTGAGGAAGCGCTCGAGAAAGGCGCGATCCCAGGGCTCGTTGATCTTGCCCGAATCCGGAGTCGCGGGCCAATGCGAGATGCCACCCGTACCGATCAGGGCTATCCGCTCGGGAGCACCGTCACATGCACGGCGCAGGGCGCGGCCGAATTCGTAGCACCGCTTCAGCGGAATGAGCGGCGGTCCCTGGCAATTGATGTTGACGGGAACGACGGGCAGGTCATAACGGGGCGTCAAGAAGCTCAGCGGCACCATGATGCCGTGGTCGAACTGCCACTCCTGCGCGTACGCCAGGTCGACATCCTGCATCACAGCCTCGATCAGGCGCCTGGACAGACCCGGGTTGCCCGGCACCCGAGTGTGCTTGATGCCGAGCCAGACTTCGTCCTCGATCGGACCTTCGTAGGTGTCGGCCATCCCGACGCAGATCGAGGGCATGTTGTTCATGAAGAAATTGGCGAAGTGTTCCGCACCGACGACGATGAGCGCGTCGGGACGCCGCTCCTCGAGCGCGCGCCGCATGCGATCGTAATGGGCATAGAAGGCATCGCGTACGGCCGGATCCGCCCGATCCTTGCGCCCGGTAATGCCTGGCGCATGGCTGCACACCCCCGCAAAAACGAGACTCATGATCGTCCGTCCGCGCGCGAATAAAGTCCCGTGCGCACCCCTCCGTACTTGCGTTCTCCGGCTTTCATGGCTTCGATGTACTCGTCCCACTCGAACCCGCGCAGCGCCGCGTAGTGCATGAGTAGCTGGCCGTTGACGCCCATGACATACAGCAGCCCGATATCCGGCTCGCGAATCGCGCGCAGCTCCTCTTCCGAAAGCTCGTACTCCGCCAGCAGCGCCTCGAGATCGGCGGCGTGGCGGCGCCGCAGCGCCGGATCCCGATTGAGCTGATAGATGAGCTTCTGGACGGAATACAGACTCATGCCAAGGCTCGCTTAGCGAGAACGCCGTGCCACCGATACCCGCCCTCTCGGCTTCGCCGAAGTCTCCTGCGCTACTTTCTCCAACTCGTGGAGAAGCGTGAACAGCTGGGCGAGGCGCTCCGCGCCGAACTTGCGCGTGATCTCATCATAAATCCTCTCCGCGAAGGGCGCATGACTGGCGATGAGGCTGAGACCCTTTCTCTCCAACCTGATCAGGCTCCTTCGCAGGTCGGAATCCGGCTGCCTCCGGGCGATCAGCTGACGCGCCTGCATGTCAGGCAGGATGCGCGAGATGCTGGGGGCGAGAAGACAAGTCGCTGCGGCCAGCTCGCTCGCCTCCAGCTCGCCCGAATGGGCGAGCGCGCGCAGAATCCTCCATTGCTGTTCGGTCACGCCCACCTCGCGTAACCCGGGTCGAAACCGCCGCATCACAGCTTCTCGCGCGCGCAGCAACTCCATCGGCAGCGACTTCGAGAACGCCCGCATCGGGACTTCTCTAGGGCTCATCGTCCACCACCGTGTTGCGGAGCAGTCCGACGCGCGAAATCTCCACCTCGACGAGATCACCCGGCCTCAGGTAGCGAGGCGGATCGAAGCGCGCGCCCGCTCCGCTCGGCGTACCGGTGAGGATCACGTCGCCCGGCTCGAGGGAGCAGAACGTCGAGAGGTAGTGGATGAGGAACGGCATCCCGAAGATCATCCGGTCACTGGTGTCATCCTGCCGCACCTCGCCGTTTACGCGTGTCGTGATGTGGATCGGTTCGGACCCCACCTCGTCGGCCGACACCAGGTAAGGACCGATCGAGCCGGACCGGTCGAAGTTCTTTCCCTGCGTGACGTTGAACTTGGAGTGACGCAGCCAATCGCGTACCGATCCCTCGTTGGCACACGTGTACCCGAACACGTGCGCCATCGCCTCCTCCGCTCGGATCCGACGACCGCCGCGCCCGATCACGATGACAATCTCGCCTTCGTAATCGAGCTGCTCGGACTCGCGCGGACGGACGATCGGCTCCCCGTGGGCGGAAAAAGAGGCGTGCGAGCGAGTGAAGATGCTCGGATACCGGGCCCGCTCGCGGCCGTCCCGGTATTCCTCGTTCCGATCGGGGTAGTTCACTCCGATACAGAAATAACGCAGTCCCCGACCGGCGGGATTCAGGATTTTCACATCCTCGAGCGCATAATCGGGCGCGAGGTGTGCGGCCATCGAGGCCATCGGCCCGGCCAGCCCGCCACGCAGTGCGGACACGATGTTGCCTCCATCACTGCCCAGCCGGGCACCGCGCAACCTCACGCCCAGATCGACGACGCCCTGTGGGCCAAGCGCTCCAAAGGACTCGCGGCCCTCGACGCGGAAGTTGAGCAGTTTCAAGCCGCGTCCTCGGCCAGGAGATTGGCCCGCCTGAGCACGCCATCCAGGCGACGCTCCAGGTCGACGGTCGCCGGCACCATCGGCAGCCGGTGCTCGTTCGCCGGGAGGATTCCGAGCCGCTTCATCATGTACTTGATGGGAATCGGGTTGGTGTCGAAGAACACCGCCTGGTTGATCTCGAAGAGCCGGCGATGCAGCGCCTGAGCACCGGCGAGATCGTTTCGCCAGACGGCCTCGCACAGGTCCGCCAGTGCGCGCGGCTGCAGGTTCCCGACCGCGTTCATCAGTCCACAGGCGCCGACGGACATCATCGGAAAGCTCAGCTCTTCGAGTCCGACGAAGATGCGGAACTGCGGTCCGAGCGCGTTCAGCGCCTCCGCGACGAATCCGAGATCGTTGACGGCGTGTTTCATTCCAACGAACGTCGACGACTTCGCTCGAAGCTCCTTGAGCGTATCGATCGTGACACTCACCGCGGTTCTGCCCGGTATGTGGTACACCATCCAGGGAAGATCCGATATCTTCGCGAGCTCCAGGTAATACGACACGAGGCCCCGTTGGGGAGGACGTATGTAGTACGGCGTCACGATCAACAGGGAGTCGGCGCCAGCCTTCGCCGCATGCTCCGTCAGCAGCCTCGTCTCACGCAATGACTGCGATCCCGTTGCGGCCACGACGGGCACCCTTCGGGCCGCCACCTGCACGGCGACATCGACGAGCCGGTTCCGCTCTTCCGCCGTGAGTGTCGAGGGCTCAGCGGTGGTTCCGTTCACGAGAATCCCATGCGAGCCGTTCGCGATCTGATGCGCCACCAGCCGTGCATAGACGTCGTAGTCCACCTCGCCGCCGCGAAATGGCGTGACCAGCGGAGGAATGGACCCCTTCAAGGAATCGAGCGTGCCCGGCACCTGGCCCTCCTCATGCGCCCAGCTTCGGCACCCGGTGGGTTCCGTAGGCCATGCAGACGTTCTTCGTTTCCATATAAAAGTCGAAGCTGTAATCGCCGCCATCGCGGCCGATCCCACTCGCTTTGACGCCGCCGAAAGGAGCGGGCAGATGGCGGTTGTTCTCCGAATTAACCCACACCATGCCCGCTTCCACGGCGTGCGCCATCCGGAATGCACGACCGGAGTCGCCCGTCCAGATGTAGGCCGCAAGTCCGTAGGGCGTATCGTTCGCGATCGAGATCGCCTCGGCTTCGTCCGCAAACGGGATGGCTGTCAGGACCGGGCCAAAGATCTCCTCGCGTGCCACGCGCATCTTGTTGTGCGCGTTGGCAAACAAAGTGGGTTGCACGAAGTAGCCTCCCTCTACGGCCTCCGCGCGCGCTCCGCCCACGCGCACATCAACGCCCTCCTCCCGAGCGATCGCGAAATAACTCAGCACTTTGTCGAGGTGGCGTTGGTGAATAAGAGGTCCCACTTCCGTTGCCGGGTCCAGAGGGTGACCGACCTTGAGTCTCGTGACCCGGGCCGCCAGCTCGCCCACGAACCGGTCGTAAATGGATCGTTGCACCAGCAGGCGGCTCGAGGAGGTGCAGCGTTCCCCGTTCAAACTGTAGATCATGAAAACCGCGGCATCCAGGGCACGCTCCAGCGAGGCGTCGTCGAACACGATCACGGGATTCTTTCCGCCCAGCTCCAGGTGTACCCGCTTCAGTGTGGGGGCACCTTGGCTCATGATGAGGCTCCCGGTTCGGGACTCGCCGATGAACGCCGTCGCCTTGATCGCGGGGTGCTCCGTCAGAAATCGCCCCGTGCTCTCACCCGTCCCATTCACGAGATTGACCACTCCAGGGGGGATTCCCGCTGCCGTCATGATCTGCGCCAGCAACGTGGCGGTGAGGGGACTCCACTCCGCAGGTTTGTGGACAATCGTGCAACCAGCCGCAAGCGCGGGCGCAATCTTCCAGGTGGACAGCATGAAGGGCGTATTCCACGGCGTGATGATTGCAACCGGGCCGATGGGCTCGCGGACCGTGTAATTCATGTGCTCCGCCGCCGGGAGGGATGAGCCATCCGCCGCGCTCGGCGCCCGGTCCGCGAAGAAGCGGAAGTTCTCCGCCGCCCGCAATGCAGCGCCGCTCATGAAGCGCAGCGGCTGTCCGGTGTCCAGGCATTCGATCAGTGCGATCTCTTCGCGACGCGCCTCGATCGCGTCGGCCACTTTGTGCAGCAGCGCCCGGCGAACCTCGCCGCCTTTGGCTCTCCAGGCCGGAAAGGCTTCGCGCGCCGCCGAGGCTGCGGCGTGCACGTCGGTTACGTTGCCGCAGACGACTCGGTTTAGAACGCGGCCGTCGACGGGCGAAATGTTGTCGAAGACTTCCTGACTCGAGCCGCGCACCGCTTGGCCGGCGATGAAATGCCCGAGCGGCACCTGTTGGAGGCGCTGCAGATAGCCCAGAGCCTTCGCGACATTGGTGGACAATACCTCGCTCACCCTCTGCACCTGGCTCATCGGCCCGCCTCACCCACAGTCTCCTGACGCCGCTTCACATACGCATGAAGGTTGTTCTTCTTCGCCGTCAGAACCGGATCGACTTCCTGCATCTCCAGTGAGATTCCCAGCGGCAGGCGCTCGTACAGCGACGCGAGCTGCTGGCAGGCCGTGGCGAAAATCGCCTCGCACGCACGCTTGCGTGTCTCGAGGTCACGGCCATGGCCGACCCTCAGCATGATGTGGACGAAGGCATTGTCCGGATGGCCGTCGGCGATGAGATAGTGGTCGGCCTGATAGGCCCGCACGCGGATGCCGCCGAGCGGAAACACGCCCGTAGCTGCCGCCGAATCACGCAGCGCCGCGAGGAACACCGGAAAGTCCATCTGCCCGCGCAAGTTCCCTGAGTACTCGATCAGAATGTGCGGCAAGGTCGTGATCCTGAGATACTTAACATCATAATCATCTCCCCGCCGACGGCGTGTCAAGCCGTGCAATTCGACCTCGGCACGTTTTCCGATCGCGCCGCCGGGCCGGTCCTGGGCGCTAGCGTGTTTGCAGTTCAGCGTCTCGGTCCCCTCCTGCGGCAGCGGGGCTTGCCCCTGGAGGGCGCGCAATCCGTGCTGTCGCTCCTTGAGCGCCTGGGAGAGCAATTTTAGCGCACTGAGCCGGCTTGCGACCGTGCTGGGTGAAGCGCAGGCGCAACGGGATGTTCCACATCCTGAGGTATGCGCTGCAGGTCTCCCATGACATCATCGAGGCGACGGCACCGCGACTTGGCATGCAGCGCACACTATGCGTCGCCGAACGCACCACACAGGGGCGATGAACATGGTCCAACAGTCGATAGGCGGCGGAGCGCGGCGCGGTGAGCAGGTTCTCCGGCGGCTACGCGATAGACCTCCTGCCCTCTGGTACCGGGGCGAGCTCATCAAGGATCCTACTACGCACCCCGCCCTGAGGGGCGGCGTGCACACACTCGCGCACCTCTACGATCTGCAGTGGGAAAGGGCGGACACCTGCCTGTACGACTCTCCGAGCACGGGCAACCAGGTTGCGCGGTCCTTCCTGATGCCCCGAACCCGGGAAGAGCTCGAGAGTGTCGGGCGGGCGATGAGAGTCTGGCAGCACGCGACCCTCGGCATGATGGGCCGCGCTCCGGACTACATCAATCGCGCCATGACCGGCTACGCCGCGGGAGCGGCCTTTCTTGCGGAGGCGGAACCTCGGTTCGGCTCGAACGCCGTGCGGCACTATGAGTATCTGCGAGAAAACGACCTGTGCCTGACTCACACGCTCGTCCCGCCGCAGGCCAATCGCGCCGTAGGTGCGTCGAACCAGGCTGACCCGTTTCTGGCTGCGCGGATCAAGGAAGAGACCGCCGCCGGCATCGTGATACGGGGGTGCCGCATGCTCGCCACTCTGCCGATTTCGGACGAGATCATGGTTTTTCCTTCCACGCTGTTGAAGAGCCACGAGGAGGACGCGCCTTACGCGTTCGGCTTCTGCATTCCGAGCGACACGGAAGGTCTGCGATTCATCTGCCGGGAGAGCGTGGACTATGGGCGCTCCCACTACGACCATCCCCTGGGGTCCCGGTTTGAGGAGATGGACGCCGTGGTCGTCTTCGACGACGTCCACGTGCCCTGGGACAATGTCTTCCTCTACCGCGACGTCAAGCGCTGCAACGAAGCGTATTCCCGCACGGGCGCGGTCGTTCACATGACTCACCAGGTCGTGATCAAGAACATCGCCAAGTGCCAGTTCTTCATGGGCCTTGCCGCGCTCATGGTGAGCTGCATCGGAGTCGAGACGTTCACGCACATCCAGGAGAAGCTCGCGGAGATCTGGGTCAATCTCGAGACGATGCAGGCATGCCTGCGCGCCGCGGAAGCGGACGCCCAACTCGACGAGTGGGGCGTGATGCGGCCCGCCTGGAATCCGTTGGACGCCGCCCGCAACCTGTTCCCCCGGCTGTACCCGCGAATGGTCGAGATCATCCAGCAGATCGGCGCGAGTGGACTGGTCGCCATGCCGACCGAGCGGGACCTGAGGGGACCGCTGGTCGAGGACATTCGGAAATACTATCAGGCGGCCCGCGCCGAAGCGTTCGATCGCATCCCGCTGTTCCGTCTTGCCTGGGACGCATCGCTCTCGGCATTCGCCTCCCGCCAGGTCCTCTACGAGCGGTTCTTTTTCGGGGATCCGGTGCGCATGGCCGGTTCGCTCGTGACCGGGCACAATGCCGAAATACAGACGTACGCCGAGAAGGTGCGCGCCTTCGTGAAATCGAATCGGGACGAGGCGTTTGCGGCGGCACCGGGCGCAGTGAGCTGACAGCGGCTGACACCGTCCCGGAGGGAATTGCCATGACCGAGGCCTCCGCACAGATCGATGGACGTGAATTCCGCGATACGATGGGACTGTTCGCAACCGGCGTCGCCGTCGTCGTCGCCCGTGCGGGCGAGGACGTCATCGCGATGACGGCCAATGCCGTCACTTCACTATCGCTCGAGCCGCTGCTCGTGTTGTTCTGCCCCGGCAAGAAAACCCGCTTCGCCCGCCATGTCGCCGAGGTCAGCGGTTTCACGATCTATATCCTGCGTCACGAGCAGCAGGCACTGTCGACGTATTTCGCCGGAGGATGGACGGAGCCGGTTGCACCGCCGTTCCGCCTCGTACCGTCGCGATCTGCACCGCGCTTGCAGGGAGCTCTCGCATCGGTGGATTGCGAGACCTCCTCGATCACGGACGTCGGCGATCACTGGCTCGTGATCGGGCGCGTCCGCGAGCTTCACCAGGGTATCCATCCCCATCGCCCGCTGCTGTTCTTCCGCGGCCGTTATCGGGGTGTTGATTTTTCGGAAAGCCATCCGGCACCCGACCTCATGAGCGTGCACGACGAGCCCGCACACATCTTCTACGACTGGTAATACGCGGAAGGCCGTGGCCGCTGCTGGCCGGATCAACATTGCCACGGTGAGGCTCCAGAGATCTTGATCTCGTAACCCTCCCCGGGAATTGCGTTTGCTGGGTATGTCGCGCAACACAACGTGGAGACGGTCATGGCCAAGATGAAGGCGGTTTGCATCTCATCGTTCGGCGGCCCCGATACACTGCAGGTCCAGAATATCGAGCGGCCGGTGCCGGCAGAGGACGAAGTGCTCATTCAGATCCGCGCGGCCAGCGTCAATCCCGTCGACTACAAGATCCGCTCGGGACACTACCCGCCGGTCAAGGAACAGGATCTGCCGAAAATTCTGGGACGCGACGTGGCGGGCGTGATTGTCGGACACGGCGCGGCTGTGACGGACTTTCACGCGGGCGATGAGGTCTTCGCCATGCTCGATCGGGGCTCTGGGGGCTACGCCGAATATGTGACGGTGAAAGCCGATCTGTGCGCGCCGAAGCCGGCGACGATAGGTTACACGGAGGCGGCTGCGGTACCTCTGGCCGGGATCACGGCGTGGCAGGGACTGTTCGACTACGGCAGATTGGAGTCCGGCCAGCGCGTGCTCATTCACGGGGGAGCCGGCGGAGTCGGGCACTTCGCGATCCAGTTCGCCAAGGCGTGCGGCGCCGTCGTATCCACGACGGTCGCCGCAGAAGACAAGGATTTCGTCCGTTCGCTAGGCGCCGACCAGGCCATCGACTACCGGGATGAGCGTTTCGAGGAGCTCGTGTCGGATGTGGATCTCGTCTTCGATCTGGTCGCCGGGGACACTCAGGAGCGTTCGTGGGCGGTGCTCAAGAACGGCGGCATGCTGGTATCCACACTCGCGAAACCATCCGACACCCAGGCCAGGGCGCACCACGCACACGCAACAAACTACATGGCGCAGCCGGATGCCGCGGAGCTGAAAACCATTGCCGGCCTCATCGATGAGGGTAAGGTCCGGCCGGTCATCACGGCGATCTATCCGCTGGAACAGGCGGCGGACGCGCAACGCCGACTCGAACGCGAGCACATGCCCGGTAAGGTCGTCCTCCAGATCGGTGCCTGAGCGGGGGAAGTCCCGCAGGAGATCGCGATGATTCGCAAACTGAAGTCTGGTGAATACCGGCTCTATTCGCGCAAGACGAATCCCGCCACCGGCCGGCGACGCAATCTTGGGACGTTCGCCACACGCGCGGCGGCACAGAAGCACGAGCGCGCCGTGCAATACTTCAAAAGGCACTGAGGACGGGGCGCGCCATCCGCCCGCCCGTAGTCATTCGCCCGTGTCCTCACCCTCGAAGTAGTCCACCGACTCCTGGTCCTTGATCAGCTTGCGAACCCACAGACCCTCGGGCCAGGTACTCGGGTCGGCCATACCCGCGAAGGCGAATTTCTTCGAATCCGGATAACCGACGATGTCCGTGGTGTTCTGATTCGAAAGCGACAGGTACTGCAGCGGCTGCCGGCCCGTGTTGGTAAGGGCGTGCGCGTGATCGGGGCCGGCGGGGAAGGCGACGTAGTCGCCCGCTCTCACGGCCACCGTGTCCTGGCCGATTCGCATCTCGCCCGTGCCGGAAAGAATGAATACGCCTTCCTCGATCCCCGTGTGAAAGTGAAACGGAAAGGACGTCTTGCCCGGCTGCAGCTCCATCCAGTTCATCCCGATGGCCTTCGCACCGGCGGGCTTACCGAGGCGTTTGCCGGCGGCTCCGAAGCGCCCGCGGGAGCGCCCCATAGCCTCGACCTCCTCCACGTTCACGACGTTAGGATGCCTTCTCGCACTCATGCGTCTGTCTCCTTCTTCGATGGCCTCGCTCCGCCCCGACGTTGCGCCGTGACTTTGCCGCAGTGTACGGCAGCTCACTTCGGCCGTGGATCCGCCAAGCCGGCGTCCGGTTCGCTGCGCCCCTCGCGCAGCATCCGCACTTCATTGTGCAGCGAGCGGGCGGCATTCCGAACCTCTTCCTGAAAGGCGGAATCGGCATCGAGCGCGTCATGGCTGGTCGCGTAAGGCGCGTAGTAGCCCACATAGCGATCGATCGCCGAGCTCCGACCCGCCTCAATCAGTTGCATGTCGGTAAGCCAATCCACCAGGGAGCGTCGCAGGGTCTCAGCCCCTGCCGCGTCGCCATGGACCACGACCGAGAATGCGCGCCCGGACAAATGGCGTGGATAGCTCCATCCGGCCAACTCGAGTGCCTTGGCTTCCGCGGCCGTCTTGCCGTGTGTCGAGGTAGGATCCGGATTGCCGCCGTCCGCGCACACCAGCCGATCCATCAACAGTTTGAGTACGCTCGGGGCCTGATACCAGTAGACCGGTGTCACGATCATCAGACCGTGTGCCGCCACGAAACGCGGATACAGCTCGTTCATCCAGTCATTTACCTGCCCCATGGCATGGTTCGGGTAGCAGGAGCAGGGCCAGTGACATAACGGCATCGCGGTGGACACACATCCCTTGCACGGCAGGATCTGGCGGCCGAACTCGGAGGTGAGGCGACTGAGGTCGAGCAGATCGGTTTCGACGTCCGCGCTCTCCAAAGCCTGCTGTGCGATACGGATCAGACGAAACGTCTTCGACATCTCACCTGGACAGGTCTCATCGCTGCGGGCGGACGCGCCGATGAGCAGAATGCGCGAGCGGGACGCCGGATCGCGCTGGCGCCGCTCGGCGGCCAGGATCTGTGCCCGCGTCTGCAGCCACTCCAGCGGCAGCTCGAAATCCGGAACTGCAAATCCGGCGCCGGCGCGGCGCGTGCGGGGGCTCTTGCGGTACTCATCGTAGCCATTCCACGCCGCCTCGATGATCGCCTCGATTTCACGACCCAACGGATCGAAACGGGGATCGTGGAAACGCTCGCGCAGCCGCCGACCGAACTCCTCGCGGCTCAGATGAGTACTGCCCTGGCCCCTGCGTACTTCCGGAACGGCGGCTACGGTGTTTGGGATCTTTCCGCTCGCCATCGGACGCCTCCACTCATCTGGGGAGTCGATGCAGCAAGATTCATGCGTCCTCAGGTCATCTCCAGAGCTCTGGGCCACGCTCTGCCCGGATCGGCGCCCTGCTCCGCGCGCAGCAGCCTGTCGAAAATGCTGCGCATGAGTGAGGGTCCGCGATCGTGTCCGATGGTGAGGGGATCCACCTCCGGCCGCAGTTGCCGATTGCGCTGCTGCGCCTCGATCATGCGCCGATCCTCCTCGAAGGCGATGTTGGCCAGTGCCAACATCTTGCCCGGCATTTCCGGATCGATGGCCGCCTCACAGGCCCGCGGACCCCAAGAGTAGAAATAGCGCGCCGTGTCCTCGGTTATCGCCGTGACCGCCTGGGAGGTGAAATTGGCGTGCACCGGCTCCGAAGTGGGCTCGCCGAAGTTGCAGCGTGCTGCCGTTCCCGCCGGGTGATTCTCCGATCGCATCAACAGGACGCCGGGAACGAGGTAGTCGTATCGCATCCAGCGATCCTGTCCCGACGGAATGCCTGCGTAGTTGCGCGCCGGCGCGTCGAGCGACCAGCGCTCCACGCGTATGCCCCGTTCGAGCGTACTGATCTTGGGGCGCGTCTTGGCGATCTTGTCGTCACCTCCGCCGAAGGTCTTCTCGTGTACATAGGCGATGTGCGAAAAATCGCAGAGATTGTCGTGGATGAGGAGATGATTGGCGTTGTAGTCGATGTTGCCGTGGAGCAGCGTCCAGGCAGGATCGTCGAGGCCAACGGCCGGGGGTACCAGGGAAACATCGGCAGACTCCTCGTGCCCCATCCACACCCAGATCCAGCTGTGCATCTCGACAGCCGCGTAGCGGCGAACGCGCGCCCGCGAGGGAATCGTCTCCTGCCCTGGAATCTCGATGCAACGGCCGGAGGCATCGAACTTGAGCCCGTGATACATGCAGCGGATGTCATCTCCCTCCCGTCTTCCGAGCGACAGGGGTGCCTGACGGTGGCAACAGCGATCCTCGAGCGCCACGAGATCTCCGCGACTGCTGCGAAAGAGCAGCAGCGGCTCATTGGTGATCGTCCGCGCGATCATCCCCGTATGCGGCAGCTCGGAGCCCCAGGCGGCGACGTACCAGCAGTTCCTGATGAACATGTTCGGCTCCCCCCCAAGGCTGACGACAACTCGCGCGTGCCTATCATCCTCCACATTCGGTCCGCGGAAAACTCGTCGCGGCGATGATTTGACCATGCCTATGCATAAGACTTAGGTTTACGGAATGGCCGAGGAGATCCTGCTGGCGATCGACCAGGGAACGAGCTCGACCCGGGCGATCGGGTTTACCCGCTCCGGCGCCATCATCGCCGAATCACGGCGGGCCTTCGAGCCGATCTATCCCGCTTCGGGGTGGGTGGAGCAGGACCCGGAAGCGATCTGGTCCACCACCGTGTCTACGACCCGGGAGGCCCTGAAAAGCCTGCGCGAGAAGCGCCGCCCGGTGCTCGCCATCGGCCTCACCAACCAGCGCGAGACCACCCTCGTGTGGGATCGGCGCACCGGTGTGCCGGTCTACAACGCCATCGTGTGGCAGGACCGGCGCACGGCCGCGCATTGCCGCGCGCTGCAGGAGGCCGGGCACGAGCGCGAAGTGGCGGACAAGACGGGTTTACGGCTCGATCCTTATTTCTCGGCGACCAAGCTGGAATGGATTCTGGACCGCGTTCCACAACTGCGTGAGGCGGCCGAGTCAGGGCACATCGCCTTCGGCACCGTCGACAGCTTTCTCATCTGGAGACTGACCGGCGGCCGCCTGCACGTGACGGATTTCACGAACGCGAGCCGGACGGCGCTGTTCGACATCCGCACCGGGCGCTGGGACCAGGGGCTCTGCGAAATCTTCAACGTGCCCATGAGCTGCCTGCCCGAGGTGCGCGATTGTGCGGGAGACTTCGGAGTGGCGGGCAAGGCGATCCTCGGCGTCGACATTCCCATCACCGGCGTCGCCGGCGACCAGCAGGCCGCGTTGATCGGTCAGGCATGCTTCTCGCCAGGGGATCTGAAGAGCACGTATGGCACCGGCGCATTCCTCGTGCTCAACACCGGGAAGCAACTCGTTCGCTCACACAACCGCCTGCTGAGCACCATCGCCTACCGGCTCGAAGGGGAGATTGCATACGCGCTCGAAGGCTCGATTCTCTCCGCCGGATCGACGATTCAATGGCTGCGCGACGGCCTGGGACTCATCGCGTGCAGCGCGGATGTCGAGGCGCTCGCCAGCTCGATTACGGACACGGGCGGCGTGTATCTGACCCCGGCTTTCACGGGCCTCGGCGCGCCCTACTGGGACCCGGACGCCCGCGGCGCCCTGCTCGGCTTGAGCCGCGCCTCGGGAAAGGCGGAAATCGCGCGCGCGGCACTGGACAGCGTGGCTTATCAGACCCGCGATCTGTTGGATGCGATGACGGCGGACGGTGTCAGCACCGCCGCGCTGAAAGTGGACGGCGGGATGGCGCGGAACGCGTTCTTCCTGCAGCGGCTGGCCGATATCCTCGGATTGCCGATTCTGCTGCCGCAACTGGCCGAGTCAACGGCGTTCGGAGCCGCCTGCCTTGCGGGTCTGGGCAGCGGTGCATACGGATCGTTGCACGATCTGACCGGACTGTGGCAGGCACAGTCACGCTACGAGCCCCGCACGGATGCGGAAACACGGGAGCGCGAGATCACCGGGTGGCGAGCTGCGATGCGACGCATCCGGACGAATTGACCCGATTCGCACCGCCGCGCGCCCGATACTCCGTGGGACTGGCGCCCATGATGCGCCGGAACTGGCGATTAAAGGTCGACAGATCTGCGAATCCGGATTCCGCGGCGACGGCCGCTACGGCTTGAGTCGAACGTCGCAACAGAACCGCCGCGCCTCGCAAGCGGGCGCGCAGCATGTATTGACCGGGCGTGACGCCGACAACCCGCTCGAAGACACGCAGAAAATGATACGGGCTCATCGCCACCTCACGCGCCAGTTCCTCGAGCGAGAGCCGATCGAACACGGCCGCCTCCATCCGGCGCAGCGCGGCCGTGACACGTCGCTCGTCGCGATGGCTTGGCCGTGGACAGCCATCGACCTCTCCTGCGAGCACGGCGCAAACGTCACCCACGAGACGCATCGCCAGCTCCTCCGCACGGACCGGGTCTGGTCCATCCCGAACCGCTTGGACCGCAGCGATGAGCGGGAGCAGCGGCGCTACCGGAGGCAGGCGGGATAACTCAAAGCCCATCCGACGCGCTCCGGGCACCCTGGCAAGAATCGGCTCGAAGAATGCGGGTGAGAATGAAAAGGACAGGCAGCGGTCACCGATGCTGTGCTCGTGCCCGCAACTGAAGGAGCTACCCAGGTTACCGAGCATCAGGCAGCCCGGCGCCATCACGGAAGAACCTTGAGCCGTGCGGTACTGAAACGTACCCGAGGTTACGAGCGCGATGCACAGGGACGAGTGTTGCTCTTCATACGGACGGTCGTGCGGGCCCGAGTTGCAGGTCACGTCGTCGACCCGCCAGCCTTTGCCGCCTGCCAGTTCACGGAATTCGATGCCCACGGGACGAGGATAGCAGCGGATGGCAATTTTTCCCAAGCCAACCGGGCGTCCCGACCGTACGCTGCCGCGACGGATCATAGCTGTGCTTGCGAAGATTGATATCGGCCGGCAGGGGTGGACGCGGTGTCGGAATTCTTCGCCTGCCGCGCACGGGATGACGCTGTTCACGAGTCAAGGTTGCGGAAAGAGGAGTGATTCCATGATCGACCACGTTTCAATCGGAGCCCGCTCGCTTGCAGCGGCAAAGCGCTTCTACGACCGCGCTTTCCTGCCGCTCGGATTCAAAGCCCTGAGTGAGTCGCCCGGCTCGCTGGGGTATGGAGACGACGACGCCATCCAATTCTGGGTAAGTGAAACATCCAGCCCGGTCGCGGCGGATCCGAAATCCGGCCTGCACTTCTGTTTCCGCGCCCCGACCCGCCGCAGCGTCGATGAGTTCCATGCAGCCGGGTTGGCCGCCGGAGGGCGGGACAACGGCAAGCCTGGTCTACGCCCCGACTTCGGGCCCGACTACTACGCCGCGTTCATTGTGGATCCGGACGGCTATCGCCTGGAGGCTTACTGCGCCCAGAAATCCTAGAATGCGAGCCGGCGGCGTCCGGCCCGGGCGCCGCCATGACTTGGCGTGGCTGGTGTCGAGCCCTCGCATCCGCTCTGCGCCGACGTTAGGCTCGCGGACATGGCGAATTCATATTCTACAGCGGCGGTTTGCGTGCTGGCGCTCGCGACCGCACAGGGGTCTTCCGCGATCTCCCGCGTCTGGGTTGCGGACAACGGCGACGGGACCTATCGCAATCCCATCCTCCACGCGGACTATTCCGACCCCGACGTCATTCGCGTCGGCAAGGATTTCTACATGACGGCGTCGAGCTTCGATGCCGTTCCCGGGTTGCCGATCCTGCATTCCAGGGACCTCGTTAACTGGGAGCTGATCGGACACGCCTATGCGCAACAGCCTCCACTGGAGGTGTATTCGAGGACGCAGCACGGCAACGGCGCCTGGGCCCCCGCCATCCGCATGCACAATCGGGAGTTCTACATCTTCTATCCGGACCCCGATTTCGGCATCTACATGGTAAAGGCGCGGGACCCGGCCGGTCCGTGGAGCGCTCCGCTCCTCATCAAACAGGTCAAGGGCTGGATCGATCCGTGCCCGTTCTGGGACGATGATGGCCGGGCCTACCTCGTAAGCGCGATGTCCGCGAGCCGTTCGCCGCAGAAGAGCACTCTGATCGTGAGTCGAATGCAGCCGGATGGTACTCAACTGCTCGATGGCGGAGCGCTGGTGTACGACGGCCATTCGCAGGATCCAACCGTCGAGGGCCCGAAGCTATACAAGCGCGGCGGTTACTACTACATCTTCGCGCCCGCCGGCGGCGTGCCACAGGGATGGCAGCTGGCTTTACGATCGCGGAGCGTCTATGGACCGTACGATCGACGTGTGGTGCTTACGAAGGGCAACACCGATGTGAACGGTCCACACCAGGGTGCCTGGGTGGACACTGCGTCAGGAGAATCGTGGTTCATCCACTTTCAGGATAAAGGCCCCTACGGACGCGTCGTGCATCTTGAGCCCATGAAGTGGGTCGATGACTGGCCCGTGATCGGCGACGACGGCATGCCGGTGTCGACGTTTCGAAAACCGAATGTCGGCCGGACGTATCCGATCGCTACACCGGCGGAATCCGATGAGTTCGATGGCACACACCTCGGTCCACAGTGGCAATGGCAGGCCAATCCCAAGCCCGCGTGGGCCTTTCCGGCGCCCGGCCTGGGGCTGCTCAGACTGTATGCCATTCCCCCTCCCGAGGGCGCACGCAATCTGTGGGAAGTGCCTAATCTGCTGCTGCAGAAGTTTCCCGCGCCCCGATTCACCGTGACGACGAAGATCACTTTTGCGGCCCGTGTGATCGATGACCGGGTCGGGTTGATACTCATGGGTTCGGACTACAGCTACGTGGGAGTCAGGAAGAAGGCGGACGGGCTGTATCTGTCCCAAGTGACCGCCAGGGACGCCGATCGGGGGGCCGCGGAGCGGGAGTCGACGGCCCTGCTCTTGACGGCGGAGGCGTTCTATCTGCGGGTGGAAGTCTCGCCAAACGCCGTCGCAAAATTCTCCTACAGCGCAAATGGAACGCAGTTCGTGGAGGTCGGCGAAGCGTTCAACATCAAGCCCGGCCGCTGGATCGGTGCCAAAGTCGGTCTGTTCTCACTGGGTACCGCCCCCGTCAGCGAGTACGGCTACGCCGACGTCGACTGGTTCCGGATCGAATAGCGCGGGCGTGTCAATCGGCTGTTAACGGCGGCGGAGCGTCCGGATCGATCGCCACCTCGACGAGATCGTCCACGATCCGCACCGTGTGGTGCGGCAGGGATTGCGTCGCGGGCGCGCTCAGCACTCGCCCGTCCGTCACATCGAATGAAGCGCCATGCAGCGGACAGATGAGCCGGGCACCGCGCAAGCGCCCTTCGTTCAGGCGAGCGTGTGCGTGCGTGCAGATGTTGTCCAGCGCGAACAGTCCTTCCCGGGTATGACACAGAACGATTTCGCGATTTCCGAGCACGCACGTCCTCATCTGCCCGCGAGGGATCTCCGAGAGGCGCGTCACCGGCTGGAAACCCATCAGGGCGCCGGCTCGATTCTCAACACGGCCCCGTCGTCTTCATCCGTGACCGCATACAACAGCCCATCGGGCCCCTGCCGGATATCCCGGATGCGTTGATGCAGCTCGGTCAGGAGCGTCTCGCGCCGGATCTCCCCGAGCTTGTCGTTCAGGACCACGCGCTCCAGACCACCGGTGCGCGGCACCTCGCCCCGGCGCGAGCTCCCCACGAACAGATTTCCCTTCCAGGCCGGGAACCGATCGCCGTTGTAGAACGTGAGCCCCGTCGGTGCAATGGAGGGCAACCACAGGATGAGCGGCTGCTCGACACCTTCCGCCACGGGCGATTCCGAGATGCGTTCACCCTCGTAGCTGCGTCCGAAGCTGATCTTCGGCCAGCCGTAGTCCTTTCCGGACTGGATCAGGTTGACCTCATCGCCCCCGTTCGGGCCGTGTTCGGCATTCAGGACAGCGCCGGTGTCGGGATGAACGGTAAGACCGAGCTGGTCGCGGTGGCCATAAGTGAACACTTCCGGCCTGGCGCCCGATCGAGCGACGAACGGATTGTCGCCAGGCACCTTGCCGTCGTCACGAAGGCGCAGCACCTTGCCGTACACGCTGTCGAGACGCTGCGCTTGATCGCCGAAGGGCGCACCCGTAGTCATGTAAACGAGGCCATCCTTGCCGAAGGCGATGCGCGATCCGCTCGTGCTGCCGGACTCGCCGACAAACAGCTCCTGCACATGCATCAGCGCGTGCCCGTTGAATTGACCGCGCAGCAAGGAGACGCGGCTCTCCCGCCTGAGCGGCGGTTTCGCATCCGGCTCCGGCGGCTTGCCGGGTTGGTTGAAGGTGAAATAGACGAGCTTGTTCTTCGCAAACTGGGGATGCACAACCACATCGTGCAACCCGCCGTTCCGATAGGGCGGATCGAGCGCTGGGACTCCCCCGACCGGTTCCGGATCGAGCGTAGCGGTCGGGCCCGCGGCGCCCGTGACGTTGTGGATCAGTCGCAACGGGCCGCCACGTTCCGAAACCAGCGCGTCACCGGAAGGCAGCAGAGCGATTGCGAACGGGTGCTTCAAGCCCTTCGCCACCACCACCGCGCGGATCTTGTGCTGCTCGGCCGTATCGAACGTATACGAGCTCTCCGCAAGCACCACCGGGGCAACTCCGATGTTCGGCGGCTGCTGCGCCAGAACCGCACACGGCGATAGAAATGCGGCGGCGAGCGAGACCGAGCGCAGAAGGCCGGCGCGTGACACAGGTTCCATTGGAATCGACCCTTTGCTTGGTTCTCGTCCCATTGTCCATGATACGTGACTGGCCGCTACCTGGGCCTCGCTTTCGGTTTTTTCGTACAATGCCGTCTACCGGCCGAAAGCTTCCGGCGGTTGAACGAGTCATCGAGTCTGTTGGCGAACGGGGGGAACGCGCTGTGAAGATCTCAACGTTGTTCACAGTCGAGGGTTATGCGGCGGTCGTCACGGGCGGCGCCAGCGGCCTGGGGCTGGGATTCACCGAAGCGCTCGCACACAACGGTGCGCGGGTGACGATGCTGGATGTCGACCCGGACCGCATAGAGTCCGAGACAAAACGGTTGCGCGGCGCCGGATTCGACGTCGCGGGCCGGATCGTCGACGTGACCGATCACGCGGCTCTCGACGCCGCGTTCGACGATATCGTCCGCGGCTACGGTCGCCTGGACGTCGTATTCGCGAACGCCGGTATCGATCCCGGTCCTGGCTTCATCGGCGCCTGGGTCGGAAGTCAAAGGCCCCGCGTCCCCGAGGGCGCCATCGAGAATTACTCGGATCAGCGCTGGAATCGCGTCATCGATATCAACCTGAACGGCGTCTTCGCGACGGTGCGGGCGGCGGCCCGTCACATGAGGCCGCGCAACTCAGGCCGTATCATCATCACGACTTCGATGGCCGCGACACACGTGGAGCCCGCGATCGGGTCGGCCTATATGACCGCCAAAGCCGGATGCGCTCACTTCATGCGATGTGCGGCTCTCGAGCTCGCCGCCCACAACATCACGGTCAATGCCATCGCCCCCGGCTTCTTTGTAACCAACATCGGCGGGGGACATGCGCGCAATCCCAAGACGCAGGAGGCGCTGTCGCGTTCCATTCCGATGCATCGCGTGGCATTCCCGGACGACGTGCAGGGGCTGGCGCTGTTTCTCGCCTCTCCCGCATCGGCGTATGTCACCGGACAGGAGATCCTCATCGATGGCGGTTGGGGGATCGGAGTCGCAGACTGAACCTGCGTCCTTCACTGGCAAGGCGCGCTACGCTAAGCGACGCGTCAGGTCGCTCGTGAGCGGTCGGCTGTTACTTCTTCGCTTCTTCGAGCGCCTTGGCGACCAGTGACGAGGCCGTCACGCCCAGCACATCCGCCAATCTGAAAATGACTGTGAGCGTCGGCGTCCGCAAGCCTCTTTCCAGCAAGGAAGGATACGTGCGGTCAAAGTCCCCCAGGGAGGCCAGCTGCTCCTGGGACAGACCCTTTTGACGGCGCAGCTCGCGCAGCACCCGCCCGAAAGCGATGGCAACTTTTTGACGTCGCATAATCATCAATCTTGACTCGATTGATGATTATGTACTACAGACGCGTGTCCGAAAACAGAATAAGTGTCGTGACCAGCGCAGCGCGCTATTCAATGTCCGGATAGGGTCCCCTGCCCCCGGCGGCGATAAATCGATCGACCCGCGCCTCCAACACGGGCAGTGGAACTGAACCCAGCTCCAGCACCGCGTCATGAAAGGCACGGACGTTGAATCCGGACCCCAAAGCCTTCTCAGCCTTCGCACGTGCCTGAATGATCGTCTTCTCACCCAGGTAATACGAGAGCGCCTGCGCCGGCCAGGCGATGTAGCGATCGACCTCGGTTTCGATCTCGTGCTCCGACAGCGCGGTGTACTCACGCATATACGCGAGCGCACGATCACGCGTCCAACCCTGCGAATGAATGCCGGTGTCGACAACGAGACGAACGGCCCGCCAGATCTGGTATCCGAGCATGCCGAAGCGATCGTAGGGTGTCTCATACATTCCCATTTCGACCCCGAGCTGCTCGCAATACAACGCCCACCCCTCTCCGTAGGCAGACAGATAGGTGTGCTGGCGAAATTCCGGTTGTTCCTTGTGCTCCATCGCGATGGGAATCTGGAAAGCGTGTCCGGGCGCCGACTCATGGAGAGTCAACGCCGTCAGGTTGTACAGTGGACGCTCGTTCAAGCGGTCGGTGTTGAGCAGATAGACCCCGGGACCGCCGCGTCCTGCCGTGTAGAAGGGTGCAAGATCGGGAGGAACCGGCCTGATCGTGAAGCGCTGCCGCGGCAGGTAGCCGAAGAACTGCGCGGCCCTGCCATCGAACTTCTTCGCGATCCAGGCCGCGCGCATCAGCAACTCGTCCGCGGTCTTCGCATAAAAGCGGGGATCGGTACGCAAAAACGCGAGGAACGCGGGAAAGTCGCCGCGGAAGCCGGTCTCCTTCATGGCCGCCAGCATTTCATCGTGCAGCCGGGCGACTTCCGTTTCACCGAGCGTGTGAATGTCGGCGGGGTCCAGATCGAGCGTGGTGTACTCCTGGATCTTCGCGCGGTAGTAAGCGTCTCCGTCCGGTAACTCCCGGGCCGCGAGCGTCGTTCGCGTCCCCGGAAGATACTCGGTGCGCATGAACTTCAGCAGCTTGAGATAGGTCGGCTGAACGACATCGCGTATGACCTGGATCGCCGCGCTTCGCAGCGCCGGCCGCTCCGCCTCCGGAACACCCGGCATCTCCTGGAACGGTGTGTAGAAAAGACTTTCGACGGGCGTCGCAGCAGTCACCGCGGTGATGGACGCGTCGCGTCCTTCCAGCGTCACCCGCGGCGGCGTGAATCCACGCTTCAGCCCGGCACGCATCTCATCCATCTGCTCGTGAAAGTAGCGCGGAATGTCGCGCATCTGCGCGATCCAGTTGCGATAGTCCGTCGTCGTCTTGAACGCTCGGCGGGCCGTATAGCCGATGTCGGTCCAAAAAGTGGAATCGGAGTTGGCAGGCATCTCGTAATCGCGAAAATGCTGCGCTGCGATCAACGCTCGAATCTGTGGACGGTAAACGTCGTAATTCAATTGCTCGGGTAGCGAGAGGTGCTTCCGGTCGATCGCGTCCAGCCGGCGCAGAACATCCTGCCAGTACGCGAGCCGCATCTGCTGCGCTTCGGAATCGACCCTCGGCAGATGGCTCGCGATCGGCCGCTGCGAGTCTTCATCGTCGGGAAACTGGTCGTCACGCCACTTCCACTCGGACGAGTAGATCTCTCGCAAACGCGCGTCGGCAGCCTGCGGTTTCGGAGTTGGCCCGCAGCCTGTCAACCAAGCCCCCGCCGCGGCGATCGTCGCGGCGATCGCCCCGACCCGTGACCTCAGGACGATCCCTTCAGACAATCGCTCATGTACTTCTTCCGGTCATCTGCCTTCAATCCCTTGCTTTTCGCATCGGCGCTGCAGGTCTTCATTTTCTGCTGCTGGCTGTTGAGGGAAGCCGGCGCGGCGGCAGCAGAGGACAAGCAGGTCTTCATGAACGCCTTGCGATCTTCACCGCTCAGATTCTTCGCCTTGGCGTCCGCGTTGCAGCGGATCATCTTGGCCTGCTGGCTGTTGTCCGCCTGCGCGTTCGGGCTGATCGAACCGAGCGCCAGGAATGCGGTCGTCGCCAGAATCCAAAGGCACCGTGTCATAGAGGCCTCCGTCAAAGTCGGGAGAGGACGAAACGGACGTATGGTAAACCCTGCCGCAGTCGGCGACCACGCGCCTGAGCACACCGCAATGCTCCGGGTCTCTTTAGAGCTTCCCCTTGAGGAGCCTCTTGCGGATCGCACGCGACTCGCGTCTCTGCTTGGCGGGCACCACAGGGTAGGCCAGATCCAGTCTCTCGAGAGTCTCCACGATGATGCTGGAGATGATCAATTGCGCGTTTTCCTTGTCGTCCGCCGGTACCACGTACCAGGGAGCGTGCGCGGTGCTCGTCGCGCCCAGACAGGCCTCATAGGCCTGCATGTAATCCTTCCAGTATCTGCGCTCCTCGACATCGGCGGCGCTGAACTTCCAGTTCTTGGTCGGATCATCCAGGCGCCGCAGAAACCGCTCGCGCTGCTCTTGTTTAGAAAGGTGGAGGAATAATTTGACGATCCGGGTGCCGTTGCGGTGCAGGTGCTGTTCCAGCGCATTGATTGATTCGAACCGCTTGCGCCAGATATCCGGGTCGTCGGCGGCGTGCTCAGGAAGCCGTTCGGCAACGAGAATCTTCCTGTGTACCCGCACGATGAGCACCTCTTCGTAATACGAACGATTGAATATTCCGATCCGACCCCGCTCCGGCAGCGCGCGCGTGGTGCGCCACAGAAAATCGTGCTCGAGCTCCTCGAGACTCGGATGTTTGAAGCTGAAGACCTGGCATCCCTGCGGGTTGACTCCCGACATGACGTGCTTGATCGCGCTGTCCTTCCCGGCGGCATCCATCGCTTGAAAAATCACGAGCAAAGCGTGACGATCCTCCGCGTACAGCAGATTCTGCAGTCGGCGAAGTTCGGCGACGTGGGCCTCGAGAAGGGCCTCGTAGTGCTTTCTGGACCGGTACAGCGGTGTGCCGCGAGTGGGCCACTCGCCCAGATCGACTTTCGCCTTGGGCCGTACCCGGTAGCGCTTCGGTTTGATACTCATCGCCACGCCCGCTTGGGACAACGGGCGCGCGTCTCGCCGCTATCCGTGTTGGAACTGTTGCGCCTGTACTCCCGGCCAGCGCCGTGAGCGAAGAATTACCGCCGCTCACGGTGTGAGTGACGGCATGAAAGTAGCCTGTGCCGACTTCACGCTGGTACCTGGCTCGCAGTATAGCCTTCCTGCTCGGCGGCAAATTCCGCCTGCTGGAGCGCCACGTAGGGGTCCTGCGATTCGTCCGGAGACATTGCGCCCGCGAGATTGGCATCCCCCGCCACCTGCCAGCCGGACAGATAGATCGCGTCCAGCCCCGCTTTCACCTGCCACACCGCCTGATTACGCGTCAGCGCGCTCAAGGCGTTCGCGAACGGTCGGGCGCGGCCTCTAGTCGGTCGTGGCGCGGGCGAGTCGGCTGTTGCGAACGCTGTAGAGGAAGTACACGACCACACCCACGGCATTCCACACGAAAAAGTATTTCCACGTCCTCGATTGCAGGCTCACGAACAGATAGATACAGCCCACGATCGCGAACGGCCCCACAAGCCATGCCCACGGCGTCCTGAACGTTCGCGCCAGATTCGGTGCTCTCACTCTCAAGACGAGCATGCACAGCGATACTGCAATGAATGCGCACAGAGTCCCTGCGTTCGCCACTGCTGCGATGTCCGCAATCGGAAACAGCGCAGCGACCACCGAAACGACCACCGCGGTGAACAGCGTCATGGCTACCGGTGTTCCCGTCCGAGGGTTTACGTGTCCCAGGCTGTCCGGAAGGAGTCCGTCACGGGCCATCACAAAGAAGATACGGCTCTGGCCGTACATGAACGCTAGGATCACGGTCGGCAGCGCGATCACGGCAGCGGCGGCGATCGCAGTCGCGGCCAGCGGATGGCCGAGGGAGCGCAGAATGTGGGCCAGCGGTTCCGGACTTCTGGCGAAGTCCAGGAAGGGAATCGCACCGAGCGCGGCAGCGGCGACCGCCATGTACAGCAGCGTGCAGACGACCATGGACCCAATGATTCCCCACGTTACGTCGCGACCGGGATTGCGTGCCTCCTCCGCCGCGGTGGATACCGCGTCGAAGCCATAAAATGCAAAGAAAATGATGGCCGCCGCCGCCATCACTCCGTGCGTCCCATTGCCGGCGGTGTGGGCTGAGAACCCGTACGGCATGAACGGAGAGAAGTGACTCGACTTGAATGCCGCGAGCCCGATGGTGATGAAGACTATGAGCGCGATGATCTTCACCGTGACGAGGCCCGTATTCACCGTTGCGCTCTCACGGGTGCCCAGGATCAGCATCCCTGCGACGACGAAAGTGATCGCCACCGCCGGCAGGTTGACCAGCCCTCCGGCGAACGCTCCCGCCAGAAGCGCGGCGGGCAGATGGATTCCCGCGGATTCCAGGACCCCGGCGGCGTAGCCGGACCATCCTACCGCCACGACACTGCAGACTACGGAGTACTCCAGTATCAGACTCCAACCTACTATCCAAGCCAGCAACTCACCACCCACGGCGTATGTGTAGGTGTAGGCGCTCCCGGCCGCCGGGATCAACGACGCCATCTCCGCGTAGGCGAGCGCCGCGCATGCACAGACGAGTCCGGCAATCACAAACGACAGAATGACGGCCGGGCCGGCCATTTCGGCGCCGACTCCGATGAGCGTGTAGATTCCGGTGCCCACCACGGCCCCGACTCCCAGTGCCACCAGGTGGGGCCAACTGAGGGTTCGCTTCAGCCGTCGGCTCGGATCGAGATGTGTGGCGGCGTCAAACGCCTTGCGTCGGTTCCAGAAGCTCATCCGTGCATCGTAGCATTTTCACAGGTCACACCCGGTGAGCGAAATCAGCCCTGTTTGTCCCGTTCGAGCGTGTGCAGAGGAGCATGCGTCCGCGGCGTCGAATCCGGGCGGTGAGCTTCTGCGGAGCGCAGCGGCTCGCACTCCTTCAACGTATTCAGACAACGCTCGGCCAGCGCCTGATATTCACGTGTCCCCGCCGCCTGCCACTCGATTTCCTGCGCGGTCAGCTCGCGCACTACTCGCGCGGGCGCACCTACCACCAGAGTCCGTGGCGGCACGACGAGTCCGGCTCGCACGAAACTGCCGGCACCGACCAGGGCGTATTCGCCGATGACCGCGTCATCCATCAGAATCGCGTTGATCCCAACAAGGGCTCCGCGGCGAACGAGACAGCCGTGCAGGACCGCTCCATGTCCGATGTGAGCATTTTCCTCCAGAACGACTTCCTTTCCGGGAAAAGTATGCAGTACGCAATTGTCCTGCACGTTGGCACCGCGTCCGATCAGGATGCGACCCATGTCACCACGCAACGCCGCGCCCGGCCCGACGTAGCAGTGCGGACCCACGCTGACGTCGCCGATCAGTGCGGCCAATGGATGGATAAAGGCGCTGGGATCGACGACCGGAATCAGTCCGTCCAGGCAGTAAACAGCCATGCGATCAGCTTCCCCGGCGCTTGTTCAGAAATTCGTGCGCCGATGCGCGGAATTCGGCGGAGTCGAGCCGCTGTCTGAACGCGTCCAACTCCTCCTCGATGCGATCGAGGACGGATGTGGATCCGCTGCGCAGGAGACGCTTGGTCGCAAGGAGGGCTCCCGCGGGTTGCTGTGCGACCGCGTGCGCAAGCGCCCGTGCCTCGGGCATGAGAGCCTCGTCATCCACCAGCCGATTGACGATGCCCAGCTCGAACGCTCGCGCCGCATCGATAGGTGCACCGAGCAACAACATTTCCGCGGCGCGCTGATATCCGATCAGGCGCGGCAACAACAGCGAGCTCGCTGCCTCGGGAACGAGCCCGAGTCGCACGAACGGAACGGAGAGCCGTGCGCTGCGTGCGGCAACGACGAGATCGCAATGAAGAAGCAACGTTACCCCGATCCCGACGGTCGCGCCGTGAACGGCAGCGACCATGATCTTGCGGATTGCGGGCAAGGTGCGCAGGAATCGAGCCGCGTCGTGATCGTCCCCGAGCGCCGGACCGGTCAGAAAGTCGTTCAGATCGTTTCCGGCGGTGAAGCCGGCACCGGCGCCGCTCAGGAGGATGACGCGGATACCGTCGTCGACGTTCGCGTCGTGAATCGCGCTCGTGAGCGCGCGATACATCTCGAGTGTTATGGCATTACGTTTGTCCGGACGGTTGAGGCGCAACTCGCACACGCCTTCGGACACCGCAACGGTCACATTCCCGGTCGCGCTCATCGTTTGCATCTTACGCCCCTCCCGTCGTTCTCATTTCACTCCGTGAATATAATCATATTATAATGCCCATTAAATGCTCCATCCCCTGCCGCGCCTCAGCCGTCTCGCCGTCGAGCGGGCGATGTCCAGCCACGATCAGATCGTCGCCGTGCTCGCCACCGAGATTCTGAAGGGAATTCACAAGTCCGGCGCCAACATGCCCCCGGAGCCTGCGCTCATCGAACGATTCCAGGTCTCACGGACCGTCATGCGTGAGGTCATGAAGACCCTTGCGGCGAAGGGTTTCGTCGTGTCCAAGACACGCATCGGCACGCGTGTGCTGGATCCCGTGAATTGGAACTTCTTTGACGCGGACGTACTGGCCTGGCGGGTTCGCATCGGACTCGACGATGCCTTCTTTCAAAGCCTCACGGAGATCCGGCGTGCCGTGGAGCCGGCCGCCGCAAGCCTCGCGGCCAAACGCCGCACCGCGGCCGACGTGTCCCAGCTGCGGACGCTGGTCGCGCGGATGAGCGCCTCCAGCCACACACGCCAGAGCTTTGCGCAAGCGGATCTCGAGTTTCACCTTGCGATCGGCTCCGCCTCCGGCAATCCACTGATGCGGGCGATCGCCAGCGTCATCGAGGCAGCGCTGGTTGCCTCGTTCTCGATGAGCTCACCCGTCGATGATGCGAGCGATCACGAAATGACCGCCAACGGCCATGCGGCGATCGTCGATGCGATCGAGGCGCGCGACGAGGCGGCGGCGGCGGCGGCAATGTTGCGGGTCATCGATATCGGTGTGCGACGCATCGACACCACCAGGAAGAAACGAGGATCGAAGCGATGAGGAACGATCAAGGAGCCCCTGCGGCAGCCCGCCGCCTGCGCTCGCGTGCGTGGTTCGACAATCCCGCCAACCCGGATATGACCGCGCTGTACCTGGAGCGGTACCTGAATTTCGGCCTGACGGTGCAGGAGTTGCAGTCGGGCAAACCCATCATCGGCATCGCGCAGACCGGCTCGGACCTGTCACCATGCAACCGTCATCACCTGGTGCTTGCCGAGCGGGTCCGGGAGGGGATCCGTGAGGCGGGCGGGATCGCGCTCGAGTTCCCGGTGCACCCGATTCAGGAGACCGGCAAGCGGCCCACGGCCAGTCTGGACCGCAACCTCGCCTACCTCGGTCTCGTCGAGCTGCTGTACGGCTATCCGCTCGACGCCGTGGTGCTGACCATCGGCTGCGACAAGACGACGCCGGCGTGTCTCATGGCTGCCGCTACCGTCGATATCCCATCGATCGCGCTTTCCGTCGGGCCGATGCTGAACGGGTGGCACAAGGGGGAACGAACCGGTTCGGGCACGATTGTCTGGAAGGCGCGCGAGTTGCTCGCGGCCGGACAGATCGACTATGCCGGCTTCATTGAGCTTGCGGCGACCTCCGCACCCTCGACGGGTTACTGCAACACGATGGGCACGGCGACCACGATGAATTCGCTGGCCGAAGTCCTGGGTATGCAGTTGCCGGGCTCCGCCGCAATCCCCGCTCCCTACCGCGAGCGGCAGCAGATGGCTTACGAGACCGGAAAGCGAATCGTCGCGATGGTGCACGAGGATCTGCGCCCGTCCGCGATCATGACGCGCGACTCGTTCCTGAATGCGATCGTCGTGAACTCGGCGATCGGCGGCTCGACGAACGCGCCGATCCACCTGGCCGCCATCGCGCGCCATCTGGGCGTCGAGCTCACGCTTCAGGACTGGCAGACGCACGGATACCACGTACCGCTGCTCGTGAACCTTCAGCCTGCCGGTACCTATCTGGGCGAGGACTATCATCACGCCGGCGGCGTGCCTGTGGTCGTGAACGAGCTGCTGAAGCATGGTCTCATTCGCGAACATGCACGCACGGTCAACGGGCGCACGATCGCAGAGAATTGCCGAGGGCGCGAGATACAGGACGCGCAAGTCATCCGGCCTTTCGAGCAGCCGCTGCGCACGAATGCCGGCTTCGTCGTCCTCCACGGCAACCTGTTCGACTCCGCCATCATGAAGACGAGCGTCATTTCCGAGGAGTTTCGTCGGCGGTACCTGAGCAACCCGTCGGACCCGGAGGCTTTCGAAGGGCGCGCCGTGGTATTCGATGGGCCCGAGGACTACCACGCACGGATCGACGATCCCGCCCTCGCCATCGACGAATCCACGCTCCTGTGCATGCGGGGCGTCGGCGCGATCGGCTACCCCGGAGCCGCCGAGGTGGTCAACATGCGGCCGCCCGCATACCTGATCAAACGCGGCATCACCTCCCTGCCGTGCATCGGAGACGGCCGCCAATCGGGCACTTCCGCGTCGCCTTCGATCCTGAACGCCTCGCCTGAAGCGGCCGCCGGCGGCGGGCTCGCCCTCCTCAGGTCCGGGGACCGCGTCCGCATCGATCTGCGCAAGCGGACGGCCAACATTCTGATTCCGGATGCCGAGCTCGTCGCGCGACGCGCCGCTTTGGATGCGGCGGGCGGCTATGCGTTTCCGCAATCGCAGACTCCCTGGCAGGAGATTCAGCGCTCGATGGTGGATCAGCTGTCGGACGGCATGGTGCTGAGGCCGGCCGTGAAGTATCGGCGGATCGATGAGACTTTCGGGCTGCCTCGCGACAACCACTGACCCGCAGCGCGGGCGTGCCGCCTCAGACCCATCCGCCGTCGACGACGTAGTGCTGGTTGGTGCACGCGCTGGCTTCGTCGGAGGCCAGGAAAACGACGAACTTGGCCACCTCCACGGGTGCCAGTCGCCGCTTCAGACACTGGCGCTCCATCAGCTTCGCTTCGCCTTCGGGCGTGAGCCATTTGTCGAGCTGCCGCTGCGTCATGATCCAGCCGGGAGCGACGGCATTCACGCGAATGCCAAACTGCCCGTAGTCGCGTGCGAGCGAGCGCGTCAGGCCGATGACGGCCGACTTGGAGGACGTGTAGGCAGCCATGCTGCCCTGTCCGATCATCCAGGACACCGACCCGAGATTGACGATCGCACCCGCCCCGGCGCGCTGCATGTCCGGCAACACACCCTGGGCGCAGAAGAACTGGTGCTTCAGGTTGACTGCGATGCGGCTGTCCCAGATCGCCTCGGTGACCGATTCCGTCGGATGTCGCTCATCGTTGGCCGCGTTGTTGACCAGGACCTGCACGGCCCCGAAATGGGACTTTATGACCCCGAGAGTGCGTTGCAGCGCCGCAATGTCGGTCAGATCGCACGGTTCGAAATGCACCGCGGTACCGGCCTCCGTGAGCTCTTTCACGAGCTTCATCGAGGGACCCACCGCAATGTCGATGAACGCGACCCGGGCCTTCTGGCGGGCGAACTCGCGGACCATGGCCTCGCCAATGCCGGAGCCTCCGCCCGTCACCAACACCACTTTGTTCTGCAGATCCGGATAGATCGCTGCCATGACTGCCTTCAGACCTTCGATTCTGTCGATCGTTGGGGGTACGAAACCTAACCGCGTGGGCCCGTCACATCGGCCTCTCGGCACGGCAATCCGGGTACGGCGGTTCGAAACCGGAACAGATCCCCTGCGAGAGGCTGTTGCGACCGTTCGGCGGCCGACAACCCCTTCCAAGCGGTCGTGGCGAACGCCGTGCATCCGTCCTTGCCTCCGAATGCGACCTTGGTGACGTTCGCGCAAGGAACGTGCACTGTCCCCAGCAGCTCGCCCGCGGGCGAGTACCTGCGTACGCCCCATCCGGCCCACAGGGCTACCCACACGCAACCCTCCGCATCGACGGTCGTTCCGTCCGGATACCCCTCGGCCGCATCGATCCGCACGAAGACCCGCTTGCCCGAGAGTTTTCCGGGTGCCGTGTGATCGAATGCGTACACGAGGCCCTCGAGTGTGTCCGTGTGATAGAAAACCCTGCCATCCGGACTGAACGCCGGCCCGTTGGTAATGACGTAGCCCCCGTCGAGAGACATCGGGTTGCCGCCGGCAGCGAGTCGATACAACACTCCGGTGCGACTGCTCTCCAGATCGTCCATCGAGCCGAACCATACGGCGCCATCCGGCCCTACACTGGCATCGTTCAGCCGATTCCCGGGCGCGTGCGGCTCGACGCCCGCGAAGTGAGTGAATTCCCCCGATTCGGGATCGAACAGGTGCAGACCCGTTTTCAGTCCCACGAGGAATCCGCCGCCGCGTGTCGGAAGGATGAATCCGGGCTGCGCCGGCGCCCCCCACGCACTCTGACGGCCCGAGACCGGCTCGTACCGTCGCAGATTCCGTCCCTTGATGTCGACGAACCAGAGTGCGGACTCACGCTCCACCCAGATCGGTCCTTCACCGAGCTCCGCGCCAACCCTGCACACGTGCTCGGCTGAAAGCTGGGGCGATGTGGCGACGCGCTGCATGAGGTCTTCAGGACCACACGTATGCGGTCTTCACCTGGGTGTAGAACTCCACCGCCGCGAAGCCTTGCTCCCGGGCTCCGTAGCTGGATCGACGCATGCCGCCGAACGGCACATGATAGTCGACACCCGCCGTGGGCAGATTCACCATAACCATGCCAGCCCGCACGGCACGCTGAAAATGACGAGCGTGCTTGAGCGAAGTCGTCACGATGCCGGCCGAGAGGCCGAATTCGCCGGCGTTCGCTACGCTCAGCGCTTCATCGTAGTCCCGGACGCGGATCACACTGGCGACCGGTCCGAATATTTCCTCGCTATTCACGCGCATCGACTGGGACGTGTCGGCGAAGACTGCCGGACTTACGTACCAGCCGGGCTTTGCGAGCGACAGAGGCTGACCTCCGGTCACCAGCCGCCCGCCTTCACGTTTCGCGATCTCGACGTAAGACAAGGTCTGTTCCATCTGATCACGGCTGGCGAGCGGTCCCATCTGGGTGGCCGCATCGAGCGCATCGCCGACTTTGAGGCCGGACGCCTTATTCGCGAGCGCTTGCACAAAGCGGTCGTGAATGCCCTGCGTCACGATGAGGCGGCTCGAGGCCGTGCAACGCTGCCCGGTTGCGTAGAATGCACCGTCCAGCGCACACGTGACCGCCCGGTCCAGATCGGCGTCATCCAGCACCACCAACGGGTTCTTGCCGCCCATTTCAAGCTGGACACGCGCCTGCCGCGCCATCGCGCCGGCGCCCACTTTCGCCCCCGTGGCCTGCGAACCGGTGAACGATATGCCGTCCACGCCAGGGTGATTGACGATTGCATCGCCTACCGCGCCGCGGCCCAGCACCAGGTTGAAGACCCCTGCGGGGACACCCGCTTCGTACACGGCGTCGGCCAGGGCAGCCGCGGTCGCCGGCGTAGGACCGGCCGGCTTCATCACGACAGTGTTGCCGAACGCCATGGCGGGTGCGGACTTCCATGCGGGAATAGCGATCGGGAAATTCCATGGAGTGATGAGTCCGAAGACACCGACTGCCTCGCGCGCAGTGGTGACATCGACGCCCGGCCGGGTCGAGGAGAGATTCTGACCGTGGCGGCGCAAAGCCTCCCCCGCAAAATATTTGAAGATGCGCCCCGCTCGAGTCACCTCACCGATCCCTTCCGGCAAGGTCTTGCCCTCTTCGCGCGACAGCAGCCGCCCGAGCTCTTCACGACGCCTGAGAATGATGTCGCCGATCCGATCGAGACAATCGGAACGCACTTCCGGCGAGCCATCCGACCAGGCCGGAAAGGCCTTGCGGGCCGCCTCGACGGCCGCCTCGACATCCGCTTTCCCACCGTCTGGAAATCGCGCCACGATCTCGTTCGTGTCGGATGGATTTTCGCTCTCGTGCACGGCGGACGCGCCGATCCGCGCACCTCCGATGTAGTGGGTCAACTCCTGCGCCACAGTCCTGTTCATGTCGCTTGCCTCCGTCCGCCACCAGCCGTGCGAGCGCGACCCCGACTCATCCGTCACTACTTGAGTTTACCGGCCACCGCCACGTCCTGCAGCGGGCTTGCGGCCGCTGCCGGCACCGGTTGCGCGCCGCCCGGACTCCACAGCTCCTGCATCGATTCCAGCGTCCGGCCCTTCGTTTCCGGCACGAACCGCAGCACGAAGAACGCCGCCAACAGGCTCATGGCCCCATAAATCCAGTAGGGGAAACCATGATGGAAGAGCGCGGTCAGCGCCGAGTTCTCGATGAGAACCTTGAACGACCAGGACACGAGCAGGTTGGCCCCCCACTGCGCGGCGACGGCGATGGCCATGGCCTTTCCCTTGATCGAGTTGGGAAACATTTCGGACAAGACCACCCACACCACCGGGCCCCACGAAAGCGCGAAGCCCGCAATGTATGCCACCGCGGCGACCAGTGAGGCCTCCGACAGGCCCTTGTTCGACATGTCCGCGTTGGCATAGAAGAGGCATCCCAGCGCGAACATGGACACGGCCATGATGAGCCCGCCTGCGATCAATAGCGGCTTGCGACCGAGCTTGTCGACAGTGAGGATGGCGATGATCGTGAACAACGTGTTCGCCGCGCCGACGATCACCGTCTGCAGCAGGGCGCTGTCCGTCGAGGCGCCCATGTTCTCGAACATCTTCGGAGCGTAGTAGAGAACCGCATTGATGCCGACGAACTGCTGGAATATCGAGAGCAGAACGCCGGCGATGACGATCGCGGTGCCAAACGAGAACAGCGGCATCGTGCGCACGACGAGCGTGCGCTCGATCTCGGCGACGATGGAGCGGGCGTCCGCTTCGTCGGTCACGCGCCGCAGCTCGGCAAGAGCACGGTCGCTCTGGCCGCGCATCACGAACCACCGCGGCGTGTCAGGGACGAACAGCAGCAGCGTCAGGAATATGAGAGACGGTACCGCTTCCGAGGCGAGCATCAACCTCCAGCCGGTGGATTTCAGCCAGCCGTCATCGCCCTGCCCCGCGATGTACCAGTTCACGAAGTAGACGATGAGCATTCCGCCCACGATGGCGAGCTGGTTGAAGGAGACGAGCCTGCCCCGAATGGCGCTGGGGGAGATTTCCGCGATGTACAGCGGGGAGAGCATGGAGGCCATGCCGACACCGACTCCGCCCAGAATCCGGTAAAAAATGAACGGCCACAGCGCGCTCGGCCCCATGTGCCCGATCGGGCCGAAGCCCAGCTCCGGCACCGCCGAGCCTATCGAGCCGAGCAGAAACAGCAGGGCGGAGGTGATCAGTCCGCCCTTGCGGCCGAGCGACGTCGAGACCCACCCGGCGAGGAATGCGCCGATGATACAACCCACGAGCGCGCTGGAGATCGTCCAGCCGGAGAGGCTGCTGCGCCACCCTTCCGACAGCCCGAGCGGATTGATGAAGTACGCATCGATGGAGCTGACCGCTCCTGATATGACGGCCGTGTCGTAGCCGAACAGCAGGCCGCCGAGCGTTGCGACAAATGTCAATCCCACGACCAGTGACGTGTTCACCTTGCCCATCTCGTCCCCCCTCAAGCATCGATGGTTACCATTGTATTCATCGCCGTCCGCTCCTGCAGCCAGGTTACCGCCAGCCGGCATCCACGAAGTACTCGTGTCCCGTGCAGGCACGCGCGTCATCCGAAGCGAGAAACAGCGCCAGCGCGGCGACGTCTTCGGGTTCGACACGGACCTTCAGACACTGTTGTCCGAGTATTCGTGTCTCCTCGTCAGGCGTGTGCCACAGCTTGGTCTGACGCGGAGTACGTACTCCCCCGGGGACGATACACGTCACGCGAATTCCATGTTCCCCCAGCTCGCGCGCCAGCGCACGGGTCATGCCCTCAATCCCGGCCTTGGCCGTTTGATAAGCTGCGAGGTTCGGCAGCGCGAGGTGCCACGAGACTGATCCCAGGTTGACGATGACGCCACCCCGTGCCGCCTTCATCGACGCTGTGACCGCCTGCGTGCAGAAGAACAAGTGCCGCAGGTTGACGGCGAGCCGGTCATCCCAGTACTCGGGACTGACGCTCTCAAACTCGTGCCTGTCGTCGTTGCCTGCGTTGTTCACCAGGATCTGAACCGGCCCGACGCGCTCGGCAATCTGCACGAAAGTGGCGCGCACGGCCGGCAGATCCCGCAGATCGCAATGGTAGAAGCGCGGCGCGGGCGACGAGGCGGCGAGCGAACGCTCGAGCTCGCGCGACTCCTCAACGGCGATGTCGAGAAAACTCACGTTTGCGCCCTGCCGCGCGAAGGCTGTGACGATGGCGGCACCGATGCCCGACCCGCCGCCGGTCACGGCCACTCGTTTGCCCCGCAGGCTGGGGTACACCGCAGTATGCGTCTGGTACGCGATATCGTTCATTCAACTCTCTTTCCCGATGACTCGCGCCGAGGCTGAAGAAGACCCCGAGCGGCCAGATTTCTCATGAGTGCGGACAATCCGAAAGTCCACGGCGGCGCCGCCTCACACGTGGTCACCTTGTTTTCCAGTGTTCCGAGCCGCTCGCTGAAGACGCGCACGAGGTCGCCGGACTTGTGAGTGAAGCCGCGTCCGGGCACATCGCGATCCTCCACCGGCGCGAACATCGTGCCCAGGAACAGTGCGAATCCGTCGGGGTACTGGTGATTGCGTCCGACCGTCTGACCGATCAGCTCCAGCGGGTCGCGGCTGATCAGGGACATCGAACTGCGTCCGGCCAGCCGGAAACCGTCCTCGCCTTCGACATCGAGTCCGACTTCGCACCCGCGCACGTCATCCAAGGTGAAGCGCTCGTCGAACAGCCGCACGAAGGGGCCTACGGCGCACGAAGCGTTGTTGTCTTTCGACTTTCCCAAAAGCAGCGCGCTGCGCCCTTCGATGTCACGCAGGTTGACGTCGTTGCCGAGGGCGGCGCCTACCGGGCGCCCCCGGGGATCGCACAGCAGTACGATTTCCGGCTCAGGGTTGTTCCAGGCGGAGTCGGCCCGGATGCCGACCCAGTCCCCCCACCCGACCGAAGACAGGACCGGCACCTTCGTAAAGACTTCCGCATCCGGACCGATGGCCACTTCCAGATACTGCGACCACAGACCATCCGCAATCAGCGCCTCCTTCAACCGGGCGGCCTGCGCGGAGCCGGGCTTGACGGCACGGATGTCGGCGCCGACCCGGCTCTGCAGGGACTCCCTGAGGCTGTGCGCGCGGTCGGCGTCGCCCCGTGCGCGCTCCTCGATCACCCGCTCGACGGCCGAGATAGCGAACGTAACACCGCTTGCCTTGACGCACTGCAGATCGAGGGGTGACAGCAGTTGTGGCCCGAAGGCTGCGCGGTTTCCGCTCCATGCGGACACGAACGTGAACGTCTCCAGGTCGCCCAGATCCGTGCCCGCCTCCGAGCGCACATCGGGCCACAGCGCGGCGAAATCGGCCGTCGTGGGGGCGAGCCCAGAGATATCCGCCACCCGTCCGTTGCGAACGAGGATCGGCGTCGGCCCGGCTGCGGTGAGAACCCGGCCCAACAGAATCGCATCGCGCCAGTCGCGCGGCAGATATTGCAGCATCCGTGCGCCCCCTGCCGCGCGGCGGACAATATTGGTAGCGCTACCATCCTCCTGCGAGGGCGTGGCTGTCAAGAGGGGCCGCCGCTCAGCGCCGCGCCGTGGGGTGGTCGGTCGGGGCACCCGCGGATTCCCGGGCAATGAGCGCGTGGCTGATCAGTTTGTGGGGCCGCTCGGCCACCCCGTCGTCCTTGCGGATGGCGCGCACCAACATTCCGACCGCTTCGGCCGCCATTTCCGCGATCGGCTGCTGAATGGTCGTGAGCTCGGGCCAGATCGTCGATGCGATCAGCGTGTCGTCGAAGCCGACGACCGTCAGATCGCGCGGGACGTCAAGTCCACGGCGGTGCGCTTCGGCGATGACCGCCGCGGCCATATCGTCATTGCTGGCAAAGATCGCCGTCGGTGGTCGCTCGGCGTCCAGCAGCTTGCGCGCCGCATCGAGGCCCGAACGATAACTGAAGAAGCCCTGCTCCACTCGTGGCGGCGGCAGCCGCGCCCCGTCCTGCTGTAGAGCCGCCACGAAACCGCGCCAACGCTCCTCGCTGGCCGTCTGGTTCGGATGGCCCTTGATGAATCCGAGGCGGCGGTGTCCGAGCTCGATCAGGTAGCGGGTCATCTCGAAGGCCGCCTTGAAGTCATCGATGCGCACGCAGAGCACTTCCGCCGTGGGTCGCCCGGCCGCCACCGCAACCACCGGCAGACCCGCGGTGCGCAGCTCGGTTCGAATGACGGCCGACTCGCAAAGCGGGGGTGGAAGGATGACGCCCGCGACACCTCCGGCAACCAGCTTGCGAACGGCGCGCTTCGACTCGACCACGCCCGGCTCGCATTTCTCCAGCACGAGCTGTACGCCGATACGGCTGCTTTCATCCAATACGCCGAGCAGAAACTCACTCAGGTACGCAGCGCTGGGGTTGCCGTATAGCAGGCCGAGCCGTTGCCCTTGAACGCCGGCGAGGGAGCGCGCAGCCGGATTCGGCGCGTAGTTGAGCTCCCGGACTGCCTCGAGGACGGCCTTCCGTGTTCCTTCACGTACGTACTTGCCTCCATTGACGACCCGCGAGACGGTCATCGGCGAAACGCCCGCATGACGAGCCACTTCGTTGATGGTCACACCGCTGCTACGGCCACGGCGACCGGCACTACGCATCGGCGCTTCCCTTATGAAATCGACAAAGGGAACGCTACCATAACGCCGTCGACCCGGGGGATCAGCAAGCGCTTCAGGATGGCCGATCAGCGCGGCGCACGGCCTTTCATCCGGCCAGGAACCGGATATCCGTATCGGCAAATGCAGACTCAATCCCGCGCGGGGCGACGCTGGTTTCGCGGATCAGGAAATCGACCACGGCCCGCAGCGCTTCCCGTTCGCTGGCGCCGTCGCTGCGCGCCCTCCCGTAAATGGCGAGTTGGCGGTGCGCGCTCGTTCCTCTGCCGAGGATGTTGCGGATGTGTTCCACTTCGCGCAGACAGCCCAGTGCATGCGCGTCCTCGGTCACGAGGGTGATCAGTTCTTCGGTCATCTGCGAGAACGGCACGAGCTCGCCGCGCGCCAGATCCAGAAGCCGCTCGTCGAAGCTGTAGCGCATGGCACGCCAACGGTTCTCGGCGATCAGCACGGTCGGGTAGAGCCGCCAGCTCTGATTCGCGCATCGCAACCGAAACAGCGTACGTGTCAGACACACCGCAAGCGCCGCAATGGAGATCGAATCATCGATGCTCGTGCAGCAGTCCATGATCCGGATTTCGAGCGTCGGATAGCGCGGGTTGGGCCGGACGTCCCACCACATCTTCGTCGTGTCCTCAATCAGTCCGGTGCGGATCAACATGTCGAGCTGCCGGCGCAGCTCGCCGTAACTGGCGAACCTCTCGGGCAGTCCGGTGCGCGGCAGCGAGTTGAAAATGGTCGACCGGAAGGACATGAGGCCGGTCTGCTCGCCCTCCCAGAAGGGCGAGGAGCACGACAGCGCGAGCAGGTGAGGCATGAAGTACGAGAGCTGGTTCATCAGATCCACGCGCAGATCGTCATCGTCGATGCCGATATGGACGTGCATCCCGCAGACCATCAGCCGTCGGGCCGCCCCCTGCATCTCGCGCGCGAGCGCGAAGTATTGCTCCTTCTCGGTCGGCAGCTGGCGGGTGGAGCGCGCAAACGGGTGCGTCGAGGCGGCAATCGGGGCGAGGTCGTAGGCGCCCGCCAGATCGACGATCAGTTTTCGCAGCCGCGACAGGTCAGCGCGGGCCTCGGCGATCGAATGGCAGACACGCGTACACACTTCGAGCTGGCAGCGCAGAAATTCCGGACTGATCTGCCCATTGCCCCGCTCGGTGCACTCATGGAGCAGCTCATGAGGGGGATTCTCATTGACGTCGCGCGAATCGAGGTCGACCAACAGATATTCTTCTTCGATTCCTACCGTGAAGGGCGGCTCTCGCATACTCACGGATGCGGCTCCAGCGGAGCGCGTCGGCGCCCGCAATGACACTTAACCGCTAGTGTACAAAAAAAATCCGGCGGCAACCGCCAGCAGGCTCTAGCGGCCCACGAGCTGTGAAATCGGCTGCGGGTCCGCGATCAGATAGCCCTGCGCGAAGTCCACGCCGATACGCTTCAGCTCATCGAGCACCGACTGGTTCTCGACGCATTCGGCGACCGTGGCGATACCGAGGGCCCGGCCGACCTTGCTGATGGCTTCGACCATGCTCCGGTCGACGGGATCCACGGCGACCTGGCCGATGAACTGCCCGTCGATCTTGAGGAAATCCACCGGCAGGGTCTTCAGGTACATGAACGAGGACAATCCCGTGCCGAAGTCGTCGAGCGAGAATCGGCAGCCGCGCGCCTTCAGCTCGCGCATGAAGAAGATGGCATTCGACAGATTGCTGACGGCGGCTGTCTCGGTAATCTCGAAGCACAGCGCGGCGGCAATGACCGGATCGCCCACACTCTGCAGCACGAAGTCGACGAACGACTGTTCATTCAACGACGTGCCGGACAGGTTGACCGCAAGGAGCGGCAGCGGCGCGGCGCGCGTCCGGTGCGCCCGCAGGAGCTCCACCGCGCGCAGCACAACCCAGCGGTCGATCACGGACATCACGTTGTAGCGCTCGGCGGCCGGGATGAATTCGTTCGGCGGCACCAGTTGGCCATCATCGTCGCGCAGGCGCACCGTCAGCTCGTGAAAGTCCTGCCCCATCCAGGGCTGGCCGGTCTGGGAAGCCACCGGCACGATGGGCTGGAAGAACAGCTCCAGGCGGTTCTCCTCGGCGGCGCGCGTGACGCGGGCAACCCAGTGCATTTCCCGATGCCGGTGCGAGACTCCGTCCTGCTCGTAGACGTGTATGCGGTTGCGGCCCTCGTCCTTCGCGGCGTAGCATGCAATGTCGGCGGCGCTCATGACGCTGGCCACACTCTCGGTGTCGGACTTTATCTGCACGATGCCGACACTTGCGCCGACCGCAAGCGTGCTCGCGCCCCACATGAACCGGTAATCGCGGATGGCCTGGCGAACGCCCTCGGCGATGCGCGTCGCCTGCTCCAGTGTGCAGCCCTCGAGCAGCACGCCGAATTCATCGCCGCCCAGCCTTGCAATGGTGTCCGACGCACGCACCCGTGTCTGCAACAGCCCCGTGACATCGCGCAACAGGCGATCACCTGCCTGGTGACCGCAGGTATCGTTGACGACCTTGAACTGATCCAGGTCGATATACAGCAATGCGCACGAGCCCTCGCCGCGCTGCGCGCTCAACACCGCCGCGTGCAGGCGATTGTCGAATTCGCGGCGGTTGATCAATCCGGTGAGCGCGTCATGGCTGGCCTGATAGGAGAGCGCACGCTTGAGCCGCCGCTCCTTGGTGACGTCGTGGAATACGATCACTGCCCCGATGACGCGCCCCTGTCGATCGCAGATGGGCGCTGCGGATTCCTGGATCGACACCTCCTGTCCGGAGCGCGTGATGAGCACGGAATGATCGGCCGGGACCCCCGACTCGCTGCGACCGAGCGCGCACAGCAGCGGATTCTCGATCGGCTCGCGCGTGATCTCGTTGACGAGATTCAGAACGTCGCCCAGCGGGCGACCGCGCGCCTCATCGAGGCTCCAGGCGGTCAGGGCTTCGGCGATCGGGTTGATGTACTCGATGCGGCCGTCGGCGTCGGTGCTGATCACGGCATCGCCGATGGACTGGAGCGTCACCTGCGCCCGCTCCTTCTCGGCGAATACGGCCTGCTCTGCGCGCTTGCGTTCCGTGATGTTCGCAACAGTCCCCTCGTAACCTGCGATGCGGTTTGAGGCGTCTCGCACAGCACGCGCGTTCTCCAGGATCACGACCTGTTGCCCGTCGCGCCGTCGCATGAGGAACTCTGCATTGCGGATCTCGCCTTCCGCTTCCACGCGACGCATGAAGTCGGCCCGGTCCGCGGGGTCCCAATAGAGCACTTCAACGCTTGGCAGCGCGTAGAGTTCCTCGGCCGTCCGATACCCCATCATCGCAACGAAAGCCGGATTGACCGACTGCAGGCGGCCATCCCGGCCGCTCTGGTAAACCCCCTCCGCGATGGTTTCGAACAGGCCTCTGAATTTCGCCTCGCTGCCCCGGAGCGCCTGTTCGGCGAGCCTGCGTTCGATGGCGATGCCGGCAAGCTGTGCCGCGTGACCCATGATTTCCGCTTCTCTCCCTGTCGGCAATCCGGGCTGGCCGCGGTAGACCCCCAGCGAACCGAGCACCTTGCCGCTCGCTGCCTTGATTGGCGTCGCCCAGGCCGTTCGCAGGCCCGCCTCCAGCGCGGACTCGCGCCGCTGGGCCCAGAAGGGGTCCTTGGCTACGTCCGCAACCAGCACCCGCCGTCCCAGATAAACGGCAGCCGCGCAGGAGCCGTTGCGGATGTCGATGGAGGAGCGCTCGAGCACGCCGCGGAGCGGATCGGGAAGATGGGGTGCGACCGTGTACGAGAACGCCTGTCCGTCATCCGCCAGCACGCTCACCGAACAGACCGTTCCCACGCCCACCGACTCGATCAGCCGCGTAATCGAAGCCAGCACCTCGGGAAGGAGCGCGTTGCCGGTGAGCTGCGCAAACACTTCACGCTCGGCTGCGGCCACGCGCTCGCTTCGCTTACGCTCCGAGATATCGGCGATGCTCCCGCGCACGAGCCGGCGGTCGCCGCTGGGAAGGCGGACGAGCCGCACCTCGCAAGGGATTTCCTTCCCGAACACATCGCGGAACAACCACTCGTGCACCAGCGAGTGGCCCTCCAGGACGGCCTGCGTGTGCCGGCGGGCCTGTTCGGCCGAGGCAGTCCCGTCCGGCTGATTCACCGGGCTGAGCTCGATCGGACCGACTTGCAACAGCTGCGTGCGGTCCAGGCCAAACAGTCGTTCCGCATTCTCGTTGACGTCGACGAACCGGCCGGCATCGGCATCCAACACGACTATCGCCTCCGGTGCATGATCGACGAGCAGCCGGTAGCGGGCCTCGCTCTCGCGCATCGCCCGTTCGGATTCGCGTCGCTCGGTCACATCGCGCAGACACAGAATGAACACTTCCCGGCGCGACAGGGGAGCCGCGCTGACGGCAATTTCCGCGGGAAAGAACTCGCCGTCCTTGCGTTGTCCCCAGGACTCGCGTGCGGCCAGATCAAGGTGCGTATCCCCGGAGCGGGCAGCAAGCTGATGCAGCGCCTGGGGAATGCTCTCATGAGCGGCGATCTTGGGGATCAGCCAATCGATGCGCTGGCCGACGACCTCCGCCTCGATGTAGCCGAACACGCGCTCGCCGGTTGGGTTGAAGGTCTGGATGACGCCTTCCTCATCGAGCGTGAGGACGACATCCTTGATGTGATCCAGAATGACTTGCAGGTGCTCGGAGCTCTGTTCGCGCGCCTCGTGTGCGAGGCTCCGCGCCTCGTCCGCCATCAACCTCATGGACTGAACGATGCCACGTCGTTCGTTGTCCATGGTCTGGTACTGCGCGCTGACCAACTGCAGCAGCATCGCAAGGTCCGGTTGCGCCGCTCCCGTGCGCAGCCGCACCTCCTTCAGCTGACCGCGCAGCTGCGGATGAAGATCGAGGCTGTCCTCGCCGCACTCCCGCTCGTCCGCGCGGACTTGGGTCGTCGTTCCGCCGGAGGCCGCTTCAGCAGACGCGTCGAGGGTCCGTCGGGTCTGTGGATTTGACATAACGGAACCGGTAGCTCCAAGCTCGATCATAAGAAGTGAGTACCCGGTGGCGCGTGAGGCGTCTCCCATTCCGGACACACGCCCGATCGATAACGGCCCGCGGCGTCACGCAGACCCCTCAAGGGGTCGAGGGACGCTTGCCGCGGGTCTCGGACTTCATGGCGAGCGCGGGTAGCCCGTTGCCGGCGATCACGGGAATCGAGAAGACTGCGGTCTTGGAGTCACCGTCGGTGCCTGTGGTCACGGTCGCCCTCAGCGCATAGATTCCGTCCGCTTTCGGCACGACTGTTACCGTGTGTTTGATGGCAACCTGCGCAGCGGGCTTCTCGACGGCGAGCGGCGCGCCCCCTGTGATGAGCGTAAGGCCGTCCTCTCCGTCGAATTTCGCAGTCATCAACAGAAGGTCCGGATCCAGGGGAATCAGTGCCAGATCCACTTGCAGCGGCTCTCCCGGCTGCGGCCGCGTGCTCAGCGCGAATTTAACTTTGACCTGCGGCGGGACTTTGGTCCCGCTGACCGCCGCGATCATGTCGGCCGTGGGATCAGCGGGGGCTGTCGCGTGTTTCGCCTTCGCCGAGCTTGCTTGGGGCGCGGCAGCGGACTCCGGCTCTCCGGATGAGCCGCACCCACACAGAAAAGGGACCGTGACGGCGACGCACAGGGCAAATGCGCGCAGAGCCGCGGGACTGCGAAGATGCGCGGACGCCCCGTCGGCGGCGACAGGCCGCGCAAGCCCGAGGGTACGTTTGCATAAAGTCTTGCGCATACTTCGAGCGTGCTCCGGAGCGATCGTGAACGAGACCGGACAATACCTCGTTCGACCAGCCGCACGCACGCCTACCTTCGCGTTTCGTGACGCCCGGCGGCGTCTATTGCAGGAGGGGCGGCTCGTCGATGGTATTGATCTGGTCGCGCAGATCGGCGACATACCCGTCCCAATAGCGCTCCTCACCAAACCACGGGAAAGCCCGTGGAAACGCGGGATCGATCCAGCGGTGCGACACCCAGGCTGCGTGATGCAACATCCGCAGCGCCCTCAACGGCTCGACTAGCCGCATCTCCCGGAAATCGAAATCCGCGAACTGTTGGTAGCCCTCGACGATCTCGGCCCACTGTCGTTGCTGGTCGGGTGCTGCGCCGGACAGCAGCATCCACAGGTCCTGTACGCGTGGACCCGTAGCGCAGTCGTCAAGGTCGACGAACACCGGACCCTGTTCGTTCCAGAGCAGATTGCCGAGATGGCAATCCCCGTGGATCCTGATCTCGCCTACCGGTCCCACTTCCTCAAACGCACGCTCAACGCGCTCCAGCAGCGCTTCGCTGACTTGCGCGTAGCGTTCCTCGACCCGCGGGGGCAGGAGCTCGGCTTCCAGGACCTGCTCGCGCGCCTCGGTTCCGAGCCGCTCGATGGCGAGATACGGGCGGAAGCGGAACGGCTGACGGGCGCCGACCTGGTGGATCCGCGCGAGGCTGCGGCCGAGGATCTGCCGCGCCTCGAGGGCATCGAGCTCCGGTGCGCGACCGCGCATCCACGGAAAGGCGGCGAAGCGAAAACCGCTGAAATTGAATAGCGATCGCCCTGCCACCACCACCGGCGCCGCCACCGGCAGCTCCGCGGCCGCCAGCTGCGCTGTGAGCTCGTGCTCCTCCTCGATCTGCGCGTCCGTCCACCGTGCCGGCCGGTAGAACTTCAGGACCAGCGCCCCGCCCGGACTGCCCAGCTGATAGACCCGGTTCTCGTAGCTGTTGAGCGCAAAGAGCCGGCCGTCGACATCCAGACCGACGGAACTCGCCGCATCGAGCACCACATCGGGTGACAGTCCGGTGAAGGGTGTCACATCGACGCCGAGGCTTTTGTTTATCATCAACGGCCTGTTTTTTCCCGCACGCTCGAGGATCCTCTCACACATGGGGCACACATGAATCGCGCCACGATACTGGTTACCGGCGGCGCCGGGTACATTGGCAGCCACGTGGTCCTGCAGCTGCGCGAGCGCGGCGAGCGCGTCGTGGTGCTCGACGATCTGTCCACGGGATTCAGGCAAGCGGTGCTCGATGCGCCTCTCGTGACGGGCAAGGTGGGGGACCGGGAGCAGGTGCTCGAAGTTCTCCGCGGGCACAACGTCGGTACCGTCATGCACTTCGCGGCTCATACGATCGTGCCCGAATCCGTCGCGGACCCGTTGAAATACTATGGGAACAACACCTGCTCGACGCGCAATCTGCTGCAGTGCTGCGTCGAGTCAGGCGTCAACCAGTTCGTGTTCTCCTCCACCGCAGCCGTTTACGGAATCCCCGTGGAGGCTTTCGCCGCGGAAACGACGGCCACGGCTCCGATTAACGCGTACGGGACGTCCAAGCTGATGTCCGAATGGATGCTGCGGGACGTCGCCGCGGCTTCGCCCCTGCGCTACGTCGCGCTGCGCTACTTCAACGTCGCGGGCTCCGACCCGAAGGGTCGGGTCGGCCAGGCGACACGCAAGGCGACCCTGCTCGTGAAGGTCGCCTGCGAGGCGGTCCTGGGGAAGCGCCCCCACGTGTCGATCTTTGGCACCGACTACGAGACCTCGGACGGTACCGGCATCCGCGATTACATCCATGTGGATGACCTGGCGCGGGCACACCTCGATGCGCTGGACTACCTGATGAAGGGTGGGGAGTCCCAGGTCATGAACGTCGGCTACGGTCATGGTTATAGCGTTCGGGAAGTCCTGGCCAGCGTCGAACGGGTTACCGGGCGCCGTCTGAGCATCCGCGAGGAGCCGCGCCGCGCGGGCGATCCCCCTACCCTAATCGCCCGTGCCGATCGGATCCGTGCCGAGCTCGGTTGGAAGCCCCAGCTGGACGACCTGGACACGATCGTCCGAACGGCTTACCAGTGGGAACAGCGCCTCCAGCGCGAACCCTGGGTGTGAGACCACCGAAGACCGCGCACCGCGGCGGAACCGCTCGGTGCCTGCCGCCACCGGCGCGGCCCTGGCGTGGAAGCTCCCGACTTGCCCGACCGGGTGGGTCCGTAACCCGTCGATTTGCGGGGTAGAATGCGCGCCATGCAATGGGCACGCCCCAAGTCATTGAGCGGATTGATGCTCCTCGGTCTCGGGCTGATCGCGATCCCGTTGCTCGTGGCCATCCTGAACGCCGCCCTGCAGATCCGCAAGATGGCCGACACCGGCCAGAAGATCGTCATCGAGGGCGTGCACGCCGCCCAGGCAAGTCAGGAACTGATCAGCCAGATCGTCTCCCTCGAGCGCACGGCCCGCCTCTACGGGGTGCTGAACGATGCCTCCCTGTTGGATGTCTATCGGCGCAAGGACGATCAGCTGACCGCGCTCCGGGGCCAGCTGGACCGGCTGCTGAGCAACGACGCGGCGCATAAAACCCTGGCCGATCTGGGAGCGCGACAGGGGACCATCCGCATCGCCGTTCTGGGGCTGCCGAGCGGCGCGAGCGTGGCCAAGACGGCCGAGCTGTCGCGCAGCTTCAGCGATCTGGGCGGGCTTGCCGATGAGGTCGCGGCACAAGGCAATGCCCAGGTCGACTCCGAGGTCGCCGAGTTGGAGGAACAGACGCTGCAGTCGCGACGACGGCTGCTGCTGCAATCCGCGCTGCTCGTGCCGCTCACCATCATTCTGATCTTCGCCCTCACCATGGCCGTGGGCCGGCCGCTGCGGCAGCTGGATCGCGCCATCAGCGAGCTCGGTGAAGGCACGTTCTCGAATCAGATCGCGGTGTCCGGTCCCCACGATCTCGAGCGCCTCGGTGGGCAGTTGGAATGGCTGCGTCAGCGGTTGCTCGATCTGGCGCACGAACGCAACCGCTTCCTGCGTCATATGTCGCACGAGCTGAAAACGCCGCTCGCGAACATCCGGGAAGGAACCGAGCTGCTGATGGACGGGGCCGTGGGGGAGCTCGACTCCGCGCAGCGGGAAGTGGCCACGATCCTCAGGGAGAACGGCATCAAGCTGCAGCGGATGATCGAGAACCTGCTCTCCTTCAGCGCCTGGCAGACCTCGAGCGTCGCGCTCGAGCCGAGCGAGTTCCGGCTGCGTCCGGTCGTCAAGCAGGTTCTGGAGAACCAACAGCTCACGCTGCTGTCTCAGCGTGTCCGCCTCGACGTGCGTGTTGCGGACGTCACCCTGGTTGCCGACCGGAGCAAGATGCGGCTGATCCTGGAGAATCTGGTTTCCAATGCAGTCAAGTATTCACCCAAGGGCGGCACCATTCACCTGCGTGCCGCCACGCAAGGACAACAGCTGGTGTTGGATGTCGCGGACAACGGTCCCGGCATTCCGAAAGAAGATCGCGAACATGTGTTTGAAGCCTTCTACACCGGGCGTGCTTCGAAGAGCACGGCTGTGAAGGGCACCGGCATCGGACTTTCGGTCGTGCTCGAATTCGTCTCCGCTCACGGCGGCACCGTGCAAATCGTCGACGGCGAATTCCCGGGGGCTCACTTTCGTATCACCATGCCGATCAGCTCTCCGGGCGGCAACCAGCCGGGACGCGAGCGGCGCGGGACCCATCCGGCCAGCCACGAAGCCAAGGCACACGCCCATGCCGCGTGAACCGTTGTGACGCGCGTCACGATTCCTGCAGTTGCCGTGGCCGCTACGGCCCTGCTCGCGGGTGCCTGCACCACGGACTTCGCGCCGCGCGAGCCCCATGAGGCCGCGCCCGTGGTCGACCGCGCTGCAGCCTCTGCTGCGGTGCTCAACGAGTACGTTCAGCTGCTCCAGAGGCTCGTTCAGGGCGCTCCGGCGCAACAGGCGGAAATCGTCGCCACCGCGCAAAAAGACTATGAAACAGCGCCAACGCCGAGCCGGCAGCTGAAGTTTGCGCTGGTGCTCGGCACCCCCGGTCATCCGGCGACGGACCTGCCGCGCGCGCAGCGCCTGCTGCGCGAGCTGATGGCCAATCCCGAGATGCTCATGTCGGGCGAGCGCGCCCTGGCATTCGTAGAACTGCAGCAAATTGACGACATTTTGACGGTGGAGGCAGAAAACCGCAGGCTGCAGAATGATGCCGTCCGCGCCGACCGTGAAAAGTTGAGCACCGCGAACCGCCGCTTGCAGTCCGAACTGGATGAGAATGCAAGGCTGCGCAAGGAGCTCGAGGAGGCGCGCGCGAAGCTCGATGCGATCGCCAACATCGAGCGTTCCTTGAACGAGCGCAAACCGAGCAACGAAGGACGCCAACCGTGATCACGCCAGCGACGAGCTTGATGCCTACCCTGCAAACCGATCAGCTGAGGACGCGACCCTTGAACCAAACCGGGAAACGCAAAGCGCGCATTCTCGTAGTCGATGATGATCCGGGCCTGCTGCGGCTGCTGACGATTCGGCTGCGTGCCGAAGCGTACGACGTCGAGGCCGTCGAGAGCGGCGTCCAGGCGCTCGCCGCGGCCAGCCGCTTCCGCCCCGATCTCGTGATCACGGATCTGCGCATGGACCACATGGACGGCATCGGCCTGCTCAAGGAGCTGCAGAACCGCTGGCCGGGACTGAAGGTCATCATTCTCACCGCGCATGGGACGATCCCGGATGCGGTGCAGGCCACGCAGATGGGCGCCTTCGGCTTCCTCACCAAACCGGTCGACAAGCAGGAATTACTCGACCAGGTGCAAAAGGCGCTGCGCATCTCGGGGTTCGGAGCCTCGGATGAGGACTGGCGCGCCGAGATCGTCACGCGCAGCTCGGTCATGGAGGAAAAGCTCGCGCAGGCACACATGGTCGCCGGCACGGATGCGCGAGTCCTCATCACGGGCGAAAGCGGGACGGGCAAGGAGCTGCTCGCACGCGCAATCCATCGCGCCAGCCCGCGCAGAAACAAACCGTTCGTGGCGATCAATTGCAGCGCGATGGCGGAGAACCTGCTCGAGTCGGAGCTGTTCGGACACGAGAAAGGCTCGTTCACCGGTGCGACCCGCGCCCACCGGGGTCTGTTCATGGCGGCTGACGGCGGCACGCTGATGTTGGACGAGATCGGCGACATGCCGATGCGGCTGCAGGTGAAACTGCTGCGTGTGCTGCAGGAGAACGCGATCCGACCCGTGGGCAGCACCGATGCCTTGCCGGTCAACGTGCGCGTGGTCTCCGCAACGCACCGCGATCTGCAGAATCTCATGACCGCGGCCCAATTCCGCGAGGATCTGTACTACCGCCTGAATGTAGTCCATATCGAGATGCCGCCGTTGAACCGTCGGCGCGAGGACATCCCCCTGCTGGTCGCGCACTTCCTCGCCCAGATCGCGAAAGAGAGCGGCGTGCGCAAGATTTACGCACCGGAGGCCGTGGAGTTGCTCGCAACGGCCGACTGGCCGGGAAACATCCGGCAGTTGCAGAATGTCGTGCGTCAGAACGTCGCGCTGTCACAAACTCCGATCATCCCGGTGGAGCTCGTGCAGCAGTCGCTCGGCGGGGGCCCCGGGCGGTTGCCCTCGTTCGACGAAGCGCGGGATGAATTCACGCGCAGCTACCTTTCGCAGATCCTGCAGATCACGGGAGGAAATGTGAGCCAGGCGGCTCGCCTGGCCAAGCGCAACCGCACCGACTTCTACAAGCTGCTCGCGCGCCATCAGCTGACGCCGGAAGAGTTCAAGCAACGCTGAGGCGAATGTCCGAGCGAAAGCGCGTGTCGCCGCGGATCTGACCGGCGAACACCGCGGTGGGGGCGGCGATCTTGACGTCGAATCCGCTTGAGAACCATCCAAGGGGCCCGCGACCATCCGGTGCGGGCTGCATCCCCTGAACGAGCATCGGGACCAGTCCGTCCGGACAGGTCAGCTCCAGGCATACCCCGTCGCGGCTGGCGCGTATGAGGCTGCCCCGCTGCGTGACATTGCACTCAGGGGCAAAATGCCAATAGATGTCGACCACGTGTGTGCCGACGCACCGCAGCTCATCGGTAATGGATAAATGCGACGGAGCGTAGCGCCATGTGCGCCGATGGCCGACAGGATCGGGCAGCCGCCGGTAGCCGTCGTGACTGGCGATCAGCACCTGGGTGTCGCCGGAGCGCTCGAACGATTCCAGGTAGGCCGTCGCGTGCTCGAGCCAGAGAAAATTACCACCGAACAGCGACTGATCTGCGCCGTCCACGGCCACGGTGTTGTGTGCGGATGTTCCCTTGAAGTAACGGCGCCACCGCGGTTGCGTGTGATACGCAAAGGTGCCGGAATCCACGAGCATCGGCTTGCCGCCCGCACTGAGCGTGAACGCCAATGCATCCGCGTGGCCATGCGCCGCGATGGACAGATACCCGAGCGGCGCTGCGTCGGCCACGATCCGTATCTCAAGCGGCGTCTCGAAATCGCTGCCCAGGACAAAATAGCCGCCCGCGGGGAATTCCCGGCGGATGGGCAACTGGGCCGGCACACCGTCGAGCGCCTGGAACGTCGCTTCGGCGCCGTCGCCCAGCAGCCAGCGACTCTTATCGTCGAAATGCCGCGCCTTGCGATATAGCCCGGGATGCTGGAAGAGGACCGCGCCAGTCGCGAGGAGCGAGCGAAACACCTGTGTGTCCGAGTCTGCGGCCGGCGCGAACCGTACGAGCACACCCTCGTCCGCATCGCCGATCGCCGGTACATTGCCGGCCACATCCATGACGCTGGCGATGAATTCGAGCATCGCCTCGAGGCGCTGCCAGTACTCGCCCCCGAGCTCACAGCCGTTCGCGCGGCCGACGAGACCGGCGATCAGCATCATGTCCGCGACAGCGTGGTGATACCAGATCGCCTGTTCCTTGTTGACGCCATCCGCAAACGTCTGCTCCAGCGCCGCGTGGGTCAGCTCCCAGCGCGCCAGCGCTTGCCATCGGTTGCTCTGGCTCCACAGCGGCCAGAGCGTCGCGCCTACGAACAGCCCGGTGGCCTCCCCCAGAAGGTGGTTGTTGGCCGAGGAATGCCGTGACCAATGCCGCGCGATGAAATGGCAATGTTGGAAGATGGAGGTGAGCCAGCGCTGCCGGAACTGCTCCCCCTGCGATCCCTGGAAGAGCACGGATTCCTCCCCGCCCAGCAGCCACCACGCGAACGCCCAATTCACGAGCCGGACCGCGTGCTCCAGGCTGACGCACCAGTTCACTCCCCGCGGATAGGGAGACTGCGCGAACCATGACTCCAGGAGCGTTCTGCAGCCGCCGGCGTAGCGGTCATCGCCGCTCAGATGCCAGGCCTGGGCGAGCGTCACGAGCTCCAGGTGGCGATTGATTTCCCACAGGTACTTGATATCACCCACCTGGGCGGGATCCCGGTAATTCACATCCTTGCCGAAGGGCAACGGCGCCTCGATGCCGGTCTTCGGATCGACGTTCCAGCGCGGCGGGAATCCGAGCTGCACGCCGCGAAGCGCGAACACATCGAAGGATCCTGCGAGGATCCGGTCGGCCGCGCGCGCGTAGCGCGCGGAATCGAAGCCGCGCGGGAGTTCAGATAACCACGGCAGCCCACAGCGGCCGGAGGGGGATGGCGCGCGCGCCAGGCCGATTCCCGCCCGCTCGACCGTACCCTGCACTTTCCGACGCACGCGAAAGCCCACCTCGGCAGGGCTCATCGCTCGCAAACGATTCAAGGTCCAGCGCAGACTGGAGTAGCGGCTCGGTGCGGGCATGTGCGTGAAACGCGCACTCCCCGCTCAGGTTCCGCTTGAACGGGGCAGGCGCGCGCTCAGCAGTCCCGCAGCCACGCGCGAGGGAGTCCCGCAGCCACGCGCGAGGGAGTCCCGCGGCCACGCGCTGAGGCGTCCCGCGGCCGGGGTATGTTTCTTGCGGCCACGCTTGGGCATGAACGTCAGTGTCTTCGGTTTGGGATATGTCGGGGCGGTCTCCGCAGCTTGTCTGGCGGACCTCGGGCACACGGTCGTCGGCGTCGACCCCAATCCGGACAAGGTCGGGCTCATCAATGCGGGGCGCGCGCCTGTGGTGGAGGCCCACCTCGAGGAGCTCACCCGACGGGCGGTCGACCGACAACGCCTGCGGGCCATTCAGGACCCGCAAGCCGCGGTCCAGGAGACCGACATCACGTTCATCTGCGTGGCCACTCCCAGCAAGAACAACGGCGATCTGGACTTCCGCTATTTGGAAAAGGTCTGCACCGAGATCGGAGCCGCTCTGGCCACCAAGACGGGCTTTCACATCGTCGTCGTCCGCTCCACCATCCTTCCCGGAACGCTGCGGGGCCTCCTCATCCCGCTGCTGGAGCGGCACAGCGGCCGCAGGGCCGGAATCGACTTCGGCGTCTGCAACAACCCGGAGTTCCTGCGCGAAGGCACCGCGATCGCCGATTTCCGCAACCCGCCCAAGACGGTCATCGGATCGACCGACTCGCGCTCCGCCGATCTCCTCCAGAGGCTCTACGGGAGTCTGCCGGGGCCCTTCATCCGCTGCCCGATCGAGGTCGGCGAGATGGTGAAGTACGCGGACAATACCTGGCACGCGGTCAAGGTCGCCTTCGCGAACGAGATCGGCAAGATCTGCAAGAGCGCCGGCGTCGACAGCCACGCGGTGATGGATATCTTCTGCCAGGACACCAAGTTGAACCTCTCACCCTATTATCTGAAACCCGGATTCGCCTTCGGCGGATCGTGCCTGCCGAAGGACCTGCGGGCCCTCACCTATCGCGCGCGCAGCCGCGATGTCTCCACTCCCCTGCTGAGCTCGCTGATGTTCTCGAACCGCGAGCAGATCGAGCATGGGCTGGACATGATCCTGGCGGCGCAGAGGAAATCGGTCGGCATCCTCGGTTTCAGCTTCAAGGCCGGGACCGACGACCTGCGTGAGAGTCCCTTGGTGGAGGTGATCGAGCGCCTGATCGGCAAGGGCTTCGATCTGCGCCTGTACGACCGGAACGTGAACATCGCCAAACTCACCGGCGCGAATCGGGACTACATCATGAAAGTCATTCCGCACATCGAGCGACTGATGGTTCCGAGCGTGCAGGACGTGGTGGAGCACGCCGACGTGCTCGTGATCGGCAACCGCGCCGAGGAATTCGCGCAGCTCGCCGATCTGCTGCGCCCCGAGCAGCTGGTGATCGATTTCGTGCGCATCCGCAAAGTCGAAGAGAATCATGCAAACTACGCCGGCATCTGCTGGTAGCGTCACCGCGCCACAGCGCGGCACCGGACGCAAAGTCCTCATCATCGTCCAGAACCTGCCGGTCCCCTTCGACCGGCGGGTATGGCAGGAAGCGAGCGAGCTCGCCGCCAACGGCTACCAGGTGGCGGTGATCTGCCCGATCGGGCGGGGCCATGCGGCGCGCTACGAGTGCATCGACGCCATTCATATCTACCGCCACCCTCTGCCGCTGGAGGGCAACGGCACATGGGGCTATCTCCTCGAGTACAGCTCTTCGCTGTTCTGGGAGTTCAGGCTCGCCTGCAAGGTCCTGCGCCGACACGGCTTCGACGTCATTCACGCCTGTAATCCGCCGGACAATATTTTCCTCATCGGCGGCTTCTTCAAGCTGTTTGCCCGCAAGCGCTTCCTGTTCGACCACCACGACATCAATCCCGAGCTGTACGAGGCGAAGTTCGGCCGCCGGGATTTCTTCTACAGGATCATGCTGCTGTGGGAACGCCTGACGTTCCGCGTCGCGGACGTGTCGATCGCGACCAATGAGAGCTATCGGCGGATCGCTATCGAGCGTGGCCGCATGGCGCCGGACAAGGTATTCGTCGTGCGGTCCGGTCCGAGTCTCGAGCGACTGCGCATCCTCGATCCGGACCCACGGCGGCGCAAGGGGCGGCGTTTTCTGGTGGGCTACGTCGGAGTGATGGGTCAACAGGAAGGAATACCCTATCTGGTGGAGGCCGCCCATCACGTCGTACACACTCTCAGGCGCACCGACGTGCAATTTGCACTGGTGGGCGGAGGGCCCGCACTGGAAGAGATGCGCAAGATGGTCCGGGAGCGAGGGCTTGCGGACTACATCGACTTTACGGGCCGGGTGTCCGATCAGACGCTTCTTGAAGTGCTCAACACCGCGGACCTGTGCGTGAATTCGGACGAAGTAAATCCGATGAACGACAAGTCCACGATGAACAAGATCATGGAGTACATGGCGCTCGGCAAACCCATCGTCCAGTTCGAGCTGGCCGAAGGCCGCTATTCGGCGGGTGAAGCTTCGGTGTACGCGAAACCGAACGATGCGCTCGACATGGCACGGCACATCGTCGCGCTGCTCGATGATCCCGCGAAACGGGAAGCGATGGGCCGCTTCGGACGCAAGCGGGTCGAGACCGAGCTCGCGTGGCCCTATGAAGCGCCGCGGCTCCTCGCCGCGTATGACGAAGTCTTTCGCGGTTCGAAGAGCGCGACGGCCACGACTCCAGCCAGGTCACGTGGTAGCGCGCGCGCCGAACGTCCAGACGCTGTTGCCGAAGAAATTCCACAGCAGGACGAGACCGGTGGCACACACCTGCGCAAGAATGTAATTCCAACCGGCGCTCACCATAAGTCGCATGAGCGCGGCGTTGAGCAGCATTCCGACGCCAGCCAGCAGCACAAACCTCAGCACGGTGCGGCCGTGACGGCGGTTGCTGCGAAACGTGAATCGATAGTTCAGCAGGTAGTTGGCCACGGCGCCGAGCGCAAATCCGATCGACGAGGCTGACGTAGCGCCCATGCCCTGCGCGCGCACCAGGAAGACGAGGGTCCCGTACTGGATGGCGGTCGCGACGCTGCCGACCAGCGCGAAGCGCAGGAAACGGGAGAAGGTGGCTATACGATTTTCTCGATGATGAAACGTGGGCGGCCTTTCGTCTCCTGGTAGACCTTCCCCAGATATTCTCCGAGAATACCGGTGCACAGGATCTGTACGCCGCCGAGAAAATAGATCGGCAGCAGCGTCGACGTCCAGCCCGGCACGGCACGCGCGGTGAACAGCCGTACCCACAGCGTCCATAGTCCCATGGCGCAACTGGCCAGGAAGACCAGGAAGCCCACGGCCGTGATGAAACGCAGCGGCACGACCGAAAACGAGGTCACGCCGTCCAGCGCAAGGGCCAGCATCCTGTGCAGCGGGTACTTCGAGACGCCCGCATATCTCTCCGACCGGGAGTAATACACGACCGTGGACTTGAAGCCCAGCAGCGGGACGATTCCGCGCAGAAACAGATTCACTTCGCCGAAGCTCTTCAGGGCCGCGACGGCTTGCCGGCTCATGAGGCGGAAGTCGGCGTGGTTGTAGATGGATTCCACACCGAGCGCGCGGATCAGGCGATAGAAGCCGTGGGCCGAGGCGCGCTTGAGGAATCCGTCGCTGGTGCGGTCCTTCCTCACTCCGTAGACCAGGTGCATGCCGCCGCGGTATGCCTGCAACATCTCCGACATCACCTCGATATCATCCTGGAGATCTGCATCCACGCTGATCAGTACGTCAGCATCGACGGTGAACAGACCCGCGAGGAGCGCGTTCTGATGCCCACGGTTGCGCGACAGCTTGATGCCACCGATGCGTCCATCGATGCCGGCGAGCTCCTCAATGAATTGCCACGTGCCATCGCGGCTGCCGTCGTCAACATAGACGACCTGACTGCTCCGTGCGATCCGGCCGTCAGCCATCAGCATGTCCAGCAACGCCGTCAGGCGACGCGTGGTCTCCGGCAACACTTCAATTTCGTTGAAACAGGGAACCACGATCGCGAGGCGCGGAACGGTCGCGGGAAGTGCGGTCTCCGAGGGGTTCCCCGAGCCGATCGGCGCTGACGGGGGATCCAAGTGCGTTCGAGTCCCGGCGTGCATGCACACTCACCCCGCCGGACTCTTCCGTTCCGGTGGCAGGATAGCGGACCACTTCATCGATCTGATAATCCTTGATGTCGCGCGCATGGGTGAAGATGATCAGCTCGCCCAACAGTCCGAGAGCGAACAGCTGCATCCCCAGCACGACCAGCAGCGACGAGAGCAGCAATGCGGGCCGGTCAGCCAACGGGTGGCGAAAGACCAGGCGGTCGATCGCAAGCCAGGCTACGAGTAGCGCCCCGATCGCGAACGTCGACGCTCCCAACATTCCGAAGAATCGCAGCGGTTTCTTCGTAAATCGCACGAGGAAGAATACGGTAAAGATGTCCAGAATGCGATGAGCGTACTCCCGCGTCGGATAGCCGCCGTCGTAGCGGTCGCGCGCGGACTGGCGCACATCCACCTCGACGACCCGGAATCCCTGCCGGTTTGCCAGCACCGGCAGAAAGCGGTGCTGGTCGCCATACAGGGCGATCTCTTCGAGCACGCGACGTTTCATGGCGCGCGCGCCGCAGCCGAGGTCGTTGAATCGCTGCCCCGTCACTGAGCCGATCAGCCGGTGAAATGCGTTGCGGCGTATCACCTCGAAGCGCCCTCCGGCGCGCGGCCAGCGCCGGCCCACCGCAAGATCGGCCCCACCGACGGCCTTCACGAGCTTCGCCACTTCCGCGCCATCAATCTGGTAGTAGGCGGGCAGCGTCATGATCGTCTGCCCGCTCGCCCGCTGGAATCCCGCCATCAGCGCGGTCGCCTCTCCGAATCGCTTCGTGAGGGTGATCACGACGACGTCATCGCCGTTCCCGAGCAGGCGCTGCAGGCTCGAGACGATGTCCGGCTTCGGCCCGTCCAGGACAAAGATGAACTCGTACGGCACCCCGAGCGTATCCAGTCCCGCGCGATACTCGGCGTACAGCGCGGTGACGTCGGGTGCATGGCGGCGGCCTATCGGCACGATCACGGACAGTGCGATTCGGGACTCGCTCGGGATCGCACCGGCCGGGCCGTTGGCGTCGCTCATGGGTTGAAGCTCACGGAAGGGCGCGGAACGGCTCCGGCGATCTGCTCGGTCAGCCCCGAGAATTCGTGCTCACGCAGATCGCCGAGCTTGTAGACGAGCTCGCCCAGCGCGCCGCTGGCCATCAGGATCACAGCCGAGCTCAGAAAGATCACGCCGCTGCCGGCAATCGGTAGCGAGAGCGTGCCGGAGGAGAGCAAATCGTAGACCGTCCACCCGAACGCCAGGCTGGAGACCGCCAGCATCGGCAGGGTCAGCATTCCGAACCAGAGCATCGGACGGGCCGTGAACGAGGCGACCGTCTTGATCACCATCAGATCCAGCAAAACCTTGTAGATTCGCGACAGTCCGTACTTGGATTTACCGAACTGGCGCGCGTGGTGGCGCACCTTGATCTCCGCGATCTTCGGTCCTGCGATGGAGGCCATGGCGGGGATGAAGCGGTGCATCTCGGAGTACAGCGGAATCTTCTTGATCAGGCAGGCACGGTAGGCCTTCAACGAACAGCCGTTGTCCTGGATCGGCACGCCCGTCACTCTCGCGATGAGGCGGTTCGCGATGCGCGAGGGAATCTTGCGCGAGAGCAGCTTGTCCTGGCGATCGAAGCGCCATCCCACCACGATGTCGTGACCCTCGTCGATCTTGCGCAGCAGGTTGCCGATATCCGCCGGATCGTTCTGCAAATCCCCGTCCATCGTGACGATGATCTCGCCCGCGGACTGTGCGATGCCCGCAGCCATGGCAGGCGTCTGCCCGTAGTTGCGGCGGAACTTAACGAGCACGACGCGCGAATCGGAGCGGGCGATCTCATCGACCAGCCGGGCGGTCGCGTCCTTGCTTCCGTCGTCCACGAACACAATCTCGAAGCTCACTCCAAGCGGAGTCACCGCGTTGGTGATCGCCGCGTGCATGGCCCGCACGCTCTCCTCTTCATTGAACAGCGGGACGACGATCGAAAGCTCGGGGGTCCTCGGCGCACGGACTTCAGTAGTACGGGCTGTCGTTGCGCTCCGTGGAGCGATTCAGAACCACGCCCATCAGGTTGAGCTCGGCGAGCACTTCCTTCGCGTTGGCGAGTGTGCGCCGCGCCGTCTGACCCTGGGAAACGACCAGCAGGAAGCTGTCGACGCGCGGGGCGAAAGCGAGCACGTCGTCCGTGACCATCACCGGCGGCATGTCATATACCACGATCCGGCGGGGCGATTGGGACTCCAGCGCATTGACGAATTCGGCCATCCGCGGCGACCGCAGAAGCTCGGAGGAGCTTTCAACGGACGTGGCGTTCGGCACGATGCCCAGCCGCTTGACGCCGATGTCATACACGATCTGATCCAGCTCGACCTGGCCGGTGAGGAAGTCGGTGAGGCCGTGCTCGTACGTCATTCCAAGGTAGCTGCCGAGCTGTGGACGCTGCAGGTCCAGATCGACGAGCGTGACCCAGGTGTTGACGTCCTGGGCGAGTGCGAGCGCGAGGTTGACGGCCGTAAGGCTCTTCCCCTCGCCCGCCGCGGTCCCGGTGATGCCGAGCGTCGCCCAGTTGTTTGCGGCGAGGCGGTGCAGGACCCGCGTGCGCAGTATCTTATAGGCGCGCGAGATGGCGACGTCATGGACACGCAACAGAACGTGATTGCGCTCCATCGCCTCCGGGTCGACCGGCGCCGATCGGTGCTGAGGTGTGAACGCCTCCGCCGGCGCGGGCGGGACCGACACCGTGGGGGGCGCGACCCCCACATGCGCCCGCGAGGCGCGGGGCTGCTGTCCTGACATCAGATCGGGCGGCATTGCGGCCGTACGCTCGAGCGCCGAACGGCGCATGACTTCCTCGATTAGGCTCATGGGGGTCGCTTCCTCACTTCGCGGTCAATGAAAGACCATCAGTAAAACGTTCGGGCCGCCACGACGACGCCGACACTCGCTATCAGGACACAACTGGTCAGCATGGCCACCTGCCACCGCTGCTTTCTTGCAGAGAAGGCGTCCCGAATCTGCGGAATCACACCTAGCGGAGACAGCGCCAGCACGCGCCGGACATCGCGGCTGCCGCGCACGGTCTGATCGACGCTCTCGGCGAAAACGACAGTGGTCAGACCGAGCAACGCCGCAAGCATCAGTCCTATGGCGGCGATGGCTATGCGTCTCGGCTTGGCAGGCTTCACGGGAACGGACGCGGCCTGCACGAGGCGCAACTCGTCGCTGCGACCGCTGGCGATGGCAGCGCTCGACAGCTCCGAATCCATCTGACTCTTCAGCAGCTCGTCATACTTCGTATGCGCCAGCTCCAGATCGCGCGTCAGGGTCTTGTACTGCCGTTCGACCTGCGGCGTGGCTTCGACACGTCGCTGCATCTGATCGAGTTTCGCCCGCACTTCGGCGTCCCGCTTCTCCAGTCCGGCGATCTGCGTGTCCATCGCGTTGATCTGCGTGCGAAGCTGAACGACGGCCGCGCTACCGACCGGGTTGCCGGCATTGCTCTCCCCGGCCGCAATGCGCGTCTGCAGCGTTTTGATTTCGCGCTCTATCCGCTTGATATCCGGATGATCCTCGCTGTAGCGCTGCCGGGCCTGCGCGAGAATGGCCTTCTGAGCCTGCAGCTGCGCCGGAAGCGAGAGGCTGTCAACCGCGCTGCCACCGGCCTTCAAGGCATCGATCTGCCGCCGCAGCGCGATCATGTCCGGATGGTTTTCATCGTAGGTGGACAGTTTCTTGTTGTATTCCGACTGCAGCTGACCTAGAAGCCCTTCGTCCGTGCCGGCGTTACGCGCCTGCTCCAACTGCTGCTGGAGGAAGATCTTGTCCTGGCGCAACGTGCGGATCTGTTGCCCGACGTCATCCAAGTCCCGCTGCGAGCGATCCATGAGGTTCAGGTTCAGGTCGGTCAGCTCCGGCAGGTTGCCGAAGTTCTTCGCCTTGAATTGGGCGAGCTGCGCTTCCAGCTGCGCGATCTGAGTGCGGTATTTCTCGGTTTCGGTGTTGTAAAACGTCCCGGCATCCTTCGCACGCACCTGCAGATTGCCGCGGCTCGCCAGCAGGAACGCATCCGTGAGCCAGCTTGCAACCTTTTGCGCCTGGACCGGATTGCGGCTGCCGTAGGAAACGGTGAAGGCCGAAATGATCTCGCGCTCGCGGCCCGAATCCGGATCGAGAACCGGGACCCGAACGGTTTCCACGTCGGCCTTGCGGATGACATCCGCCACCGCGTCTTCCTTCGCCTCATCGGCAGGCACCAGACTCGGCATCGCCGCGATCAGCTTCGTAATCGTAGGCGCGCTCAGGACGGAGCTGGAGAGACTGTTGACGTACTCATCCATGTACTCCTTCTCCTTGCGTACCCGATCCTTGTCTACCGGCACCCCTCCCGAGACCGTCGCATCCGAGAAAGTAATCAATCCCGTGGAGACATAGATGTCCGGCATGCCGATCGCAAGCGCCAGCGCAATCGCAACGATGGGCAGCGCGATCGCCGCGAGGAGCATGCGACGGCGCTTGATCGCGGCCAGATAGTCCGAGAATTCAGGAGTGACGGTCTGTTGCGTGTCGGTCATTGCGGTAATCCCACTGGGAGGCCGTTGAGGTCGGGGAGCGGCTCGTACTTGCTCCACGGCTGATAGATGATCGAGAGGCCCACCGAGTTGGAAGCGGCATTGGGCTCTCTTTCGAATTTCTGATACGTATAGTCGTACTCGCCCGCGAGCCGGTATTTCTGGGTCAACTGGTAGTAGAAGCCGGCGGTACCGGCGAGGTAGTCGCTACCCTGCACGTCGAGCCCTTGTCCCACCGCGCCGCGCATGACAACGGCGCGCACGCCGACAAAGCCTTGCAGAAGCGGCCGAAATGCCCGGACGACACGGAATCGGACCTCGTTGTGGTTCTCCACGGAACCGGTGGAGGTCGGGGTCACCGCGCGCACGGCGTCGAACACGTATTGCGTGACCTGGTAGGTCCAGCTGACTCCCGTCCCGCCCACGACCCCGGTGCTGGTTTTCGTGCCGAAAGAAACATCGCTGCGCGAGTTGACCGCGCCCAGGCGGAAGTAGTAGCGCATGATGTCGGTCCGCCGCAGGTCCCATTGGGCATCGAACCCGAAGCTATTGGTCTTGCCGAACGAGCCGTTCGGCTCGAAACGGGCACCGAGCAGGTTGGCGGTGAACGTAGAGGTCTTGCTGACGTCGAACCCCATGCCTGCCTTGGCGGAGACGTTGTTGAATCCGATCTGCTGGATCAGGTTGTGAGAGAAGGAGGCGTGCAGATATTCTGCGTCCAGATGCAGATGACGCCGCGGCGTCAGATCGTAGGTCATCGACGGGGCCAACCGCTCGAGCGTGCGACGATTGCGGACGCTGACGCGGCCGTTCTCGCCGACGACCTGGCCGAGCCCCACACCCGGAAAGTCGGCCGGCAGCAGTTCGGAGAAGATCACCGACTCGTTCGCGTATTGCCCGGCGATCCCGTAGTTGCCTTTCAGGGTCTTGTGATCCGCCCCCAGGATGAAGTAACCGTTGGTGGACTGATCCGCCGTGTCGTTCGGAAAATAGGATGAGACGATCTTCGGGACCATCGAGAGCTCGGAGGTCGGGGTCAGCAGCCGCATGCCGAACTGGGCATCCAGCAACGCCCCGCTCACGTGGATCTTGTCGACCGAAGACTGCGCCAGACGGTAGTTGTCGTTGTACATGCCGCCGATTTCGATTCGCGGGCTGTAGTCCCAGCCGGCGGCATGCGCGCCGTGTGCGACGCCAAGCGCAGCGCCCACGACGAACGCGGTCCGCGCCGCCGCAAGACTCGCGCCGACGGTGCGGTCCGGTTGCCCGCGGACGGCCAGCAGCGGGACAGTCCGGCCCTCCGGCCTACGGTACGACGACGACATCGCCGGCCTGCAGCGTGATGTTTTGATCCAGATTTCGTCCGCGCACCACATCGGTGTAGCGGAACGGCAACGCCTGCTGCTGGCCGGCATCGGTGCGCCTGAGGATCATGATGTCGCCGAGAGCCGCGAACGGCGTCGTGCCTCCGGCCATGCTGAGTGCCTGCATCACGTCAACCCGCGGGTTGACGACGAAATCACCGGGTTTGTTCACCTGCCCGATCACATACACCTTGTTGCCCTTGATCTCCTGCACCGAGACGGTCACGACCGGATCGGAGATGAACTTGCGCAGCTTGTCCGTGATCATCTGCTGCAGTTCCTGCACGCTCTTGCCGCGGGCATCCATCTGCCCCGCGAGGGGGAATGAGAACGCGCCGTCCGGCCGCACGAGGACCGGACCCTGCAGGTCCGGCTCCTTCCAGACGGAAATCGCGAGGACGTCGCCTGGCTTTACGGTGTACGCACCATCGGGGGCCGCTCGAGCCGCCGGAGCCGGGGGGGCTGCCCAGGCGGGCGTGAGACCCGCGAGCGGCAACGTGATCAGAATCCCGCACGATAATAGGTGGGGAAGTCGCAACCGCATTAGAAGGTCCTCCAGTGTTCTTATCGCTTTTGAGAGTGTTCGCGAGTTGAAGGTCCGCGGACGCCCTCGCACAGTTCGTCGGCCAAGCTTGGAGCAAGTCCCGTACCCGAGGCTTATCCTGCGCAAGGCAGGGCATCCTGTACCGTTTGCTTCGCCAGGAGGTAGCAAGGAACGGTGCCAGGGGTGCGCCCGGCGTGGAACGTTTCCCGCCCGACGGCGTTTTCTGCAGGCACCCACGGGTGGTCTTGGCCGAACCCTCGCCCCGGCGAGCGGTCCGAACGGGTGGGAATCCGCGGCTGACTTCCGGGGTGATCGGCGATCCGCCAATAAACAGATGCACGCGGCAATACGTTTTCAATCCATGACGGCCCAGCCACCAAGCGCTCCAAGCATCTGTTTCGTCGGGCTGGCCAACCTTCCGGTGTTGGCGCGCGAGTTCGCTCACCACGGGGTCGGCGGAGCCGAGCTGCAACAGACGCTGCTCGCGCGCGCGCTGGCTCGCAGGGGCACGAGAGTCTCGATGGTTGTCGGCGATTACGGACAGCCCGACGGGGCGCAGTGGTGCGGCATCAAAACCTACAAGGCCTATCGTCCCGATGAAGGAATTCCATTGCTGCGGTTCGTGCACCCGCGCTGGACGAAGCTGTGGGCGGCGATGAAGAGAGCCGCGGCGGATATTTATTACACGAGCTGTGCGGGCGCACAGGTCGGGCAGGTGGCGATGTTCGCGCGCCTGCACGGAGCCAAGGCGGTGTTTCGGATCGCGAGCGATTCGGATTGCGATCCGGCGGCGGTCCTGATCCGTTTCCGGCGCGACAAGCTCTTGTACCGGTACGGCTTACAACGCGCAGACTTGGTCCTCGCACAGACGCCGCAACAGCATGCCGCATTACTGCGGCATTTCCGGCGGGACAGTCGCGTCGTCCCCTCACTGACCGATTCCGCCCGTTCCCGCAGGGCATTTCACGAACGCGACATTGACGTGCTGTGGGTCGGCAACCTCCGTGCCCTGAAACGGCCGGAGCGGCTTCTGGAAGCGGCACGAAAACTGCCGCAGCTTCGCTTCCATATGATCGGAGGACCCATGCCGGGCGCGCACGAGCTGTTCGAGTCGGTGCGTTCCGCCGCCACGCAGTTGCCGAATGTCCAATTCCACGGCGCGGTCTCGTACCACGCGATCGGCGATCTGTATGCGCGGGCGCGTGTCTTCGTGGGCACCTCGGAAACGGAAGGATTTCCCAACAGTTACCTGCAGGCCTGGGCGCACGGAGTTCCGGTCGTGGCGTTTCTCGACCCGGAACAACTGCTCGCCCGCAAATCCCTGGGTCACGCGGTCGGCAGCATGGATGAAATGGCTTCATCGATTGCCGTGTTAAATGGTGATCGAGTGCTGTGGGAAGCCGCGAGCCTGCGCTGTACGCAGTACATGGACAGCCGATTCAACGAGTCGCAGATGGTGAGGCCCTACGTCCAGGCGCTGTCCGATCTGTTTGCACCTCCTCCGGCCACCTCCGCGGGGGCCCATTGAAGGGTTCGCTGGTGCAACCATGAGCGCGCGAATCTCCACTGAATCCGACGGCTGTCCGCAGCCGCGCGCAGGGGCTTCGGTTGCCGGCTGCCGCAGCGTCCTGATGGTCGGAACGAACCTCGCGGGGAAAGGCGGGATCCGCGCGGTCGTACAAGGTTATCTCGAGGGCGGTCTGTTCCAGCGCTTCGAGGGGGTGTATGTCGCCACCCATCGTTACGGGACCCGCTGGGACAAGTTGACGGCCGCCCTGCTGGGGTGGCGTAGCATCGCAGCACACCTGCGTAAGATGGACGCACCCCTCGTGCACGTGCATCTGGCGTCGCACGCGTCTTTCTGGCGCAAGTCTGTCGTGTGTCTCATGTCGCGACTCGCGGGAAGACCGTATCTGCTTCACGTTCACGGTGGCGGATTTCTGAATTTCTACGAGAGGGAGTCAGGACCCGTCGCGCGCGGCTGCATCCGCAACGTCCTAAGAAATGCGGTTCTCGTCATCGCAGTGTCCGCTCAGTGGCGGGAGCGGCTGCTCAAGATCTGCCCGGACGCGAACGTGGAAGTGCTGACGAACGCCGTCGCGCTGCCCGACCTGGCGCAGCGTTCGACCCAACGGGACAGCGATCCGACGGTGCTGTTCCTGGGAGACCTGAATCGCGGCAAGGGGGTCTTCGACTTGGTTGCGGCATTCGCCCGCATCGCTAACCGGTTTCCGCGGCTGCGGCTCGTATTCGGCGGCGTCGGCAGTGGCGAGGAGGTCCAACGGCTCGCGAGTGACCTGGGAGTTGGGCATCGCATCGTCCTCGCCGGCTGGCTCGATCACGAACGCAAGCGCGACGCACTGTCACGCGCGACGATTTTCGCTCTTCCTTCGTACGCTGAAGGGATGCCGATGGCGCTGCTTGAGGCAATGTCGTGGGAGCTTCCCGTAGTTGCAACCTCGGTGGGTGGCATCCCGCAACTGATCGCGAACGAGTACAACGGACTCCTGATAGGTGCAGGCGACGTAGCCGGACTTGCCGCCGCGCTGGCTCGTCTCATGGACGATGAGGCGCTGCGTCAGCAGCTCGGGGCTGGGGCGCGTCGTACCGTGGAAACGGGCTTCACTCTGGAATCGGCTCTTGCTCAGCTGGATCAGATCTACAGACGATTCGGAATCGCATCACGCCGCGAGGACACACTGCCTTGAAACAGATTGCCCAATATCAGGACGGACGTCTCGAGCTTCAGGACGTGCCGCCGCCCACCGCGCCGCCGGGCGGCATCCTCGTCCGGCTCAGCCATTCCGTCATCAGCGTCGGCACGGAAAAGATGAAAGTGGAACAGGCGCGAATGAACCTCCTGCAGAAGGCGCGCGCTCGTCCTGATCAGGTCCGCAAGGTGATGGACACGGCACGCACGCTCGGATGGCGGGCGGCGATCGACAAGGTCCGAAGTCGACTGGAGCTGCCGAGCCCTCTGGGCTACAGCGCAGCCGGAGTCGTCGAGGCAGTAGACGCCGCGAATACCCGCTATTCAGTCGGAGACCGTGTGGCGGTCGGCGGCGCGGAGTGCGCGTTTCACGCCGAGCTCGCGGCAGTCCCGGATATGCTCGCGGCCCGCGTTCCGGAAGGGGTGGAGAACTGGCAGGCCGCCTACACGACTGTCGCCTCGATCTCATTGCAGGTCGTGAGGCAACTGCAGCCGACCCTGGGCGAACGGGTGCTCGTCGTCGGCCAGGGGCTTGTTGGACTGTTGGTTACGGCCCTGCTGCGCGCCAGCGGCGCGCGCGTCATGGCACTCGATGTTGCGCCCGCGCGTCGGCCGTTCGCGCACGCGATGGGGGCTGAGAGAATCGTCATTGCGGGAGAACAGGATCTGCGCCACGAGGTGCGCCTGTGGAGCGATGGATACGGCGTGGACGCGGCGGTCCTCGCGACGGCATCCTCCAACAACCTGCCTACCGAACAGGCGCTTGAGGCGCTACGCGACCGTGGCCGCCTCGTCGTCGTGGGCAAGACGAAAGTGGATCTGCCTTGGGAATACGCGTACGCAAAGGAGATCGACGTCCGCTTTTCCCGCAGCTATGGACCTGGGCGATACGATCCGGCCTACGAATGGGCGGGTGCGGACTATCCGATCGGCTACGTGCGGTGGACCGAGCAACGCAACTTCGATGCGTGTCTGCAGCTGATGAAGACCGGCCAGCTCGACCTCGCCGCGATCACGACTCGCCGCGCGCCGTTCGGTCAGGCGCTCGAGGTTTATAAGCAGCTGCTCGGCGAGGGCGGCTCTTCCGAAGCGGGCGTCATTCTCGAATACGACGCACCCGCGCCATCCGCGGCCGCCGCTACCCGCAGCAGCTCTCCACGGCTCTCGCTGGTATCCGCTGCCGCCGCGCCCTCGTCCGCCGGCACGACCGCAGCCCCAGTGCAGAAGCCACGCGAGGTCGCGGTCCTCAGGCTCGCCTCCCCGGTGTCCCGGCTGGATGTCATCGGCGCCGGCAATTTCGCCCGCACGATGCTCCTGCCGCATCTGAAGGGCCGGCTCCCGCTGGGAACCGTTGTCAACAACACCTCCCTGAGCGCCCGCCACGTGCGCACCAAGTTTGGTTTCGCTCACGCCGCGACGGATCACCGGCAACTCCTCGCCGACGACGCGAGCGCCGCGGTGCTGATAGCCACCCGCCACCACCTCCATGCCCCCCTGGTGAATGCGGCCCTCGCGGTGAACCGTCATATCTTCGTGGAAAAGCCGCTGTGCCTGACACGCGGGGAGCTGGTGGAAATCGAGACCACGCTAGCGCGCAGCCACGGCAGCGTTCAGGTGGGATTCAACCGGCGTTTCGCGGGCGCGGCGACGGAACTGAAAGCGCAGCTGCGCGAGGTCTCCGGCCCCAAGACGGTCAGCTTTCGGGTCATGGCCGGCCCGCTCGAACCGTCCAGTTGGTATGCGAACTACACCGACAGTGGCGGACGGGTCCTGGGAGAAGCGTGCCACTTCTTCGACTTCCTGTGCTTTCTTCTCGAGGCGCCACCGGTTCGCGTCAGCGCGCAGACCGTGTGGCCGGCATCAGGCCGCGTTCCATTTCCCGACAGCGTCACCGCTCAGGTGGAATTCGCGGATGGCTCGAGCGGCCAGCTGGTCTATTCGGCCGAAGGCGACAGCTCCTGGCCGAAGGAGGTCTGCACGGTGTTCGGCGCGGGACTGACCGCGGAGATTCAGAATTTCCAGAAGCTCGTGATTCACCGGCGACGGCGCCGCCTCACGAAGGAATTCAAGGGCAAGGGGCATGCGCAGCAGATGGGCGCCTGGACGCAATTCCTGCGCGCTGAGAGCGCTCATCCCTTTGAGTTCGCGCAGGCGCGAACCTCGATGCTCCTCACCTTCGCGGCGCTCGAGGCGATTCAACAGGGCGGCTCCATCGGGATCGCGCAGGGATGAGCGTTTCCCGGCCCGGGCTGCTGTTCATCATCAACTCGCTGGATCTCGGGGGCGCCGAGAAACAGGTAGTGACCCTGCTCAACCACCTGGACGCCAGCCGTTTCCGGCTGCACCTCGCGTATCTGAAACCCGGCGACGCATTGCTCGGGCAACTGCAGGTCGACAAGCTCGATGAGGTGCTGTGTTGCGATGTGAGCGGCGGGGTTGAGCGCAAGGCCGTCAGAAGGCTGCGGGAGCTCATCGTCACGCGCTGCATCGACATCGTCGTCTGCACGAACACTTACTCCATGCTGTATGGGGTCCTCGCTCGGGCGGGCGGGCGGACGGGGCCGAAACTGGTGACGGTGTTCCACACCACGCTGCTACAGACCTACAAGGAAAGGCTGCACTTGCTGCTCTGGCGGCAGCTCTTCAGGCGCTGCGATCTCCTGATTTACGTGAGCGAGAATCAGCGACGCTACTGGCGAGGACGCGGACTGCGGCCGGCCGCGGACGCCGTAATTCACAACGGAATCGACGTGGATCGTTTCGAGGATCGCGACGGCCCGCAGGACCGGCTGCAATTCCGCCAGGCGCTCGGCTTCGGCGAGCAGGACTTTGTGGTGGGCATCTGCTCGATGCTGCGGCCGGAGAAGGCGCATGTCGATCTGCTGCAGGCGTTGGCCCGCTTACGCTCGCAAGGTGTGCCTGCGAAGCTGCTGTTGATCGGCGATGGGCCGGAGCGGCCCGCGATCGAGCACGCGATGAGGGCCCTGGGCGTTGCGCAGGCCGTGCGCATCACGGGCCTGCAGCGGGACGTGCGCCGGTTCATCGCGTGTTGCGATGTGATGGCGCTCGTGTCCCGGTCCATCGAAACGTTCTCTCTGGCGGCGCTTGAATCGATGGCGCTCGCGAAACCTCTGGTGATGAGTGACATAGGCGGAGCCTCCGAGCAGGTCGTCCACGGACATACCGGCTTTCTGTTCGCAGCCGGGGACATCGATGCCCTGGTGTCGCACTTGTCGAGACTCACCTCGGCTGCGCTTCGCGCGGACATGGGACGCGCCGCGGCGCGACGAGTTCGCCAACTCTACACGGTGGATTGCATGACCGAGCGCTTCACGGAGCACATCACGCGGCTCCTCGGGTCGGGCGAGCTCCAGCGTCCGGCCTGGCTATCGCACTACGGCCGCGGCGATGGGCGGGCGAACAACGGTCGCAGGACGACCTGAGGCGGGCAGCGGGGAGGCCCCGGCACCGCTGCGCTTGAAGTCTTCCAGCCATGACTGGAACATGAGCACGCCCCACAGATGGAAAGACCAGTTCATCTCACCCCGCAAGTGCTGGCGCCAGCGACGCTCGATGGGAGCCTGGGCGAGATAGCCCTCCCGGCGCAGCCGGGAGGGCTCCAGAAGCGCACCGGCCCAGTCCCTGAGCTCACCGCGCAGCCATCGGCCGATCGGAACCGCAAATCCGCTCTTGGGCCGATCGAACATCGCGCGCGGTACGTGGCGCTCCAGGAGTTGACGCAGCACCCACTTGCCCCGGCCGTCTTTCAGATGGATCGCGAGCGGAATGCGCCACGCAGCCTGCGCCACCTGCGGATCGAGCAACGGTACACGCGTCTCGAGCGACACTGCCATCGCGGCACGATCGACTTTGACCAGGATGTCATCCGGCAGATACAGGCGCGTATCCGAGTACATCATGTGCGCGAGCGCATCGATCGATGCCGGCGCATCTGCGTTCGAGTGACTGCACGGAGCGTCGGCTCCAATGACCAGTTGTGACGGGTGCCAGAAAGTCATCGTTGCGTCGTACAGCTCGGGCAGTGAGCGCGCACCCCAGACGCGCGCCCTCTCCTGCATCCGATCCGCTACCTGCTGACGTCCTCTCCTGCGAGAAATGCTCCGTACCGGTGCCGTCACGGCACTCAATGCCCATAGAGGCATCGACTCCAGCGTTCGCGCAGCGGCACGACGCAACGACGCCGGAACGCGCTGCAGACGACTCCACCGGTCGCGAACCTCCAGATAGCGGGAGTAGCCGCCAAAAAGCTCATCACCGGCGTCACCGGACAGGGCAACCGTGACATCCTGCCGGGCCAGATCCGCGACTAGAAACGTCGGGATCTGCGACGGGTCGGCAAAGGGCTCATCATAAATCCGCGCCAGACGCGGGATCACCGCAAGAGCATCCCTGGAAGTGACGATGAGCTCGGTGTGCCGTGTCCCCAGATGATCCGCGACGCGGCTTGCATGGGGCGCCTCGTTGAATTGCTCCTCCTCGAATCCGATCGAGAAGGTCCTGACGGCTTGGGAGCTCGCCCGCTGCATGAGGGCGACGACGAGCGACGAATCGATTCCGCCGGAAAGAAACGCACCCACGGGCACGTCCGCCACCATCTGCAGGCGAATCGCTTCTTCGAGCGCCGCGTTCACGCTCTCCAGGGCGTCGGCCTCATCGATCCGTTGGTCCCCGGGGCGCGGAGTCGCTACCGCGGAGGGCTGCCAGTACTCACGCTCTTCGCAGCGCAGGGAGTTTCCCGCCACACAGACCCGCAAGGTGCAGCCGGCCTTGAGTTTACGCACGCCGCGAAAGATGGACTGCGGTGCAGGAATGAAGCCGTGGCGCAGAAAAGCAGCCAGGGCGTGCCGGTCCAGTTCGGCCTTCCACCCGCTGTGCCGACGGAGCGCCTTCAGCTCGGAGCCGAACACGAACGTACCATCGAAGTCCCCGTAGTACAGCGGCTTCTCGCCAAAACGGTCGCGCGCCAGCCACAGCACGCGCTCCTGCGAGTCCCACAATCCGATCGCGAACATACCGCGGCTGCGCTGCAGCGCCTCGGCAAAGCCCCACTCCTCCACCGCCGCGAGCAGGACTTCGGTATCACTACCGCCGCGGAAAGCGGCGCCCAGGGCCATCAGCTCGGTGCGCAGGGCGCGGTAGTTGTAGATTTCGCCGTTGAAGGTGATCGTGAAGCGCCCGCTTGCAGAGCGCATCGGCTGTGAGCCCAGCGGCGATAGATCGACGATGGACAGTCTTCGGTGGCAGAGGGCCACGCCGGCCGCAGGGGCGACCCAGAATCCTTCACCGTCCGGGCCCCGATGCGCAAGCTCTGCAGACATTGCCGCCAGGTCGGCACGGGCCTCCGTCGCAGCTAACCCGCCGGCCTGCAGAAAGCCTCCGATGCCGCACATATGCTGTCTTCCGCCCCCGATGAGTGTGCCTTACAGAACAACCGCCGGCCGCTTCGGTTCCGCTGCAGGTGCGCAAAGACGGACGCGCCTGCAGCTCGAGCGCTGCGGCATCTTTCTTGCTGCAGGCGCAGGTGGACCACCCTGATCCTGACCCTCACCCATGCGGCAAGCGGCATACCTGCCTTCGTCGCAGCGGCAGCGGCGCCCGACCGAGACACAGACGCAAAGGGAGAGACCCATGATGAGTGTGCAACTCGCCAAGTCGTTCATGAAGATGTGGGAGGTCGTCCCGGCCTCGCCCGATGACCGCGTAGGCGAGCTGCAGGAGGTATTCCGGCACCGCGTGTTTCTCGACGGCGACGAAGCCGCCCGCAAGGCGATAATGCTCGAGTCCTCGCGGAGCAAGTACGAGTCGGAGATCGCGTATCCCTGGGATCACTACTTCGGCACAAGCCTCGCCCCACTGCTCGCCGACAAAACCGCGCTCGATCTCGGCTGCTTCACCGGCGGGCGCAGCGTGGCCTGGTTTGAGCGGTACGGCCTGCGCTTCATCCACGGCATCGACGTCAAGCAGGAATACATCGACGCGGCGACCCAATTCGCGGCGACGAGGCACATCCCCTCGCACTACCACGTGGCCGTTGGAGAGGAACTGCCTTTCGAGGAGGGCGAGCTGGATGCCATTTTGTCATTCGACGTCTTCGAGCACGTGCAGGACGTGCGGCGCACGCTGAACGAATGTCACCGCATCCTCAAGCCCGGAGGCAGGTTATTCGTCGTGTTTCCCGGCTATTTCCATCCCACGGAGCATCACCTGGCGCTCGCGACCCGGTTGCCGGGCATTCACTACCTCTTCAGCGGGAAGACGCTCGTGCGTGCCTACCACGAGCTGCTGGAGGAACGCGGCGACGCCGCGGGATGGTACCGACGACACTCTCCACAGCTCGAGCGATGGGAACGGGGCAACACGATCAATGGAACGACGCTGGCGCGCTTCCGCCGCTTTGTCCGCGAGTGCGGCTGGAAGGTCCGGTTGCAGAGCGGCAAACCGATCGGAAGCATCGGCCGCAACGCCTCGAAGATGCGCGCCGCGGCCTTGCTGTCTCCGGCGTTCGGCGTGGCCGCCCGTGTGCCGGGATTGCGGGAGATATTTCTCCACCGGATCACGTATATCCTGGAGAAGACGTGAAGCGGCATAACCCTGCGAAACAGCGCGGCCGGTGCCTCACCACACCGGCCGCTTGGCTTGAGCGGTGCTCGCGGTCAGCGGACCGCAGCGTCACCCATCATCAGCCCGAAGTGAGTTTCTGCGGCGCCATCGGCCGCTTCGCCGGGTGCTTGCGCAACAGGATGATTCCGTCGCGGTCCTTCAGCGTCACGGTCGTGACGCTCTGACCGTTGTTCGTGGCCGGATCCTGCGTGCCTTTGATCTTGAGGTAGGCCGTTTCCAGCGTCACGGTCTTGGCTCCGTTGCCTTTCGGATTCACGAGCACGATGCCGTTGTCGAAGTCCCGACGCCACACGCCCGAATTCCAGGCAGCGACCGGAGGGGCCGAGGCCTGCCCCAGGTTGGAATCGAACTCATCGAACCAGGCGACCCCGCTGTACTGCTTCGCATTGTCCGTAAAGCTGTAATAGCCATCGTTCATGAGGCATGAGGCGAGGCCATAGCGCATGGACTGATAGTCGGTGGTATCGCCCCACTGGTTGAAGATGCCCAGCTTGGGCTCGAGGGTCGCGCCCATGATCGCGACGTACTGTTTCATCATGGCCGGCCACCCGGCCCAGGACTCGACCGACCAGGACTTGCCGATGAAGCCTTCCATCACGCCCCCGTTCACCATCCCCACGTACTCGGGAGGGATTGCCGCGCCCGAGGCGGCCCACGTGGTGAGGTTGCCGATCTGATATTTGCCGGGCATGAGAGTCTTCACCAGCGAATACCAACGCACGTAGCCTTGGCGAATCGCGCTCCCTGCCAGCGGATCCGCCATCGCCAGGACCGAACCGGTGCGCAGCCAATCGCCGCTGACGGTGGGCTTCGCGGTCGTATTGTCCATGAACAGACCGTCGATCGCCGGATTGGGAGTGTAGTAGCTGCTGACGTAGAACTTCGTCAGCCACTCGATCGCGTTATCGCCATTCGAATCCCTCGGCGTGTAGAGTGAGTTGTTGATGGTCCAGTTTCCCGAGCCGAAGTTGTTCACCACCGGCGCGGTCAGCGTCTTGTCCGAATACAGCCACCACTTCATGGCATCCAGTTTCGAGCGGATCGGCGTGTAGGCGTCCTGCGCGGTCGTCGAGCCCAGGTAATCGGATTCCGCGTACAGAAAGACCAGCGCGTTCGGATTCTTCGCCTTGATCGCCTTCACCCAGGTATTCATCGGCTGCCCACCGGGAGCCAGACCCGGGTACATGCCCAGAATCATCACGTCCTGCTTGGCGAGCGCGGCCTGATAGGCCGGATCGTTGAAGTTGAAGGAACCGCCGATCTGGATACCCGCGATGCGCGGAAACGGCGGCTTGGTGAATGCGGCTGCCGCAGCACACGCGGCGAGCGCGGTCGCCGCGACGAGGCCGACGGAGAGTTTGTTTAAGATGCGAGGCATCGGTTCCCCCGAAACAAGTGGCGACCCGACGGAATTGCCGGGGCGGCTCGCTGCAGCGGACAGTTGGCGCGCCGGAGGCGCCTGACAGGCAAAACTGTTCTCGTGGCGAAGACACGGAGTGCGAGTCCGCATCCTCGGCAGCGGTTCGATGACCGCATTCAAGTCCACAGCGAGCGGTCGTCCAACGACCCGCTGCCATTTTTGACATCCGCGTGCGAACGTCAATAGACGAACCTCAAAATTTTGAAACATAAGACGAATTGCAGACACATTGTCTGTGATCGAAGACAGGTGTCGTCAGGGGTCGTCATGTTTTCGCCGCCGCGCCGTCACACGTTCATCGCACACCTGTCGCCGAATGCTGACTGCCGCGCGCCAGCGGATGAAAGGGCACCGCAACAGAGAGCGGCTGCGGCGCGGCAGAGCGCGCGCGGCTGTCGAGAATATCGCTGGCGGCCGCCAGAGTGAGTCCCACATACATCCAGATGTACGGCCAGGGCTTCGACAGGTTGGTGAAGAACACCGACACGGCCAAACCGAGAATGCCGAACACGAACGCGATCATGTAGCGCCGCATTTCCGGCGAGGCCTCCGCCGCCGCGCGGCGCGCGGTCGTCACGCATTGGTAAAGAATGATCACGAATGCGCCGAGGCCGAACAGACCGAGATTGAACCACAGGTTCAGGTAGTAATTGTGAGTGGCGTACAGGAACCGCTGCTCCTGCACGTTCCACCCGAAGCCGGTCAGGAGCGTGAGCGGCTCGGCTGCCATGTAGCCGAAGGTCATGGACCAGACGTTGGTTCGGCCCGAGGAGACCTCGCTCATCCCGAGTGCGGAGTGCCCGAACACCCGGTCTGCGACGACGCCCCCCGCCCCCGGCATCACGAGCGCCAGCAGTATTCCCAGGACAATTGTCGCAGCGATTCCGGACATCAGCCAGGCGGCGACCCGAGTCAATGGGAGGTAGCGGCGACACAGCAAACACGCGAGCCCGTAGCCGACGACGAACCCCACGAATGCGCCTCGAGACACGGTGAGCACGAGCACCGCCAGCGAGGCGAGCGCGCCGGCGAACCAGGCCGCACGCGCAGGGCCGCGGCTCGAAAGCGCCACGGCGAGCAACGCGGGCAGGAGACATACGAGCAGCGCTCCAGTCTCGTTCGCATGCCCGAAGACACCGAACACGCGATCGGCCTCGGCACCGGAGGTGCCGACACGCACCCCAAGATGCGCCACTCCCGCGACATCCAGGAGAGTGAGGACGCTCGAGACGCCGATCGCAGCGGACAGGGTGCGCATCAGAGTCTTGAAATCCCCCTCGTCCTGAACTGCATACAGCACCGTGAAGCAGAAGAGCGCCGGGTCGATCATCTCCGCCTTCAGCTCCATGCCGGAGATCAGCTTGTTGTAAAAGGGGTAGTGAACGACCAGACAGCACGTGATGAAGCTGAGGATCGAATAGAAGATCCACACCGCGAACGCGGCATGCAGGATCGGCAGGCGCATTCGCAGACCGCCCGACAGCGTGACCCGGAAGAACATCGTGAATGCAATCACGTACAGAACCGCGTTCTTCGCGCTCAATCCCGGTCCGAGAGTGAATTCCCTGCCGAGAATATCGGTCGTGGCGAGCACCCAGATCAGCACTATGAAAAGCCAGCGCATCCTCACACCTTTCGCGATGTCGTCGTTTGAAACGGTACCAGCCGCTTGACCCACTCGAGAAGCGCAAACGCCTCCGGCACACGCAGCAGCAGCAGCAGCAGCGCGAACGCCGCCAGGTACCCCAGGCAGGCGAGGACCAGTCCGGGAATGCCGAGCATCTCGGTCCAGATCGGACTTACAATTAGCGCGGCGGCCGAAACCGCCGCGAGCGCCGTCCTGCCGATGCTCCTCCAAGGAAGAATCTCTCCGGCGCTGACACGATAGATCTTCATCGTCCGCCACCCTAGCCAGCCCACATCGACCGCGCTTCCGATCACAAAAGCCATCATGGCGCCCGCGACTCCGGCGATGGGGACGAGGGCGAGCAGCGCAATGCCGCAAGTGACGAGGGCCGCCACGTTGCTCTCGACCAGGGGTCGCGTACGGTTGATCGCGCGCAGCGCGGGCGCAAAATCGAAGCATTCCCGCACGACCACCAACATATAGATCTGCATGACCACCGCGGCCTGGGCATAACTCGTGCCGAAGACGGCGACCACGAGCGGGTGCGCGTAGCGTGCGACCAGGACCACGACGGGAAACAAAAAGATCGCGTTGATGACCGTTGCGCGCTGCCACAGCGCGAGCGGACCTTCCCGGGACTGACGGTCCTTGCGGACCATCTCCGGCAGCACCACGCTCGAGACCGAGTTGCGAACGGTCACTACGACGGGCTCGCCGAATCTGCCGATGGCGTATTGAGCCAACGCTACGGCCCCGAGGGCCCTGGCGACGACGACGTTGCTCAGGTTTCTGTTCAGCATGGCGAGCAGCGAGGCGAGCCCGGAGGGCAGGCAGAAGCGGAGCTGGTCGCGCCAGGGCTCCGCGAGCGCCGGCTCATGGCGACTGCGGTCCAGCGCCAGAAAGGCGCCGCCGGCCACAACCACCCTGACCGCTTCGAGCGCCACCAGCGACCAGATGATGATGGTCACATCGTGCGTCACGGCCGCTGCAATGACCGCGACGGCGACCCGCGCGAACAACCGGGTTGCAGAGTAGACGAACACGGCTCCCGGTCGGCGATTCGCGAGCCAGAAATACTCCCAGAAATCGAGGTTGACGGAACACAGGATGTAGGCCGCGAGCGGCTGCAGATACCCATCCACGAGCTTGCCGCCCATCAACGTATCGAGCGCCGCGACGGCCAGGATGACGAGTAGGCTGCTGCACAGGGTGAGTACCGCCGTCTGCCGCGCCACTCGCCAAGGGCTCGCAGGGCAAGCCGGCACGCAATACAACACGCTGTCGTTGATCGAGAATACGGCGAACGACTGCAGAATCGAGGCGTACAGCAGGAACTCCCGGTAATGACCGAACGCCTCCACCGAGAGCAGGCGTACGAGGATAATCGGACTGATCAGCATCAGTCCGTAGTTCGCCAGCCGGGACAGCGTCAGGATGGCGGTTCGGTTGCCGATCGATGACATCGCGTCACGGCCTCCGTGCCGCGGCGGCGGCTTGCGGCGCGTCGGCTTTCCAGACCTGGGTCAATCCGTCGCGACCGCGATACACGACTCTTAATTGAGACGATCGCAGCGCCTGTGAAATCCCAAAACCCCGCATGAGCGTGCGCCCATCCTCCCAGTTCTCGCCGCTGCCGATGATATAAATCGCGCCGCGGTCGGCCCGCTCGATAAGGCGCTCGAGATCCTGGCCGGTCCCGATGAGGGGAGTGTTGGTATAGAAGTCCAGCCACCGCCCCGCCACTTCGTGCATGAACGGCGCTGCCACTTCCTTGTTCACGAGCCAGTAGTTCACGTGTCCCAGATAGTAAGTCTGCTGCAACACGTCCTCGGCGATGAGAATGTCGCGCGCTCCCGGATGCGAGGCTGCGACGAATTGCGCGGCACCCTTGTGATCAGGGTGATTGGTGTATCCCGAGTCCACAGTACGCGCGGCGCGGGCGGGATTGACGATCAGGATGCACGCGACGGCAGCCGCGACGGTGCCGAGGTTCGACACCCCGCGCGACCCAGGAGATCCGCGCTCGGGAAGACGCTCCAAAAGGTTCTGAACGGTCCACTGTGCCACCGCAAACGCGCCGATCAGCAAGGGCATGATCTGGGCCTGTGCGTACCGCGGCGGGATGTTCCAGCGCAGGTATCCAATCATGAGCAGGGGGAGCCACACCCCCATAGCGAGGAGCAGTAGAAAATCCGGAACGGCCTGGCGGTGTGCGATGCGCCACAGGCCCCAGGCCATGCCGCCCGCGGCCAGCACGCCGGCGACGGGCGAATTCTGAGCGATCGACAGGAACGGCCACACGCTCGGCCAGCCGAGTATCACACCCACGATCTGCTGTGCAGTGCCGGCCGCGTGCGCGTGAAGATAGATTGCCTGGGCGACCGTCACCGCCAACCCGAAGGCGAGAAATAGCGTAACGCGAATTCCGGAAAGCCTCACCTCGCGTTGCGCGATGACGAGCCCCGTGATGGCCAGAAGCGCCGCCAGGTGGGAGCGAAGCGTGAGTTGCATCAACAGGGCGCAGGCAAGCAGTACCCACGCCAATCGGATCGTCCACATTTCCGGTCCCCCGGCGCTCACCTCCCTAGCAGCGCCTCGCACGACCCATCGCGCAATCAGGAACGCGGGCACCGCCGCAGCTGCGAGCCATCGCAACGCCACGTGCGGAATGAGCGCGGCGTGGGGTCCATTCACGACAGCTCCGCTGTCCGCCTCGACCGACTGCGGATACGCATGCGAAATCCAGGTGTTGATGGCCATGAAACCGGCAACGATCGCGACGAAGGCCACGGCGCCGGACCAGAATTTTCGCCGGTCGCCTTGCAGCATTCCAGGGAGGAAGACCAGGAACGCCGCGAACACGGCGAGTGTATGGAACTGCAGGCCCACGAGCATCGCGGCAACCGCAGCCACCAGATAGGCCTTACGTCCACTACGTTCCCACTCGAACACGAGTGTCATGAAGGCAGCCACGCTCGCGACCAGGAACACGTACATGCGCGCGGTCTGAGCGTCTTCGATGAAGTCGGGAAGAAACGCCACCGCGGCCGTCAGCGCCAGATTCCATGCGGGCTGAAGAAAACGCCTGCCGGAGGTCCAAGCCAGCGGGATCAGCAGAACTCCGCACAACGCGGACGGGAGGCGCAGCGCCCATTCGGTCTGTCCGAAAGCCAGAACGGCGGCCGCCATGAGATAGAGCTGTCCGACAGCGCGCGCATAGAACATTCCGCTGGGCATGAGGGGCGTGCCGTGCTCCAACAGGTGCATCGCCGGCAGCGCCATGGTCTTCTCATCACCATGCAGGCCTACGGAACCGAGTCCCCAGAAGCGCACGAGCGCGCCCGCAATCACGATGATCGCCAGCATCAAGGCAGACTTGCGGTCGAGAACGGTCTGCGGGTAGCGGACCTCGAACAGCGCTGCGAAGCTCTTTAAAAGTCGGTCCACCATGAAAGGTTCGACCACGCTCCGTCATTGAGGGTTGTTTAAGGTCGCCTCAGTAGGCTTTTTCATCCCGCAGCAGCCTCACCGCCGTCAGGAACAGAATCTTCAGGTCGAGCAATGGCGACCACCGCCGTAAGTACTCCAGATCGTAGTTGACGCGCGCCTGCATATCCTCGACGCGGGAGGTCTCGCCGCGACAGCCATTGATCTGCGCCAGTCCGGTGATGCCGGGGGGTACCTTGTGGCGGATCATGTAACCCTTGATGAGCTTGCGGTATTCCTCGTTGTGCGCGACCGCGTGCGGCCGCGGTCCGACGAGACTCATGTGCCCTTGCAGAACGTTCAGCAGCTGCGGCAGCTCATCGAGTGAATAGCGGCGCATGAAGCGGCCGATCGAGGTGATGCGCGCGTCTTCCCGGGTCGCCTGGACGACCTTCGCGCCGTCCTCGAGCACGGTCATCGTGCGGAATTTGTAGACCGTGATCTCGCGACCATCCAGGCCGTAGCGGCGCTGTTTGAAAATAATCGGCCCGGGCGAGGTAGTCCTTACCAGCACGGTAAGCGCCAGCATCAGCGGGGCCGCTACGGACAAGATGGTGGCGGCCAGTACGATATCGCTGATGCGTTTGACCACACCGCGGTACCCGTAGAACGGTGTCTCGCACAACGCGACTACGGGGATGCCGAACATCTCCCCGGTACGGGACTGAATCAGATCGAAAGCGAACAGATCGGGCACGTAGTAGACCGACGCCGTCGTATCGCGAAGCTCATCCAGCAGCTGGATGACACGCCGGATGTGGCGCACCGGCAGTGCTACGAACACGACGTCGATACGGCGTCGCTTCACGTAATCGGATAGCTCCGGCAGCTTTCCCAGGAGCCGCATGTTCCCGCACAGTCCCAGGCGTACGGCGTTGCGATCGTCGAAGAACCCTTCCACTCGCAGACCCATGAAGTCGTTGTCCGCAGTGATGCGCTGCGCGAGCGACACGCTCACTTCGTTACAGCCGACGAACGCCACCCGCCGAACCATTTCGGGGTTGTACAGGAGCCGGCGCATCAGCTCGTGGAGGGAGAGCTTCACGACAATCAACAGCGCCGGCGTGACGACCATCCAGGTCAGCACGACGCGGCGCGAGAAGCCCTGGGAATTCTTGGTGACGAAGCCGATCGCGAGCAGGATCGCCACGATGATCGACCAGCGCACGACAACACCCATCGCGAGTGGCAGCGTCTGCGGCACGAGCTGCATCGACTCGCCCGGCCGACCGCGCGGCAACAGAAGGGAGAGGATGGCGACCAGAATCGAGAGCACGACGAAGAAGCTGGCGAAGTGGACGTTCCAGAACAAGCACAGACTGTACAGGAGCCCGATTGCGACCAGCGGCGGCCCCACGGTGTCCAGAAGGGTGATGAGGGCTATCGAAAACCCTCGCGTGAACGTAATCGGCTCAGTCATCTTCGCGTGCAACCACGAGCCCCCCGGGCTCTTTGGCTTAAGCACGCAAGCAAGCATCGGTCCCGTACTACAGCGCGTGCGTTGCATTGGCGGAAGGCTCGCCGAGCGGTCACTCAAGGTAGAGCTCACGTGAAATCGACCGTGCGTGCGCTGGGCACGTCACCGCTGAGCTCACGCACGCCCTAGGACCGCGTTGTGCCCGACGCTTCTCGTAGCGCCGCATGCTCCGCGTCGCGCCGGATTGACGCCGAAATACGAGAGCACGGGCCATACCGAGTCGCTCCGTGTCGTCAGCGCAATCAACCCGCGAGACACCCATTCCCGCCTGAACCACGTCACACCTGTCGTGTGGCAGCGACGAGGCCATTCCAGTTAGGAATCAGTGTGTTAGCGGGATCCTGGGGAACGCCGACTCGATCTGTGTCTGTGCGTCACGACAGAAGATGCCCTTTTCGGTGCGGCCGAGCTGCAGTTCGAGACGGGTAATTACTTGCAATTCAGTGTGTTAACTATCGTGGCACGGTGGTTGCACTTGATGTCGTTGATCAATAAAGGCAAACCCGCTGAAAGGCGGGGGCGCAAAACTTCCGGTCTAACGGCGCGAAGCCTACGACAGCGGGGTTGCCGGGTCGGCATCGTAGGCCGGCTCGTTACGAACTGCGGAACTGCACCCTCCGTTCGTTCACGCAAACCTCCGTCTGGTTGAAGTCCTCGCTCCCGCGGTACCGGGTACGGCGGGTCGCACAATTCGGGGGTGTCATGAACAGAGCCAAACGGGGGTTTGGGTCGCTGCGTTTTGTCTTGGTCGGGCTCATGGCGATCGGAGGCGCTGGCTTAAGCGGATGTAACGGGGACGGGAGCTCGACAGCGCCGGCGGCGAGCGCCAGTTCACCTGCCGGAAGTGCGGCGGGCGCGGGCACGCCGGCGAACAGCGCGCCCACGATCCAAGGGACTGCGATCACCACGGCCACCGTCGGCAAGGCGTATAGCTTCCAGCCGAAGGCCGCCGACGCGAACAGCGACGCTATCACCTTCGGCATCATGAATAAGCCTGCGTGGGCGACGTTCAACGCGGCGACGGGGCAGCTGAGCGGAACGCCGACGCCCACGGACGTGGGCAAGTACGCCGGTGTCCAGATAACGGCGAGTGACGGCAAAGCCGTCGTATCACTGCCCTCCTTCGCGATCAGTGTAACGGCTGCGTCCGCGGGCGCCTCGAGCGTCAGTCTCAACTGGGTCGCTCCGACTGAAAACAGCGACGGCACACCCCTCCAGGACCTGAAGGGCTTCAAGATCCATTACGGGGCTCAGTCCCAGAGTTACACCGGTGCGATCTCGGTCAACAACCCGACGCTCACCACATTTCTGGTGGACAGCCTGCCGAGCGGGAAGTACTTCTTCGCGATCACGGCTTTCAATTCGCAGGGAATCGAAAGCTCTCTCTCCGACGAGATCGCCGCTACATTCAACTAAATCAGCGGCTAGGTCTGGGGCGGCTCGGGCACGGCGGCGGCGCGGTTGAACTGCGCCGCCTCTATGCGGTGCTTTTCCAGAAGATCGTACAGCGTCGGTCGCGTCACGCCGAGCAATTCGGCGGCCCGCGACAGATTGCCTCGCGATACGGCAAGCGCCTGCCGCACCGCTTGCGACTCTGCGCGTTGGCGGGCGATCCGCAGATTCAGATACTCCGGATCGTCACCTGGATCCTGCAGTCCCAGGTCGCCGGCGGTGACGACGGCACCTTCGGCCATGATGACCGCCCCTTTGATGCGGTTCTCGAGCTCGCGCACGTTGCCGGGCCAGCGGTGCGCCTGAATGGCGCGGATGGCATCCGGAGCGAGCCCGCGCGTCGGTTTGCCGAAGCGCGCCGACATCTCCTGCAGAAGGAACTGTGCCAGCAGCATGCTGTCGCCCTGCCGGTCACGCAGCGGCGGAATGCGGATCGTGACCTCGCTGATGCGGTAGAACAGATCGTCGCGGAACGTGCCCGAGCCGATCAGCGCATCCAGATTCCGGTTCGTCGCGCAGATGATGCGCAGATCGAGGGGGATGAGGATACGTCCGCCAATTCGCTCCACGGTCCGCTCCTGCAGCACGCGCAGCATCTTGGCCTGCAAAGATGCGGGCATCTCACCGATCTCGTCCAGGAAAACCGTGCCGCCGTCTGCGGATTCGAGTTTGCCCGGCGTGCGCTTCGCAGCCCCGGTGAAAGCGCCCTTCTCGTATCCGAACAGCTCGCTCTCGAGCAGCGTGTCGGGGATCGCGGCGCAGTTGATGGCGACGAACGCCTGGTGAGAGCGGTCGGACAGCCGGTGCAGCGCGCGTGCGAGCAATTCCTTTCCGGTCCCACTGTCGCCCAATAGCAGCACCGTAGCGTTCGTCGGTGCGACCTTCTCGATGGCACGGCCGAGACTGCGCATCGCATCGCTGACGCCGATGATACCCTCGAGCGCCATCGCGCCGGTCTGCTCGCGCAGCCGCCAGTTCTCCTCTTCGAGCTCGCGGATCCGGAAAGCGCGCCGCACGACGATGGAAAGCACGCCTGCATCCAGAGGCTTGTGATAGAAGTCGGCTGCACCGAGGCCCACGGCCGCGACAGCGAGCTCGCGCGCGTCATGCTCGGTCATCGCGATGATCTTGGTATCGGGCGACAGATTGAGAATCTGCCGCAACAGCTCGAGGCTTTGCGCCGCCACGGCCGGCTCCCGTGCGGTCCCCAGATCGAACAGCACGACGTCAGGCTCGATCCGCCGCAGCAGCACGAGCGCCTGATCCGAGGTCTCACTGACGGTGACGTCCAGGTCGGCAAAGATCTCCTGGAGCTGTCGCCTGAGTGCGACGTCGCTTTCGAGGATCAGCAGCTTGCGCCGATGCATCACGGTCGGCGAGGCGGACTGGGCGGTCGGGGCCAAAGGCACGTTAGTCATCACCGGACTCCCTTCGTATTGCGGCCGCCCACCTCAGCGAGCTCCCCGCCCCATGAAGACAACTTCCGCGGTCTGCACCAGGATCGCCAGATCGAACAACAGCGTGTTGTTCTTGATGTAGTACAGATCGTATTGGAGCTTCTCCAGCGCGTCCTGTTCCGACGAGCCGTACGGATAGCACAGCTGCGCCCAGCCCGTGATGCCGGGCTTCACGCAGTGGCGTTGTACGTAGTAGGGAATGTTCTGCGCAAGCTGCGCGACGAACTGCGGACGCTCCGGGCGTGGACCGACGAAACTCATCTGCCCGCGCACGACGTTCAGGATCTGGGGCAGCTCATCGACCCGGATCTTGCGGATGATCGCGCCGACGCGCGTGATGCGAGGATCTTTCGTTTGCGCCCACTGCGCCTGTCCATCGCGTTCGGCATCGATGCGCATGCTGCGGAATTTCAAGACATCGAACGGCCGGCCGCCGAGCCCCACCCGGGCCTGGCGGTACAGGACCGGGGCCCGCCAGCCGTCTTCCAGCTTGATCGCCACCGCCGTCAATGTCATCACGGGCAGCGACACAAGCAGGATCAGCAGGCTTGCCACGAGGTCGAGCATGCGGGATGAGAACAGGCGCAGCGGGTCGCGACGAAACCCCTCGCCGAAAATCATCCAGCTCGGATTGAGCACGTCGATGCGAACGCGTCCCGTCTCGCGCTCCAGGAATGTCAGCAACTCCGTGACATCCGTGCCCGCGAGCCGGCACTCGAGCAACTCCAGTAACGGGAATGCACGGCGGCGATCGTCCATCGCCACGACGACCTCATCGACATTATGCTGCTCGCAGATCTGCTCAAGCTTGCCGTGCGCGTCGATGAGTTGTCCGGCCGGGACCGAGCACTCCTCGCCATCGGGCTGCGCATATCCGACAACCGTAAATCCGCGGCGATCGGTCCGGCGGCGAAGATTGGCGATCGAGCCTGCACGCTGCCCGCATCCATACACCAATACGCGACGCTTGAATGCCGCGTCATCGACGACGTGTGTGAACACGTAGCGCGACGCAATCAAGGCCAGAAAAGCCACGATCGCGGCGATCGACATCACGCCTCGTCCGATCCAGACGTCGGGCAGCACGTAGAAGCAAAGCGCCGTAACGGCCGTTCCGGCAGCCGTGGCCGCCAGGAGGCGCACTGCAATTCCAAACGCGGGCGCCCTCTGACGAGAGCTGTAAAGGCCGAAGGCGAACAGGCAGACGATCATCACGAAGCTGAACAGGAGCATGCGCGGCCACAACGGCCCTTCGGTGAGCTCGATCGCCTCCACCCCCGTTCGGAACCGTACGAGCGTTGCGACGAGCATGGTGCCGGAAAGCATGGCCAGCTCGACGGCGCCCAGCACCGCCAGCGATCCATGAATGTACTGTCCAAGAATGCGGAGGCGCAT
>FTEW01000473.1_pt1 | contig 62977 bp, 60 predicted proteins | sample 1640301 | NCBI WGS metagenome assembly FTEW01 (sample SAMEA3914816, study PRJEB12502) | metagenome | biome: forest; material: soil | place: USA | collected 2011-09-16 | depth 0.3 m
CCTTATGGCGTACGGTTGGAGGATCACGAGGCGGCGCGCGCACTGCATCGTGAGCTCGGAATCGTTCTGCGGGAGAGGTTTCAGGGTTGGAACGCGAGTGTGCTCATCGGCTCGCCCGAGCTTGGCATGGAATTGGGCATGCGTGCTCACCGCACTCACGCGCTGTGGAACGGTGCGATCGAATGCCGCCTGTTGCGGATGAAAATCGCACCGGAGAGCGAGCGCGAGCCCGGCAGACTCTCCAGGGGCGGGGTGCAGTTCAAGGACACCCCCGGCGCCCGCATGTTCGCCAACCGGCTGGGCAAGAATATGAAGCGCCTGAAGGGGTGGGCGGACAGGGAAGGCGTGGATTGCTACCGGCTGTATGACGCGGACATGCCGGAGTATGCGTTTGCCATAGACCTGTACCGCACGCGGGAACCTGATCTTGACTGGCTGTACGTGCAGGAGTACGCAGCGCCTTCGGAAATCGAGCTCGATGCCGTCAGACGCCGTCGCGGTGAAGCGATGTCGACCCTGTCGCAGACCACCGGAGTGCCCGCGGAGCGCATTCGCGTTCGACTACGCCGCCGTTCCAAACGCGGCGAGCAGTACGGCAAGCTCGATGAACAGGCGAGCTTCCACCGGGTGCAGGAGAACGGGCTGTACTTCCGCGTCAACTTCGATGACTACCTGGACACCGGGCTGTTCCTTGATCACCGGACGACGCGGCAGCGGCTGCGCGCCGCATCTGACGGCAGGCGCTTTTTGAACCTGTTCGCCTACACCGGCACCGCGACGGTATACGCTGCGGCCGGCGGCGCTGTGGCGAGCACGACGGTGGATCTGTCGCGCACCTACCTTGAGTGGGCGCAGCAAAACCTGGCCTTGAACGGTTTCACCGCCGGCCAACATCAACTTCTGCGCGCCGACTGCCGCGAATGGCTGCAACAGAATGCTCGCGGACCCGACCGATACGAGCTCATCTTCCTGGATCCGCCGACGTTCTCGAACTCGAAGCGGATGGAGGGCGTGCTGGATATCGAGCGCGACCACCCGGCACTCATTGATGGGTGCGCGCAGCTACTGGCGCCCGGTGGACTCATCGTGTTCTCCACCAACGCACAGCGCTTCCGGCTTGATGAGCAGGTGGCGAGCCGGCTGGCGGTCACGGACGTGTCCGCCGCGACGATTCCGAAGGATTTCGAACGCAATCCGCGTATTCACCGATGCTTCGAGATACGAGCTTTACAGTGAGGACGCCGTGCGGTAGCGTTACCGGCATGTCCCTGAAACAGCGCACGATCACGCTCAAAAAGCCCTGCGGCGGGCTTCAGGAGCCGCGCGCGCGCCGACCTCGAACGTAGCGTCAAGCGCCAAGCGAATCCCAGAGGCCCCGCCGCTCACCGCCGGGGCCTCGTTGTATGTGGAGATTGAATATGAAGTCGGGTAGCTCATCCCCTCCCGTCGTTGCCATCGTCGGCGCTACGGGCGCTGTGGGCGTCGAATTGACGGAGTGTCTGGAGCGTCGCGGTTTCCCTCTCGCAGAGCTGCGCCTGTTTGCTTCGGCCCGATCGGCTGGAAAGACGCTGCGCTTTCGCGGGAAGGCGCTGGAGGTGCGTGAGCTGACGGAGGACAGCTTCGGCGGCGTCCACATCGCGCTGTTTTCCGCGGGCGGCGCTATCTCGAAGCGTTTCGCCCCGATCGCGGCACGCGCCGGCGCGGTTGTCGTCGACAACTCATCGGCGTTCCGCATGGCTGCGGATGTGCCGCTGGTGGTGCCTGAAATCAACCCGCAGGCCGTGCGGCAGCACAAGGGCATCATCGCCAATCCCAACTGCTCCACGATCATCTCGATCACGCCGCTGTGGCCGCTGCACCGCAGGAACCGCATCCAGCGCCTCATCGTTTCCACCTACCAGGCCGCCTCCGGAGCCGGCGCTGCGGCGATGGAGGAGCTGCGTGAGTCGACCCGGGCGTATCTGGAAGGCCGCCCTTACGAAAATACGGTGCTCCCGCACCCGTACGCCTTCAATCTCTTCAGCCACAACTCCAGGATCGATCCGGCGAACGGGTACAACGAGGAGGAAATGAAGGTAGTGCGCGAGACGCACAAGATCTTCGGCGAACCCAGTATCCGTATTTCCGCAACGGCCGTGCGGGTCCCGGTGCTGCGCGCGCACTGTATCTCGATCAACGTCGAGTTCGAGAAGCCCATCACGCCGGCCGAGGTCCGGGAGATTGTGGCGGCCGCGCCGGGCGTGAAGGTCGTGGACGACGTGGAACGAAACTACTTCCCGATGCCGCAGGATGCCTCCGGGCAGGATCCGATTCTCGTCGGCCGTATCCGCCAGGACATCAGCGATCCAAGCGGCCGCTCGATTGCCCTGTTCGTTGCCGGAGACCAGTTGCTCAAAGGCGCGGCCCTGAACGCGGTGCAGATCGCGGAGCTCCTGTAAAGAGGCGGCGCCTGCCCTCAGAGCAGATCTTTCAGGCGGTAATACAGCATCGCGAGCACGAGCAATGGGCGGCGCAGAGGCGCGCCGCCGGGAAAGTTGCCGTGCGGAATGGCTGCAAACACGTCGAAGCGTTCGGCGCTGCCGGCCATAGCCTCGGCAACGAGTTTGCCCGCGATTCCCGCAAGCGCGACACCGTGACCCGAGAACCCCTGCAGGAAATAGATATCCGGTGCCAGCCGACCGAAGTGCGGAGCGCGGTTCAGGGTGATGTCGACATACCCTCCCCATGAATATTCGAGACGCACATCGGCCAGCTGCGGGAAGACTCGCAGCATCCGCTTGCGCGTGGCGGCAGGCGCATCGAACGAGGTTAGATCCGAGTAGTTGACCCGACCGCCGAACAGAAGACGCCGGTCCGCGGAAAACCGGAAGTAATCCAACACCCAGTTCAAATCGCTGACGGCGGCATTGTTGGAGATCAAGCGGTGCGCGCGCTTCTCGCCCAGCGGTTCCGTGGCGACGATATAGGTGCTGACGCCCATGATCTTCGATCCGAGAGACGGCGCCGCATCTCCGAGGTAGACGTTCCCACACAGCAATACGTGACGCGCACGCACTTCTCCGTGCGCAGTTCGAATCACGGCCCCCTGGCCGCCCGGCGCGTTGGAAACACGCTCGGCCCGGGTTGCCTCGAAGATCCGGGCCCCTGCCCGTTCCACCGCGACCGCGAGCCCGAGCGTGTAGTTGAGCGGATGCAGGTGACCGGCGTTCGAATCGTACAGCGCCGCGGTGTAGCGTTCGGAGTCGATCACCGACCGCACTTCATCGCGTGTCATGTACCTCACGCTGTCATAGCCGTACCGTTCGTGCAGGTCCTGGTGCTCCTCCAGCAGCTCACGCTCGTGGCGCGGCTTGAGGGCGGTGAACATCTGCCCATCCACCCAGTCGCAGTCGATCCGATGCTTCGCGATGAGCTGACGGAGCAGACTCAGGCCTTCCACGGAAACGTCCCAGACGGTGCGGGCGGCGGCCTTCCCGATGAGCCGATCCAGCTTCGCGCGGCTCGCAGCGACTCCCGGCAGGGCCTGACCGCCGTTTCGGCCCGAAGCACCCCAGCCGACGCGTTTCTCCTCGAGCAGCGCGACTTCGTAGCCTCGCTCGGCAAGATGCAGCGCTGCGGAGCATCCCGCGATTCCCGCCCCCACGACACATATGTCGCACTCGATCGAGCCTTGCAGCCCCGGCCGCTCCGGGGCAGCGTGCGCCGAGACGGCGTAGTACGAAGAGACGTGAGAGGGGGGACGCATGAGAGGCCCGGAACCTGCGGGTGTTTAGGATATGTGGATGCCCGCCGCGGTCGGGCCGCACGCAGGATAGCGATCCCGGGCGCCCGGGGGCAAATCGCGCAAGCCCTTGAGTGGCGAGCTGGACGGCCTTCCGGATGCCCTTATCACGGCCGCGCTACGCACAGGTTTGGGGCAGATGCCGCGGTGCGAGCTGTGGTCTAATACGCGCTGCTGTCACCAGGTCGCCCCGGCGTTTGTTTAAAATAATAGACACCGCGGCACACGAGCCGTCATGGCCCACATCCGTCCGCTCATAGGCATTCCCGCTGATCGCCGCATGATCGGCTTGCATCCGTTCCACGCGGTCGGCGAGAAGTACGCGCGCGCCGTGCTCGATGCGGCGGACGCCGTGCCGGTGTTGATTCCCGCGCTGGCGAAGGAGCTCGGGATGGACGAGCTCGTCGAGCGGCTCGACGGCATCGTTTTCACCGGCAGCCCGTCGAACGTGGAGCCCCATCACTATCAGGGATCCCCGAGTGCGCCCGGGACGCTGCACGATCCCGCCCGGGACGCCACGACGCTTCCTCTCATTCGCAAGGCCGTCGCGGCAGGAGTCCCAGTCCTCGGAATCTGCCGCGGCTTTCAGGAAATGAACGTCGCCTTCGGCGGTACGCTGCATCAGAAGCTGCACGAGGTTCCCGGACATCTGGATCACCGGGACGACGAGTCGCAGCCGCTGGACGTGCAGTACGGTCCCGCTCACGATGTCACGCTAGAACCCGGCGGGTTGTTGCGCGCGCTCGCCGGCACGGATCGGCTGCGAGTCAACTCGCTGCATTCGCAAGGAGTCGAGCGTCTGGGTCCCGGCCTTGCCGTCGAGGCGCGCGCGCCCGACGGAGTCGTTGAGGCTTTTCGAGTTCCCGGCGCGCAGCGCTTTGCCGTCGCCGTGCAATGGCATCCGGAATGGAAGGTGATGGATAACCCGTTTTCGCGCGCCCTGTTTGCGGCGTTCGGCGCGGCGAGCCGTGAACGCGCGCAGTCGAAGTGAAAGGTTGCTCATGCCCAGTGAAATTCAGCAGTTTTTCCGCGATCACGGGATTTCCGAGGTCGAGGCCATCATCCCCGACATGGCGGGCATCGCCCGCGGCAAGATCATGCCCGCCGCGAAATTCGCCGAGGACGAGGGCATGCGCCTGCCCGAAAGCGTCTTTCTGCAGACGGTGACGGGCGACTATCCGCCGGAGACCGGCGAGGCCATGAGTCCTGCCGAGATCGACATCGTGCTCAAGGCCGATCCGAAAACCGTGCGCCGGGTGCCTTGGGCGGCGGAGCCTACTGCGCAGGTGATCCATGACTGCTTCTATTCGGACGGCCGCCGGGTCACCATGGCACCGCGCTCCGTGTTGAGAAACGTGCTCGAGCTGTACGCGCAGCGCGGCTGGGAGCCCGTGATCGCCCCCGAGCTCGAGTTCTATCTGGTCGAGCAGAACAAGGACTCCGATTATCCTCTGCGCCCGCCCGTCGGCCGCTCCGGCCGGGCCGAGCCGGGGCGCCAGTCCTACAGCATCGCCGCGGTCAACGAGTTCGATCCGCTGTTCGATGACATCTACCAGTTCTGCGAGGATCAGGAAATCGAGATCGACACGCTGATCCACGAGGACGGACCGGCGCAGATGGAGATCAACCTGATCCACGGGTATCCGCTGGATCTGGCGGACCAGGCGTTCCTGTTCAAGCGGACGGCGCGCGAGGCGGCGTTGCGCCACAAGATCTATGCGACCTTCATGGCCAAGCCGCACGCGAAGGAACCGGGCAGCGCCATGCACATCCATCAGAGCGTCGTCGACCGCAAGACGCGCAAGAACATCTTCAGTAACGCCGACGGCACGCCCTCGCAGCTGTTCTTCTCGCACATCGGCGGTCTGCAGAAGTACATGCCCGCCGCCATGGCGCTGTTCTGCGCGAACGTGAACTCCTACCGGCGGCTGACCCGCTATCTGTCCGCGCCGATCAACGTTCACTGGGGCTATGACAATCGCACGGCCGGACTGCGTGTTCCGATGTCCAAACCGGAGGACCGGCGCGTCGAGAACCGGGTGGGGGGCGCAGACGCCAACCCGTACATTGCCATCGCCGCCTCTCTGGCGTGCGGTTATCTGGGCATGATCGAAGGCCTGCAGCCCAGCGATCCCATCACGGGCAGTGCACACGACCTGCCATTCGGCTTGCCGCGCTCTCTTGATGAAGCGCTGCGTACGCTGCGCGAGTCCGAGCCGCTGGTGAGTCTGCTCGGGGAGGCGTTCGTGTCCGCCTTCACGATCGTGAAGGAGGCGGAATACGAGGTCTTCCTGCAGGTGATCAGCTCCTGGGAGCGAGAGCATCTTCTGTTGAACGTCTAAAGAGTGAGTGTGCGTGCGATGATGAGTTCGCGCCGATCGATCTGTCTCGGTGTCGTGCTGTGCGGTGTGCTGGGAGGGTGCGGGGCTCCGACGGCGCCCGCCCCGGCGGCGGCGCCCACCGCGTTACCGCCAGGGGCCGAAGAGAAAGTCATCAACGTCTACAACTGGTCGGACTACATCGAGCCCTCGGTGATAACGGCCTTCGAAAAGGAGACCGGCCTGCGCGTCAACTACGACGTGTTCGATTCCAACGAGGTGCTCGAGACGAAGCTGCTGACGGGTCACACCAATTACGACGTCGTCGTTCCGTCCGGACCCTTCCTGGAGCGGCAGGTCAGGGCCGGAGTGTATCGCAAGCTCGACAAGTCGCTGTTGCCGAATCTGAAGAACCTGGACGAGGCGATCGTGCGGAGCGAGGCGCTCTACGACCCGGGCAGTGATTACGCCGTGGATTACATGTGGATCACTTCCGGCCCAGGCTACAACGTTGCGAAGATCAAGCAGCGCATGGCCGCGGCTCCGGTCGACAGCTGGCGGATGTTGTACGATCCGACGGTCGTCTCGAAGTTCAAGGACTGCGGGGTCTCGATCCTGGATGCGCCATCCGAAGTTGTCGGCACCGTGCTGCAATTTCTCGGCAAGGACCCCAACAGCGAATCCACGGATGACCTGAAGGCCGCGGAAGCCGTCCTGATGTCCATCCGGCCGTATATCCGTTACGTGCACTCCTCACGCTATATCGACGATCTTGCGAACGGCGAGACATGCCTCGCGCTCGGCTGGTCGGGCGACATAAAGCAGGCGCACGATCGCGCCCACGATGCGGGCAAGGGCATCGAGCTGGCCTACTCGATTCCACGGGAAGGGGCGATCAAGAATCTGGATCTGCTCGCAATCCCGGCCGATGCGCCGCACCCGCGCAACGCGCACCTGTTCATTGATTATCTGCTGCGTCCGGAAGTGGCGGCGAAGAACACCAACTTCCTGAAGTATGCCAACGGCGACCTGTCGACCAATGCGCTCATCAGCGAATCGGTGAAGAGCGATCCGGGCATCTATCCGTCCCCCGAGGTCAATGCGAAGCTGGTGCCGGAGCGGGCCAAATCACAAGTGTTCAGCCGCCAGCTGATTCGAACGTGGACCCGATTCAAGACCGGCCAGTGAGCGAGGCGTACGTCCGCGTCGAAGGGGTCACCAAGCGGTTTGGTGATTTCGTCGCCGTGAACGATGTCTCGCTGCACGTGCGGCGGGGTGAGATCTTCTGCCTGTTGGGTGGTTCCGGATCCGGCAAGACGACTCTGCTGCGCATGCTGGCGGGATTCGAGACGCCCTCGGGCGGGGCCATCTATATCGACGGCCAGGACATGAGTACCACCCCGCCGTACCAGCGCCCCGTCAACATGATGTTCCAGTCGTACGCGCTGTTTCCGCACATGACGGTCGAGAGGAACGTCGCGTTCGGGCTGGAGCAGGAGCGATTGAGCCGCTCCGAGATCCGCCGGCGCGTCGGGGAGATCCTCGAGATCGTCAAGATGACCCCTTACACCGGCCGCAAGCCCCACCAGCTGTCCGGCGGTCAGCGCCAGCGTGTGGCCCTGGCGCGGGCGCTCGCAAAGCGCCCCAAGCTGCTGCTGCTCGATGAGCCGCTCGCCGCACTGGACAAGAAACTCCGCGAGCACACGCAATTCGAGTTGCTCAACATCCAGAAGCAGCTCGGCGTGACGTTCATCGTCGTGACCCACGATCAGGAGGAAGCCATGACACTCTCCACCCGCATGGGCGTGATGAACCACGGCAGGATCGTGCAGGTGGGCACGCCCACGGATATCTACGAGTTCCCCGGCACGCGGTTCGTCGCCGATTTCATCGGCTCGGTGAATATCTTTGAAGGGCAGCTGATCGAAGATGAGCCCGCGCACGTGCGGATCCACTCGAGTGAGCTGGGCGGAGTGCTGTATGTGGATCACGGCATCAGCTCGGCCCCGGGGGCAAGGGTGTGGGCAGCCGTGCGTCCCGAGAAGATCTCGATTACAAAGGCACCGCCGCAATCCTCGGACGCTGCCGGACCGGAGCTCGAGAACAGGGCGCGCGGCAGGGTGAAGGAGGTTGCCTATCTGGGCGACATGTCGGTGTTCCTCGTGCAGATCGACACCGGAAAAATCGTCCGCGTGACCCGGCCGAACATCATCCGACATTCCGAAGATAGCATCGCGTGGGACGAGCCCGTGTACCTGTCGTGGCACGCGTCGAGCCCCGTGGTGCTCACTCAGTAGGTCGCCTCTTGAGCGCAGCGGGCAGAAGTTTCGGCAAGCGGCTCGTCGCCGGGATTCCATCCCTGTGGCTCGTGATCCTGTTTGCCGTTCCCTTCATCATCGTTCTGAAGATCGCCTTTTCCGAAGTGCGGCTGGCCATGCCGCCTTACGCGCCCTTGTTCGAGACCCGCGATGGCCTGCCCGTCTCCGTGCACCTGCATCTGGGGAACTTCGGCTTCCTGTTCACGGATCCGCTGTATATACGCTCCTATCTGTATTCGCTCCAGGTGGCGGCGGTCTCCACCCTGCTGTGCCTGCTGATCGGCTATCCCATGGCGTACGCGATTGCCCGCTCGAGCCCGACGTCGCGGAACGTCCTGCTCATGCTGATCGTTCTGCCTTTCTGGACCTCGTTCCTGCTCCGGGTCTACGCGTGGATCGGCCTTCTGAAGAACAACGGCGTGATCAACCAGATTCTGCTGTCGCTGGGCATCATCCACGAGCCCCTGACGCTGTTGCAGACCGACTTCGCCGTCTACATCGGCATCGTCTACTCGTATCTGCCGTTTATGATCCTGCCGCTGTACTCGAACCTGGAGAAGCTGGACGTCACGCTCCTCGAGGCCGCAGCGGATCTGGGAGCCCACCCGTTCACGGTATTCCGGCGCATCACGCTGCCCCAGTCCCTGCCGGGAATCGCCGCCGGATCCCTGCTGGTTTTCATTCCCGCCGTTGGCGAATACGTGATTCCGTCTCTCCTGGGCCGCACGGATCAGCTCATGATCGGACGCGTTCTGTCGGACGAATTCTTCGAGAACCGGGACTGGCCCGTGGCAAGCGCAGTCGCGATCCTCATGCTGCTGCTGCTCGTCGTGCCCATCATGCTGTTCCAGCGCATCGAGCGGCGCGAGCTCGGGGCGACGCGATGAGGTCATCGGGCCTGTTCTCGCGCGCAGCGCTCGCTTTCGGGCTCGTGTTCCTCTATCTGCCGATCCTTTCGATGATCGTCTTCTCGTTCAACAACTCTCGGCTGGTCACTGTCTGGGATGCCGCGCATTCCCCGACCCTGAAGTGGTATGGGGAGCTGCTGTCGAACACGCAGATCCTGGGAGCCGCGGGGCTGTCGATCGAGATCGCGGCGATTTCCGCCTGCGGCGCGGTCGTGCTCGGCACCCTGGCGGGCGTGACTCTGGCCCGCTTCGGCGCGTTCCGCGGGCGCACGCTGCTGTCCGGAATGATCACCGCTCCCCTCGTGATGCCGGAGGTCATCACGGGACTTTCCCTCTTGCTGCTGTTCGTCGCACTCGAACAGGCGATCGGATGGCCCAAGGGCCGCGGAATGCTCACGATCACGCTTGCACACATCACCTTCTCGATGGCCTATGTCACGGTGGTGGTACAGTCGCGGCTGGCGGGCTTCGATGAGTCCCTGGAAGAGGCGGCAATGGATCTCGGCGCGCGACCCGTGAAAGTGTTCTTTCGCATCACGCTGCCGCTGATCGTCCCGGCGCTCATCTCGGGCTGGCTGCTGGCCTTCACACTCTCGTGGGACGATCTGGTCATTTCGCAGTTCGTCGCCGGTCCGGGCTCCAGCACCCTGCCCATGGTGATTTTCTCCAAGGTACGGCTCGGCGTGAGCCCGGACGTCAACGCGCTCGCAACGATCATGGTCTTGCTGGTCAGTGCCGGAATTGCGGTGGCCTCGGTATGGATGCGATATCAGAATCGGCGACGCGCGAGGGACCTGCAGATCGCCGCCGCGGCCAACCTTTGAGCCTCCGAGCATGACTCGCACCGTATTGGGCATCGATGTCGGCGGCTCGTCGGTGAAGGCTGGGGTGGTCGATGTCGATTCCGGGCGTCTGGTCGGCGACCTCATTTCCGCGCCCACCCCGCAGCCGGCTGCCCCCGAAGGCGTCATGACCGTGGTAGCCGGGCTCGCCGCGCAGCTCCCAGGAGCCGCCGGACCGGTCGGGCTGGCGTTCCCGAGCGTTGTGAAGTACGGGCGCGTCCGCACGGCCGCGAATATCGATCCGGCTTGGCTCGGAACCGACGGCGCCGCGCTCGCCGAGCGTGCTCTCGGCCGTCCCGCCGTCTTCCTCAACGACGCCGATGCGGCGGGAATTGCGGAAATGCGGTGGGGAGCCGGGCGGGGAGTGACCGGGACCGCGATCATGCTCACTTTTGGAACCGGTATTGGCACGGCGCTGTTCACCGCAGGCCGGTTGTTCCCTAACACCGAGCTCGGACACCTGGAGCTGCGGGGCATGGACGCCGAGAAATGGGCGTCCGCGCACGTCAAGACCTGTCTGAACCTCGGTTGGCCCGCCTGGGTCGAGCGCGTAAACGAGTACCTCGATCGGATGCACGCGCTGTTCTGGCCGGACGTCTTCATCCTCGGCGGCGCGGTCAGCAAGGACTTCGATCAGTTCGCGACCCTGCTGCGCTCTCCGGCGGAGATCCGCGCCGCGCACTTTGCGGGGCAAGCCGGGGTGATCGGCGCGGCACTCGCGGCGGCGGAATGAATGAATGGGAATGAATGAATGAGCGAGCGGAAAGGGCCGAAGACCGCTTTCTGCGATGGACAATGCGCAGAAGCCACGCCTTTTGCCCGCGAGCGGAAAGGGCCGAAGACCGCTTTCTGCGATGGACAATGCGCAGAAGCCACGCCTTTTGCCCGCGAGCAGAAAGGGCCGAAGACCGCTTTCTGAATAAATGAGTGGGGTCTATGCAGAGCTTTCCCCGCAGCAAGCTTCCGGACGTCGGCACCACGATTTTCACGATCATGTCGCGCCGCGCACGCGAGTTGGGTGCGCTGAACCTGGGACAGGGCTTCCCAGACTACGACATCGATCCGCGGCTGACGGAGCTGGTAAGCGCGGCAATGGCCGAGGGCCACAATCAGTACGCGCCCATGGAAGGTCTCATCGGTCTGCGCGAGCGAATCGCCGAAAAACTACGGGCATGCTACGGCATCAGCGTGGATCCGGACTCACAGATCACGATCACCTGCGGCGCCACGGAGGCGATCTATTCGGGGATCCAGGCGGTCATTGCGGCGGGCGAGGAGGCGATCGCCTTCGACCCGGCCTACGATTCGTACGAGCCGTCGGTCCGGCTGGCGGGCGGGCGTTGCATCCGCATTCCGCTGCTGCCGCCGCATTTCCGGTACGACTGGGAGCGTGTCCGCGCAGCCATCAACGATCGTACTCGCCTGATCCTGTTCAACACACCGCACAACCCGGCCTGCACCATCGCCGATCGCCGGGATCTGGATGCCTTGGCGCAGATTACCCGCGATCGCGACCTCCTGGTGATGTCGGACGAAGTCTACGAGCACGTTCTGTACGATGGAAATACGCACGCCTCGGTGCTGACGCACCCGGAGCTGGCTGAAAGAAGTTTTGCCGTGTTCTCGTTCGGCAAGACTCTGCACGCGACCGGTCTGCGTGTCGGATACTGCGTCGCCCCGACTATGCTCACGCGCGAGCTGCGCAAGGTCCATCAGTTCAACACCTTCAGCATTGCCCACTCCCTGCAAACCGCCATCGCCAGGTATCTTGCGGAACAGCCGCAGCAATGGCGCTCGCTGCCGGGCTTCTTCCAGGCGAAGCGCGACCGCCTGATCCGCGCGCTCGCACCGTCTGGATTGCGCATTCCCCCGGCGCAGGGAACCTTCTTTCAACTCATCGATTTCGCCTCAGTCGCCCCGCCGAACGATGTTGCGTTCGCGGAACGGTTGCTCACCGAAGCCGGCGTCGCGACGATTCCTCTGTCGCCGTTCTACGCCCAGCCGCCCGCGCTTCACGTCCTGCGCCTGTGCGTCGCGAAGCAGGACCGCACGCTCGATATCGCCGCCGACCGGATCAACACATTCATTGCCGGCCTTGGCAAGGCGGGCGGGCGGTGAGGCTGCGCGTCACGCTGGTCCAGCAACCGCTGATCTGGCAGCTGCCGCAAGTCAACCGGGACCGATTCGAGTCGCTGCTGCTCCCGCTGGCGGGAAACACCGACCTCGTGGTGTTGCCCGAAACGTTCACGACAGGATTCAGCATGGAGGTGGAGCGCCTGGCCGAGCCTGCAAGGGCCGCCACGCCGGATTGGCTGCAGGGAATGGCGAATCGGCTCGACGCGGCGATCACCGGAAGCGTCGTCACAAAGGAGGACGGAAAATACTTCAATCGGCTGCTGTGGGCCGCCCCTCGCGCTGCGCCGCAACACTATGACAAGCGGCACTTGTTTCGCATGGGCGGGGAGCACACGCACTTCACGCCAGGTGGCGCCGCCTGGTCGCTCGAATGGCGTGGGGTGCGGGTCTGCCCGCTCGTCTGTTATGACTTGCGGTTTCCCGTGTTCAGCCGCCGTCGGGCGGATCTCGAGTACGATGTCCTGGTCTACATCGCGAACTGGCCGGCCGCGCGAGCCTACGCGTGGAGCCAGTTGTTGAAGGCTCGCGCCATCGAGAACCAGGCGTTCGTGATCGGCGTGAACCGTATTGGAACCGATGGTGTGGGCGTCGACCATTCCGGCGACAGTGCCGCGTACGATTTTCTCGGCTTGCCACTGGTCGAGCTCGGCAACACCCCGAGCGTCACGACCGTTTCCCTGGACCAAGCCGCGTTGCAGGCGTTTCGCCACAGATTTCCGGCGCACCTGGACGCAGATCGATTCACCCTCGAATCCTGAAGTCCTGAAAAAATCATGAAGAAGCCCACGCGAGTCAACCACCCGCCGGCTGTCGAGCTGCCACCGGGCAACCATGCGGTTGTGGCGCCCATCTACCAGAGCGTCAAGTTTGAATTCGACAGCGTCGAGGAGACGGAGCGCTATCTGCGCGGCGAACGGCAAGGCTTCTTCTACACGCGGGCCTCGAACCCCACAACGCGTCAGCTCGAGCTTTTGCTCGCTGAGCTGCAGGGGCGCGAGGAGTGTCTCGTCACCGCCTCCGGCGTAGGCGCGATCTCGCAGACGCTGCTCACCCTCACCAAGCAGGGTGATCATCTTCTGTGCTTCATCGAAACGTACAACCCGACCCGCTATCTCATCCGGCGCTTTCTGACCCGCTTCGGCATCAAGCACACGATGCTCTCGATCGAGGATACCCCGGGCATGGAGCGGGTGCTGGCGGCGACCCCGACCCGGCTGGTCTTCTTCGAAAGCCCGACGAATCCGGTGACGAAAATCGCCGACATTACGGCTTTGACCCGGCTGGCCAGAAGCGCCGGTGCGCTGACACTGATGGACAACACTTTCGCCGGTTTCCACCAGCACGGCGAATACGACATCGACGTGTACATCCACAGCCTCACGAAGTACGCATCTGGTGCGGGCGACGTCATGGGCGGCGCCGTGATCGGCCGGGGCGATCTGATCCGGGGAATGCGCACCGATTTCGGTTCTCTCGGCGGCAATCTCGATCCGCACGCGGCGTTTCTGATCCTGCGCGGCCTGAAGACGTACTTCATCCGTTACCAGGCCCAATGCGCAAGCGCGCAACGCGTGGCCGAATATCTGGTGGGCCACCCCGCCGTGGCCCGGGTGCACTATCCGGGGCTGCCGACGCATCCCCAGCATGCTCTGGCCCGCTCACAGATGCGTGATTTCGGCACGATCGTGTCGTTCGATTTGAGCGGCGGGTCGACGCTCGGCGCGCGGTTCGCGGACGGTCTGCAGCTGTTCGCCCTCGCCGCGAGCCTGGGCTCCACCGAGTCGCTGGTGGTGGCCCCGCAGATGATGGGGGGAAGAGACCTGACACCCGAGCAGCTGCAGCTCTCCAAGGTCACGGAGGGGACGGTGCGGCTCTCCATAGGGCTGGAGGATACCGACGACCTTCTGGATGACATACGGCAGGCACTGGACAGCGCCACGGCGTGAGCCCGTCACAGCCGACTCTCCGAGGCAGCTGAAGACTTCAGTCGAAGTCGGTCGGAAGGTCCCGGTGCCGATGGTGCTCGAACATCCTGTCGATCTGCCCTCGTGTGACGCGCCCGGGAGACAGCTCGGGCAGGGCGCTCATCGGAAAGAAATCCACCGCGTCCGTTTCCGCGCTGACGGTCGGAGTCCCGTCGAGCAGCTCGCACAGAAAGAACAGCTTGTAGATGTGCACCAGCGACGGCGGGTGAGGGTGTTGCTGGCGGTCGAACAGGGCCGCAAGTTTCACCGCGCGCGTCCGGTACCCGGACTCCTCCGCAATTTCCCTTTCGACGGCCTCCGAAGGCCCGTCGTTCACATCCACCCAACCCCCGGGCAGGGACCATTTTCCGTCGGCGCGCTCGCGCACGAGAAGCACCTGGTCGTCGGTGCGGAAGACGGCTCCGCGCACATCAACTTTCGGCGTGGCATAGGCACCGTCGTGCCGCCAGAAGCGCTGCACATCTTCCAGCGGAAGATTCAACTCGGCGGCGAGAATGGAATCGACGAGGGCCTGCAGTTTCTGGTAGCGCTCGCGGTCGAACGGATCCTGGGTGAACACCAGTCCGTTGTTCGCGATCGCCTGCACCTGGCGGGCCCAATCCAGAACATTCATCTCGTTGCCCGCAACGTCGCTGCTACAGATTGCGGATCAGCGTGTCGCCGAACACGGTGGTCGAAACCTCCGTGGCGCCCTCCATCAGCCGTGCGAAGTCGTACGTCACGATTTTCTGCGCGATCGTGCGATCCATGGCCGCGATGATCGCATCGGCGGCCTCGCCCCAGCCCATGTAACGCAGCATCATCTCACCAGACAACAGCACCGAGCCGGGGTTGACCTTGTCGAGATTCGCGTACTTTGGCGCAGTTCCATGGGTGGCTTCGAAGACGGCATGACCCGTGAGGTAGTTGATGTTCCCCCCGGGGGCGATGCCGATTCCACCGACCTGCGCCGCGAGGGCGTCGGAGAGGTAATCGCCATTGAGATTCAGCGTCGCAATGACGTCGAACTCATCTGAGCGCGTCAATACCTGCTGCAGCGCGATATCCGCGATCGCATCCTTCACGATGAGCTTGCCCGCCTTTTTGGCGGCAGCCATCTCGGTGTTGGCTTCCTGCTCGCCCCTGGCAGCCTTGGTGCGCTCCCACTGCTCCCAGGTATGGACCTGGGCCGGGAATTCGCGCTCCGCGAGCTGGTAGCCCCAATTGCGGAACGCGCCCTCGGTGTACTTCTGGATGTTGCCCTTGTGCACGAGCGTCAGACTCTGGCGCTTGTTCGCGAGCGCATATTCGATCGCGGAGCGGATGAGGCGCTCCGAGCCTTCCTTCGAGACCGGCTTGATACCGATACCGGAGGACTCGGGGAAACGGATCTTCGCGTAGGCCTTGGGGAAGTGCTGTTTGAACAGGTCGAGGAACTTGCGGTTCTCTTCGGTCCCCGCCTCGAACTCGATGCCTACGTAGATGTCCTCGGTGTTCTCGCGGAAGATCACCATGTCCACTTTCTCCGGATGTTTCACCGGGGAGGGCACGCCCTTGAACCACCGGACCGGACGCAGGCAGACGTACAGGTCCAGCAGCTGGCGCAGGGCAACGTTAAGAGAGCGAATACCGCCGCCCACGGGCGTCGTGAGCGGTCCCTTGATGGAGATCAGGTACTCGCGGCACGCCGCGACGGTCTCATCCGGCAACCAAGTATTGAATTGCCTGTTCGCCTTTTCGCCGGCGAAAATCTCCATCCAGTGGATCTTGCGCTGGCCGCCGTAAGCCTTCTGAACCGCGGCGTCCATCACTCGCACGCTGGCGCGCCAGATGTCCGGACCGGTACCGTCTCCTTCGATAAAGGGGATGATCGGATTGTCGGGGACGGTCAGTTTTCCGTTCCGAATGGAGATCTTTGCGCCTTGCGCCGGCGGCGTGATCTTCAACGCTGCTGCCGTGGACATGCCGTTCTCCTGGGGAATTTCACCGGTCGCTCACAGACGTCCGGGGCCCCCGGAATGCTAGCACAGGGGTAATGTGAGAGACTTCCACGCTATTGCCCGCGCGGTGCTGCGACCGCAGCCGTGTCGGGACAACAAAGGGTTTCGTGGGGGGTTTTGATGGCGTCCATCCTACGCGAGTGTCTCGCCGTTCGCCCTGTTACGGCTGCCGACCAGGAAGGTGGCAACCGGTTGAAACGGGTGCTGACCGCGTGGTCGCTGACTGCGATCGGCCTTGGCGCGACGATCGGTACCGGCATATTCGTACTCACCGGGCAGGTGGCTGCGAACCAGGCCGGTCCGGCAGTCACTCTCTCGCTCCTGATCGCCGCTTTCGGCAGTGGGCTCGCGGCGCTCTGCTACGCGGAACTCGCCGCATTCCTGCCAGTGCCCGGCAGCGCTTATAGCTATACGTACGCTACGCTTGGAGAGGCAGTGGCGTGGTTCATCGGCTGGAATCTTCTACTCGAGTACGGAATGTCGGCATCCGCGGTGGCGGTGAGCTGGTCTGCATACACGGTCAACATTCTGGAAAGCGCACACATCTTTCTGCCGAAGCTGCTGACCAACGCGCCTCTGGCGGCAGTGAACGATCACATAGTCGTGACCGGTGCGATCTTCAACCTGCCGGCTGCCCTGATCATCGTGGCAATGAGCGCCATCTGTTATGTGGGCATGCGGGAGACCGCAGGCGTCAACACGTTCATGGTGTCCCTGAAGGTAGCGATCATCGTGGTCTTCATTCTTGCGGGTCTCAGCTACGTCGACACGGCGAACTGGCATCCCTACATTCCCCCCAACACCAGACAGTTTGGGCATTTCGGCTGGAGCGGCGTGCTGCAGGGTGCGGCCATCATCTTTTTTTCCTACGTGGGATTCGATACTGCCTCGACGACCGCGCTGGAAGCTCGCAACCCGCAGCGGGATCTGCCTTTGGGCATCCTTGCAGCGCTGGTCATTTCCGCACTGCTGTATGTCGCCATGTCCGCCGTCATCACCGGGATGGTGCCATACAGTAAACTCGGCGTGGACGCGCCTGTTGCAGTGGCACTCGATGCTCATCCCCAGCTCGCCTGGCTCGGAGTACTGGTGAAAGTCGGAGCGATCGTCGGTATGACCTCGGTCGTTCTGGGCTCGCTGCTGGGGCAACCGCGAATCCTGCTCGCGATGGCCGATGACGGACTGCTCCCACCGGTCATGGCCCGCTGTCACCCACGCTTCAAGACTCCACACGTGGCAACCCTGGTCACCGGTGTCGTTTTCGCACTGGTGGCGGGGATATTTCCATTGGACATCCTCGCCGATCTCATCTCCATCGGCATCCTGCTTGCGTTTGCGGTGGTTTGTATCGGCGTCCTGGTCATGCGGCGGACGCGACCGGATGTGCCGCGGCCTTTCCGAGTTCCGTGGGCTCCGTTTACGTGCGTGTTGGGTGCGGTCTATTGCGCCGGCATGACTTATTTTCTCTCCAACGGGACCTGGCTGAGGCTGGTGTTCTGGACGGCTCTCGGGTTCGCGATCTATATCGTCTATGGCTTCAAGCACAGTCGCTTGAGAAAGAGATGACGCGCACTGTGCCCACGACACCCGCCGCCGACGGCTTCTGGATGCCCGGCGAATTCGAGCCGCATGGGGGTTGCTGGATGCTGTGGCCTGAACGGGCAGACAACTGGCGTGAGGCGGCGTGGCCGGCCCGGCAGGCCTTCGTGCGCGTCGCCGTGGCGATCTTGCAGTTCGAACCGGTCAGCGTGGGCGTCTCTGGCAAGCACTTCGAAGACGCACGGGCTCTGCTTCCGGAGCAGGTTCGTGTCATCGAGATGTCGCACGACGACTGCTGGATGCGTGACGTCGGTCCGACGTTCGTCGTCAACTCGCGCGGGGTCCTGCGGGGCGTCGATTGGCAATTCAACGCCTGGGGCGGTTTGGAAGACGGTCTGTACTTCCCCTGGGATCAGGATGACCTCGTTGCCCGCAAGGTGCTGGAGATCGAGATGCGCGACCGCTATCGCGCCTCGATCGTCAATGAGGGAGGTGCCATCCACACGGACGGCGCAGGCACCGCGCTCGTCACCGAACAATGCCTTCTCAACCGCAATCGCAATCCGCAGCTCACGCGCAACGAGATCGAAGCGCGGCTCTGCGATTTCCTGGGTGTCAGCCGCATCATCTGGCTCGGAAAGGGTGTCATCAACGATGAGACGGACGGTCACATCGACAACCTTGCCTGCTTTGCCGCACCGGGAGAGGTCGTGCTCACCTGGACCGACAACCGGCGTGACCCGCAACACGCGGTCTCGCTCGATGCGTGGGAGCGCCTGAACGATGCGCGCGACGCACGCGGCCAAAGGCTGAAGGTGCACAAGTTGCCCGCCCCCCGGCCCCTGCTGAGGACCCGGAAGGAAGCCGCTGGGATCATTGCTCGCGCAGGCACGCAGCCGCGGCGTGCCGGCGAGCGGCTTGCGGCAAGCTACGTTAATTTCTACATGGCCAACGGCGGCATTGTCATGCCCCTGCTCGACGTGCGAACCGATCGAGCCGTGGCCTCGAGATTGAAGCGGCTGTTTCCAAAGCGGCGCATCACCGGTGTGCCCGCGCGGGAGATACTCCTCGGTGGCGGGAATATCCACTGCATCACACAACAGGTTCCCGCATCCGGAATCAGGCGCCGCCGTCCGGAACCGTCGACGGGTTCCGCCACGGCGAGCTGATCTCGAACGGCGGATTCTCACGCTTTTGGCTGGATTTCCGTGCCCCGGATCACAGTCCGGAGGCTCGTGGGTGGCCTCGCGGGCGCGCTGATTGTTAACTGTCGGCGATCACAGCCGTCGCGCTGAGCCGACACAGGTGCCATGCGTCCTGTCGCGGTAAGGTGCACCACACCAGCGGAAACTGCCGCGCTGAAAGCTCGCACCGTGGAAACTGTTCGACCGTGTCTGATCGGAATCCTCGCCGCGTTTTTCATCGCGTCCGCGAACGTTGCGGCTGTCAGCCCCGAATCCAATCCGGTGCTGCGGCATCCGCCGTCGGCTACTGAACCGACGATCCATCGAGTGTTCGTGAAGCTGCGCGCCGCGGCGACCTCCGACCGGGTTCAGGCGAAGTCTGCGCCGAGCCCCGCGATGAGCCATGTCCAGGCATTGGCTGTGCGCGCCAACCTCACATTGACTCAATCGCGCGAGATCATGACCGGGCTGCACGCCATGCAGGTGCAGCCGATCGACGGTGAGCCCATGGCCGCGACGCTTGCCCGTTTGCGTGCCGATCCCGCCGTCGAATACGCCGAACCCGATCAGCGGCGCTTCGCGCACGCAGTCCCAACTGATCCACTGTTTACGGGGCAATGGTATCTGCAGAATGCTCAGCCCTCGGGCATTGATACGGTCACGGCCTGGGACACGGCGACCGGTCGCAGTGACATCGTCATTGCCGATATCGACACCGGCATTCGCTACGATCATCCGGATCTGAATTCCACCACGCTCAACCGGCTGCTCCCCGGCTACGACTTCATCTCGGACGTCAATGTGGCGAACGATGGCGACCCGCGTGATGCCGACGCTTCCGATCCCGGTGATTGGGTCACCACCGCGGACACCATGGACACGACCAAGCCCTTTGCCGGCTGCACCGTCGAGAACAGCTCCTGGCACGGGACCCGCGTCGTCGGAATTCTCGGCGCCATCGCCAACAACGCGACAGGCATTACGGGTGTCACGTGGCAAGGCCAGATTCTGCCGGTTCGGGCGCTCGGCAAGTGCGGTGGCTTCGATTCCGACATCATGGACGCCATGCGCTGGTCCGTGGGCCTGCACGTCGCAGGAGTTCCAGACAACACACATCCGGCGCAGATCATCAACATGAGCCTTGGCGGCCCTGGCGCCTGCTCGATGGCGCAGCAGGCCGTCGTTAACGAGATCGTGGCGAAGGGGGTGCTCATCGTAGTGTCCGCCGGCAATGAAGGTGGCCCGGTGGATTCGCCGGCAAACTGCTCGGGTGTGGCCGGTGTCGCCGGCCTGCGCAACGTCGGCACCAAGGTCGGTTTCAGCAGCCTCGGGCCTCAGGTCGCACTAAGCGCGCCGGCCGGAAATTGCGTCAATTCCAGCGGCGCATGTCTTTTCTCGCTGGACACGACGAGCAACAACGGCCTGACGAATCCCGGTACCAGCACTTATACCAACCAGCTCAATTCGAACCTCGGTACGAGTTTCTCGGCCCCGATCGTCTCGGGAATTGCCGCACTGATGGCCGGCGTGAACGGCAACCTTCAGCCGGCGCAGCTCATCGCGCGTCTCAAGGAGGGCACAAAGCCATTCCCAGTGTCCTCGGACGCCAGCGTTCCGAACTGCCACGTGCCGGCGAATGCCTCCGACGTACAGTCGGCGGAGTGCAACTGTACAAGCCAGACTTGCGGGGCCGGCATGGCGAACGCGCCCGGCGCGCTGAATGCCGCGTTGCGGCCGATAGCGGCTGTCACCCTGCCCACGACAGTGTCGGCCGGCCAGAACGTCGTCCTCAAGGCGGTCGGCAGCGCTGCGGCGTGCGGACACTCGATCAGCTCCTTTGCGTGGACGAACGTCACCAATCCGGTAAACGCGATACAGGGCGCGAACACTTCCACGGCAACCGTGGTCGCACCGTCGTCCGGAAGTTTTACGATACGCCTCACCGTGATGGATGACGCGGGCCGTCAGGACACCGCCGACGTTGTTGTTTCCGCTGCCACAGCGACTTCCGCCGCGCCAGCAGTCGCGGCCAATACATTGAGCTGTCCGGTGCCGGTGACAGTTGCGGTATCTCCGATCACAGCAAGCGTTGAAGCGAGTGGCGGTCAGCAGACATTCACGGCGACCGTGAGTCACACGTCGAACACGGCAGTGACTTGGCAGGTGAATGGAATCGCCGGCGGGAATTCAACGGTCGGCACGATCTCCACATCAGGCGCGTACGTGGCTCCCGGCACGATTCCATCCCCTCCGACCGTTACGGTGACCGCGGTGTCCGCCGCAGACACCGCGAAGTCGGCCTCGTCGCAGGTCACGGTGACGCCGGCGGTCACGGTGGCCGTTTCCCCCGGCACTGCGATGGTTGTTGCCGGATCGGGTACTCAACGTTTCACGGCGGCCGTCGCGAATTCGGCGAACACCACGGTCAGCTGGCAGGTTAACGGCCTCGCCGGCGGGAACAGTGTCGTAGGCACCATCACCAGCTCTGGCATGTATAGTGCTCCCACGGTCGTGCCCTCGCCGGCGACGGTCAGCGTAACGGCCGTCTCGGCCGCCAACTCGAGTCGTTCTGGATCGTCTCAGGTCACGATCGGTCCGCCGGCGAGCGCGGTGTCGTCCGGCGGTAGTAGCGCCGGCGGTTCCGGTGGTGGTGGGGCGATTGACGTGTTGTCTCTGCTTGCAAGCGCATTGGCAGCGGGTGCAGCGTTCCTGCGCAGGGAACGCCGCGGAGCGTGATGGCCTTTCCTTCCGCCTCGAGACTATTTCCCCTGCTCATCCTGCTCGCGCTAGCCGCCTGTGCAGCGCAGTCTCCCGCTTCGGATGCGGCTGCACGCCCGGATGCGGCTGCGCACCCGGATGCGGCTACGCGCCCGGCAGGCTGCAGTATTCGCATCATCGTGGCATTCTCTCAGAGTGTGCAGCGCCCGCCGGACGATGCTTTGGTGAAAGAGGTCGCTCACGCCGCGGGTGTCAATCTAATGTATGTGAGATCGGTCAATCCGGAGTTGCACGTTTTCATCCTCACCGCCGCGGATCCGGTTTCCGGCTGCGATCGAGGTCTCGAACGTCTGCGTGCCGACTCGCATGTGCGTTCTGCCGATATCGATGCGCGGCGCAAGCCCCAGTGACTAAAGCTCAAGGGGGAGGACTCAGCTCGGCGTGTTGACTCTGTGCGCGAGGCTCGCGTTGCTGGTCAAACCAGCTTGGAGGCGGCGTCCAACCACGATTTCTGCGCCCGGCGGTAATGGCCGGGTGCGATGCGCGCTTGCTCGAGAAGCTCGCGCGCAACCTTTCGAGCTTCCTCGTGACGGCCTTTTGCTTCCAGCAGCTGCGCGTAGCGGACGGCGGCCTCCGCGCCCGGATATGAGGGAGCCAAAACACGGTATTCCGCGAGCGCCTTGTCCGTATTGCCCTCTTCTTCGAGCGCGCGGGCGTACAGGAGATGCCCTTCCGGCGATTTGAAATCCGGATTGAGACGGATGAGATCATCCAGCGTGGCTCGCGCGGAGGCGGGGTCGCCCTTGCCGAACTGCGCACGGGCGATTCCGAGCATGAGATTGGGGTCGTGCTCGTAAAGGCCCGTCAACGCTCCGCGGAACTGAGCGATCGCATCATCGTATTTGCCGTGACGGGTCAGTTCCTCGGCATAGCGTTGACGGCTCGCAACGTTGCCGGTGACTTGCGCTTCGCTCTCGTACCGGCGCAGATTCGCCTGCGGATCGATCGCTCTCTTGAAACCCCGGGCGGTGCGTTGCGCCGTCCGGCTTCTGAACAGATCGGGAATGAGCTCGACGGCGATGTACGCGATGGCTCCCGGCAGCGACAGCAGCGCCAGCACCCAGATCCAGATCTGGTTTCGGCCCGTCTTGATCACATGCACGATCAAAAGCACCTGGATGATGATGGAGAGAATCAAGTAGGCCATTTGGTCTTACGCCTCATGGGGGACGCGCGCAGCTTAACCGCACCCTCCTGCAAATCACTCATTTCGCACCCTTGCGCTCCGCCAGGGCAAAGGCGATGACATAGTCACCGCGCGGCGTACCCAGGCCGCCGTGGCCGCCGGCGCTGATCACGAGATACTGGCGCTGATTGCGGCCGGCCCGATAGGTCATCGGAGTCGCCTGGCCGCCGGCGGGAAGCGGATATTTCCACAGCTCGCGCCCGGTTTCGAGATCGAACGCCCGGAAATAGCTATCCATCGCGGCCCCGACGAAGATCAGGTCACCGGCCGTCGCGATCGGGCCTCCCATGTTCGGAGTACCGAAGTCGCGGGTGGGCGCGAACCAGGGGCCGATACCTTGCGTCGATCCGAGGGGTACTTGCCACACGATACGGCTACGGCGCAGGTCGATGCTGACAAGCGTCCCCCATGGCGGCGCGGTGCAAGGCAAGCCCCACGGTGACAACAGGGGCTCGCGTCTCACCGCATAGGGTGTGCCCGCCTGTCGCGCGAACTCCGAACTCCGGTATTTCTCCGCGGCGGCGTCTTTGTCCAGATTGCCCGGCGGAATCAACGTGACCACCATCGGCAGGTGATTTACAGCGGCAAACAGCCGTTGGCGACGAGCATCGAACGCCAGGCCGCCCCAGTTGACACCACCCACATAGCCGGGTGAAAGGAGGGTGCCGCGTGTATCGGGCGGAGTGAAAATGCCCTCATTGCGATAGGAGGCGATGAGATCACGGCATTTGCCCCGATCCCAGAATGTAACGCCCCAGGCGTCTTTCGGATCGACGGGAAGCTGCGAGACGAGCGAGGGAAGCGACGAGAACGGCTGCGTGGGAGAAGCCTGCTCGCCCGGCACCAGGCTGCGCGGAACCCGGCGCTCCGTGATCGGAAACAGGGGCCGCCCTTTGGCGCGCTCGAACACATAGATCATTCCCGATTTCGTCGCCTGGATGACCGCAGGAACCGGAATGCCCTGCACCTCGAGGTCGACCAGCACCGGCTGGGCAGCGAGATCGAAATCCCACAGATCGTGATGCACGAGCTGTTGTTGCCACACGAGCTTGCCGGTGCCGGCCTCCAGCGCCAGCAGCGAGTTGGCGAAGCGATTGCTTCCCAGGCGCTGGCCCCCGTAGAAATCCGGGCTCGCGGAACCCGTCGGCACGAAGACCACTCCATGATCTTGATCGACCGACATGACGCCCCACGCGTTGGCCGCGCCGGTCCCGGCTGCCTGCGTGGCGTCCCATTCGTTTGCCGCCGGATGAGAGGGCGAATCTGGAAGCGGATCGAAGGCCCAGCGCAGGGCCCCGGTGTGTGCATCGAATGCGCGCACGGTGCCGCGCTCGACATCGGTGGCGCGATTGTCGCCGATGGCCGAGCCGACGATCAGCAGATCGCCCCGGACAGCCGGCGGGGAGGTGACCAGATAGTCGCCACGGTCGCGGATGCGCATGCCTTGAGTCAGGTCGACCTGTCCGCCGGCACCGAAGTCGGTGCACGGCTTGCCGGTCTGCGCATCCAGCGCGAGCAATCTGGCATCGAGAGTCCCGGTGAAGATCCGCTGGGCGCAGCCGTGCGTCTGCCGTTTCGGGTCGGCTTCCTCCCAGACGGAGACTCCTCGCGAAGCGACTTCGCCATAGCGGCGCGCACGATCGATATGCGGATCAAATCGCCAGCGCTCCCGACCGGACTCGGGGTCCAGTGCAATCACGATGTTCGTCGGTGTCTCGATGAAGAGCGCCCCGAACGCGAGTACCGGTGTCGCCTCGAACGTCAGTCGGCCGGCTCGGGCAAAGCCGCTTCCCAGCTCGCCCGTCCGATACGTCCAGGCAACCTGGAGATGAGCGACGTTTTCACGGTTGATCTCATCGAGGCTCGAGAAGTGCTGGCCGAAGGCATCTCCTCCGTAGTACCCCCAATCGCTGGCGTCGGGCGTTTGTGCGTGAGCCGCGCGGGAAAGCGCGCCGCCTGCGAGCGCGAGGGTCGCCCCCGCAACGATCAGAGCGGTACGCCTGATCCGACGGTCTGCTGTGCGGAAGGCGCGCGCCGGGGAAGGCTGCGTGACTGGATTCATGCGGTCATTATCGGGCAACGGGCGGGTTTCCGGTGCGGCATGCTGCTATTCTTCGGCCGTGATTTCAGCACGGGCGGTCGGGTCCCTTCGCGGGGTCTTCAGTTTCCTCATCGCGGGTCTGGCATTCGCGATCATGAGCGGCGCGAATGCCCAGGACGCCGCGGCTGGCGTGTCGGACCGCGAAAAATCGTCTGCCGCCGTGCACGCCGCAGCCGCGCCGGAATCGTCACCGCAGCCTTCGAGCCCATCGACCTTGCAGGACCAGAGCGCACCGAGTGCCGGGCACCGGCCGCGGATCGGCCTCGTACTCTCCGGTGGCGGCGCGCGTGGCGCTGCACACATCGGCGTGCTCAAAGTCCTGGACGAGCTGCATATTCCCATCGATGCGATCGCCGGTACCAGCATGGGTGCCGTCGTGGGCGGGCTATATGCAAGCGGACTCAGCGCTCGTGAGATCGAGTCGATCATGACTTCGTTGAACTGGCAGGACGCCTTTCGCGACCGGCCGCCGCGCGAAGATCTCACTTTTCGCCGCAAACAGGAGGATGAGAACTTTCTCGTCAAGTTTCCCCTGGGGCTGCGCGGCAGCCACATCCAGCTGCCGAAAGGGCTGATCCAGGGACAGAAGCTCAGCCAGACCCTGCGCCGGCTGACTCTGCCGGTGGCGCACGTCACGAGCTTCGACGAGCTGCCCACGCGTTTTCGCGCCGTGGCGACGGATCTCGAAACGGGCGAGGCCGTCGTGATGCGTTCGGGAGATCTGACGACCGCGATGCGCGCAAGCCTCTCCGCGCCCGGAGTCTTCGCACCGGTCGAACGCGACGGCCGCCTCCTCGTGGACGGCGGGATAGCGGAGAACATACCCGTAGACGTTGCCAGGGAGATGGGGGTCGACATCCTGATCGTGGTGGATGTCGGTTTCCCCCTGCTCACGCGTGAGAAGCTCACGAGTGTCCCCGTGATTTCCAACCAGATGCTGGCGATCCTGATTCAGAAGAACTCGCGCAAGCAGCTGGACACGCTCTCCGGCGACGACGTCATCATCGAGCCGCAACTGGGGGATGCCTCGTCGTTCGATTTCGGACTCTTCACCCGTGTCATCTCCAGCGGTGAGATCGCCGCCCGGGAGTCCGAGAGCCGGTTGATCGGACTGGCTACCAGCCCCGAAGATTTCCAACACTACGTTGCCCGCAGAGACGAGGCCCGCCGCGCACCGCCGCGGATCGACTTCGTGCACATCGACGCGGGATCGGAACGATACGCGGAACGGCTCGAGCATCTGTTCGACGACATCATCGGCAAGCCGCTCGATCCGGACTCCGTCGCGCGCCACGTCACGTCGGTCTACGGACAGGGCAACCTCGAGTCGCTCGACTATCGAGTGGTTCAGGATGCCGAGGACAGTCGCTTCGGAATCTCGCTGAACGCCAGGCGCAACTCGTGGGGCCCGAACTACGTGCGCTTCGGTCTGAATCTGCAGGACGACTTCGAGGGCAACTCCAGCTACAACGCTGCGGCCCGCTTCGTCCTCTCGGAGATCACTGCTCCGGGCGGCGAGCTCGTTGCCGATCTGCAGATGGGCGAGGACTCCAAGATTGGTAGCGAGGTCTATTTACCGCTGTCGGATACCCCGGGTTTTTTCTTCGACCCCCACGTGCTCGCGGAGGCGCGCAACATAGCGGTTCTGGACGGCCAGACACCCGTCGCCGAATACCGTCTGCACACCTTCAACTACGGGCTGGATTTCGGACGCGAGTTCGGCAATTGGGGGGAGGTACGCACCGGGATCGAGCACGAGGAGGGCCATTCCCGGGTGCACATCGGGGACCCCGGCCTGCCCGTGCAGGCGTTCAACACGCGCACCTTCTTCCTGCGCATGTCGTTCGACCGACTGGATGACGTCAACTTTCCGCGCAAGGGTCAGCAGGCCGCTCTCGAATGGGATGCCGAACGCATGGGTCTCGGTTCGGACCAGAAGTCGGACCGCATCGAATTCAGTTATCTGGCCGCGCACTCCATCGGACGCTACACGGCGGTATTCTCAACGGCCGGAGGAACGACGCTCAACACTCCCAATGTCGCGCAGATCGTACCTGGCGGAATTCCTACCGACGTGCGGCTGTTGTTCTCCCTGGGCGGGTTCCTGAACCTGTCGGGACTTCGGGCGGACTCGCTCACGGGGCCGCATTACGGCATCGCACGGACGCTTTTCTACAAGCAGATCGGTCGCGGCGGACCGGGCTACCTGGACGTGCCGACGTATCTGGGTATGTCGTTCGAGATGGGCAATGTCTGGGCGAGGCGCAGCGAAGCCACCTTCAGCAATACGCACCGGGATGCCAGCGTGTTCGTAGGCCTGGATACCCTGCTTGGGCCTGTGTACCTGGCAACGGGGTTCGATGACAAGGGACAGCAGGCGTTCTATCTGTTCCTGGGGCGGACCTTCTAGGTCACAGCCCGCGGCTTTGGGCGAGATTCTCGACTTTCTGGAAGACCAGCGAAGGTTTATCGCTGCCGCGGGAATACTGATGCCTGCGGCTCATCTCGATCAGCGCGGCATCCCGCTCTTCGGGCGTCGAGTACCAGTGAACACGGTGCCACTCGGGACCGAGGAGCTTCCGGAACGGATCTCCGGGCGGCAGGCTCACGCGAATGCCATAAGGGCGCAGCCGTTCGATCGGCGGAGTGCGAAGGTTCTGCGGTTGACTGATTCCCATACGCGCGAAAGCTTACGGTGACGCGGGTCTGGGCCGCAAGCCGCGCGCGGACAGCCTGCGATCACGATGGCACGGATCTGTGCCCGCGACCTTCCGTAATGCGCTTGTTCCGCTGCGCGACTCTCATGCTCTCGAGGAGGGTGGGCGAGTGCGGTGCCAGGGCGAGACCCACTTCGATATCGTGGATGGCGAGATCGTACAGACCCTTGGCAACGTAGATGGCCGCCCGATTGTTGAACGCGCGCCAGTTGCTGCTGTCGAGGCCGATCGCCTGATTGCAGTGGGCGAGGGCATCTTCCCATTGCTTCAGCATGACGAAGCCCGCGCAGGCGTTGGCGTGGCCCGCCGCTGTGTCGCGCGAGAGCGCGGGTTCCTGCAGACCCGCAAGGGTCAAACGAAGCCCTTCCTCGACCCGGCCCGCCTCCAGGGCCGTTGCGCCGTCGGCCAGCAGGACGTTCGTGCTTCCGATGATGGTCGCGCTTTGGGCCTCGGTGACGGGTGATGCAGAAGCGGAAGTCCCACCCGCCAGGGCGAGCAGACCCAGCAGGCCGGTACCGATGCGAACGCGAGACGGACTTTTCATTGCCTTTCCGCTGCAGGGGCATGCAGGTGACGGACCGACAGCCTCCCTATATAGCGGCGCTTCGCAGAACTTGCAAAGGCGCACATCACACCCGCGTTCCCGCAGGTTGATCGGCGGCCCCCCCGGCCTTGAGTTGCCCCGTCCCGGTCCCCACACTCACTGTCCCCCACGATCGGAGCGCTCTGTATGGCCTTGTTTCGCAAGAAGTCCGCGATGCCTGCACGCGAGGAAGCCCTTTCCGGCCGCAGCGCCCCCCTCAAGGTCCCCGAGACCCACTTCGTGAACGGCCAGCGGATCGCCCCGCCTTTTCCGGCCGGCCTCAAGGAAGCGCTCTTCGGATTGGGCTGCTTCTGGGGAGCCGAGCGGCTGTTCTGGCAGCTTCCCGGTGTGTATTCCACCGCGGTGGGTTACGCAGGCGGCTACACGCCGAACCCGACCTATGAAGAAGTGTGCTCGGGGCAGACAGGCCACGCCGAGGTGGTTCGGGTTATCTATGACCCCGAAAAAGTCGATTACGAGGACCTGCTGAGAGTGTTCTGGGAGTCGCACGACCCGACGCAGGGGATGCGGCAGGGAAACGACGCCGGCACGCAGTATCGCTCGGCGATCTATGTGTTGGATGCCGGGCAAACGAAGGCGGCGGAGGAATCGAAGCGCGTGTATCAGGGTCGGTTGACGGCCGCGCACCGCGGCAACATCACGACGGAGATTCTCGACGCACCCGAGTTTTTCTACGCGGAGGATTATCACCAGCAGTATCTGGCGAAGAATCCGCAGGGGTATTGCGGGCTCGGCGGGTGTGGGGTTAAGTATTCACACGCGCTCTAGTGTGGGATCCTGTCCGCGCTGGATCGCGGCATCGATAGACTCGGCCACATAACGACCGCCGCAGTCGGTCCACGCCCATGCGGATGGCTTGACAGCAGTCCTGACGGATCGGCGCCCGGGCAATCGGCCGCCTGTCGGACCCAGAGCGGGTCGAACCAGGCGACTTCCGCGTGGTTGAGCAGGGCCGCCAAGTGTGATGTCTTTATGTGGATCTCTGGAACTGCCAGGATGAGAAGATGAAAAAATCGGGCGCAAGCCAAGGCCAGTCGGCAGCGGAGCTCATCTCGAAAAGAATCGCCGAACTCGGGGACTGGCGCGGGGAAACCCTCAGCCGGATGCGCAAACTCATCAAGGAAGCAGACCCGGACGTCATCGAGGAATGGAAGTGGATGGGCACTCCGGTTTGGTCGCACGACGGCATCCTCTGCACCGGCGAATCCTATAAGACTGTCGTGAAGCTGACCTTCGCCAAGGGCGCGTCTCTGAAGGATCCGGCCCGTCTCTTCAACTCGAGTCTCGAGGGCAACGTACGCCGGGCGATCGACATCCACGAAGGAGAAGAAGTTGACGCGTCCGCCTTCAAGACGCTCATTCGCCAAGCGGTCGCCCTCAACAGTGCTGATAAGTCGAAGCGTTCGAAGAAAGCGAAGTCCTGAGGTTATGTGGCGTTCACCCGAGGCAACTGCGTAAGCAATCGCGAGAGAGCAACCAACGCCACCTATCGGCAATCGTGGCTGGCGCAGATGCCGCGGGTAGCGCCCGGCTGATGCGCGCAAGACAGCATCCCGCGCGCACGTCCTACTGATGCGCGATTATTCAGCCGTCGCTGGATCGATCACACAATTCACAAGCGAAACCTTGTTGGCCGGGAATCCGCCGAGTTCTGCGTGCCTGCGTACGAGCGACTCATCCGTGGCGTGATAGACACAGTAGATCTTGTCCGCAGTGACATAGCTGTGAATCCAATGCACGCTCGGTCCCAGGCTGCTCAACACCCCGCACGACTTCTTCGAGATCGTCTTCAGGTCGGTGGGAGTCATCTTGCCGGCCCCGGGAATGTCGCGTTCAATGACAAATTTCGGCATGGTCATATCTCCTTCGTGAGCTGTTCAAGGGTGTCTTCGGATCGCCGGCTGCGGAGGGTCGGCCTCAGCGCACGGGTGTAGTGTCCGGCACTCCCGCGGCCGAGTCTTGAAGCCCTCATGAAAATTTTCTAAAGCGGTCGCGGGCGGCTCGCTTGGCTGCGCAATACTAGGATTATCAATAACTTAGTCTGTGGGTGCGCGGTTGAGCCTCGTATTGGGGATTCGCGGCTCCGACCCGGAACATCAGAGCCGCGGCCCGGCCAGTCAGTTGTTGCGGGCGATGCTGATGGTGTCCTTACCCCGCAGCGCCCCGTGGGCTGTCGCGAACGCCGTGAGTGTGGGAAGGTCGACTTTCATCAACGCATGGTCGACGGCCCCGTGGACGCAACGGTTGTGCAGCGGGATCCGACTCGGCTCGCGGCCGGGTTCCAGCTCGCGGCAGACGTGTTCGGCTGCGCTCTTGATGCGCTGATAGAGCACCGTCACACCACGGATGTTGGTTGTATCGAGATCGGCAAACTGCACCGTCTCGGAGCGGCTGTCCGGAACCGGCTCTGCCCGGGCAACAGCGAACGTACAGGTGGCGAGCGTGACGATGGCGGTGAGTGTGGTCAGGTGGTTCATGGCAATCTCCCGTTGGATGGTGGTGGCGAAGTCTGCGTTTCTCGTTGGACCAGCTCGCGTGACCGCCAGGTCGGACGATCAGCTTGCGGGGGGTAAGATCCCTCACCTCGGCGGCCACGTCTTGAAGCCCGGGTGAAACTCTTCTGAATTGTTACCTAGGGATCGCGTGGGCTCGGGCAGGGGTATCATGCTCAATGACACGTGAGCGAGTTGCGCTTTGGGAGCTTGGGTCCTGCATGGATTTCGTACGCGTTGGAGCCTTTGATCTTTATCCGTCGGAACGGATGCTGTGCGCGGCGGGCAAGCCCGTTGAGCTCGGCGCGCGGGCTTTCGACCTGCTCCTGGTCCTCGTCGAGCAACACGGTCGGCTGGTAACCAAGGCCACACTTCTCGAGCGAGTCTGGCCTCGCGTGATTGTCGACGAGAATAACCTGCCGGCGCAGATCGCAAGTCTGAGGCGCGTCCTCGGTGCAGGCGCCATCCGCACGGTGCCTGGGTTCGGTTACCGTCTCGAGCTGGAGGTGTCAGCCCCTGGCTCGGCCCAGGAACCCCTCGCATCCGTTGAGAAGCCACGCGAGCGCGAGTCGGTGCAACTTTCGGTGCGGGGCCGTGCGTGGCCCAACCGATTGGGACCGCTGGTCGGCCGCGATGACGACGTACTCGGTGTCCAGGACGCTCTCGTTCGATCGAGCCTCGTGACCGTTGTTGGTGTGCCCGGCGTCGGCAAGACCCGTCTGGCCCAGGAGATCCTGGCGCGAGAAGCCGAGAACCCTGACGCAGCGGTCGCCTGGGTTTCGCTCGGGCCGCTCAAGGAGGCGCGCCACGTTCCCTCGGCAATCGCAGTAGCGCTGGGGCTGTCGTTGCCGGACGGCCTCGATGGTTTCGCGGCGCTGCGCCAGACGCTCGAGAGAGTGTCGATCCTGCTGATTCTGGATTGCGCCGAGCATCTCGGCGACTCCCTCGCAACGCCGTTGGCCGACCTGATCTCTCGGACGCAAAGCGTGCGTGCGCTGGTGACGAGCCAGGCTCCGCTCGGCATTGCGGGAGAGACGGTATACCGTCTCGCGGCTCTCCCCTTCCCCGAGCCTGGAGCTGCGCAGCCGGGCGCCGAACGGTACGCGGCCGTCGCGCTGTTCGCGCAGCGGGCGGCGGCGGCGGACCGACGCTTTGAGCTGTCCGCCGCGAACACCGCGCTCGTTGCGAAGATCTGCCGACGGCTCGATGGAATTCCGCTCGCGCTCGAACTTGCGGCGGCTCGCGTTCCAGCGCTCGGGGTCGCCGCGCTGCTCGAGCGGCTCGATGATCGGTTCCGCCTGTTGCGGCTCGCCGGGCGGCCGATGGATCCCCGTCACGGTGCGCTGCACACTGCGTTCGACTGGAGCTACGGCTTGCTCGCCCCCGCGGAACAGCGCGTATTCAACCGGCTCGGCGCGTTCGCCGGCAGCTTTTCGCTGAAGGCGGCGGCGCGCTGCGTCGCGGACGAGACCGTTGATACGTCGGAGGCGATAGACCTGATTGGGCGATTGGTTGACCGTTCGCTCGTCACGGCTTTGTCCGTGGACCCGCCGCGCTACACGCTGCTCGAGACCGCGCGTTACTACGCGCTCGAAAGACTCACGGCGAACGGTGAGCTGGAGGCGGCACGCGGGCGCATGGCTGAGACAATGTTGGACCTCCTCGACCTTGCCTACCAGGAATACTGGTCACTGGACGAAGCCATCTGGCTCGATCGCTACGAGCCTGATCTCGACAATGTGCGCGCCGCGATCGAGTGGGCCACTGGCAGTGACGCCGCTCTCGGCGTCGCGCTGTTCGGTTCGGCTTGGCCCCTGTTGGTCGAAACAGACCTCTACGCCGAAGGTCGCGCTCGTTACACTCAGGTGGTCGCGCTTCTGTCTGACGCCCTGCCACGCGCCCGCATCGGGCGGTTCTGGGAGGCCATCGCTGCCTACGACTCAACGCGACAATGCGACCGTGCGCGCTATGCCGCGGAGCTCGCAGCTGCGATGCACGCCGTGACGGGCGACCTCCGCTCGCACTACCACGCGCTGATGCAGTTGGCCTTCAATTGGCGAGCCGACACGGCTGCCGCGCGGCCTGCGTTCGATGCGGCTCGGAAACTCGAGGATCCCGCTTGGCCGGCGCGTCTGCTGACCCACGGTGCGTTGACCGAGGGCGCATTGCTGCTGAGTGCGGGGCAGTTTGAGGGGGCCCGGACGGCCTACCAGCGTGCGGTGAGGCTGGCGTTGACGACGAGTGAGCGGCAGGCCCTGGCGGCGACCGTCAACATCGTCGAACTTGACATCGCACGGGGCGATATCGCTGCCGCCTTGCAACTTGGCCGCCCGCTGGCGCTGAGCCTTCAGCACTTGGGGCGCAACGAGACGCGGTTCGAGCTGTTGGTTCTGATTTTCAGCGCGCTGCTGATCGCCGGCGAGACAGACGGGGCCCGCGCGACTGGCGCCGAGCTCTACGACCTCGCGATGCGGCTGGACACGAGCAAGCTATACTCGGTGCTCGATGCGATGACGTTCCTTGCGTGCGAGGAACGGCGATACGCGGCGGCGGCGCAGGTTGCTGTGTGCTCCGACGCCGCGCACGAAGCTCATGGGCAGGTGCGTCGGCGTCCGGCCGAAGAACGAATGCGCACCGCTGCGCTAACAGTTCTCGAAGGATGCCTGGGGCCCGAGTGGCGCGCTGCCACCGGGGACTCACGTCAACAGTTGGATGAGGCGACGGCCTGCTCACTCGCGCTCGGCCGTTGGGCTTGACGCTAGCTCGTCCACCAAACGATGAACTCTTTGAAGCCGATATAGCCGTCTCCTTCGGTATCGGCGACTTCGAAATCCAGCAGGCATTCTTCGCGCGACACATCGCCGTCGAGCTTCTGGAGCAGAGCGTGGAATTCCTCCTGATCAATGAAGCCGTCGCCGTTGGGGTCGCAGGACTCGAACGTCCCGCGTAGCTCCGCAATCTGTTCCCGGGTGAGTTCCGCCATGAGCGCTCCCGTCTGTTCGGCTTGCGCGATCCGCTCTTTTCTTGCGCTGCGTTGCGGAAAGTACGGAACGGCGGCCCGGGGGAACGTGACGCAGCTCACGCTCCGGGAAGTTGGCCGAAGCGAGGGCTCAGCTTTTTCTCGTGACGTCGGGCACACAGGGAATTTCGGATGTGCCAGTGCGCATTTGAAATGCGCTATTAGCGTTCACAGTTGCCAGTCGGCTCGTTCATCCCGTGTCGCGTCGTGAGGTTCCCAGGCGGTTTGACTAGGGCGCAACCCAGCCCATCAAGGGCACCGAGCTGATGGAGTTCTTCGGGCTGCCTTCAATGACCCGGTCGCTGTATGAGACGTAGACGAGTACCTTCCGGCCACGGTCGAAAACGCGCACGACATGCAATTGTTTGAACAACAAGCTGCGATGCTCATCGAAGACGCTCTCGCCGTCCTTCAATTCGCCCACAATCTGAATCGGGCCTACCTGCCGGCAGGCGATACTGGCATCGCTCGTATCCTCGGCAAGGCCGAGCCCACCCTTCACGCCCCCCGTGACCGCTCGGCTGACATGGCAGGCAACACCGCGGACCTTCGGATCATCGAATCCGTCGACGGCGATCCGGTCGTTCGGACCCAGCCACCGAAAACGCGTGCTCACCTGTCCCGTCGCGCCGCGCTCCGGCCGGCTCCAGATCCAGATTGCGAAGCCGAGCAGCAGTAGCAGCACGCCGGTTCCCAAGATAGCCGCGACTCTACGCATGGATCACCTCATTGGCTTCTACGATACGCACTTTGCCCAATCCTGCCGACCGCTCGGTGTCGGTGCTAGAGTGCTGTCGCGTGGAGCCTTACGAACCGGTCGCACTTGGCGACGGGCTCGTGACTGCAAGCGCACTCGCGTGAGGCCGAACAGAGGAAGGGGAGCCGCCGATGATCACGAATACTCAATCGCGCACCAACGTCCACGAAATCGCGGACGGGATCTACCGGATCAATACACCCGTCGTGCTGCCGGGTGGACCCGGGGAGTTCAACTTCAATCAATACCTCATCCTGGATGACGAGCCGATGCTGTTCCACACCGGCCCGCGCCAGCTTTTTCCCGTCGTACGGGAGGCCGTCGGCCGCCTGATCCCCCTGCCGACGCTCAGGTACGTCGGCCTCTCGCACTTCGAGGCTGACGAATGCGGCTCGCTCAACGCGTTCCTGGCGGCGGCTCCGCAGGCCGTAGCCGTCTGCAGCCAGATGGCCGCTATGGTCTCAGTGAACGACTTCGCAGACCGACCAGCCCGCGCGCTCGCGGACTCCGAAGAACTCTCACTGGGCTCTCACGCCGTGCGCTGGTTCGATACGCCACACATGCCGCATGCGTGGGAGTGTGGACTGATGATGGAATCGAGCACGCGAACCTTCTTCTGTGGCGATCTCTTTACGCAGGGCGGCGCAGGCGAGATCCCGCTCACGGAGGCGGATATCTTCGGACCGAGCGAAGACTTTCGCAAACCGATGGACTACTTCGCGCATGCGCCGCAGACGCACGCAATCCTGGAGCGCCTCGCGCTGCAATGCCCGACGACCCTGGCGTGCATGCACGGCAGCGCCTGGCGTGGAGACGGAGCCGCGCTTTTGAGGTCGCTGGCCGCCGCGCTTACGTAAAAAAGCGCTATGTGGCGTCTGTGACGATGCGGACGCTCGAGAACCAGAGGTCTTGCCAGCGATTGACCTTCTCAGCTTCCGAGAGCTTCTGGGGCGAGACAACCTGTTGCGCTCCGAAATTCACTCCGGCCGCGACTGCCTTCGAATTAACGGCGGCGTAGAGTCGGTCGTGGCTGCGGTAGCAGGCGCCAACCAACACACCGCAGTTTCTGCAGAGCAGCAGCTCGGCCATCCCGCTGCCTTGGCGGTACCGGCTGCTGTTTCGCTCGTCCTTGATTCGCACGAGCAGGGAGCCCTGTGGATCGGACACATACGCGGCGCTGTGTTTGCGACAGAAATCGCAGTCACAGGCCCGCGGCTTGTACGTGCCGGGTGCGTGCGCAAACTCAATCTCCAGGAGAATGTTGCCGCAATGACATCCCCCGCTCGCTGCATGCATCACTTTGCCGCAGACCCTGTCGCTGTCGTTTGACCTCCGGAGACACTACCTTCCGCCCCTTACCCGCGCAAGTACGACCGGGCAGGTCGCGCCGACCCACTTCAGCGACCCGACCTTCGTCCTGCCCGGGCCCTCCTGCCCGGCAGCAACGATCGTGCACGGACCGAGAGCTACCGAGGCTGCCGGAGCAGATCCTCTGCAGCGTCGATCAACCTCTCTGCATGCTCTTCATCCACCCGCCTGTTGGCGAATGCCGCACTTTCCAACATGGAAATCATGGCCGCGGCAATCTCATTGCGCGCGACGGTCAGACCACGGATGGATTCGGTCGCTCTTGCACAGCCCGCGTCCGTGCTTCGCGTTCCTTCTAATGTCGGGAGAAATTCCCGAGGGTGGTTCGCGACCCCGCCCGCGCGAACTATCGGCGCGGGTAGACGTCCCAATGACCGTGTGCTTTGGCGTAACCGGCGGATGACTTTCCGGTTCGTGTTGGTCACACTGGCCAGAACTGACGATCACGGGTGGTGTCTCATGGGTGCACGTCTTCTTCTGATGGCATCGGGACTGGCGCTGCTCGCGGAATCGCCCGCCCAGGCCGATGACAGGACACTGTCGGTCACCATCTATGCCGACGATCTGGCCCTGGTGCAGGATCATCGGGACATCGAGGTCAAGGGCGGCCGCCAGCGGATCGAATTCCAGGACGTTTCCGCGCAGATCCGGCCTGAGACGGTGTCGCTGGCGGCCGCCGACATCGGGATCATCGAGCAGAACTTCGATTTCGATCTGTTGACCCCGGGCAAATTGATGGAAAAGGCGGTCGGGCAGGAAATCACGATCGTCCGGGTGAATCCGTCCAACGGCGCCGAAACCCGCGAGCAGGCCCAGGTTCTCGCCACGAACGGCGGCGTCGTCCTGAAAATCGGCCAGCGCATCGAAGTATTGCGGGACGATGGGCTGCCGGTCCGGGTCATTTTCGACAAAGTGCCGGACAACCTGCGCGCGCAACCGACTTTGTCGGTGACCATCAGCAGCAGTCACGCCGGAACGCGTCCCGCCACTCTGAGCTACCTCACGCCCGGTCTGGGCTGGAGGGCGGATTATGTCGCGCTCTACGATGAGAGTGCAGCCAAGATCGATGTGCAAGGCTGGGTGACCCTGACGAACACCAGCGGCACAACGTACGGCAATGCCCAGACGCTGCTGGTTGCCGGCGCGCCCACCCGAATCGATGCGGGGGGAAACCAAACCTATTGGCGCGGTCAACAGCCGCGCCCCACGCTGCAGCAGGCCGGCACCGAGAGCGGCAGCCGTGAGCGCCTGGGCGACTACTATCTGTATCCGCTGGCGGAGCGCACGACGATTGCCAACCAGCAGACCAAGCAGGTGAGCTTTCTGGATGTTCACGGGGTCCCGGCCGAACACGGCTACGAGTTTCGCAACGGCTGGCTGGGGACCAATGAAACCCCGCAGAGCGCAAAAAGCGTGTACAGCTTTTCGACCAGCGCGCACGCCGGGCTGGGTGATCAGTTGCCTGCAGGCGTCCTGCGTTTCTACATGCGCGACAAGCGGGGCGATCCGCAGTTCATCGGCGAAAGCCGGATCGATCACACGGCGATGGGATCGACACTCTCCCTGGCCACCGGCGATGCGTTCGATGTGAAAGTTCGCCCGGTCGTCGACAAGCGCACACGCCTCGGAACGTTCGAATGGCAAACGGACATGCGCTATGAATTGACCAACGCCCTGCCGCGGCCGGTCGTGGTGAAACTGCTCCAGGCGGGCCTGTTCGGGGATGCGCGCATCACTTCCGAGAGCCTGAAGAGCATCCGTCGGAGCGCGGGATTGGCCGAGTGGGCCGTGACGGTCCCGGCCAATGGCAAGGCCAGTTTGACGGCCACATTCGACACGCGGTACTAGGCGGCGCGTCGCGATGCCTGGCGAATGGCGCATGTTGCTGATCGCAGCGGCCGTAGTGACCGTGCCACGGGCAGTCGAAGCTGCGGGCGAAGTCCTTGCTGAGGCACCGAACGAGGTGTCGGTCACGGTGTATCGCGCGCCCAGTCGCGAGTCGGGCTCGATGAACCTTAACGGCCTGGAGGGCTTCGCGCTGGTGAGCGAGACTCGCTCGCTACGGCTTGCGGCCGGCGCAAGCCGGGTTCGATTCGAGGGTGTTGCCGATGGCATCGAGCCGGCCAGTGCGATCGTTACGGGGCTGCCGGCCGGTATCATCGAGAAGAATCGCGATGCCCGATTACTGAGTCCGTCGGCGCTCGTGGCGGCCGCTGCCGGCAAGCCCGTGGTGCTGCTGCGAACCAGCAGGAAGACCGGCCGGACCGAGCGCGTGTCCGGGAAGATTCTTTCCGACGCTGACGGTGTGATATTCGACACGCCGCAGGGAATCGAAGCGCTGCGCTGCTCAGGGCTGTCCGAAGGCTTCAGCTTCCAGGCGGTCAGCGATCTGACGGCGACGCCGACGTTGTCGATGCAGGTGAGGACAGCCGAGGCGATTTCAGTTTCCGTGACCTTGTCCTATCTCGCCCGCGGTTTTGATTGGGCCGCGGACTACAGCGCAACCCTGTCGGCCGACGGAAAAACGATGGATCTCGGAGCGTGGGTCACGCTCGCCAACGGCAACGGGGTGGGCTTCCCGTCGGCGCATGCACAAGTGGTCGCGGGGAGAGTGAACCGCGAGAGCGCCGAAGTCGAGCCGATCGACCTGGGCGCGCCGATCCTGGCTCGATGCTGGCCCCGAGGCTCGACCAGCGATCCGGCGCAGCTGCTGCAGATCGATCGCGCGGCGCCCTTCGGCACCGAATACCTCAAGAGCCGACGAGGGGATGTGATGCACATCGCGGCGCCGGCGGCCCTCATGGAGAGCGCTGTGGCCAGGCTGCGGGTTGAGCAGGAACAACTCGGCGATCTGAAACTCTACCGCGTGCCCGAGCGGACCACCGTCGCCAGCCGTCAATCGAAACAGGTGCGTCTGTTGGACCGGACACACATTCCGATTCGACGCGTCTACAGCGCGGATCTGGTGGCGTGGGAGAACGCAGGGCCGATCCCAGCGATCCTGGGGTTGCGTACGGTCAACAACACAGCGAGCCATCTTGGCCTGCCGCTGCCGTCCGGACATATTGCCGTGTTTGCAACGCGCCAGACTGAGACCCTCCTGTTGCACGAGTCCGATGTGCGTGACCTCACCGTCGATGAAGACGTGGAGATCAACATGGGACCGAGTTACGACGTCGAAGTCAACCCGATGAAGGAAGCCACCACGATCGATCCGTCCCGGGCGCAACTGCTGCCACTCGTACCCGGAGTCATGCTGATGCGGACAGAAGAAGTCGATGATATCAATCGGGTCGAAGTGACCAATGCGCGCGCGACGGCGATACAGTTCGAGCTGCGGTTGCAGTTGAGGGAGGGAGCCCGCGTAGTCCGCACGGACCACCCCTTGGGCGCGAAGAACGGTCGTCCGATCTTCCGCTTTCCCGTTGCAGCTCATGGGAGCGAGATCGTGCGATATCAAACGAACCGTCGTATCGGCGGACCCGTCAGAAAGTAGACAGACCGCCCTTGCGTTTCCCCGTCGAGCCTGCGAAGTGCGGCTTCAGTGCGCTCGCACGCACGGGATCGGTGGCGCTGAGGTCGCCGGCCCCACCGCGTCCGACGGCCGCCGGCCGAGCACCGCACGCTTGTGCTCCAAGTGCCAGTCGATGCCTGCGGCGGGCTGTGTTTCCAGGTAGACGTCGTATGCCAGACCCGCCTCGGTCGCGAATGATTTGAACAACGCCGGCCACACCACCGTTTCCCTGGCCGTTCAGATCGGTGACCGCCTCTGCGCGATAGAACCGCACCGGCGAACCGAAGCCGAGAGTGAAGCTGTTGCCGATGAACAGGACACTGCCCGCGACAGCATTTCCGCCCGCCAGTAGCAGCACCAGCGCCGCGCCGGTCAGGCGCCACGGTCTGCGTCCCTGGATCGTCGCTGTCGCGGGAACCACGGATACCTTAGAACACCATGTTGACTGCGACGACCGGGATCGTGTTTGCGCCCACGTTCTTGCCGGCAGGAGTGAAGATTGCGCCGGCGATGACGCCCATTGTGCTGCTCCAGTTGTACTCAATGGCCGGCGCTACGGTGAACACTTCGCCCGGGCCGGAGTCTGTGTGGACATTCACAGGCAATGAGTTTCCGCCCGCAGGCGTGGATTCGAAGCCCCTCAGGGCAGTGCTCGCGTTGTGCTGATAGGTGACATCGAGCGCCGGCACCCATCGTTGCGTCAGACTGTACTCCCAGGCCGAGTTGAGCAGGAGCGTGGCGCCCGGGTTCGCGTGGCCGCGAAAACCGCTGCCCGTGCCGTAAACGCTGACACCCTCGATGTCGACCGTGGCGGATTCGGAGTAGGATAGATTCAGGCGCGCGCGTACGATCCGTCCATTCGGCATCCACAGGAAGTACTGCGAATACAGCGACAGTGTCGTGGTATAGGCGCCGCTGCCGAGCCCATTGCTCGGGCGCGTGCCCAGGCGGTCGTATTTTCCGGTTGGCAGGGTCTGAGCCAGCACGACGGACATCGTCGGAATCGGCGAACCCTCCCGGAACCGCGCGAAACGATACTGCCCCTGGACCATGAAGTCCCCCAGGCCCACGTGCGCGGCATTCAGTCCCTCGCCCACGGTGTTGTACCCGACTCTCGGGATCAGGCCGACCGTCACGTCATCCACGAGACCGTACAGCAGGTACGTGAGTGATCCGTAGGTGTGTGCGCCCGGACCCGCATGTCGTTTCCAGCGGTCGTCGTAACGACCCTGAGTGATTACGTCGAAGACGTAGGGCTCGACCAGAAAGTGGCCGGGCGGCAGGGTGTTCGCACCGGCCGTGATGATCGGCCCTGTCCACCTCGCATCCTGAAGTGACTGCCGATACACCTCAGTCGGCGTGGAGTCCGCCCTGAGTCGGTTGGAGAGCGCCGCAGCCATCGCTGCGCACAGGGCGACCACGACCGACCTGCTCATTTCAATTCGATCATCCGCAGGTTCATCGGTGGTATCCGTCGGTTGCAGTGACCCCGCACCGTGACTTGACGGACTCGACTAGCCCGCGTCCCAGAACTGCTCCATTTTCCGACGCATCGCCTCATCAGGCAGCCGGCCGCGCGCCGCGCGCTGGTTGTCCTCGAGATGCTCCACGCGAGTCGAGCCAGGAATGACGCAGGTGACTGCCGGATGAGAGATCACATATTTGAGGAGGAACTGGCTCCAGCTCGTCACGTCGATGTCGGCCGCCCAATCCGGCAGCTCACGGGTCTGCGCCTTGCGAAGCACTGAGCCGAAGCCGAACGGGATATTGGCCAACACCCCCATGCGGCGTTCCAGCGCGAGCGGCAGCACGTTGGAGGCGGCATCCCGGTTGGCAAGCGAGTAGTCCACTTGTACGAAATTGAGCGGGTAGCGGCGCATGAACTCGACCATCTGGCCGTGCTGCGCCACACGCGAAGTCGTGATTCCCGTGTAGCGGATCTTGCCTGCCTGCGTCCACTCCTGCAGCAGCGGCATGAGCGTGTCCACGCCATCCAGGTTGTGGACCTGCAGCAGATCGACGCGCTGAGTTTTCAGCCGTTCGAGCGAGCGGTCAAAACTCTGCTTCCCGCCCGGTCCGTTCCCGAAATACCCGGCCCCTGACGCGGTGAGCTTCGTGGCGATGAACATGCGGTTGCGGATACCGAGGGCGGCGAGGGCGCTGCCGATTAGTTCCTCGCTGTCGCCGTAAGCTGCGGCAGTGTCGATGACCGTTCCACCCAACTGCTGCAGGCGCTGAATCTCGGCCTGAATCGCGTCGCGCGCGCTGTTGCGGAACTGATCGGTGCCCAGACCGACGGCCGGCAGCTTCTCGTCCGTGCCTGGAATCGCTTTCGTGATCAGCGGCAGCGGCGCTGGCGCACCGGTCGCCGCCGGGAGGCGATGCGTGATCGCCAGAGCCGCTCCAGCCGTCAAGCCGACGCGCAGCACTTCGCGCCGGGACACGTGCAGCTTCGAATCAGTACCCATAGGTCGCATCCCCATCGTGGTATGAAGCGGACGCATTTATAGCTAGGATTTCGGATTCAATGCAAACGAATGCCCCAAGCGCGCCAGCACTCATCGTCCGCCTCAGAGCTTCCGATGTCCTTGGGTCACGGAGCGGCTCGCGCGCCGCCGGCCGCGAAGCGTTCTGCGCTCAGGCAAGGGCCATGGCCAAGAAAGAGCCCACGCCTGCGCCGTCGCAGCGGTTTTTTCGAGCGCATTTCGACTTGCCTCGCGGCAGCTTGCTAGACTAGCGCGCGAAGAAAAATGCAGCGCGGGGAATGAAGGAAAAACTGAAGATCGGCCTGCTGGTCGACGGCGAGCAGGTTTCGAAATACGTGTACGACCTTGCGGAGTGGGCCAACACAACCGACGCCCTTCAAGTATCGCACGTGATCATCCACTCGCCCGCGAAAGCGCCAACCGATCGGCCGGGTCGGCTTGCGAGGCTCCTGCGCAAGGGTCCGATCGGGCATGCCAAAGCGGCGCTCTGGCAGTTGAAAGCCAGGCTCGAAGCGGGGCGTGTGGGCCGAGTCAAAGCCTATCGCGGCTACCGGCAGAGCTTTGATATCGGCACACCCGTGCCGGGCCGGATCCGCATCACCCCCATTGTGTCCAAGTCGGGATTCGTCCACCGCTTCAGCGATGCGGATGTCGCAACGATCAGGGACGTGGGCTTCGACGTTCTGATCAGGTGCGGCGCCGGAATCTTGCGGGGCGCGATTCTCAGCAGTGCCCGCCTGGGGATCGTGTCCTTTCATCACGGGGACAACCGCATCAACCGGGGAGGTCCGCCGGGATTCTGGGAGGTTTACCACAGGCAGGAACGAACCGGCTTCGTGGTGCAGAAGTTGACCGAGGAGCTGGACGGCGGCGAGGTCATTCTGCGCGGCTTCATTCCAACGCAGGCCACGCATCTCCTCAACGTCGCCATGCTCTACACCAAGTCGTATCATCGCCTCAGGTCGCTGCTGTTACGGATCGCGCAGGAGGGCCGGTTGCCGGCAGCCGAACCGCAATATCCTTACTCCGGGACGCTGCTCGTAGCGCCCGAACTGCACGAGTTGCTGCTCTACCTGTACAGGCAGGTCGTCCGATCCGTTTCGGGACGTTTGCGTACAGCGCTGCGATATCGTGAGCGATGGGGGATCTACTTTGCGAAGACCGGCTGGAGAAGCGCGGTCATGCGGCGAGGCACCCGCGTGGAGACTCCGGCAGGCCGCTTTCTCGCGGATCCTTTTGTGGTGACGCGTGACGGCAGAACTTGTGTGTTTGCGGAAGACTATATATTCCGCACGTCGAAAGGCCATATTTCCGTCTTCGAGCTGACGGACGCTGGCGCGCGCGACCTGGGACCGGTGGTCAACGAAACTTTTCACCTGTCGTTCCCCTATCTGTTCGAATTCGACGGAGCGCTGTTCATGTGCCCGGAATCGTGCGAAGCGAACGAGATCAGAATCTACGAGTGCACGGAATTCCCCCTCAAGTGGCAGCTGCGAGGTGTCGCGATGCACAGCGTCGCGGCAGCGGACACCATGATCTTCCCCAACGACGGCCTGTGGTGGATGCTCACGAACATCAGCCGTACTGAACCGCACGACTGCGGCTCGGAGCTGCATCTGTTCTGGGCGACGACACCCTTGAGCGGAGATTGGAATCCACACCCACGCAACCCGATCCTCAGCGATCCGCTGTCGGCGCGAAACGGGGGGCTGTTGCGCGATGCGACGGAGATCATCCGCGTCGCGCAAAGCCGGCAGTTCGGCTCCTACGGCGCCTCCGCCCGCCTGTTTCGAATAACGCGGCTCACTCAGGAGGAGTACGCCGAGGAGCTCGTGTCCAGCTTGACTCCGGAGTTCACCCGCGGCATTCACGGGACCCACCATTTTCATTCGAATGGGGTCTACAGCGTGTGGGACTTCAAGAAGTGGGAGCGGATCGCAGCTCGCTGAAGCCGAATGCGGCTATGCCTGAGGCGCACGGTTGCGGCGCTTCCGCCACGGGCTCGGCGGTGTACCCACGATCTTCTTGAACGCCCGGTCCGAAGGCGGCTTCGGACCGCTCGCCCTCATCCCGGGCTCAGCAGGATTGCTCGGCTTACGAACCGTTTGCCGCCGCTCAGGACGGCTACACTCCGGCGCCGGTCAGTACTCTGTGATACAGAGTACTTGACAACGCACCGGGAAGCCCGATAGCGTTGGCTCGTGGTGAAGGCAAGAGAGGCGTGCAATGCCGGCCGATACCGTCCAGATCGATTCTCATGCGGCGGCAACGCTGCGGTATATCCGCGCCTCGATGGACTCCGCGGCCTCAATCGCCGTGCCCGGGTCCGCAGGCATCGCTATGGGTGGGTTCGGGCTTCTGGCGACCGCCCTCTCATCCACGCAGAGTCTGCGCGAGCATTGGCTCGGCATCTGGATAGCCGCCGCGATCCCGGCCGCCGGGCTCGGTCTCGTGCTCGTGGCGCGGCCCTCCTCGCTGCGCGGACTGACGCTGTCCGGCGCGCCGTTTCGCAAATTCGCGCTTTGTTTGTTGCCGTCATTGTTCTGCGGCGCGGTCATGACGGCCGTGCACTCTACATACGGTAACCTGCACGCCATTCCGGGAACCTGGCTGCTGCTCTACGGGTGCGCCTTGATCGCCGCAAGCGTTGCGACAGTCCGGACCGTTACCGTCATGGGCGGGCTCTTCGTGGCTCTCGGCCTCATCGCGCTGCTGCTGCCCGACACCCTGCAGATCCCGGTGCTCGGCATCGGGTTCGGTGGACTGCACGTGCTGTTTGGCCTTCTGATCGGACGGGCGAGCAATGGCCGCCAAGCCTAAAGAGCGCTCCTCCGTTCAAGCCTCGCCGCGCAAGCGTCCGCAGCTGGCGCCGATCGCGGCCGCGCCTCGTGACAGCGGCGACAGCCGTTTCGACCGGCTGGTATACGAGCGTGTGCGTCTGGGAATCCTGAGCGCACTCGCGGTTCGGCAGGAGCTCACGTTCACCGAGTTGAAGGCGCTGTTCGATGTCAGCGACGGCAATCTGAGCGCGCACGCGCGCAAGCTCGAGGAGGCCCGGTACCTCACCTGCACCAAATCGTTCGAAGGCCGTCGTCCGAAGTCGGTCTATCGGCTTACGCCCGTGGGGAAGGCCGCATTGCATCGCTACCTTGACCATGTCGAAGCGGTGATCAAGGCAACGCGGGGCGGCTGAGTCTTTATTTTTGCCCGTTAACTCTGTAATACAAAGTACTTCTAAATGCACGTGGCAATCATCATGGACGGCAACGGCCGGTGGGCGTCGCGCCGCTATCTTCCGCGCACCGCCGGACATCGGGCGGGGGCGAGGACCGTCAACGCAATCGTGGAAGCGGCGGCGCGACAGCGGATCCGTACGCTCACGCTGTACGCATTCTCGTCCGCCAACTGGGGCCGGCCGACCGCGGAAGTCGGCGCATTGTTCAGCCTCTTTCGGCGGCATCTGCTGACCCAGACGCGACGGTGCCTGGAGCAAGGGATACGGATCACTGTAATGGGTCGCCGGGATCGACTGAGCCCGGGTTTGCTCCGTTCGATCGAGCGCAGCGAGCGGGCGACCGCCCATTGCTCGGGGATGCAATTGCGCATTGCCGTGGATTATTCCGCGCAATATAGCCTCATGGAGGTCTGCCGTCGCACGGAGTCGGACGGCTGCATCGACCGACAGCGCTTCCTCGCGCGGCTTGCTGACGTCGACCACGGACTCGGACTGGGTCCTGTCACCGAGGTCGATCTGTTGATTCGCACTGGCGGTGAGAAGCGCTTGAGCGACTTTCTTCTGTGGGAGTGTGCGTACGCCGAGCTGCATTTCGTGGATTGCCTGTGGCCGGATTTCGACGCGCCGGCCTTCGAACAGGCATTGCTGGAATACGCGCAACGGCACAGGCGATTTGGCGGAATCGGCTCAACCGTGAGCGCGAGATCAAGTCATGGATAGGCGACCTCGTCTGCAGCGGCGCCAGGGGAGGGTACCGGCGGACATGGCAATCGCCCCGCCGCTCGGGCCCGCACGCCCGGACCGGCCAGTCCAGCGCCGCTCCGCGCTCCTCATCAACCCATTTTATCCGAAGGATCCCCGCGCCAGTTACGGCAAGCACGTGCTTACTCCGACGCTCGCTCTGACGAGCATCGCGGGCGCGACACCATCCCACTGGGACATTCGTTACTGGGATGAGAATCTGCTCCAGGGTCCGCCGCCGTGCGACCCCGCCCCGGAGGTGGTCGGCATTACCGTTCATCTCACCTTTGCGCGGCGCGCTTACGAGCTTGCCGGCTGGTACCGGGCCCAAGGCTCGCGCGTCGTTCTCGGCGGTTTGCATGTACTGTCATGTCCGGACGAAGCGCTCGAGCACGCCGATGCGATTGCGATCGGGGACGGCGTTCAGCTGTGGCCGGGCATCCTGCACGATATCGAGGCGGACCGCCTGCGGCGACGCTACCAGGCGGATTTCTCTCGCCCATATGCTCTGGATCCCCCTGCGCGGCGCGCCATTTTGCCGCGCGCCTCGTTCCTCACTACGACCAGCGTGATCGCGACACGCGGCTGCCACAATCGCTGTGGATTCTGCTACCTGTCGACCGATGGCCTGCATATGCCGTATCGGATGCGCGAGGTCGGCCAGGTAGTGGAGGAGATCGTGGCCGACCGGCAACCCTACACCGTATTCATAGACAACAACCTGGGATCGCGGCCGGACTACCTGCGCAGGCTTTGCGCAGCTCTGCGGCCGTTGCGGATCATCTGGAGCGCCGCAGTCACCATCGATGTGACGGACGAGCCTTCGCTCGTGCGCGCCATGGCACTCGCGGGCTGCACGGGAGTGTTCGTTGGCTTCGAGTCGTTGAATGCAGGCAACCTGAGCGACTCGCGCAAGCGTTCGCCGGCGCCCGACGACTACGCCCGGCGGGTGGCCGTGTTGCATCGCTACGGGATTCAGGTCAACGGCAGCTTCGTGCTCGGCTTCGATCATGACCGGCCTGACGTGTTTGAGCGCACCGTGGATTGGATTGAGGCCAACCGGCTCGAATGCGCGACATTCCACATACTCACGCCGTATCCCGGGACCCCCCTGTTTCGGCAGCTCGATTCCGAGGGCCGCATCCTGCACCGCGACTGGGATCGATACGACACGGCGCATGTCGTGTTCCAGCCGAAACATATGAGCTGCGAGGATCTCGACGGCGGCTACGCCTGGTGTTATGAGAGGCTGTTCTCGCATCGATCCATCTGGAGGCGTCGACCCTCCGATCGCCATGCGGTACTGGCCTATCTGGCCATGAGCTACCTGTACAAGCGCTCGAACCGCTTCTGGCACCTGCTGATCAAGCAGCGACTGACGGGCGCGGTCTGGCGGCCGTTGATCGAGCACTCGCGCCGCCGGCACCTGCGGCTGCGTCCCACTCTGGAAGCATTGGATGCCACCGACGCAGCGGAGCAGGGCGCCGCGCGGGCCAGCCAATATGTCAGCCCAGGCGTGTGACTCCACACTGTGTTCCAGGAAAGACCGAAATGAATGCCTATCCGGGAAAACGAGCTCTTGATCTCCTCGTCGCCAGCACGGCATGCGTGGTTCTCACTCCGGTCGTCGCCGGGGTCACGATTGCCGTGTGGTTCGAAGACGGCGGACCGCCGCTCTTCCATCAATCGCGCATCGGCCTCGGCCGCCAGCCGTTTACGATCTTGAAATTTCGCAGCATGCGCAACGGTCAGGTCACACGCGTCGGCGAATGGCTGCGTCGCACGGCTGTGGATGAGCTTCCCCAGTTCGTCAACGTTTGCCGCGGAGAGATGAGCGTCGTGGGTCCCAGGCCGCTAACGCATCACGACGCCCACAGACTGGGCTGGATGGATCCGCAGTACGACTGGAGGTTTGCGGCAAAGCCGGGCATCACCGGCTTGTCGCAGCTGATGGCAGGCCGTGGGCGGCGTTCCAGCGAGCGGCTCGACCGGCTTTATCTTCGCAGGCAGAGCCTGTTGCTCGATCTGCAGATGATCGCTCTCTCGTTCGCGGTCAATGTTTTCGGCAAACGCCACGTGCGTCGCTGGATCCGCGGCACCGGGGATTCCTGAGGAGTCGGCCCTCGATTTGAGGGGCGAGTCACTGCGGCGCCGGCTCAGTCGCGCGCGGGAATATCGACACCTCGCATGACCGCCGGACGCGCAACGAATGCTTCCAACACCCGCCGGACGTGCGGGAAATCGGCCATGCCGACCAGGTCGCCCGCTTCGTAGAAGCCGACAAGCGTGCGCACCCAGGGGAACACGGCCATGTCGGCGATGGTGTAGGCGTCGCCCATGATCCAGGAGCCGCCCGCCAGCCGCTGGTTGAGGGCGGCGAGCAGACGCCTCGACTCCCCGACATAGCGGTCGCGTGGACGCTTGTCTTCGTAGTCCTTCCCGGCAAATTTGTGGAAAAAGCCGACCTGGCCGAACATCGGCCCTATGCCGCCCATCTGGAACATCAGCCACTGGATGGTTTGATACCGGCCCGCCGGATCCTCCGGAATGAACCGACCGCTCTTGTCGGCAAGGTAGATCAGGATCGCACCGGACTCGAACAGGGCGAGCGGCTCGCCGGCCGGGCCGTGGGGATCGAGGATGGCGGGAATCTTGTTGTTGGGACTCAGCGAACGAAACTCCGCCGACATCTGGTCGTTGGTCTCAAATCGCACCAAGTGCGGCTCGTACGCCAGGCCGGTCTCTTCGAGCATGACGGAGACCTTGATGCCGTTGGGTGTCGGCAGGGAATACAACTGAATCCGTTCCGGCCACCGTGCGGGCCACTTCTTCGTGATCGGGAAACTGGCAAGATCTTTCATGGCGGGTCCGGCGGTGAGGCAAGATAATAGGTATACAGAATGTAAATCCAATACGCGAGGGCTCAGGCACCATGCGAACTCTAATCATCGTATTGATCGTCGTGCACGTGTTGGCGGGCGTTTTCTGGGCCGGATCCACGTTCGTGCTCGCGCGTTCAGGCGGCGTCGGAGCGGACCAGCTCTTCAAATCGCAAATGGGTGCGGCGACACTGGCGACGCTTGCGGGCCTCGGCCTGTGGCTGATGCTCCATCGCAATGCCGCCGGCCCGGCCGAAAGCACGCTCGGCGCCGGAGCGCTGTGCGCACTCGCAGCCGCCGGCGTGCAGGGGGCTTTGCGTAAGTCGCTGGCGCTTGCGCAGCGGATTGCCGCAGTCCTGCTTGCGATCACGGTCGGCTGCATGGTCGCGGCGAGATACGTCGGCTGATGCTTCGGTGTCAATTCGACTATTCTCCTGGCTGCCATCCGCTGACCGGTAGACTGCACGTCCGTGGCCTTCAATCTATCCCAGACCGTACCGTGGGGACGCAACTTCGAGGAATATCGCGCGATGTTTGCGTTGTCGGACGGGGATCTCTTCACCCGCATTCTCGGCTGCGCCGACGGCCCGGCTTCCTTCAATGCGGAGGCGATGGAACGGGGCTGCCAGATCGTGTCCGTGGATCCGATCTATAGGTTCTCCGCGGCCCAGATCGAAAGCCGGATCAAGGAGGTGGCCCCGTCGATCGCGGAGCAGCTGCGTCGCAATGCGGCCCAGTTCAGTTGGGAGTTCTTCCAGTCGGTGGATGCGTTGGTCGCTGCCCGTATGGGCGCGATGTCCAGGTTCCTGGTCGACTACTCGCTGCCGGACGGCAGCGACCGCTACGTCGCCGCCTCGCTTCCCGACCTGCCATTCCCTGACAAGGCGTTCGATATGGCTTTGTGCTCGCATTTTCTGTTCCTTTACAGCGAGCAGTTCGATGCCGCATTCCATGTGCAATCCGTACTGGAGCTCGTGCGGACCGCCTCGGAGGTCAGAATCTTTCCACTGCTGGAGCTGGGGTCGCAGCCGTCACGCCACCTGGACGCGGTGCTGGACGCCCTTCGTGAGCGCGGACTCGCGGCTGAGCGAGTGCGCGTCGGTTACGAATTTCAAAGGGGCGGAAACGAAATGTTGCGCGTAACGGGTTGATCTTCCACCCGTTGGCTCGCCTGGCGCTCCGCGCGCGTATCCGTCTGGGAATCTCGCCGGCACACCATGATGACCTCATCGACCCCGTCAGTGGCCATCATCCCGGCACTGAACTGCAGCTCCTTCTGGAATCGTAGTCCGAGCGGCATGAAGACCTGGTTGTACCACCACATGGCACGCTCGCGTCGGTGCGTGAGCCACCACATGCCAAGATCGAGCAGCAGCGAAGACCGGGGCTGCATTCCAAACGCGGCGCTACGCTCCACCACGAGGTGATGTTGCGCCAGCTTTGCGAGCAGTCGTGGCGGTTCGTAGCGACGCTTGTGGCCGACAAAGTCGTCGAACGCGTTCCAACGCAGAGGATGCAGAGGCGTCGAGATCAGAAGTGCGGCGCCCGGCTTCGCAACGCGCGCAAGCTCCGAGAACGCGCCATCTTCATCGTCCACGTGTTCAATGATGTCGAGGGCGCACACGAGCTCGAATGTCGAGTCAGCGAATGGCAGGGAGGTCACGTTGCCCAGCACGACGTGCGCACCGCGATCGCGAAGCTTGGCAAGGGCAGGCGCGCTGATGTCCACGAATTGCGTGCCTTCGATCGGCAGTCGTGGCCGCAGTCCCGGGGCCACCTCGAGCCTGCGGCCGAACTCGGGCACCAGTGAGCGTACGAATGGCCAGGTGTTGAACTGCTCGGGGCCGATGAGGCGCGACCCGGACCACAGGGAGTCGTAGTAGCGGCGATTGAATTCGAGGAGGTTGCGCTCGCCGGGCTGCTTCGAGGTGTCCGACTGCATCGTTGCTCCACTGTATCACCGGTCTACCGGGAGACGATATAAGCCGCACGCGGGGCGAGGATTCGGTGCCGCTTCGGCTCAAGGGATTCCGTTGCGTCCGTCGGCCAGGTAACCGGGACGCTCGCTCAAGCGCTCGTAGTATGCGGACACCGCGGGCAATGCGGGGCGGTCCATGGGAGTGAGGAGCCAGCGCCCCGAGCCCCATTGCGGCAGCTCGTAGGTGATCTCGAGCTCGTGGCACACCCAGAGCACCTTGCGCACGTTGATCGAGGAGGCTTTCCCGAGAACTTGGAGCATGTCTGCCGCACTGCCAGTACCCACGGAGAGTACCTAGCGCGGGCACTGCTCCCAAGTCAAGCGCAGGCTGGCCTGTGTCGGTGCGGAAGAACATGTCAGACTCCAGCAACGAGCGGCGATCAAAAAAAGCTCGTCAGGGGACCATCGAACAGCTCGTAGGGGGAACCATGCGAATCGCACTGAATGTCATCGGCGCCATTCTGCTTTTCTTCGGAGTGATCTGGTTTCTGCAGGGAATCAACGTCCTGCCCGGAAGCTTCATGACGGGTCAGACCCGCTGGGCCGTCTATGGATCGATCACGGCGATCGTCGGCGTCGCGGTGTTGATCAGGGCCAACCGGAAGCGGCCACCCGCTTAACGGCCGGGTTGCTTGATCACTTCCCCGCCCTTCATGACGAAGGGCACGGCCTGCAGGACCCGCACATCCGCAAGGGGATCGTCGGACACCGCGATCAGATCGCCGAATCGGCCGATCGCGATGGCGCCTACGTCACGCGCTCTACCCAACGCTTCTGCGGCGGTGACCGTTGCGCTCTGAATGGCCTGCAAGGGAGTCATGCCCCACGCGACCATCGTCGCGAACTGCCGTGCGTTGTCGCCATGCGGATAGTTGCCGCCGTCGGTGCCGAAGATCATTTTCACGCCGGCCTTCACAGCAGCCCGGAACGTCTCGCGCTGTTTGCGGCCGATCATCCGCTCCTTTTCGAGAGACTCGCTGAACATCCCGTTCTTCTCGCCCTCGGCAAGGATGTAGTCGTCGTTGTAAATGTCCATCGAAAAATACGTGCCATGCTGTTTGGCGAGGGCGAATGCCTCCTCATCCGCCAGGCTTGCGTGTTCAATCGTGTCGACGCCTGCACGTATCGCGTCCTTGATTCCGCTCGCCCCATGGGCGTGGACTGCCACTTTCAACCCGAGCATGTGTGCTTCGCTGACCAGAGCTTTCATCTCTCCAAGGTCGACCTGCTGAACGCCCACGGAATCCGTCTTCGAGATCACCCCGCCGGTGGCACAGAACTTGATAACCTCCGCCCCGTACTTGCGAAGCTTTCGCACCATGGCCCGCATCTGTTCCGGGCCATCAGCAATGTTGACCCCGGGTGTTTTGATGGACGGCGGAAAGCCGGTGTCGTCGCAATGCCCGCCCGTTGCCCCGATCGCATAGGTCGCCGGAACGATGCGGGGCCCGGGCACAAAACCCGCCTCGATGCCCTGCTTCAAAGCGACATCGTCGAAGTTTTCGGACCCGACGTTGCGAACGGTTGTGAACCCAGCCGCCAGCGTACGCTGGGCACTCGCAACCCCGACCACGGTCCAGAAATTGTCAGTAAACGCCAGCCGTCGGTAGCCGGCGTATCTGGGATCACTCGTCAGATGCACGTGCATGTCGATCAGTCCCGGCAGCAGGGTCATTCCCGGGAGATCGATGTGGCGAGCGCCGGCAGCTGCAGGCGAATCCTGTGTTCCGACGGCGGTAATGCGACCATCCGTGATCGTGATCAGGGGCCGGTCCACGGTTCGCCCTGCAATGACATCTACCATGTGATCGGCAGTGACCACGACCGTATCGGCTCGGGCGCCACCGGGTGCGAGCAAAGCCGCCGCGATCACCGCTGCCGCGATGACAGCTGCCGCAACAGCGGGGGGGTTCACGCCGCCGATCGTTCTGAAGCGCATCCGTCGAACCTCGTGAAGATGCAATAACGCAGAATGACATTTCCCCCCACTCGTGTGAATCGGCGTGACGTGTACGCGACGAATGAGCATGATCGCCAGGTGGGTCTCCAGGGAGCATATCCGCACCGTCGGCGAACCGCCGCGTCAGGCGCCTACCTTGTTGGGGTCGCGCCAGACGCGTTCGAAGGGCAGACGCCAGGCTCGGGGTGCGATGAGCTGGTGGATCGCGTTCGGTCCCCACGAGTTGGGAGCGTATAGACGAACCGGCGGAGGCGCTTCCAGCAGCGGCGTCGAGACTTCCCAGAGCCGCTCGATGCCCTCGGCGGTCGTAAACAAAGTGTGGTCCCCCCGCATGGCGTCCAGGATCAGGCGTTCATAGGCTTCCAGCACGTCGCCGATGAGACCGGTGTCGTGCATCGCAAACTGCAGGCTCAGTTTGTCCAGCCGCATTCCCGGTCCGGGACGCTTGCCGTAAAACGACAGCGACATCTTCGATGCGTCCGCCAGGTCGAAGGTCAGATGGTCCGGCCCCTGCGAGCCCACGCCCGAGCCGGGGGGAAACATGCTCTTCGGCGGCTCGCGGAACGCAATGGAGATGATTCTCTGCCCCTCCGCGAGCCGCTTGCCGGTCCTGAGGAAGAAGGGCACGCCGGCCCAGCGCCAGTTGTCGATGGAGCATTTCAGCGCGATGAAGGTTTCAGTCTCGGACTCCGGGTCGATGCCGCTCTCCGAGCGGTACCCGGTGTATTGGCCCCGCACCACATCGCTCGGCTGGATGGGCAGCATGCTGCGAAAGACCTTATTTTTTTCCTCGCTGATGGGCGCAGGCTCCAGGGCCGTAGGCGGCTCCATGGCCATGAACGCGAGGATCTGGAACAGATGAGTCACCACCATGTCGCGAAACGCCCCGATAGATTCGTAGAAGCCGGCGCGTTTGCCCAGGCCCAGAGTCTCGGGCACGTCGATCTGCACGTGATCGATGAAATTGCGATTCCAGATCGGCTCGAACAGCCCGTTCGCGAAGCGAAAGGCGAGGATGTTCTGCGCCGGCTCCTTGCCGAGGAAATGATCGATCCGGAAGATCTGTTCTTCGTCGAAGACCTCGTGCAGCCTTGCGTTCAGCGACACTGCACTGGCCAGGTCCGTGCCAAACGGTTTCTCCATGATGATGCGGGCTTTGTCGACGAGCTCTGCCTCTCCCAACATCCGCACCGCCGACAAGGCAGCGCTGGGTGGAACGCTCAGATAGTGCAACCGGCGGCTCTCACCCTCGAAGGCTCGCTCGGCCTTCTCGACGGCCGATTTCAGGGCGGCTGCGCCAGCCGCAAGCGGCACGTAGTCCAAGCACCCGGCAAAGGTATCCCAGTCCGAGTCCGACACCTTGCGCGTCGAGAATTCATCGAGCGCCTGCCGCACGACCTTTCGAAAGCTCTCTGCGTTGAGATCGTCGAGGGATACGCCGATGATCCGGCAGCCCGGGATGAACCCGGCGCTTGCCAAGTGGGACAGTCCCGGCAGGAGCTTGCGCCGCGCTAGATCCCCCGTGGCGCCCACCAGAACCACGACCTGGGGATACCGCGGACCTACTCCTGGGGGAATCTTTGCCACCGGCCACTACCTCTTGATCTTCTGGTGCTGCACGTCGCTTCACAGGATAGCGGGCCTGTTGTGCCGATTCCATGTCGGCGGTCACGACCCGATAAGGGTCACCGGAGGCTGACTGCACTACTTTGACGCGGCAGCTTCGCTCGCGCACAGCCGCGCGCCGCCCGCACGTGTTGACTCATCGCAGCACCGACTCCGCTGCATCGTAACTCAAGCCCGGCGGAGTCCCGGCCGCTTGCGCGCGCTCAATAGTTCGCGGCAGAGCGTACCTCAGCGGCAGACTTGCTCAGGTCCTGCAGCAGCTCTGGTGTAACGATGGCGAAAGGGGTGGATCCGTACGACAGCAGCCGGTCGTGAAAGTCGTGCAGTGAGCCTTGTCCGGCAGTCTTTTGCAGGTAGGCGGCCAACAACTGCTCGAGCTGCAGCCGGCCCACGGTGTAGGCGATCACGTATCCCGGGTTGGTGGCAATCCCGGCTATGGCGGCGTCGGCAGCCTGCTGCGTGAAACCGCTTTCGCGAGCGAGGAAATCGGCCGCCTGACGGAATGTCCATTCCCCGGAGGCGAGCTTTGGATCGACGATCGCGCGGGCGCCACGCACGCGTTCCCACCGCGCCGTGAACAACCGTGCGTCCAGGTCGTCGCCAAAGAGACCCAGCCGCACGAACATCTCTTCCCCGTAGAAGGCCCAGCCTTCCGCGAACGCGGCGCTGTGCTGGATCCGGCGTATGAAATCCGAATGCCGCTTCGCAACGGACAACTGCAGGAAGTGACCGGGCATCGCCTCATGAGCCGCGGTCGACAGGATGCGGTCGCGGTCGAAATCCTGATTCATGTCCAAGCGAGCGGCCGCATTCTCCAGAGACGTCGGCGGCGTGATGAAGTAGTACCCGGTCGTGGCCGCCGCGAATTGGCGCGGCGGATTCATGGATGCGCCCGGACTCACCGGGCGCATGAATGCGGGTGTCTCCTGAACGTTGATGGTGCCCAGCCACGCGGGAACCGTGATGATGTCGTGTTCCGTCATGAAGCGGCCCAGCTCAGCGATGCGATCGCGGTAATACTCGATGAGGGGCGGACCGCCGGGCGCAAGGCCGCCGCCGCTTTGCGGACCGAAGGCTACGTTGCGTTGCCGGGACAAGGCTGTGAGCCAGGCTTCTTCCGCCCACCCGTGCGCGAGCTCATCTTCGCCCATGCGCTGAACATCGCGGGAGTTGAACGGTAGCAGCTCCTCCTCGCGCAGCATCCGGTCATAGGCGGCGCGTCCCATCGCGAAATTCTCCGGCCATTGGGCGACATGCGCCTCGATGTAGGATCTGGTTCGCGCCATCTCGGCCAGGGCCGCGTCGCGGACCTGCCGGAACCGCTGCAGCCCCTCACTCTCGCCGGCATAGTGAGCTTTGGCGGCATCGGTCAGGGCCCCATTGAAGAAGGTCGGCGCGCCCTCGAGTTCGCGACTGCCGACGATGCCGTAGAGATGGCCCGGGTGCGTGACCAGCCGCTGCGCTGCGGCGATATATTGCGGCGCCTTGCTCAGGCGCACGGTGATGTCGGCCCATGCTTTGTCGACGTCTGCGGAGGTGGCGCCGTCCGCACCCGCGTTCGGAAGGAACTGAAACTGCGTGAAAATACCCTTGACGACGTTGTTTGCTGCGAAGGAGTAGTCCTTACGATCCGTCTGATAGACCTGCAGGGCGTGCAGATCCGCGCGCAGCTGTGCACCCAGGAGCTGCGCATCGTCCCGGTCGATCTGTCCCAGGTCCGACTTCCCGGCGGGTGCGATCTCGCGCAGGCGTCGCTGCCACTGTCGCAATCGCCCAAGGTACGCGGCGCGCTCCCTTTCGGAGGGATCGTTGAGCTGATCGTCATAACCGGGGATACCGAGAAACGTTGCCTGAATCGGCAACAGTCGCGCGGAGGTATACGTCATCTCCTCGGCGAGCTGGGTCAGCTGTTCATGGATCGTGGCGCCTGAGGCAGGCATGGCTTGTGCGCACGAGATGAATGAAGCGGCGAGCAGAACGATAATGCGCGAGCGCCAAAACATGAGGGTTCCCTCGATTCGTGACACGGCTTTTCGAATAAGCCCTATCATCGCACGGTGCATTTTCAACTTCATAGGTCGTGGCGATTTCAGGGCGTCGCGGTGTCAGGGCGTCGCGGTGTCAGGGCGTCCCTTCCTCTTTTGCGCGCTGCTGGCCTGTGCTCACTGACTTCTGTAAGCGTCCTCGTCTATGTTGTGTTGAGGTGGCGCATCCCCCTGCGGGCCTGGGCGTTCCGGTGAGGCCTCAGCGATTGGCTTGCGCGGATTCGCCCGTCGGTTTCAGACGTATCTCGAAGAGCTTCGGCCAGTTCTTGCCGGTGACGAACAACCGGTCTCGGGCGGCATCGTACGCAATGCCGTTCAGCACATCCGTCTGGCCTGGAACCTGTTCGGAGGCGGGGAGCAGTCCGCTCAGATTGATCAGACCGACCACCTGACCGCTGTCCGGGTTGATGCGCAGCAGCCAGTTCGTCCGCCACACGTTGGCGTAGATCTCCCCCTTGACCCATTCCAGCTCGTTCACGTTGTCGATCGGCTTGCCCTCGAGGCTGACACGGATGCGGCCAGTTTCCTGCAGCGACTGCGGATCCAGGAAGCGCAGGTCCGCAGTCCCATCGCTCATGATGATCCGGCGGCCGTCCTGTGTCAGCGCCCAACCCTCGCCCGGGTAGTGAAATCGCTTCTGCAGCTGCAGCGTTGCCAGATCGAACACGAAGCCGACGTGCGATTTCCAGGTGAGACTGATGAGCCGTTGCTGCCAGACGACGAGTCCTTCGCCGAAATATTGCGGCGGAATTCTTATCTTCTGCAGCACCTCGCCGTTCTCGAGGCGCACTTTGCGGATCGAGGAGTGTTTCTCGAGGCCCGTGCTCTCGTAGAGAAAGCCGTTCAGGAACAGGAGTCCTTCGGTAAAGGCGTGCACATCGTGTGGATACGCGCGGACGATCTCGAAGCCGTATACCGGTACGGCCGCACCGGCACCGGTGCTGAGAGCCGCCGCGGCGAGCGTCGCTGTCCAACGAGTCAGTGCCAGTTTCATAAGTCCGCATTCGTGGCCGAAACATTTTTGCGCATCGTGCGATCCGACGCCGCGCGCGCGGGCCGCACACCGATCGCCACGCGCTTCAGGTAGCATTGGGCGATGTCACAGTCATCTGGCGCTCCGGATTATAGGGAATCTCTGCACCGATACGTCGTGGAGACGGCCGAGGCCGTCATTGAAGGCGTGCTGGGCCCGGTGGAGGCCGCACGCCGGTTTGTCGGGATCGCCGCCGAGCTGGACGCACTGGACGAGGCGGCATTCGGCTTCTTTCTCGGGCTGGACTCCGAGTCCCATCAGTATCCGCTGGGGGAGGCGCGCGGGCAGTGGAGCGAGAAGGCCCTGAGACGTGAAGACCGCGCTCTGCGGGAATTCGAAGCGCGCATGTCGGATGAGGCCGTGAGGCATTGCAAGGAGCTTCTGGCAAAGTATTCTTCCCGCGCATGAGCTGAGCGCACCCACACTCGAAGGGCCATCTCCCATGTACGCCATCCTCGAACGATGCCCACCGTAGGGCCAAAGCGTATCTGGCGGGCCTTGAGAACCGATCGGTCGCCCCCCCCGCGCCCGAAGCCATCTCGGCGCTACGGGAACTCGAAGGCCCACTACCGAGCCGATCCTCGACGGCCGAGGAAACGCTGGCTCAACTGGATCGGCTCATCTCGCCGGCCACTCTCGCGAGCGCCGGTCCGCGCTTCTTTGGATTCGTGATAGGGGGATCTCTGCCCGTATCGCTGGCGCGAGCTGGTTGGCCGGGGCGTGGGACCAGAACGCAGCGCTCTATCTGACCACCCCTGGTGTCGCGTGCCTCGAGTCGTGCGCTCTGCGCTGGTTGATTGAACTGTTCGAGCTGCCGACGGATACGGCGGGGCCATTTGTCACAGGCGCGACGGTCGCGAATTTCACTGCGCTCGCAGCAGCGCGCAACGCTACTCTCGCGCGCGAGGGCTGGAACGTAGAGGCGAACGGGCTGTTCGGGTCGAGCGCAACTGCCGTCAAGCGCAGCGATTTGCCGCGGGTCTGCGTGCGGCGGGATACGAAGTGCTCAACGAAGTGGTTCTCAACCAGGTGCTCGTCTCATTCGGATCTGCGGAGCGCACCCGCGGCGTCGTCGAGTCGATTCAGCTTGATGGCACGTGTTGGTGCGGTGGCACCGTCTGGCAGGGCTGGGCGGCGATGCGGATCAGCGTCTCGTCGTGGGCGACGACGGAGGCGGACGTGGACCGCAGTCTTGCGGCCATCCGGCGCCTCGCTTCGCAGTCCTGTCAGTCGTGATGATGGCCGCCGGGACCATGCACGTGACCGTGTGATAGCTCCTCTTCGGTTGCGTCCCGGACCTCGGTCACTTCCACGTTGAAGTTGAGGGGTTGCCCCGCTAGCGGATGATTGCCATCGATGGTCACCATGTCACCCGTAATCTGCGTGACGGTGACGGCGCGGGGACCGTGCTCGGTCTGAGCATGCAGCCGCGTTCCAACACTGATATTCGAGATGCCCTTCAGTGACCGTCGCGGCACCTTCTGCACGAGCTGTTTATCGTACTCGCCGTATCCGTCCGCCGGCGCCAGCTTGACATCCAGCTTGTCGCCAACGTCCTTGCCGTCGAGTGCCCGCTCAAGACCTGCGACCAGATTGCCGTGGCCGTGCAGGTAGGTGAGGGGATCTGCGGCCGCCGAGCTGTCGATGACCTCACCGGCATCATCGGTCAGGGTGTAGTGAATCGAAACGACCGAGTTCTGCGCGATGGGCATGATGAAAATCCTGCAGCCGTAGCGCCGCTCGAGGGGGTGTTCGCAACTGCTCGCGGCCTTCAAGGGCGAGCGGCGAGTTTGCCGATGCCGCGCAGATCCCACAAGGGCGCCAGCGCGCCTTCGGAGCCGTCGCTCCATCGAGAGATTGTACGAGACCGCCCCGGTTCGTTAGGCTCGACGGGCATCGAAGTGGAGAAGCTCATGGAATACAGGCAGTTCGGCGGTTCGGGTTTGCGGGTACCCGTGCTGAGCTTCGGCACCGCCACCTTTGGCGGCGTGGGCGATTTCTTCAAGCAATGGGGTACCACCGAGGTGCCGGAGGCGAAGCGCCTGATCGACATCTGCCTGGATGCGGGGGTTCATTGTTTCGATACCGCCAACGTCTACTCGAGCGGCCGGGCGGAGGAGGTGCTCGGAGGCGCCATCGCCGGGCGGCGGAACCGGGTTCTGATCTCGACCAAGGGCACCTTCCCGATGGGCTCAGGCCCGAATGACGCCGGCTCCTCTCGGCAGTCGCTCGTCCGGGCGGTCGAGGACAGCCTGCGGCGCCTCGGCACGGACTACATCGACATCTACTACATGCATGGATTCGATGCGACGACGCCGGTGGATGAAACGCTGAGCGTGCTCGATGACCTGACGCGCAGCGGCAAGATCCGTTACGTCGGATGCTCCAACTTCTCCGGTTGGCATCTCATGAAGTCGCTTTCCGTTTCGGAGCGTTACGGCTGGACCCGTTACGTGGCACATCAAGTGCACTACTCGCTTGCCGCTCGCGAGTTTGAATGGGAGCTGATGCCTCTGGCGCTCGACCAGAAGGTGGCCACCGTCGTCTGGAGTGCGCTGGCAGGCGGCGCGCTCACCGGCAAGATGCGTCGCGGCCGGCCGGTTCCGCAGGACAGCCGCCTCGCGGCGGCGGACTTTCTCGCCGGCGCCCGATCCGACCGGCTCTACGACATCATCGCTGTGCTGGACGAGATCGCCACGCAGACCGGCAAGACGATTTCACAGATTGCGCTGAATTGGGTTCTGCAGCGGCCGAGCGTGGTCAGTATCGTCATCGGCGCGCGCAACGAGCAGCAGCTGCGGGAGAATCTGGGTGCGTTGGACTGGGCGCTGGAGGCGGCACAGATGGCAAAGCTGGATGCCGCGAGCCAGACGCGGCCCGTCTATCCGTACTGGCACCAAAGACAGTTCCCGGCGCTGAATCCACCACCGGTAAAAGTCACGTGAGCGGCGGGTATCACTTGCGCGTGAGGTAGGCGCGCCAGGGGTCCCAATAATACTTGCCCCAGCCTTCCGCGACACCCGCGAAGTCGCTGTCGGCAACGTTCACGTGCGTAAGCTCCAGTCGGCAACCGCCCTTCTGCGCCCAGAACGACAGTACCAGCGTGGCGTCCAGATCCCGTTTCGGAAACTGCGTCGACCGCCACGACTGCACGATCAAGCGATTCGGAACCAACTGCAGGATCACTCCCGACAGTGCGCCCTGAAACGCTTCGAACCTCGCCCCGACGCGTGCGGCAATTTTCACGGGAGCGCCCGTGAAGGCAGCATGTTGCTTCGGATCCAGGTACATGCGGTAGAGGCGCGCAGGGGAGGCGGGCAGGTGGGCGGCGATCGCGATCGTGCGCGGCATGGGGATCACTCCAGGTTCAAGGCGAGTGGGGGATCGACCGATCGATGACATACTGCACGAGGAGCCCGCGCGACGACCGATTCGCCCACGCCGCTTTTTTTTTGCCGCCGATCAGGTGAATGTTTGTCATCGGGGTTCCTGGGTGTCCGTTGCCTCCTTCGCAGGATAACCCGCTTTGCGGGAGCCGGTTGCGCCCTCAAGGTGCAAGCGGATCGCGGCCTACGATCTGAAAGACGGCCAACAGGGCCAGCCGCGCGGCTTCCCGGTTTTCGGTGAGATGCCGCAGCCGCTGCGCATCCGCACTCCGACGCTCGGGATCACGCTCGCCGACACGCCGCCGATTTTCCTTTGCCATGGGTGAGACCACCTCCAGAAAAACTCTGCGGCGTTCGGCGGCGTAGGCATCCAGCACCGATTGATCTCGCTGACCCTCCATGACCGCGACCAGTGCATTGCCCAAAGATGAGGCATCGAGCAAGCCGCTGGTGAGACCGAGACCACCGACGGGATTCACCACGTGCGCGGCATCGCCTGCCAACAGGATGCGTCCGACGCGAAAGGACTCGACGCATCGATCGTGCACGCGATAGGGCGAGACGGCTTCCGGCGTGCACTCACCGAGTCCCGGCGCGAAGAGCGCGTAGCGCTCGGGCAAACGGCGGCGCACTTCTTCCGGCGTGCCGGGCTCCTCACGATACGTGCACCGCCACAGGCCGCTCCGATCGATCTTGGGAATGATCGCCCAGTGATCCGGGTCCAGGACGACGTTGGACTGACCGAAGCCGTGCGCCTCGAAGTCGAAGCGCACGTTCGTAGCTACGAACCACTCGGGCCAGGTGATTCCTTCGTAGTCGAGCCGCAACGCCCGGCGCACTCCGCTGTGAGCTCCGTCCGCCCCGACCAGCCATGAAGAGCGCAGCTGCTGTTCGCCGGCCGGTGTGTCGACGGTGATCGCCACGCTGGCCGCGGTCTGATCAACCGCTTTCACCTGGTGATTCCAGCGGACTTCGGCGCAAGGAACCCGCAGCAGATGCCGCAGAATCGTGGCCGCCAACGCCGGCTGTCCCAGGTGGAGGTTGTACGGATATGCCGTGTCCTGCGGCCTCAGGACTGCCATGTCCAGGTGCCCGAGTAGAGCGTGATCGCGCGTCCAGTAGTGATAGGCGCGTTTGAGGACCCCTATTTCCTGCAGGTCCGTCAGCAGACCGAGCGCGTCCAGCCTTTCCACTACGGGTGAGTGGTACACCACGGCGCGAGGCTCATCGACGATTGCCGATCCCGCGTCGAGTACCACTACACGAATGCCGGCACGCGCGAGCCGCAGCGCGGTCACGAGGCCGACCGGTCCTGCGCCGGAAACTACTACGCCGTCGATCCGCTCCATCGCGGCCTGTCACCTACACCGTCGGACTGAATGATCCATCCGGACCCAGTGTCATCAGGTCGCCGGTGCGAATGGAGAACCACGCACCATGCAATGCCAGGGTACCGGCCGCCACCGGCTCGGCAATCCACGGGAACGTCATCAGGTTCGCGAGCGACACTTTGATCACGTCGTGCTCGGCGCATCGCTGGCGCTCCTCCGGTAATGTGCAGCGCAGTGCCCTTTCCCGGGCCGATGCCGCCATTGACATCCACGGAGCGATGAAATCGCGAGCGTTCGTCGGCGCACCTTCCAGGAGAGCGTGCACACCGCCGCACAGTTCGTGCCCGAGCACGACGACGTGCGGTACTGCGAAGACGCGAACCGCGAATTCCAGCGCCGCACTGGTTCCGTGGTAGGCCACATCCGGCGCATAGGGGGGCACCAGGTTGGCAACATTTCGTACCGTAAGCATCTCACCGGGTGCAGTGTCAAAGACCACCGCGGGGTCGACGCGGCTGTCGACGCACGAGATCACCAATGCCTTAGGACGCTGCCCGCTGTCCGCAAGCGATTGGAACCCCCGCCGTTGTTCAGGCCAGCCCTTTGCCCGGAACCGCCGATATCCTTCGAGGAGAGGCCCCATATCAGCGCGGGCGCCTAAAGATCGGAAGTACAGCGGGGATGCATGGCGGCTAAAGTAGGGCGATTTCACTACGCTGGCAATGCGTTTGCGCAAGGGCAAATGCGAGCG
>FTEW01000526.1_pt1 | contig 60156 bp, 37 predicted proteins | sample 1640301 | NCBI WGS metagenome assembly FTEW01 (sample SAMEA3914816, study PRJEB12502) | metagenome | biome: forest; material: soil | place: USA | collected 2011-09-16 | depth 0.3 m
CTGACGATGATCGTGCAGGTGCCTGCATTGACGGTCAGAGTCGGTCCGCACGTGCCACCGGCCGCGCCCGCGGGGCGTACGAACGGAACGGGAGCCTGCGCTGGAGTGTTGGTCGAGGCGAACTGAATCGCAATGCCGGTCAGCGTGGCAGAACCGTTGTTATGCAGAGTGAGCGTCTGCGTCGAGCTGCCGCCCGGCGTCACGTAGCCGAACTCCAGCGATGCGGGCGATATGCTGGCCGCGCTACCGTTGGTCCTCAGGAATTCCACGGCCCCGATGTCGGCCTTGCTGCCTTGCGGCCTTGCGGTGCCGAAGAAGTCGTGGCCGGGAGCATTGGCGTTGGTATTCGCCCCCGTCGGATCGACGGCCGGCGAGCCGGCGGACGGCCCGTAGTTGCCGAGAATCGTCGCGTTGTCCACCGGATTGACGAGTGCCAGGGGCCCGTAGCCGAGGTTGATCCAGTTGTTGCCTTCATCAACCGTGGCAGCGGCGGTGATGTTGTTCAGTGCGAACACCGGATACAGCCCGGTGGACTCGGAATGGCCCGGCGGCGCGAGATAGCCATGGCCACCGTTTTCCGGCGGCAGGCGCGCGCCGTTGCAGTACTCGCGCATCAGGCCAGGATCTGAGCCCGTGGACAGGATCGAAGTGTTGTCCGTCGTGAGCGAGAACCCGGAACCGTGATTGGTCGGCCCGGCATCACCCCGCACCCCGATGTCCCAGTACGAGACGCTCGCTTGACCGCCCGAAGCGTCGAGGCCAGTCGTCGCGCACGCACCGGTAAAGGTCTGATTGAGGAGCGGCTCGAGGCTGACCAGATGCTGCTGGTCCTGGCCTTTGTCGGTCGGGCCGAAGGCACCGACCGTGATATGAAACGCCCGGTTCTGCCAGAACAGATCGTTCTTGAGCAGCGGCAGCGAGACACGCCTGCACGACCCGTCGTTCAGCTGGTTGTTGGCGCCGTAGCCGTAGCCGGACGGGCAGGACACCTGGGTACCGCCCGTGTCCGGCGGCAATGCCGCCACCAGGTTCGGTGTGTTCGCCATCGTCACCAGGCCTGCGGCCTGGGGGGTCGAATCCGGCACCGGGTTGATGCAGCTCGGGCTCTGCGGCTGCGACGGATCGGGTGTCGGCGTACACCCTGGAGCCGGAGTGGACGCCAGCGTCGCACCGAGCGTGTTGAAGAGCACGCCCGCGGAAGCCGTTGTATCGTTGGCGGCGACCGTGTTGTTGACGAAGCTCACCTTCAGGGCGTCCTGGAGAGAAACACCGCCGCCGTCCCATCCCGCGACGTTGTTCGCAATGATGTTGTTAGTGACGCTGACCGAGTACCAGTTGTCCGGAGATCTCGGGAAGGCTGCGATCTCCTGGCCATTGACGCTCTGCAGGCGCAGGCCTCCGCCACTGCCGCTCTCGGCGCTGTTGCCGACGATCAGATTGGCATCGATCACGAGGCCTCGGCCGGTGCCCTCGGGCAGTCCCGGCGGACAGTCCACATCGGACGCGTTGTTACCGCATTCAATACCGTTGGTGAAGGTGCGATCCGGCGAGGCGCCGAGAATAGCCAGCCCTCCGCCATGGGTCGGGATGGTCGGATTGGCGCTCTGGTTGAACACGATCGTGTTGTTGGCAATCGAGCCGAAATCGCTGAAGCCGGCCTGCGCGGCGCCGCCGCCGTCGCCGGTGCTCAGGTTGCCACAGATCCAGTTGAAGTTGAACTTGTAGAAGTCTGCGCCCGCGCAGAACGTGACCCCGCCGGCCGCCGACGGAGTCCCGGAAAACAGCGCGTCGCCGATCGAAGCGTTGGCGGTCACCGCGTTGTGGTGAACATTGACGTTCCTGTTGAATCCATAACCGGCCTGTTCATTGGTCTGCGGCCGCTGCCCCACCGGGTAGATGCTGTTCACCGAGTACGGCGGCGGTGCGTCGCCACCGACGATGTACGGATCCGGGAATTCACCGTTGCCGATGGTGATACCGCCGGTGAGCGTGCCGTGATTCGCGAAGATGCGTGTATTGCCGACCTCCATGTTGTGGCTCCAGGCGTGCAGGAAAACCGCGCCGCCGCCCTGCGAGCTGTTGGTCACGCTGAGCCCATCGATGCGCGACGGGTTGCACAGGAAGTTGCTGGTGGCGTAGTCGGCCCTGACATCGGAACTCTGACGCGCGGCGGCGCAGTCCGCATTGCCGGTCGTGAGATACACGGCGCCTGTCGGGAAACCACCGGCGTTGTCGGCACCCCAGAAATCGGTGCTGTCGGCCGGAATCCGCATGCCGCGGCCGAGCACCGTGATGCCGGCGCCTTCGTAGGCACCCATCAGCGTGGGCTCCTGCAGCAGCTGGGCCAGGTTGCCGTTGCCGCTGGTGTCCCAACCGACGATGGCCTCGAAGGGGATGCGGTCGACCTTCTGCCGCATGCCGGACGGGCAGCTGTACACGCCCGTGGGATCGTATTCGGTCCCGGCCTCGCTCAGCGGCCGACCGTTGATCGCCAAGCCGAACAGACAATTCACCTGCCGGCGCCAGGGGTCTATCTTGCCGGCGGGATGCGCGTCGGCGTTGATGGTCACGGAGGCGGCGCCGATGCCTTGCAGGCGTACGGGCTTCCACATCAGCAGCACTTCCTTGTAAGTGCCGGGGCCCACCATGATCAGGTCGCCGGGAACCGCGTTGTCGATGGCCGTTTGCAGGACATTCGCCGCCGTCTGGCCGAAGTCATCCCGGCCGTAGTTGTGCGCAAACACGGTGCTCGGCGTGACCTGCGTGGGTGTCTTGCCTCCCACCGTCACGGTGACCGTATCGATCGAGCGCTTGCCATTGGCCGCCGTAATCACGAGCTCACCGCAGCGGGCCTGCGACTCGCCGCGCTGCTGGACTGTGCACAGCGGCAGACGGTTGGCCACGGTGGTGGGGTTGCCATCCGAACCGCCGTTCGGCACGGTCACCGTGATCGAGCTGTCGCTCCACGCGGTAATCGTCGCCGGAATGGGGCGTCCGCGCGAGTCGACGCCGATCGTGACCGTGCCCCGATCGGCACCGAAGCCGTAGTGGCGCGGAATCTGCCTCTGATTGAAAGGGGCCTTCTTGGCAGTCGGACCCGAATAGGCGTGATTGGCAACCTGTTGCGTTCCGAGCGCCGTAATCAGCAGCGTGTGCGTGCCACTCGAGGGAACCCACGGACCCGTATTGGCGTTGCCTGGGGACGGCACGGCCGTTACGTCATGATCGACACGGGCAATCGCCGGCGTCGCGTCCGGATACGCGCAATCAGGCAGATTGTAGTTGTCCGCAAAGGCCATCGTCGGGATCACCGGCGTATCCAGGTACGCGGTCTGCCCGGGCATGAACGGAATCTCATAGCAGAAGTTGCTGTAGGCCGGGTTGTACGCGGGATCCTGGATCATCACGGGCTTGCCCGACGTATCGAGTGCGCCGCTCGGAATCGGACCCGGGTCGTTCATGCAGGCAGTCATCATCTGCGGGACATAACCGGTCGGGTTCGGGGGATTGACACCCCAGCTCGAGTAGTTGAGGCCGTTGTACAGGCCCCACTGGTCGGAGTACACGCGGCCCATTTCATTGCCGTTGAAGTCCCGCAGCGAGACGGGCAGGTTCGGGGGCGCGAACTTCTCACCGAACTGGGGTGAGAACGGATCGAACTCCGAGGCGAAGTCGTTCGTGATCGTGCCGGTGAAGTGCCCGGCGACATGCGCAGAGCTGAACACATAGAACTTCGCCAACACCTGCATCTGATCCTCGAGGATCACCTCCTTGCGATCGCAGAGCGGCCGCGTGGCCCCGGCGAACGGCGCCTGCTGTCCGGCGCCCGGATACAGGCTGTTGAAGTCGGGCACCGTACGCAACGCGCCCGCACAGGGCCAGAAGGCCTCGAGGCTGCCGGTATCGCCCTCGTGATGGGGTTTGCCGAAATTGGTCGTCAGATTCAGAGCGCCCGGATTGTTCGGATTGTAAGCCGCGTTCACCGCTGCCTGGTCCGGCATGATGAAGATGTTGCCGAGACCCGCGAACTGCTGCGTGACCGGCGCCACGTAGACATCGCCCAGGAGAATGTTCTTGTCCTCTTCCTTCACCAGCTCGTAGCCGGGCGGCACGACCACTTCCACCACGTACCTGCCGGGCGGCAGCATGGGCGTGCCATCATCCGGATTCGTCGTGCAGATCGTGCAGTTCGTGCGATAGGTCTTGGGGTCCAGCTCGAGGAACGACTCGCCCGCGGGCAGTAAACCGCTGGGTGAGCTTTTGGCCACCACGCTCGGAAATTTGTACATTCCGTCGTAGGGCGCGGGCTGCATTTGATTGAGCGACGCCCAACCATCGAAGCATTTGAACCGGGCATGTTCGGCCATCGGAGTGTTCGGGTTCAGCGTCTCCGTACTGTCCTGCAGGGTGAAGTAGAAAGGACTGGAGGTCTCGACACCCGGGCAGCTCATGTTGGGAATGGCCCGGCCGTCGCCGGGGTTCAGCGCCAGGGTTCCGTCGGGATTGCGGCGGAAGCCCTGCGCCCAGTCGTCGAAGCTCGTGGACGTGGTCGTGTCGACGAGTTTCAGGGTCTTCGAGCCGTCGGCCGCAGTGGATTCCTGGTACAGATTGAGCCCCACATTCGGGACGCCGGGCTCCCAGCTGAGCTGCAGCAGCAGGGCGGGATCATCGAACGGCCGGGTCGAGGCGTAAATCACGTGACCGCGAATGCCGCCGTTCTCACCCGAGGCATAAGGCTGCTTGCCGAATTCGACGAAATCACCGAGCCCGAGCAGACCTTGCCACCCTTCACTGGCAACCCACGGAGGATCGATGCGCCCGCCGGACGGGTGATCGGGACTGGCGCTCGGAAGCCCATAGTTCGCATTGCAACCGGCCGGGACTCCCGGCGCAGTGCACGCCGTCCCGCTCGTATCCTTGATGGTCGCGCCCGTGCAGTCGCCGTCGCCGCAATACACGGCCCCCGGAATTCGCAGGGTCGCGGGCACATTGGCCGTGGCAGATTCGGCCGAGTTCGCTACCCGGTTCGCGATCGCCGATTGCCCACCCCCGGGGGCACATGGAGTCGTGTCCATGGGATCGCAGTCCACGGGACCCCCCGCGTCATTGACGACGTGCACCCCGGTGGTCTTATAGCGCGTCGCGTCGGTTTCGACGACCAGCCAGTTCAGGAGCGGAAACACCTCGTTGAATCCCGCGTTGCCCGCCAGATCGGTGTTGTTGAAGAAACCGATGCTCCCGTCGCGATAACGGATGTTGGTCGACGCGAGCGGTAAGCCGGGCTCGCCGTCCTGACGGACGCCGTCGCCGTTCTGGTCGATGAACGTGCTGGTGTACAGGCTCGTCCGCCACTGGGTGACCGCGAGCTCATAGTTGCACACCGGCCCCGCCCCCGAGTTCGTGCACTGCGAGTGCGTCGCATTGCTGGGGAGACTGCCGCAATTGGCGTTGCTCGCGTCGCACACCGTGATCGGCGTCGACAGGCCGTCCACGACCAGGTCGTTCCACTGGTCAAACACCGTGACGCGCAGATCGCCTGCGGGAACATTCGAGAACGTGAACGTACCGTCCCCGTCGCACTTGGCAAAGTCGAAGTCGGGGCCATCCGCCGGGCCCAGGCTCGCGTAGCACTGCGTGAAGCCGTCGGCCGTATAGTCGCCGCTGCTGTAGACGCGCTGATCGGGTGTGCGGCTCATGTGCAGGTTCGTGACATGACCGTGGATGGTCACGTTGCACGCTTGACCGGCGGAACACACCCCGCCGGAAGCGGTGGTCTTGCGCCCCTTGATGATGGCCGGGTTGGCGAAGCCGAGGGCGACGTGGTAGCCGCCTGGCCCGAATTCCTGGAAGTACGCCGGCTCGCCGGCCTTGATGAAGGCTTCGATCGGCTTGGTGCCGTCGAGCGTGCTCGTCTGCAGCCACTCCTCGCCGCGCGCGATCCGGTCAGCGCCCGGCGAGGCCGCGATCTCGTACAGTCCCGGATAGAGGTTGGCAATGACCGCCTGCCCGGCCAGCGGGGAGAGCGTCTTGCCATCGTCTTCGTATTTCGGGCAGACCGGAATGACCCCAACGATGCCGTCACCTTTTTTGTTGATCGGACAGGCATCGTGTCCGGTGACGGGGTCCGGCATGTTGGCCAGCGAGTTGGACACCGGCATGTTGAACATGTCGTACGTGATCTGGCCGGTCGAGTCTCCCAGGGTGCCACCCTGGTCGAGAATGACGAGGTTGAACCCTTCCAGACCGGGCTCGTTGGGCGCCAGGACGTCCACGCCGCCACCGGCGTCGTTCTCACCGTTCAGGGGGCTGTCATCCTCATACACCATCACGGAGATCTTGGCCGTCGGCAGGGGGGCCTGTTGCAGGACGACGTTGACTGTCTTCGCCCCCGTCCCTGCCGGGACCTGCGCTCCGCCCATGACGTGGCCGCACATCGAATTCGGATCCCCTGCCGTCCACGCGCTGGGGTTGGCGTCGGTGCCGGCTGGGTACGTGCCGCAATCCTTGGCGATGTCGAACGGCCGTTGCGCGCCGTCGGGATTGTTCGGATCCACCGGTACCGGGCCCGTGGAGCCGCCGATCGTGGTATTGACACCATCGCCGGGCATGATGGAAATGTAGTAGCGCTTGTTCGGGTCGAGACCCACTTCGGCCGGGGTGACCTGCGCCTGCTGGTCGCCCGCGTGGCAGACACCGTTGCCGATGTCGCAGACCGCATTCACGTGGTTGCCGCTGATCGGATCCAGGAACGTCTGTCCGGCTTCGCACGAAATCGGTCCGACACAGCCTTGTGCCACGACCGGCATGTGCGCCGTGTGAAAATTCGTCCCGAGGGTCGCAACCGTGCTCGTTCCGTCGTTGATCGTCGCCGGATTCACATAGAACGACCGGTCTTCCTCGATGATCCAGCGATAGTCGCCGATCTCGGCTTGAGTCTTCGCGTCGCGCACATGAACCGTGAGTCCACTCTGCGTCGGGAAGCTCACCGTCACGGTCGCTGCGGTGGTGCTCGGCGTATTCTGAGAGTTTTTCGCCTGGTAGGTAAACGTGTAGGTCCCGGGTGTCGTCGCCGACGCGCTGAACGATCCGTCCGGCGCCACGCTCACGGTCAGATTTGCAGCGTTTCCGCCTGTCTTCGCGATGGTCGTCGTGTCAACGGTGAGCGGCAGCCCGGTCGGGTCGGTATCGTTGGCGAGCACTCCGGGCGGGCTGACCTGCAGTCGGGTCGCGATCGCGCTTGCATAGCTATCGGGATTGGCGGTGGGCCCGCCAGCGAGGCTGCAACCCGCATGGTTGCCGGCATCGCACTGAGTGATCGTCGCGGTCGCCGCGGTGGTGCCGTTTACGAGGTAGGCGAAGGTTCCACCGCACCCGCCGGCGGGCGCGTTATACGTGAATGTGCCGTTCGATTGGAAGGCCAATGACGCTGCACCACCGGCGAGTGACACCGCGCCGAGCGTTGCACCGTTTGCATTCCTGTCGTTGGCAAGGACGCCCTTGCCTGGATCCGAAACGACGAGCGGCGTCCCGGCGACGCAATAGTAGGTCTCGTCGAAGGCGCTCGCCGTTACGCTCGCGGTCGGTAGCAGCCCGCCATTCACGCTGATGTAGGAGAGCATGCCGCCACCACGGCCATTGTTGGTGGACAGGCTGAGTTGACGATCGAATACGGGAAGGGCCGGAGACCCAGATGGCGGCGCATTGATCATCACGTCGTAGGTCTTGCCGGCCGCGAGAAACACTTCGCTCTGCACGCGGGGAATCCCGGGAAGCACGTTGCCGTCTTCAGCGATGAGCGAGAATCCGGATACGCCGGGTGCATCGCCTGTCAGCGCGCCGACTATTGTCGGTACGTGCATGCGCAGACCCGCGTTGACGAAGCGCACGAGCACGTGGCCCGTCCGCGGCGTCGCTGCCAGCGATGGGGAACTGGAGTTCTCCTGGGCCGCCCGATCGAACGACACGCCGTTGATCAGGTAATAGCGCGGATCGTAGTTGACCGCCGGCGGATAACAGCTGTGCACGGCCGGGTCGCCGCAATTGCCGGTGAGCGCGGACCAGACGGCCGTTTCCGTGAAGCCGGCCGTATTCACGGCGAGTGACACGGCGGCGTTCTGGACGGGATCGATTTCGCTCAGCAGCAGAGGCAGATCGGCGTCGTAACTCACGCCGGGGTAAGCCTGGGGCGCAGACCCGCCGGTGGCCGGTGTCGTGACGACGAGCACGCCGTACAGGCCCATGGGACCCTGAATCGACGGGTGCGTGCCCGACTCGATCAGGTAAGTGCCGGGCCGCAGATTATTCCAGGTCAACGCCGTCGTCGCCCCGGGGAGGACTTCCGTACCGAACGACTGGACGCGACGTGGCTGATCCGGGGGTGTGAACGGCGCTGCGCCGGGACCGGTAGTGGGTCCCAATGTACCGGGCCAGGTAGTTCCCTGCGGCAGGTGCTTCGGACTGTCGGTCTTGCTGGTGGGAGCATCCAGACCCCCGAGACCGCCGCCGAGTTGTCCCACGATCATCAGTGAGGTGGGGACGGAGTTGCCGTTCGAGAAAGACAAACCGTTCTTGAGGTTGATGGTGAGGCTGGTGCCGGCGGGGCTGTACGGAACGGTGATCAGCACCGGCGACCAGCTGGCCCCGGCGTGCGGGTTCGAGGCGGCACAGCTGGCCTGACCCGTGGCGGTGCTCTTGTTGTCGGTATCCTTCCCGCACACGTAGCCCCACATCGGAACGCTCTGCCCGTCCGGCAGCGCTGCGTTGACGGGAGCGGCGGTCAGATCGACGCTCTGGGCGAAAGCTGCGCCACTGGCCAGGAGGAGAACGTAAGCCGCAGCGCCTGATTGGCTCAGGATCGGCTTGAAGATGTTGGACCGCATTTTTATTGTTCTCCTAGCCTTATTTCGACTCGTCGATCGGATAGGCCTGTGGATCAACGAGCATCATCATCATCATTCCGCCCGGGAAAGCGTTGTTGGTGGTGATCTCGCGCTCATTGTGCGAGTGCCACATGAAGGCGAACCCGGCCTCCGACCCCGGATCGTTGGCGATCGTCCCGGAGGGAGGAATCGGCGTCAGTCCGACGGCCCTCGCGGTCGCCTCCGGCCCGAGGTATGGACTGCCGCCGTACCACGCGCCGTTGGCGAGAATGTTGGGGTCTGGGAGCGTTATCGGCCCGCCGTTGGGGACATCCCCCAACGGATTCTTCTCGAGCGCCTTGCCGTGGTCCGCACACCATTCGTAGTAGTTAGGAGCACTGGCCGGGGCCGCCGGGTGACTGGCGGTCGTGTAGTAACCGTCGTCATCCGCAAAACACGGCTGCGGATCCTGATGGGGATTGCCGGCCGGAGTCGGCCCGGGCACCGCGCCCGCCGGCAGCTTGTGCGCATACACATCCCAGTTCAGTCCCTTGCCGCTCCAATAAAAGATGCCGTCCATCGCCTGGCCGGGTGTCGTCGTTGTCGTGAAAAGCAGCGGACCGGCGAGCTTCGTGCGGTCCGTCTGGCTGAGGATCAGGTTGCCGTCGCGAGCGAGGACTCGAACGTGGTTGCCGTGCTCGTGAAACGGATGTTGCCAGCGACCCGTGCCGATGACCCGCAGAAGCACCAACTCACCCGGATGCATGTGCGGATTGCCGTTGTACGGCTGATGCGGATACTGGTACGCGTAGTTCGTATCCATGTCATCCGGCATGGAGCGCCCGTTGATCATGTAATACGCGGGATGGTAGGGCTCGGTCTCGACCGCCAGACATCCTTCGTTGCGCGCACACAGCTCCTTGTCGGCCTGAACCTGCTCCTCGGCCTGGCGATGGATGGTGGGATCCATCTCGGAGAACTGGAACAGGTACTCGCGGTCGTAGCAGGTGGCGGCATGGTCGTAAGCCGCCTTGGCGAGACGGAATTCGCCCTCCGCGGTGGTTCGCGCCGGTGCCGCCGCGGCTGGCCGTGTGTACTCTGCGCCGAGCGCCGTGCAGCTTCCGGTGTTGGAGGCGCTCGCTGCCGGCAACACAATGATCGCGCCGTACATCCCCATCTCGACCTGCAAGTCTCCTTGCGTGCCGCTGTAGTACACGTGGGTGCCGGCATTCGTCGCTTTGAACGAATAGGTGACGGTGCCACCGTTCGCGGCTTCCCGCGTCAGCAGACCTGGAGCTCCGGAGAGTGCGCTGGGACAGGATCCGTCGGGATTCAACGTCGCCGCGCACACCTGAAAGTCCGGGAACAGGATCGAGGTGCTGCCGGCGGCCTTGGGCAGGCTGTTGGTGAGGGTCACCGTTACGAGCTGTCCCTGACTGACGACGAGGGTCGGTCCGGGGATCTGCATCGTGTCGCATCTCGCGCCGGGAATCGCCGCCGGAACGAAGTTGGGCGTCGAGCCGGTCGCGCAACCGTAGCCCCACGAATACACGGCCGCGCCATCCGGTTGACTGATGTGCGCGGCCTGCGCAACGAGGTTGAACACCGCGGCTGTCGCGCTGCCGGTGGTGCTGGTCATTCCAGGTGCCGCAGCGTGTGCTCCGGGTGCAAGGAAGGATGCAGCAACGCACATCGCGAACGGAATCATTCGATTCATCGCTGTCGCCTTTCTGGTATTCATCGCACTCATGGCCGCTCCCCTTAAATGATGTGGACCTCGGTCATCAGACCGCCGAAGTTCTCGGCGTCGTTCGACAGATGATCCAGATTCGGGGTGTAGAGATAGAACGTGCTGCCCTTGGGGTACTTCGTCGTGTCGGACGCGTCGAGAATCACATCCAGCGACTCACCCCCGCCGAGCGTGATCGAGTTGGTGTCGTAGTAGAGATTCTTGCCGGCCTGATCGCGCAGCAGTCGGGCATTCAGCGCGATGACGTGCATCGGGATACCTAAGGATCCCAGGGTCTGGAACTCGCTCACATCCAGGTCGGAGATGCGCAGCAGAGCCTTGCCGCCCTCCGGAATGTCGACGATCGTGGGCAGGGGCTGGGAGAAATGCTCGCTGCCATCGCTGACCTGGGTGCTCAGCGAGCCCGGGGTCACCGTGTCCGGGTAGCTGCGGCCGTTGAGCAGGAAGTATTTGTCCTTCAGATCCGTGAAGCTCTCCGGGTTGAAGGTCATGCCGACGAAGTGAAAGCTCGGGTCGAAACCGTGGATCTGGATCGGATACTCCACGTCGTAGGCCGTACTGCCGTCCCCGTCGTTGTAGGCGTAAAGGGTCGAATCACCCTTCTTGTTGTTTTCGTGCTTGGCGGTGTTGCTCGGCGGCAGTGGTGTTGAGCAGAGGATGTCAGTGCCGCACTTCGTGCGCGGGTCGGCCTGCTGTCGTTGCAGCTCGCTGAACAGCGTCGTGGTGTTATCCGCCGGCACGCGGTTCTGCCGAGGCCGCACATAGAGTTGCCCGACCATTCCCATCTGCAGGTGTTCCGGCGGCGTGATGTGGCAGTGCCAGAAGTACGTACCGGCATCGGGCGCCAGGTAGTAGTAGGTAAAGCTGCCGCCGATATTGATCGCGACGGATGCGTCCGGCACACCGTCGTAAAAGGAGGAGGCATTCGGATAGCCATGGAAGTGCACGGTGTGCTGCTCGAACAAGTCCGGCCGCATGATCATTCCGACGTTGGTGAGCGTGAGAAACAGCTCGTCGTCCTCGTCGATTGCGATCAGCGGCGCCGGCATGTTCCCGTTCAGAACACCTACGTCCATGATCTCGCGCGCATCCACGTGACCCGTAAAGCATTGGCTGGGCGGATTGGCGGCGGTGATGCACAGGTTCGCGTGCGGATTGTTGGTGTCGGTGGTATCCGGTACGTACACCCCCGGGTCGCCCGAAAGTCCCACTGCGCCGTTGTTGTTCGCCACGGCCTGGTCCGGGTCATTTCTCAGTGCCGGATCGGGGTTGGCGACGTAGGGCTGGTTGAAGACCGCGGCCTTCTGGGTCCCCGGCAGACCGCCCTTGATGTCCTCCAGCCCGGATAAAGGCCCGAAAGAGAACAGGTACGTTTGAGTCCCGTCAGCCATGGTGGCGAAGCCATCGCCACCAGAGATCTGTTGGCACTTGACGACTCCGGGATGCCGAGCCGGATAGGGCTCATCGAGGCTGCCGTTCGGATGCGTCGGCGCTGTCGCGTCGGGGCACTGCACCTTGAATGACTGGGCGGCCGCAGGCAGGCTCGCGAGGCACAAAACCAGCGCGGCGATTCCGCACTGAAACCAGCGTGTGCTGAGCATGGGAGATTCTCCGTCCTGATTCGGAGGCGCCGACGGCGCCAGGACAAAATTCGTAATTGCGAATCGGTGAGCCAGGCGTGCAGGGATGCGTAGCGTCCCGCCGCTCTTTCTGATTTTTTCGACTTTGTGCAACGACATTCCCGTCAGTCGCCGCCGGGACAGCGCGGTGAGGCCCCCTTCCCACTCGCGACGACGCATCGATCCGATGCGCCGCTCCCCGGCCAGCTTGTCTTTCTTTGTTTGCGTACGAAGAGTGTTGGAACCGTCGGTGCGAAGCTATTGGTGCGATGGCCCAATACCGCTGGTGGGACACTGCAGGGGGGCTAGTAGGGTTTGACGGTAGACCGCGTCTTCAGGCGGCGGTGTCCGGCGCGTGGTGTGACGGCCGTCACAGACTGACTGTCCCGTGGGCAGTGTGGCGGCGAGGCAGGACCGCGCAGCCCTACCGAGTGGGCGATGCAGGCGCGTTTGACCGGTAGGAGTGCCGCGGAACGTAGACAAACTGCCAGGAGCAGTAACAGTCCGCGTCCTCGAAGGTCGCATCGACCGGGCTGAAACGCGCGCGCTTGATGGGTATCAGCTTCGATTTGCTCGCCACGCCCATGATGCCCGCCTCCCCCGGAGCGAGCAGCAGCTCCCAGTCCGGCGTTCCGGTTACGGGATCGGCGTAGACTCGGCGCAGATAGCGCCGGGGCAACGTCGATTCCGGGTCGCCGAGGAGATCTTCGAGTGAGAGCGGATAATGGTGAACATGCGCGTAGTACGCCGCAATGGCCCAGCGCATCTCATGCCCGACGTCCAGCAGCCGGTTTTCCCGGTCCCGCTGTTCCGCAAAGACCCACATCCTGCTCACGGCAGCGAGCATGATGCCGACGATGACGACGCCCACCAGAATTCCCATGTAGGTGAACCCGCGTTGTATCCGAGGACGGGCGCGCACGCGGCTACCAGGAGGCCAGCGGCGTGCCATCGATCGCCGTTTCCGGCGCCCCGCTGTGCAGATCGCGGATGCCCGGATGATCCGGATCGTCCGAGGGCACGAGAGTCCAGCTGTCCACGAGTTTCGTGAACGGGTCGACCGGCACCGACCGAACGTAGTGTTTTTCCGCCAGCGCAACCAGCGTGTCCGGGTATTGGCCAAGGTCTGCGTAATGCTTGTCGATGGCATCGCGAAGAATGCTCAGGTCCTGGCGCAGAACAGTCTCCCGCGCGTGGCCCAGAGCACGGAAGTACCGGGGCACGGCGATGGACAGGAGCGTGCCAATGATCGCCATGACGACCAGCAGTTCGATCAGCGTGAAGCCGCGGTTGGTGCGGGTGGCACATTTACCATTCACGGTAGGGGACCTCGTTCAATCCCTTGCCTGCCGCGAGCGAATACACGTCGAATACGTCGTCGCCGGATTGCGGATCATCCGGCGGGCTCGCGTAACTGCGCAGGCCCCACGTCTCCTCCGCCGGAACGGAGCCGTCTGGAAAGAACGGGTCGCGCGGAACTCGTCGCAGGAAGTACAGGTTGACTTTCTTCTCGCTGCCCGCGTCCTCGACCCCCGCGTACAAGGATTTCAGGTCCGGGGGATACCCGGAGGCCCCGAGCTCGAGCTTGATGTGTCCGCTGTCCGCGGCCAGCTTATAGGCGTCGATACCGAGGCGGATCTCCCGCAACGCCGACCGGAGTTGCCCTTCCTTATCCCGCTGTGCCACGAGCTGCGCCAGTGGCACCGCCGCCGTCGACAACAACCCGACGATCGCCAGGGTGATGACGAGCTCAATGAGAGTGAAGCCGCGCGTGCGCATGGGAGTCACGGCTGGATGAGAACACTCAGCGGGACTGCCGTACCGTTACCGGTCGCCGCGCCGCTGCCACCGATCACCGACAGCATGGCGGCGATGTTCGTCGCCGAGCGGGGTCCCAGTGCCTTGAAGCGAAGCACCATCAGGCCCCCACTTCCGTGCACGGGATCATCCGGCGTCGAGATGACCTCGAGCTGTGCACCGCCAGGGCGCGCGTTGACGACCGGGTTGCCGGCTGCAGCCGGCACGATCTCGCCCGGATTTGCAGTGATCAACTGTACGGCCGTCGGGTCGAAGCGCACTTGAGATCGCAATCGGGTAATCGAGTCCTGGGTCGACAAGTGCACGACCACCTGAAACTCCTCGCCCACGCGGACGTCGGCGGGCCCCTCGAGAGTAACGGCAGGCCCTACCGTGGGCGCCGGCGCATTGCCGCCGGCGGCTGCCGAATCGCCACCCGCCTCCTCTTTAACCGCCCCGGAAGTCTGAGTTCCCACCGGGCTCGAGGCAGCGTTCGCTACCAACGACGCGGGCGGTGTGCTGACGGGCATTCCTTGCGGCCCCGAAGCAGTCGCCCCGCCGTAAGACTGAGCCTGCGACGCCCTCCCCGCGGCGGGCGGTCCTGGCGCATCCGCGCCGCTCGCGGGAGCGTACGGAGCAGTCCGCGTGCGGCTCTCCGTTCCGTACCAGAACTCGGTCGTGTCACTGGCCGGCCGCGGCTGCATGCGGATGATGCGCGGGGTGATTGACAGTACGACCTCGCTCTTTTCCCGATCCGTGCGATGTGTGCCGAAAAGGCGTCCGAGGATGGGAATGTCGCCGAGTCCGGGGATGCTGTTGGCGCTACGGGTGTCCGAGTCCTGAATCAGCCCGGCCAGAATCTGTGTCTCGCCGTCCTTCAGACGCAACAGAGTGTTGGCATTGCGCGTGCCGATCTCGTAGGCGACCGTGCCGGAGGCGGTCGTGATCTGTTTCAGGATCGAGCTCACTTCCAGGTTGATCTTGATGGCCACATCGCTGTCCAGGTAGATCGTGGGCTGCACTTCCAGGGTGAGGCCCACATCCAGGTATTGCACGGAGCCCGTCACCACCGGAGTTCCGCCGGCCGTCGGGGTCACGCTGTTCGTGATGACCGGTTCGCGTTGTCCGATCAGGATCTTTGCCTTTTCCTTGTTACGCGCCCGGATCCGCGGGCTCGCCAGCGTATTGGCCAGTCCAACCTGCTTCATGGCGTTCAGCGTGACGCTGAGCTGGGAAATGCCGATCGTGTCGGAATTCTGATGGCTCAGATCCGACAGACGCAGACCGGAGGATGCGCCGGAGGCGACCAGTGCGGATGGCGTCAACGTCGCCGTTGCCGGATACGCGATCCCCAGATCCTGCAGCCGACTGCGTGAGATCTCGAGTATTTCCACCTCCAGCATGACCTCCGGCTCCGAGATGTCGAGGGAGGCGACCAGCTTCTCCGCCATGCGCACGGCATCCGGCGTATCGCGCATCACGACGACGTTGGCTCGCTCGTCGATGAACAGGGTCTTGGCGCCAAGAACGGTCTTGAGCATGCTCTCGATGTCCTTCGGCGCGGCGTTCGTGACGTAAAAGGTCCGGACAATCTCCTCCTGGTACTCCTTCTGCTTGGCCGGATTGTTCGGATAGATCAGCACCATGTTGGCGGCCATGATCTGGCGAGTCAGCGAGTTCTGGTCGAGCACCAGGTCGATCGCTTCCTCCACGGGCACGTCCTGGACGAAAATCGTCGTCTTCCCGTCGCTCTTGATGTCTTTGTCGAGAATGAAGTTGATGCCGGTCTCCCGGGACAGCACTTCGAACACCATTTTTGTGGGCGCGTCGCGGAACTGCAGCGTGACTTTGCGGTTGTCGCGTGTTTTGAGTCGCGGCGCCACCGTGGTGGGCCCGCGTGCCAGGGTGATCGCCGAAGCGAGCTCCTGCGCGGGTTTATAGCCCGGATCCTCGGCGAGGACGCCTCTGAGCCTCCCCTCCGCCGGATCGTAGTCCTTGCGGTCGAAATCCTTCCGCGCCTCGGCCACCGCGGCGGCGTGACGAGCGTCCCCCGCCAGCCCGGAGAGCCCCTGCCCGGCCCTGTCGTTATTGGGATCTATGACGCGGACGCGTCGATACGTCTGCGCGGCGACGTCGAGCTGTCCTGCCGCCCGTGCATTGTCCGCGGCGGCCACCAGATGTTGTACGGCCGCCTCGCGTCGGGCCTGCAGGTCCAGCCGATACTCCATGTTATGGGGATCCTGGCGGGTTGCCTCGCCGAGCTTGGTGACGCCGACCTCGTAGTCTCCCTGCTCGACGGCGGCGAGTCCTTCTCGATGCAGCCTGTCGGCCGCGCACCCTACGACCAGGACCGCAGTCACGAATGCACCGAAGATTCGGCGCGAAAGAGGGGTCATGGAGAGCCTCCGACAGAGAGTTGTTGTTGTATTTTTAGAGGCTTATACGTCACCACCAGTTGCCCGTTGGCGAACGAGTCGATGGTGTATGTGTTATCCAGAGTGTCGCCGACATGGACGTCGAATACCCGATCTCCTTGCGTGAGAAAGACAACGGGCGTGGAACCATCCGGCGCGTAGCTCCCCATATACGCGAACGGGAATGGCGGCGCCGTCGGGGCCTGGAGTGCCGCCAGCTGCTCAGCCGACATCGGCGGCGCGGGCGGCGGTGGCGGAGCGGGAGGCGGCGGCGAGTACCACGTGTGGGAGGCGAACAGGGCACCCGCGGACGCACCGTCGGAGACACGGTGTGCAATGAGAAAGAGTGCGTGCAGCGCACGGGCACCGCCGCGTGCTTCCACAGGATGCGAAGAGTGTGCCCTCGGTGTTGGTTCATCGCTCGTTACGGATTCAACGGTCTGCGGATCCGTCGGCCCGAATGCTACATAGGCGGTGATCGCGACCGCTACGCCCACCAGAATCCGGGTTCGCGTCGCTGTTTTCACGGCTCTTGCCCGCTGCGCACGAAGACCACGAAGCGAACGTCCGCATTCACGACGGTATCGCCGATGCCCTTGCGTTCGATGTGCAGCTTTTCCAGGCTGGCAGCCGGAACCGCCGTCAAAGTGCGATTGATGAAGTCACGAACGCCGACGTAGCCGGCTTTCACCGGAAACTCCAGCTCGTAGCGAGCCACGCCGCCTGCCTTGGAAGGGGTGTACACGTAATGCCCGGTATCCAACGCGACGCCGGCTGCGCGAGCCTCCCTCAACATCAAACCGATCACGGCCGGAATCTGCCCGCGAGTGGGAAGCTCTCCCATAACCCTCGCGATCCCCAACTCGGTGCTCGTCTCGAGGTTCGGATGCAGCTGCGCACGCTCTAGTCGCAAGGTGAGAGCATCGGTGGCACTGCGGACGGTGACCAGCGCGGTCAGGCTGATTGCCGCGGCCGCGAGTGTTGCGGCGAGCCCGGCAATTCCCGCGGGACCCAGGCGCAAAATCCGGTAACACGCCAACGGAGCTGCTTGCGCGAGGGATTCCCAAACGCGAGCGACGGTTTCGCGGTCGAGCGCTCTTAGGGAGCGCATGCGTGCCGGCACCGCAGTCGTGACCTCGCGCGCAACCGGCGCTAACGGATCACGCACAGCCGTCACTGAAGCCGAGGTCACTGGAGGCGATGTCACGCGAACCGATATCAGTGGACCTGACGGCGCTGGCGGCGGAGTCGCACGTCCCACCGAGATGGATGTCACGTTCGCAGACTCAGGTGCTCCGTCTGTCACGGCAACTCTCGCCAGTCCGCGGTCATCGCAAAGCGCACCGGGTGTTCCTTATCGTCAGCGACGACCTCGTGACTGTCCAGCATCGGATAGCGCAGAGATTTGCTCTGCTGCAGTCTCTCAAGGTAGGCCAGCGCCACGGCCAGATCGCGGGATTCCGCACTGATTCGGATACGATGCTTTTCGTGGTCGGGCTCGATGGATAGGACGGCGATCTGTCCTTTGCTATCCCGGCTCGCCAGTTCCAGGTCCGTGAGCACCGCCGTCCACGGTGTTCCGAGCTCTCGGGCGATGCTGGCGGCCTCGTCGTTGCGACGGATAGCGCCGGCTCTGTCCGCGGGTTCGCGCGACGAGCGTCGCAGGGCGGCAGCCAGCTTCAGCTCAAGGCCGGCCCGCTTGAGGGTGACCGCGTGATACTCGAGGCAGGCCGCCGCAATGGCGCCCAAGCCGAAAATCAGCAACACAACGCCCGTGAGCGTCGTGCGCACGCGGGGGCCACCAAAATCGAGCAGGACTGGGGGCCCACTCACGCGGCCAACCTCCGAACGCGTCCGAGGCGTTGGAGCGTGGTGGGTGACTCAGACTCAGACTCGTCTTCCAACCAATGCAGCGCTTGTCCCGCGGGCCCCGCCACCTCTCGCCACGCCTGCGGCGCGTCCACGTACACCTGACCCTCATCGGGCCTGGCACTTGCCAACCGACCGAATGTCTGCAGACGCCTGAGCTCTCGCGCCCAATCCGCCCCGATTCGCACGCTGTGAACGCGATCCCAGGCGCCCTCACCCAGGCGAGCTGCGGCGAGGGTGCCGTCTCCGACGGTCACGAACCATGCACCGGAGGCCGGCAGGCAGTGACGCCAGTTCTCGTAGGCAACGATGAGTTGAGGCTGCAGCGTCTTCAGTTTTATCCCGTGATTTGCGCAGACCGAGCGCACGGCTTCAATCAACTCTGCGGGCAGGGTGCACGCGACCCGCACGCTGAGGGGCGGCGCATCGGAAAGGCGCACTTCCCAGCCGCTCACCGCATCACCGTACGTACTTGCCAGAAGCTGTCGGGCGTGCCCAAGCCGCTCTTCGGCGGAGCCGAGCTCGGCCTCCCACGGCACGACGGCATAGCGGGCCCAGCAATCGGCCAACACCACGCGCAGCGCAGCGCCCTGCCAGTCCGATTTTCCCAGCAGCTCGTCCAATGCGGCCAGGGACCCGCTCCAATGGCCGGCTGTTTCGGGATCGACGCTCTGCTCGTGTTCGGTGGCAAGCGCGGATTTGAGTCCGCGTTTCAGACGGACGACGCACAGCCGGCGCGGCGACAGGTGAACTCCGATTTCGTCACGCCATGACGGTGACACGGTTGACCTCCTCGAGTGTCGTCTCCCCGCGTCGGACCAGATCGAGCGCAGCCTCACGCAGGAGCCGAACGCCTGCGTGCTGCGCCAGCTCCTTGAGTTGACGCACCGGCGCGCGATTGACGATCGCTTCGCGCATTTCGTCATTCAGCACGAGCAACTCGCCGACGGCCTTTCGTCCGCGGTACCCGGTGCCGCGGCAATGCTTGCAGCCCTGCCCTTTGCGGAACCTGTAGGCCGCCGTCGCTACCACGGAGACCCGCGACTCGTCGATGAGCTCCCTCGTCGGCAGGTAGGATTGGCAGCACTGGGCGCAGATTACGCGCACCAGGCGCTGCGCCAGAACGCCCGACAGCGCGGACACGAAGCTATAGGTGTCCACTCCCATGTGGACGAAGCGGCTCACCACGTCGAAGACGTTGTTGGCGTGCACTGTGGTGAACACCAGGTGGCCCGTCAGTGCCGATTGAATCGCGATCTGCGCGGTCTCCGGATCCCGGATCTCACCGACCATGATCTTGTCCGGATCATGCCGCAGAATCGATCGCAGGCCACGCGCGAAGGTCAGGCCCTTCTTCTCATTGACCGGAATCTGCAGCACGCCCGCGAGCTGATACTCGACGGGATCCTCGATCGTGACGATCTTGTCGCGGCCCGTCTGGGTTTCGGAGATGGCGCCATAAAGCGTGGTCGTCTTGCCGCTGCCGGTCGGCCCGGTGACGAGCAGCATCCCGTACGGCAGCGAGCTGAGCCTGCGGACCTCGGCGACCACTTTCGGATCGAACCCGAGCACATCCAGACGCAGGCCGCTCATCTGCTTCGTCAGCGCCTTCTTGTCGAGCACCCGCAGCACGGCGTCTTCGCCGAAGATGCTCGGAATGATCGAGACTCTGAAGTCGATCGGACGCGCGTCGAAGACGATCTTGAATCGCCCGTCCTGCGGAACACGCCGCTCGGCGATGTCCAGCTCGGACATGACCTTGATGCGCGAGATCACTTGCTCCGACAATTCGATGCCCGGAACTGCTGCGATGTTCGCCAGAACTCCATCCACGCGATATCGAACGACGAGCCCCGCTGCGGTTGTTTCAAGATGGATGTCGCTGGCCCCGGCGCGCAAGGCGTCGTAAACGGTGGAGTGCACGAGCCGCACGACTGGGCTGGCATCCTCGCTGATCGAAACATAAGAGAGGCTGTCGATGCCCTGCTCGTTCTTCGCACCCCGCTGCGTTGCAGGCAGTACGGCGTCGATCGCGCGTAGTGCCTCCGCCCGTCTCGTAGTGAGACTGGCGAGCTCCTCTCGGGAGGCGAGGGCCCATTCGAGCGGCCCTGGGAGTCGAATTTCCAGCCAGCCTCGCAAGGTGGGATCAAACGGATCTGCGAACACGGCCAGCAGCCGGTCACCTTCGTGCACGACCAGACAATGACGTCGGGTCGCTTCGGCCGGCGCGAGCAGCGCGAAGTCCGGCTCCATCTGGGCCAGCTCCTCACCGGGTATGAAACGATAGTCGAACGCTGCGGCCAGCGCTCGCGCATACGTCGTCCCCGCAAGCCCCGACTGGCGCGAGAGAATCTCCCGGGCGGACTGTCCGGAGGCTTCAGCCTCGCTCATCGCTCGCGCGATGACCGCCTCGTCGAGCAATGCGACCGGATTTGAGAGCGCGACCAGCGGAGGCACCGTCGCCATCTCAGGTTCTAACGCGGCAGCGTTGCGCTCCTCGACCACCGCGTTCATCGGATACTCCCCGCAAGCTGGAATATCGGGAAGTACATCAGCACCACGATGACGCCGATGACCAGTCCGATGAGCGTCATCAGGACCGGCTCAATCAGCCGGGTGACCACTGCGACCCAACGCGCCAGCTCCTCGTCGCAGAACGAGGCGATCCGTTCCATCATTTCGCCCATGTTGCCGCTGCGCTCGCCGACTCTCAGCATCCGCGCCGCCACCGCAGTCGTCAGTCCGTTTCGCTCCATGGCTTGTGCCAGCGACTGTCCTTCGCGCACAGACTGTGTAGCGGCGGCAAACGCCGTTCGAGATCCTGCGCGCAGCAGTCCGGCGGACATCTGGAGCGCAGCGACGGCTGGCATACCGCCCCGCAACAGCATGCCAGTGGTGCGATACAGGCGCGCCATCTGGTAGATCTGCAGCTGGCGTCCCACTGCGGGAATGCGCGTGATCCACTCTCCCATCGCTGCGCGAGCCGCCGGCCTGCTCAGTCCATAGATCGCGGCGCCCAGGAAACCGACGGTCAGCAGGGTCATCAAGCCGGCGTGCGCGTCGATCAGCTGGCCCCACTTGAGCAGCACTCGCGAAGCGGCCGGCAGATCGCTGCCCACATCCTCATAGATGGCACTGAACCGGGGAACCACGTAACCCATCAGAAACAAGGTCACCAGGAAACCGGCCCCGAGCAGCACCGCGGGGTAGATGCAGGCGTTCACGAGCGTTTTGCGCAAGGCATCGGCCTGCTGTGCGTAAGCGATATAGCGCGTCAAAGCCTCCTGCAGCGCACCGGTCCGCTCGCTTGCGCGCACCGATGCGACGTAAAGCGGTGGGAAGGTACCGGGATGCTCGGCGAGCGCCGTGGCGAGGGTCTGGCCTTCGTAAAGCCGTCCGAGAACGCGTTCGAGCGTGCGGTGGGTGCCCGAGCTCGATTCGCGCTCCGCGAGGGCCTCTAGCGCCTCGACGAGCGACAGGCCCGCATCGAGCAGCGAAACGAGCTGCTGACTGAACACCGCCAGGTGCAGCTGCGGTGTGCGCGCGAACAGCCTGAGCCGGCGGATGGGGACAACGCAGATGATCCGCATATCCTGCAGCGCCAGCTGGCGGCGGACGTCGGTCTCATCCACCGCGTCGAGCACGCACGACACTACGGAGTGGCCGCCATCGAGTGCTTTGATCCGAAATTCCATCGTGCCTCACCAGTTGACGAGGTCGGCATCTTCTCCGCTGCCGCCGGCCTGGCCGTCCCGGCCAAAGGAGGCCAGATCGAAGTCATTCTGATGGGTCCCCGGCTGCAGGTAGATGTAGGGATGACCCCAGGGATCGGCCGGTACCAGCTTCTTCAGGTACGGTCCTTCCCAACCCGTCATGCCCGCAGGAGCTGCGTTCAGCGCCGCCAGCCCCTCTTCCGTCGTGGGCAGGCGCCCGACATCGAGCCGGAACTGCTCCAGCGCCTTATCGAGTGCGTCGATCTGCGCACTGGCCGCCTTCGCGCGGGATTTTCCGACTTGCGCGAAGTAACGGGGAGCGACGAAGCCGGCCAACAACCCGATGATGACCATCACGACGAGGAGCTCCAGGAGCGTGAAGCCTCGCGTGTGCGGATTCTTTCTTCGGTCTGGGCTCAACGTCGCACCTCGACTCACCCGGTGTTGCTCACGGCCATTAGGGCCTTCGCTGCTCGCCGGGTTGCGGGAGTGTCGCGGTACTCACCCCCCGGGGCGGGCCGCTGCTCCTCTTTGACACCATGGTCGTGAAATGCGGGGATGTCGGACAGTGGGCTCGCGCTCCCCCCCGGGGCGGCGAACCCGGTACCGGCAAGGTAGGGTTTTCCGGTATCTCAACCCGTGCGCCCTTGAGCGCGCAGGGCTTCATACACCCTGATCACGTTGGGGACATAACGCTTTGTCTCGTTGAACGGCGGTATCCGTCGTCCGTAACGCTCCACCGCATCCTCCCCCGCGTTGTACGCGGCAAGAGCCAGCTCGATGCTGTTGTCATACCGCGCCATGAGCTCACTCAGATAGCGCGCTCCCGCCACGATATTCTGCTCCGGATCGAATGCATTCGAGACGCCGAAGCGGTGCGCGGTTGCCGGCCGCAGCTGCATCAGACCCAGGGCGCCCCTCTTGGAAACGGCGCGGGGGTTGAACGCCGATTCCACTACGATCACCGCTCTAACCAGGTCCGGGTGGACCGTGACCGAGCGCGCCGCCCGCTCGATCATGCCGTCGAATTCCACTGATTTTGCGAGCCAGTTGGCAACGCTCCGGGGAGGTGCATCGGCACTGGAGACGGGTATCGCAAGTACCAACCGATAGCGCTCGTCCGTGGGTACGTTGCTGAAGTGAGCAACGCCCGCGGAGTCGACGAAGCTATAGATATCCGCTCGCGCGATGCTGACGCCCCCGAGCACCGCGAGCGCCATCCAGGAAAGCCACAGATTTCGCATCGTTCTTCCTTTGTACCCGACGCTCGGAGCGGCGGACAGGTGGGGAAACCCGGTACCCGTCCGGCATAACCCCAGGGAAAGTCGCACCGGCGTGTCGGGTGCACCAGAGTCATTCATCCGCAGCTTTTGCGTACTGGCGCACATTGTGGAAGTCTCGAGGAGCCTTATGTCCGTCCGTGGTGGACCTGATATGGCATTCACGGCATCATTTGCTCGGACCGCAGCCAAAAAAAAAGACAGTCAGTCTGGGGAGTTCTCCATGCGAACGGACGCTAACGGCGCCGGCCGCACCAGCCAACATTCGGGAGGTGCGAACAGGTGAGTCGCACACCGACATGGCGCTGGTCATTGCACCTGACCGACGACGTGTCCGAGTACGCTGTCATCAATGGACATTGAAGTGGCAGCGCGTTCGCGGATCGTTCTGATAGAAGACCACGCCATCCTGCGTGAGGGCCTGCGCGCGCTCCTCGAGCTGGAGCCCGATCTTGAAGTGGTCGGTGAAGCGGCGAGCGGCGCGGAAGGATTGCGCGTGGTCAAGGCCACACAACCGGCCTTGGTATTGACGGACGTCTCCCTGCCCGACGGATCCGGACTGAGGACGTTGGAAGAGTTGCGGGCGTCATCGCCGCAACTGCGTGTAATCGTCCTTACGGCGTATTGCACGGACGAATACATCCGGGCGGCTCTCGCAGCCGGCGCCGATGGCTACGTGCTGAAGGATGCCAGCCGCGCGCAACTTCTGAATGCCATCCGAAATGTGATTGCGGGCCAGAAATACTTCTCCGAGCCGGTCTCGGCGCGTCTGGTCTCGGGCTACCTGCGCCGCGACGATCCGAATCACCGCGCCTCGGGACCCAAGATCACCGACCGCGAACGAGAGGTCCTGACTCGCATTGCACTGGGGGATTCGAACAAGAGAATTGCCGTTTCGCTGCAACTGAGCATCAAGACGGTGGAGAAGCATCGCGCCAACCTGATGAGGAAGCTCGAACTGCATAACACCGCCGCCGTGACCCTGTTCGCGGTCCGCAACGGTCTCCTGCCCGCCTATCCAGCGGCACCGCAGGCCGCTTCGGAAGGCAAGACGGGTCGATGAACGCACCTTGCGGCCGCGCGGCGGCTGCATGCGGCGGCGACGATCCCGCCCCTGGACAACCGCGAACTAGAGGGCGTTGGCTAGCGTCACCTCGGCCGGCGCGAGCAGCCATTGGATTCGGGCCCGCGTGCCGCCCCCGGATTGAACGGCGGACAGGCTCAGGTGCCCACCGGTCATTTCTGCGCGCTCGCGCAGATTGGGAATGCCCCGCCCCGAGTGCAACGACGCACCGCTCTGCCGAGCTTCAAGTCCCACCCCATCGTCCACCACCTCCAACACGAGCTGTTCGGTTTCTCGCGACAGCACTACGCGCACCCGGCTGGCATGAGCGTGCTTGGCAACATTGTTGAGCAGCTCCTGCACACTGCGGAACACGGCGGTGCTGAGCCGCTCGGGTACCGCCGAATCGGCCACCGTGACCTGCTCGTCAAGCTCGATCGTTGGATAACTCTGGACGAATTCCCGGCAGAACCAGGACACGGCCGAGGCCGCTCCGAGATCATCGAGAATCGGGGGACGCAGGTTCATCGCGATGAATCTGATTTCCTCGATCGCATCCTGCAACGCACTCACGGCGCGGTTCCAGATCGGCTGCGGATCGCGCAGGCGCGACTGGTTGGCCAGCTCCGCGCCCCGCTCCAGGCCGTACTTGATCGCGCTCAAGGCCTGCCCGACGGAGTCGTGCAGCTCGCGTGCGATGCGCTTGCGCTCCACCTCCTGAGCCGTGATGAGCTGGTGCGACAGAGCCGCCAGCTCGTTGCGCGAGCGTCGCAGCTCCTGCTCCGCCGACTCGCGGCGAATCACTTCGTTCTGCAGATCCCGGTTCGCATCCGCGAGCGCGTCGGTTCTGAGCCGCACGCGCGACTCGAGCTCGAGATTCATGTTGCGCAGGGCCGCCTCCGCCACGCGCAACAGCGTGACGTCCGACACGACTGCCACGGCCAGAATGTCGGCCGGCGCACTGAAATCCATGGCGCGGGCGGGCACGCTGCGCAGGCTCAAATTCAGAACCCTCTCCGGAACACTGTCATGAATGTCGAAGTCGCGCGACTCCCCGAGCGGGAAGCCTCTCCAGCACTCCGCGAGGCAGTCGCTGAGCTCACAGCGGGATGCCCGGCAGTTTGGATGGAGCATCTGGTGCATGTCCCGTCCGAGAGCCGCGGAGATCGAACCGAGCTCCCACCGCTCGATCACCCGGTTCACGCGTACAATGCGCCGATTGGTGTCCAACAGACACACCAGATGCGGCAACGCATCGGCCGTGCACTCCCACTCGTATTTGGCGCGTGCGATCGCCGCCTGTATCGTGTTATCGAAAGCGCGAGCCGTGGATTCCCCCGCCGTGTCTGCTCCGACGTCAACGCTCATATGGATGTCCCTCGCGCCCGTTTGAATCGGCGCCCTCACTGTACCTCAGTCTCCAAGGCGGCTGCGCGGGGGATTACACCCAAAGAAGAAAACAACTCCCCGCGAGCGAGGACGTCTCTACCGTGTTTACCTATGGCGCCGGGGGTCCTTCCCCACCCAACGACTCCCATATCGGCCGACGCTCCTCACTGCTCAACGGGTCAAGGCACGCAACCATGATACGCAGAGGTTTCGCAGGAGTTATCCTGCTGTTGGGGTCCGCTGCAGGGCATGCCGATCCGCTGCAGCACGAATTGCTGGTCTTCGGCAGCGCCGAGGCTGCCGACACCGGCGGTCGAGGTGACAGCGAAGACGACGTTCACGCCCTGCTGTCCGCGGACGTGCTCTTCAGCCTTCAGAAAGACCACTTCAAGGTTTTCGGTGAATATCTTCTCACCAACCACGAGGCCGATCTGGAGCGCTTCCAGATCGGTTGGGAGCCCACCTCCGATACCGTCGTGTGGATCGGCCGCTTCCACCAGCCCGCGAGCGTCTGGAATCACGAACATCACCACGGCCGCTTTCTTCAAACCGCCATCACGCGGCCCGCGGCTGAAAACTGGGAGGACGACGCCGGCATCATCCCGCAGCACTACGTGGGCGCGCTTGTCGAATCCACGTGGCATTTGCCGTCCGGCCATACACTTGAGACCTCCGCCGGAGCCGGTCTTGCGCCCGTACTGACCACACGCGGCCTCGAGCCGATCAACCTTCTGCAGCCGGACTTCCGCGGCCACGGGTTTGGCATTCAAGGGAGGCTCGCCTTCGCGTGGGACGAGCTGGGCGATACGGGCGCAGGTCTCCTGTTTGCCAAAGGCAAACTGAACGTGGAAGAAAATGCCGCTGTGGCGCTCCCGGGTCTCGACCACGTCGAGCAGACGATGATCGGAGCCTACGCAAGTTACGCGCACGACAGCTGGAAGGTTTCTGCGGTCGTATACCGCATCGACGCCGACACGATTGTGCGGAGCATGATCGAACCGGCGAGTCGATTTTCGGTTGGCTACCTGCAGGTCGAACGTGAGTTATCGGGCGGACTGCACCTGTTCGCACGCGATGAGCGGGGGACGAACCTCACGCAGTCTGTTTACCTCAGCCTCTTTCCGCACTTTGTAACATCGCGGACCACTCTCGGGTTGCGCTGGGACTTCGCGCGCCGACAGGCTCTCACCGTTCAGGGCTCGAACACCCAAACCAGATCCAATGCCTACGGTGAACTGCGGATCCAATGGAGTGCCGCGCTCCTGTGAAGAGACTTTGCACGATCGCCGCGGTACTGTGGCTCGCGGTGGCGGGATCGCCCGCCGCGGCGGAGCGCACCCTCGTGCTCATCGTCGCAGCGGACAGCCCGGTCGAGCATCTGGATCCGATCGAGGTCCGAAAATTGTTTCTCGGACTGCCCGTGATCAGGAACGAGGCGCCGCTGCGGCCGGTCTGCAATGTCGCCGACGAGCAAATCCAGGAGGTGTTCCTGCAATATGTCGTCGCCATGTCCCAGGCCGCCTACGATAGGCGGATTCTCACCCTGGTGAACAGCCAGGGTCGACCGCGGCCGCTGGAGCTGCGCTCGCAGGATGCCGTGGTCGCGACCCTTTATGCGGACCGGCGGGCTGTAAGCTACGCCTGGCTCGCGGACGTCGCCGGGAACGCCCGCATAAGAGTCCTGCGGGTACTATGGAAAGAGTGACCAATCGGCTCTGGTTCCGTCTGACCCTGGTGCTGCTCGGCATCCATGCGGTGCTGCTGCCGCTGCTATTCTATGGATTGCTGATCATCGTGAAGCAGAGCCTGGAAGATGTTTTCTCCGATGAGGTACGCACCTACGGGCGCGCACTGGCCGATGAGCTGGAATTGGGCACCGCGCTGGACTCGCGCGAGCGGACTCAGGCGCTCCTCGACAGCGTCATATTGAGCGGGCGAGGGGTGTACGCCGAGATCCTGGAAGGCGGCCACAGCGTCCACAGCACCCTCGTCGGGCAGGATTTGACGCCGTTTCCGGGCGATGACTTCCGGTTCGGCGAGGGCGGCGATCACACCTATTATCTGTCCCTGCCGGTCACCAACGGCAACCGGCAGGTCGTGCTGCGGCTGGGGTTCGAGGAAAGCAGCACCGTCGAGCGGATCGAGGGTGCGCGTCGGCGCATCCTGGTCGCCGTTCTTGCCTTCGCGCTCGTCTCCATTGCGCTTGCCTTGTGGCTTGCGACGCGCATCGCCCAGCCGATGACGCACTTGCAGAGAGCGGCGAAGCGCATCGCCACCGGCGACACCAAATCGCGTCTCGAGGTCAGCAGCTCGATCCACGAGGTCCGGGAGCTCACGCATCATCTGGAATCGATGCGCAGCGAGCTCGTCGGCACGAACGAGCGGCTGGCGCAGGAAATGCTGGAGCGCGCCGCCTCCGAAGGCGAGCGGCGATCCCTCGAAGACCGGCTGAGGCATCGTGACCGGATAGCCTCGATCGGCACCCTGGCGGGCGGCATTGCCCATGAATTCAACAACATCATGACGCCCGTACTGCTCTACACGCAGACCGCGCTCGATGAGTTGCCCGCAGACTCGCAGATTGCCGCAGACCTGCGCCGAGTCATTGCGGCGGCGAATCGTGCCCGCCTGCTCGTCACGCGAATTCTGACATTCAGCCGTGAAATGGGAGCGACCTCGAGCGCGCTGGTCCGCATCGGACCGATCCTCGATGAAGTGCTCGCGCTGTTGCGCGCCGTTGTGCCGGCCAACATCGAGATCGTGTGCAGGCCGGTAATCGACGATCCGCCGATCGTCGGGGACACCGAGCTGATCCACCAGCTCGTCATGAATCTGTGCACGAACGCCTATCAGGCGATGCGGGTTACGGGCGGCGTGCTGACGGTGAGTCTCTCGCGTCAGCAGGACGTCACGGATCCCCGGCTCACGCGCGGCGATTACGTGGTCCTCGATGTAACCGATACCGGGCACGGGATGGATGCCAGAACGAAGGCCCGGATCTTTGAGCCGTTCTTTACTACACGCGACGTGGGAGAAGGCACCGGCCTCGGGCTCTCCGTGGTGCACGGTATCGCGACCAGCATGGACGCGACGATCACGGTTGACAGCGAACCCTTCAAGGGATCCAGGTTCCAGGTATTTTTCGCCGTACCGGCGGAAGCCGCCTCGCAGTCCGGCTACGCGGTCGACCGGGTCCTGGAAACCGGCGCCTGACGCAGGCGGCGGCGTGACATGAACATCAGCAGCGGAAAGCCTCACGGAGAAATCAAATGCCCTCCATCCTCGTTATCGACGATGAGCCGGAAGTCGGGAATGCGTTGCGCCGCGTGCTCGAGCGCGCCGGATTCGATGTCACCACCACTACGACGGGCGCCGAGGGGATCGCCATCCTCGAGCGAGAGCCCGCGGACCTCGTGATCACCGACATCATGATGGCGAAGGTGCATGGTATCGATGTGATCCGCGCCATCCGGGCCCAGAACAACCCGGTGCGCATCATTGCGATCTCCGGCGGAGGCAACTTCGGCCCGCTCGGCTACCAACCGGAGGCCATTACCACTTCGGCTTACCTGCAGGCGGCCACCAAGGCCGGAGCGGACGCGATTCTGACTAAGCCGTTCGACAAGGACGATCTGCTGAGCATCGTGCGCCAACTGCTGGATCAACGCGTCGATTTGCCCGAGCGATAGAGGAACCAGAGCACCGATGCCAGCGCCACCAGGTAGGCCAGGAAGAACTTCCACCACATGGGTCAGGTCCTGTATCGAATCTTAACGCCGCGTCGCAATCCCGAGACATCGTCAACCCGCGCGTACGATAACCTTCCGGGGTCGGGAAACACATTGGGCTCACGCCGGGCTTCGGCTACCGTGAGTCCGACCTGGTCTGTAGGGTGTTACCTGTAGCGAAAACCGCCGGAGCCTCGGTTAGACTCCTGGCGTGCGTTTTTGCCCGCAGCCGCGGAGCAAGATCGGTCCGCCGCTTTCGTCCGCGGTGCGCGCTAACGGTTTTGGGGAGACACCGTCATGTCTTGCGGTTCGCTCGCGGCGCAATTGCACGATCGCGAGCCAACTGCGCCCGCGGGCGTGCTCGCCGGGCCCCAATCCGATGCCTCATCGACGGTTCGCGCCCGGCCCAGAAGCCGAATACTCATCATTGACGAAGAAGGCGTGATGCGCGACGGCCTGTGTGCCTTGCTCGCTGCCGGGGGCGGCCTCAAGGTGATCGGGGCAATGTCGAACGCGCGGGAGGCTCTCCGAGCGCCCTCCGCACTAGTGCCCGACATCATCGTCATGGACTTCTCGATCTCGATGCAGATCGGACTGGAAACCATCTCACAACTGAAGCGCCGTTGGCCCACCGTCCGTGTCCTCGTCCTGACCTTCCGTCGTGATGAGCAGCTCATCGATGCCGCACTCCGCTCGGGGGCCGACGCTTACGTCCTGAAGAACGACAGTCGAACCGATCTGTTCACGGCGATCGAGCGAATTTCGGCCGGCAAAAGATATCTCAGCCCGTCCGTCGACGGTCCGGTGGCCGAGGGAGGCCGTAAATCAGGTGACGCCAAACCGCGACGCAAGGTCACGGCGGCCGGCATGCTGACGGAGCGAGAGCGGGAGGTCATGACGATGATCGCAAAGGGCCACCGCACCCGAGAGATTGCCCAATTCCTGTCCCTGAGCCACAAGACCGTGGAGAAACACCGGACGACCTTGATGCGTAAGCTCGGACTGAGATCCGCGACCGCAGTGGCGGCCTACGCGATAGCACACGGCTACGTCCAGTTGTGACCGGACTCAAGCCGCAACGCGAGACCACGACAGCCCGTAGCGGCGCCTCACACACATAACGCCGGCCCGCTCGGAAACTCCGCGGCTGATTCCGCGGGATGCTTCCGTCTCAGCTTAGATGACTCTCCTTGCGATCGGACGAACGGGCGTTGTGCGTCGACCGCAGCGCCGGCTGGCAGCCACGGCGCCAGCCGCGTCCTCCCGCGGATCCCGAATGTGAACGACAATCGTTCTCATTCTGGAGCGCGGGGTGACTCAAGAGATGAGGCAGTCCCCACTCGCCGCACCGGACCGCGGAGTCGGCCGGAGCGACGGATACTGATCATCGACGAGCCAGGAATCATGCGCGACGGCCTGTGCGCTTTGATCGCGAAACATGAGGCCGTGGAGATCGTCGGGGCCGTGTCAAGCGCCTCCGAAGCACTCCGGTCGCCGCCGGGCGTGGCACCCGATATTGTGGTGACGGACGTCGCGATCACGTCGCAAAGCAACCCGGAGATGATCACCCGCTTGAAGCGCAGATGGCCGTCCGTCCGCGTAGTCGTCCTGACGTTCCGTCGCGATCAGCGGCTCCTCAGAGCAGCGCTGGATGCAGGCGCCGACGCCTATGTTCTGAAAAGCGACAACTGCGCGGAGCTGTTCAAAGCGATTGATCGGGCCATCGCGGGCCGCGTACACGTCAGTCCGACCATCGGCCAGCGCGCGACGACCGACTATCTGGCCGCAGTAGATCCCTTGATGCGGCGCACACCGACCGGAGAGCTTGCACTCACTGAGCGCGAGCGTGAAGTCATAGTCCTGATCACGCAGGGTCATCGCACGCGCGACATTGCCGAATTGCTCTCATTAAGTCACAAGACAATCGAGAAGCACCGCAGCTCCCTCATGCGCAAACTGGGATTGCGCAACGCCACCGCAGTGGCGGCTTATGCGATCGCACACGGCTATGTAAAGCTATGAGTGCGGAGCGCGCGCCGCTGGCCCACACATTCAGTTAGCCAGTCGGCTTCGAGGGGTAATTTCCGGCGTGCAGCGCACGTGCCACCGATTCAGCGATATCGCGGCGGACGAGCGGTTTACGGAGTACGTCGGTAATGCCAGCGGCCTGCGCGCGTTCACTCAGCTGCGTGCCACTGTAGCCACTCGCGAGGATGATCGGGATGTCCGGCCGTAACTGCCGGATCTCACGCGCAAGCTCGGTCCCCATGAGCTCGGGCATCGTTTCGTCGGTCAGCACGAGATCGAAGCGCTCCGGTTCCGTGCGAAACGCCCGCAACGCGGCGACGCTCGAATCAAGTCCTACCGGCTCATAGCCAAGCTCGGACACCGTCTCTTCAGCGAGCGCAACCAGCGCACGTTCGTCATCCACGATCATGACCGTTTCGCCGTTACCCCGCGGCAGTAGTTCGGCCGCGGTCCCGGCGGGCGACCTGGTGGTGCCGCCCGCGGCCGGCAGCCAGATGGCGAACGTAGTGCCGGCCCCTCCCTGCGTCACTACATCGATTCCCCCGCCCAAGTCGGCTACGATTCCATGAACCAGCGAAAGACCCAGACCCGTACCGTCGCCGACGCGTTTGGTCGTGAAGAACGGATCGAACATGCGCTCGAGCACCGCGGGCGGAATGCCGCTCCCGGTATCGGTGACCGACAGCCGCAGATAGGGACCAGTAGACAGCGTGCCGTGCGAAAGTATGCAGCGTTTGGCGACGTCTACACGATCAAGCGCTACGGTTAGTACGCCCCTTTCTCCCATTGCATGCACGGCGTTCGTACAGAGGTTCATGGCTACCTGGTGGAGCTGGGTTGCGTCGCCCACGACCGCCGTATCGGCCGCTGCGAGTCGCCTCTCGATGCGCACGTCAGGGGGGAGCGACGCTGCGAGCAGCTCGAGTGTCTCCTCGACGACTGACTCCACGTGCACGGGCACGCGCTCTCCCATCCCACTTCGGCTGAAGGCGAGGATGCGGTCAACGAGTCCTTTTCCACGGACGCCCGCGAGCATCACCTGATCGACATGGCGGCGCACGGCGCCACCTTCACTCAGGTTGTACTGCGCGAGCTCGCCGTAACCGAGGACCGCGCTGAGGATGTTGTTGAAGTCGTGCGCGATGCCACCGGCAAGCCGCCCGATCGCTTCCAATTTGGCCGCCTGCTGGAGCTGCCGCTGCATCTCTTCGCGTTCGCGCTCCTGTACCCGCTGCGCTTCCTCCGCACGCTTGCGCTGGGTGATGTCCATCACGGCCCCGGCAAACTCGAGGTTGCCCGGCTCGTCCGCCACGGCACGGGCCACGACCTGCAGATGCTTGACCGAACCATCGGGCATCAGCAGCCGATGCTCCAGGTCAAAATCCTTCTTCTCGTGTCGTGCGCGATCCAGTGCCCGCTCGAGGAGAGCTCTGTCCTGCGGATGCGTCTGTTGAATGACTCGCTCCAGGTCCACTGGCTTCGCTCGATCCCATTCAAAGATTCGAAAGGTCTCGGCCGACCACCAGATCTCTCCGCTGCAGGCATTCCAGCCGAAACTGCCCGTGTGGCTCAAGTTCTGCGCTTCCGCCAGGTAGGCCTCGCTGCGCCGCAAGGCCTCCTCGGCCCGGCGCCGCTCGTTGTTCTCCTGCTGCAGGTCTGTATAGAGGTAAGCATTCTCCAGCGAGCTGGCGGCCTGGGAGGCGAGCAGCTTCAAGACCGCGCTGCGGGCGGGCGTGAAGACGCGGGGCGCCAGGTTATTCTCCAGATAGAGCACCCCGATAAGGGTGCCTTGCTTGATCAGGGGCAGGCAGAGAACGGAGCGGACACGATGGTGGCGGATGTACTCATCGGCCGAAAACGCATCGTGTGCCAAGGCATCATCCAGGATCACACTCTCCTGCGTCCGCACGGCGTAGTGGAGGACCGATTCAGGCAGTTCCGCCGCTAAAACACTCGCCTGGCGGAGCCGCACCGTGATTGTGTTGGCGCGCGTCGCCGCCTCCGCCTCGAGCCGATGTACCCCACCGTGCGAAACAATCAAGAGTCCGCGCTCCGCGCCCGCGTACTCGAGCGCGGTTCGCATCAGCGTGTCGATCATTTTTTCCCGAACGATCTCGCCCGAGACGGCCTGGGACACCTTGATCACGGTGGCGAGATCCAGGTGTTCGACCGAGGCTCCGATCGTGGTCGTCGGGCGAGGCGGCGACAGCTCCTCCCGTAAGTGCGGGTAGGACTCATCCAGTTGCTGCACCTTGCCGTCGGCTCCCCAACGCAGGTAGCAATACCGGGCGTTGCGCAGGTAAGCCTGGCCGATCGTCTCGAAGCCACGCCCCGCGTAGAACCGTCCCGCGAGCTCGCCGGCGGTGCCTTCGTTCTGGATGAACCCGTGTTCCCTCGCCAGGCGGATAGCCTCTTCGTAGAGACGCTCGGCGTCGAGGTACCGCCCTTCAATGCGGGCGATTTCGGCGCCGACCAGCGCCGTGCGGTTTCCGAAGTTCTCCGGGCAGTGATGCGCCCAGATCTCGAGTTGCCGATGGTGTGCGGCGAGCGCTTCCAAGTGCACCGGACGCTGGTCGGCCGAGGTCGCGTTGCAGTACGCCGCTCGTGCCAGCGCGGCGTAGAAGCGGTACTCGGCCACCTCAAAGAATGACGGCGAGGTCCACAGCAGCCGTTGCGCCTGCAATTCGGCGTGGATGGCGGACGCATAGTCGCCCGCATAAAAGCGCGCTTGCAACTTGCGGATCCAATACCAACACGACGGAAGTGCGAGGCGCGGATCTGCGTCGAAGTGCTGTTCGAATCGCGCCTCGTCGAACTGCTCATCGTTGAAGGAGTTGAACTTAGGCGTCAGGCCTCGAAGCGCCAAGATCAGTCTCAACTGGCTGGTGATGATGTCAATGACGAGACCGAACCGCAGCGTGCGCGCAAATGCGAGTCCGGCCTCCGCTTCCCGCTGGATCTCGGGCAGTGGCTCGCCGGAAGCGAGCAGGTTGGTGATCAGGTTGTTGCAGCTATAGGCCGCAAAGGTGAGGTCGCCGATCTCGTTGGCCGTGTTGAAGGCGCGCCGCACCAAGGGCCGGCCCGTACGGACGTGCCTCGTCCAGGGGTTGACGAGATTGCCGAAGGACATGTAGACACGAGCCTTGAAGCGGTCGAGGCCGCGCTGCTCGACCAATTCGAAGCCGAGCTGGCCAAAGCGAAACGCCGTCGGATAATCGTTGAAGTGCGGCCCCAGGATCATCCCGAGCCAGACATAGGCGAAACAGGATGCGCCGCTGTTGCCATGCTCGAGACTGATGTTCGCCATGCGGCACAGCACGAGGCACAGCAGATTGTCATCCGTAAACAAGGCCGGCGTCACGACTTGGGCCAGGACATCGAGCGTGGCGTGCCACTCCGGATGGCTCATCAGCGGCAGATTCACCAGCCCCTCGACCGGACCGCTGCCGATGCGCCGACCAATCTCGTCGTACTCCGCCCGAACCTCTTCCCGGGTCGGGTGAGGGGACCATTGCACCCCGATGCGCCGCAGATACTCGAGGCACAGCTCAACGCCGCGATCGCTGCGATCCAACGTCGTGTACAGCTCCAGGCGCAGGCACGCTACCGCGGCACTGTCAACGAGGGTCGCGGTACGGTCCGCGAGCATCGCGAGCCGTTGTTCCGCAGCCGGCAACTGACTGCTCAGAAATTCGCACTCCGCGCGATGGAACTCCAGCGCAAACATGAGCGGATAGCGCAGCTCCCAGTTATCCTCCGTCAGCAGCGCGCGGCCGCCGGCAAAGTAGTTCAGTGCCGAAGCATAGGCGGTTGAAGTTTTGGCGCGCCGGCCGGCCACGAGGTTGAATTCGGCCACTCGGTGCTGCTCTTCCCGGGAAGTGATCAACCCGGCACCGCGGTTGAACTGATTCACGATCTCGAAGATTCGGTCCTCGAGTTTCTCCGCGGGTGTCTCGCCGGCCAGCAACCTGCCGATCCGAAGGTGGATCGCGCCACGCTGGCCCTCCGGAATGAGTCCATAGGCCGCCTCCTGGACCCGGTCGTGGAGGAACACGTAACCGCTCACCTGGCGAAGGATCAACCCCGTACGGACGGCATCCCAGAGTGCCGTATGGAGCTCGTCTTCCGCTGCTCCGTGAACCAAGGTCAGAGTGGCGATATCCGCCGCGTTCCCGAGACAGGCCAGTTGCTTGAGTCGTTCCTGCGTTGTGTCGGGCATCCGCTGCAGCTTCCCGACCATCAAATCCACAACGTTGTCGGTGTAGCCTTTGGCGCGGATGCGTGCCACGTCCCAAACCCAGGTGGCGGTGTCCGCGTCGAAGGCGAGCAGGCCCTCCTCGGCCAGAGCCGAGAGGAATTGGATCGCGAAAAACGGGTTGCCCAGCGTTTTGTCGTACACGAGTCCGGCTAGAGGCACGGCACGCTCGTACTCACAATGCAGTGTGTCAGCGACAAATTCGGTTACATCGTCGAGCGAAAGAGGCGCGATCACGATCTCGCGCACCACAGCCCCGGCTCCGCGAATAGCACCGAGCGTCTGCATCAAGGGGTGCGACGTGCTGACCTCGTTGTCGCGAAACGCCCCGATGACCAGAAGGTGTCGGATGTCCGGGTGCGTGATGAGGTGCTCGAGCAGCTTGAGGGTTGCCGGGTCCAGCCACTGCAGATCGTCGAGAAACACGGCGAGCGGATGCGCCTTGTCGGCGAACGCGCCCAGAAAGGAGCGGAACACCATGTGAAAGCGACTCTCGGCTTCCGTGGCTTGCAGCTCCGCAACCGGTGGCTGTTTGCCGATGACGAACTCCAGCTCGGGAATGAGGCTCACGATGAGTTGGCCATTCGCTCCGACAGCCTCCCGGATCGCGCCTCGCCAACGCTCAACGTCTGCCTCGCTCTCGCTCAGGATCTGTCGAATGAGGGTTCGGAACGCTTGCGCCAGCGTCGCATACGGAATATCCCGCTTGTACTGGTCGAACTTCCCGAAGATGAAGATCCCGCGCGGCAGCACGATCGCTTTGTGCAGCTCATGGACGACCGAAGACTTCCCGACTCCGGAGTAACCGGAGACGAGCACCAGCGCCGGCGTGCCGGTGACGACGACCTGATCGAAAGCAGCGAGCAGAGTCTCGCGCTCTCGATCACGGCCGTACAGCTTCTCCGGCATCAGAAGTTGATCTGAGGTGTCGTGGGCGCCGAGGGCGAACATGTCGATCCGGCGGCGAGCCTCCCATTCGGTGAGGCAGTGCCGCAGATCGGACTCGACACCGCCGGCGGTCTGATAGCGCTCCTCGGCCGTCTTGGCGAGGAGCTTCGCGATGATCGCGGATAACGGTGACGGAAGCTCCTTCGGCCTCCCGATCGGCATCACCGGCTGTCTTGCGATGTGGCAGTGAACCCACTCCATCGGATCGGAGGCGGTGAACGGCAAACCGCCGGTCAGCATTTCATAGAAGGTGATACCGAGCGAATACAGGTCACTCCGGGAATCCATGGAACGATTCATGCGCCCGGTCTGTTCGGGCGCCATGTAGGCGAGCGTCCCGGCGATGAACTCCGGGGGTTCCGGGGCCTGCCGCTCGCGCGGCACCCGCGAAGCGATGCCGAAGCCCATCAGCCGCACCTGGCCGGTCGCGGAGTCCACGAGCACGTTGGCGGGCTTGATGTCCCTGTGGATGAGCCCGTGACGGTGTACCCGGGCCAGCGCGCCCGACAGTGCGATGGCGAGACGAAGGAATTGTCCCAACTCCATCGGCCTTCCAACCAGTCGGGCCAGCGGTTCGCCGCCGGGATCCTCCAGCACGAGGGCCGAACGCCCCTCGTACACCGAGAGTGCGAGAGGCCGCACCGACCACGCGGGGTCCAGTTCGGCGCGCAACGAATACTCGTGCTCTATCCGGCGAAGACTACGTGGATCGGTGTGCGCGCGGACCGATGCGACCACCAGCGTCGACTGCACGATCCCGTTTATCGAGCTGGGGTGCCGATCACGGTAGAGGACAAACTCGCCATCCTCCCGAAGAGTCTCATGGCCGCCGGCCGCAAGGTCCGGTACCGCGGCCCCCAACTTCCAATCCATGCGCGGTCCTCCCGAGAATGAGCGTCACGGTGATGACGATGCTCGACCTGGTCCCGCCCCGTTGCGCCAGGATAGAAGCGGTCAAGGCTTCGATCAACTCATTACCCCGGGTTGGTGCGGATCCAGCGCTGGACGAGCGTCTCGCGGACCGTGTGGGACGAGCCATGGACTGCGGTCGCCTGGCAAAGCCAGGGCCGTGACGTGGCAGGGAGGATGGTTTCGTCAGTAATGCGCGCCCTTGCACATCCCGAGGTGGTTCAAGCCACCGCGCCCGGCATCGCGAATCGGCGCCGTCGGACTCGAAGTCAGCCCATTGTCGATTGCTTCGAAGTTTCCCCAAGGAGCAATCAGCAGACGGTACGTCCGTAGCTGGACTTCGCTCATTGCATTCAACTGTCGCGAATTCGCACGGCCGTGACCGGAGTGGTTGTCTTTCAGAATTCTTTCAAGGGCTGCAACGTCACCTGGGGACGTTCCCTCCATTGAAAAGACGAATTGTCGCCGGTCCTTCGCCGGAGGCAGGCAATGGGACGGGTGGCCGGGAACACTACAAGGAGATGACCGAACCAGGTTGGAGCTACCACGGTCAAGTGGAATCATACAGTTGTGATCCACACCTGCACCGCCTCTGCAGGCGATCCGAAAGCCATTCGGCCAGCCATGCAGGCTGCTGTTCGGATGCGGCCGAACGGAAACGGCGACGCGAGGCGCGGCGTATCCACCATCGCGGCTCGCGTCGCCGTTTCGATCGAGGGAACCGTTGCGAATTGTATGCGTTAACACGTTCTTCTGGACAGAATGGCGGGTGCTTCTGTCCGAGCCCAACCAAGAACACATGAAGCTGACCGGGCTGAAACAGCCAAACGCATCTCCATTGCTGGTGACCGGCCCACTGCGGCCGGCGGCCCAAGTTTCCGTGGCGCTAAGAAGGGGACCGGTCCCGCTAGGCGCTACGATGCCCTGGATTCTCGCGGTGGTGTTCCTGGCCGGATACAGCATTGCTTTCGCGTGGCTTTCACCGTTGTCGTTGCAGGACTACCCCAATCATCTCGCCCGGGCGCAGGTCATCGCCGATCTCATCTTTCACCACGGAGCGAGGTTCGGCGGTGCATTCCACTATCACTTCGTAGCGATCCCATACCTTCTGGGAGATCTGCTGCTCGCCGGTGCAAGCGAGCTTTTCGGTATCCAGCACGCAGCGGCTTTGTGGAGCGTCTTCGTATTCCTTTCTCTACCCTGCGCACTGCTGTTTTACCTGCGCACGACGGCGCTTGCGAATGACGGCAAGACGCTGCTGCTGATCCTGAGCGCCTATCTCTCGACCGACTGGTTCTTCCTTGTCGGGTTCCTCGAGTTTCGGCTGGGAGTTGCGGCCTCACTCTTCGCGCTTGGCCTCTCAGAGCAGGTGCGGCGGCGCCCTTCGGTGGCAGTCCTCACGGCGTACGTGACCGTCCTCACGCTCGGCTACCTGACACATCTTACGACGCTGGTGTTTGTCACGGCGGCGCTCGGCACATCGGCGGCCCTGCGTCTGTACCGAGGTGCAACCCGTTTGCGTACCGAATTGGCGCTCCTGATCCCTTGCTGCGTCCTTGTTCTGTGGCATTTTAGCTCCGAAGAAGCCTACCGCCAGCCGGGCGATCTGGTGGAGAACGGATACGTGTGGGGCACGCTACTCTCCAAATTCGCGCGGGTGGCTAGTGAATTCTGGCGTTACCGGACACCCACGGACGCAATGATGGCGTGCGCGCTTGCCCTCAGTGTCGCATTGTACGGAGGACGTGTGACTCGCCGCGATCTGAAGAATCCAGCCGCGCTCGAACTGCTGGCGCTCGCGGGCACGATGATCGGACTCTATTTCATCTTGCCGATGGGCTATACGGAAGCTTACTACGTGGATGTTCGTGCGCTGCCGCTGGCATACCTGTTCGTAATTCTTGCCCTGCTGACCCTTTCAGCCCGGACGAGGCACCGCCGCGGCCGGCCGGTACTCGCAGTCTGCGTAGCTGTGCTCCTCGTGGCTGCGAATCTGGCGTACCTGGTGCGGCACCTGGCGGTCCAGAGCACGTGGTTGCGACAGTACCGGGCGGTCATCGCCGCCATCCCGCCCGGTGCGCAGGTGCTTCCGATCTACACTCGCGGCCCTGAAGGCAACGTCGTACCGTTTCTGCATGCGCATTCGTTCATCATGATAGATCGCGGCGGTGTGGTGCCCTATCTGCAGACCGGGGATACGGGGAATCCTCAGAAATACATCCGCTACGTCAACCGCGCCTATGCGCCGCTGCAGACATGGTATGGCGATTCCCCCGCACCGCTGGTCGACTGGCAAGCGGTCGCTTGTGAGTACGACTTCATACTCGTTACCAAGCCATTCGAGCCGCGGCGCCTGAAAGCGCCGGTGAGACTGATCGTCGAGAACTCCAGCGCGGCGCTCCTTGCCCTGGCGCCTCAGAGTTCCTGCCGGTAGCGTCGCCAGAAGTGGGACACAGCGCTCGACGCTGAGCTGCGAGCCGCGTAGCCACTCGCCTGACTCTTTGAACCTGGCGGAGAGGGTGGGATTCGAACCCACGAGCCCCGTGAAGGGCCTCCGGTTTTCAAGACCGGTGCGATCAACCGCTCCGCCACCTCTCCGCTTGTACAATCCAGCCGGGAATGCGTCCCTGGTCCGCGCGAATGCTACCAAAACCCAGCTCACCCGCCGACACCACCCTCCAAAACGCGTTGCGGGCCCACGATGCAGGACGCCTGACTGAGGCGGAGGTGGGCTATCGACGCGTGCTGCGCAAGCGTCCGAACGAGCCCCGAGCGCTGTACGGCCTCGGTTTGCTCGCCTTTCACAGCGGCGCCATCGAGGCGGGTATTCAATACGTTACACGCTGCGTGGAGCATGCGCCCGGCGATAGCCGCGCCTGGAACACGCTTGGCAGCATGTACCAGGCGGCCAACAATTCCACCCTCGCAGCGACGGCATATCAACGCGCGACGGAAGTTGCGCCCCAGTCGTCGGACGGCTGGTACAACCTTGGGATCTGCCTCAAACGCGAGGGCGATTTCGACGGCGCCGTCGAGCGATTGCGGCGGGCAACCACGTGCGTTCCCCCCTCCCCTCAGGCATTCGAGGCGCTCGGATCCCTGCTGTACCAGCTAGGTCAAACTCACGAAGCCGCCACCACATTTATCGAGTGGGCGCAGCGCGAACCGGCAAACCCTCGAGCGCAACATATGGCAGCTGCGGCATCCGGCCGTAGTGCGCCGAGGCGCGCATCGGACGACTACATCCAGACCCATTTCGACGCGGCCGCGGATTCATTCGACCACCAGCTGGAGCGACTCGGTTATCAGGCACCGCAACTTGTCGTTGCAGCGCTTGTACGGATCCGCGGGAGTCTGCTGGACACCGTGCTGGATGCGGGCTGCGGCACGGGGTTGTGCGGACCGTTGATTCGTCCGCGATGCCAGACTCTGGCAGGCGTAGATTTGTCTGCGAAAATGCTCGCGCGGGCCCAGGAACGCGGATGCTACGACGAGTTGGTGACGGCGGAGATGGCTGCATTCATGCGGTCGCGGCCTCGATCCTTCGACGCGATCATCTCAGCGGATACATTTGTCTACTTTGGTGACGTCGGCGAACCGCTATCCGCAGCCCACGCAACGCTGCGCGGATCAGGCCTGCTGAGCTTTACCGCGGAGGCGCTGCCCAAGGAGGAAACGGCGGACTTTCGACTCAACATTTCCGGCCGTTACGCGCACAGTGAAACGTACCTCCGGCGAGCGCTCACCGCTTCCGGCTTTCTGGTTGAGTCGATCTCATGTGAGAAACTTCGCGAGGAGCGTGCGGAAAGCGTGCCGGGGCATGTGGTCGTCGCCCGGTGTAGGTAACGGCTTCGCGCTCGAACGCAAGGCGCGGCTCCTCGAGCGTCCTCAATACCTTGCGGACGTGGCTCGAGGACTGGGCTCCCCAGGAGGCGAATCAGGCCGACTTCAGCTCCAGCGGATTGATCGGAAGCTTGCGCACCCGCTTGCCTGTCGCCGCGAAGATCGCATTGATCAGCGCCGGGATCGCCGGTGGCAGGGACGGCTCACCCAGCCCCGTTGGCGGATATTCCGTTTTCAGGAAATGCACCTCGACCGGAGGAGCCTCGTTCATACGGATGAGCGGATAGTCGTGGAAGTTCGTCTGTACCACCCGTCCGCCTTCGATGTGAATGCCCGCGTGAAGTGCCTGGCCCAGTCCGTCGATGACGCCGCCCTGCACCTGGTTGAGCGCACCGCTCGGGTTGACGATCTGGTTGCCGACATCGGCGGCCACCCACACTTTGTTCACTTTCACTCCGCCCTCACCGTCGACCGTCGCCTGCACGACCTCCGCGAAGTAGCCGAGATGCGAGTAATAGCACGCAAGCCCCAAACCGGTGCCCTGCGGCACCTGACGCTTGCCGTAGCCGGATTTCTCGGCAACCAGCTTCAACACGCCGGCCATGCGGCCCGTGTTGAATCCTGGCGCCTTGCCAAAGGGACCCGGAGGCGACGGCAGCTCGCGCGGCTCGCCCAGCAGGTCCAGCTGGAACTGCAGCAGGTCCTTGCCGGCGGCGTGCGCCACCTCATCCAGGAAGCTCTGGAAGGCGAACGCGAGGGCATTGCTGCCCGGCGCACGCATCGGCCCGGTGGGCAGGCTGCTGGGCAGCGCGGACATCCCCAACTCCACATTCGGTACGAAGCGAGCCGGAAACTCCGTCGGGCTGACGGTGCCGCTGTTGGTGAACTTCTCGCCCTCGCCAAAGGTGATCATGTGGTCCGTGAAGGCCACGAGCTTGCCATCCTTGTCCAAGCCGGCTGTGAAGTAGTGGAAACCCCCGGGGCGGAACATGTCGTGCTGAATGTCCTGCGTGCGCGTCCACAGCAACTTGATGGGGGTGCCATGCATCTTGGAGATGATGGCCGACTGCGCCACGAACTCACTCGCCAGGCGACGGCCGAAGCCACCGCCGGACCGAGTGACATTGAGCTTCACGGCCGTCTCGGGGATCCCCAAGGTCTTGGCGACCAGTTTGATCGCCGAGCCCGGATTCTGGGTGGGTGACCAGATCTCGATCCGGCCGTCCTTGAAGGCCGCAGTCGTATTCTGCGGCTCGAGCGGCACGTGCGCCACGAACGGGTAGTGATAGGTGGCCTGCACTGTCTTGGCGGCTGAGCCGAGCGCGCCTTTCGGATCGCCGTCCGTGCGAACTATCTTGGCGGGCGTCTTCTGGGAAAGCTCCTGCGCCCGCTTCGGGTAGTCCGCGGAGTTCAAGTCCCCAAAAGGAGTCTGCTGCCACTGCGCTTCGAGCTTTTCAGCTGCCCTGCTGGCCTGGTACCAGGTGTCGGCCACTATCGCCACACCGTCCACGAGTCCGGCAGACATGCCGTCAAAGGGAGGCACCGCCTCATCGGGAGCCTTGACGATGAACGCATCGCGGACGCCCGGCATCTTCTTCACCGCATCCAGATTTGCGGACGCAAACTTGCCGCCATGCACGGGGCAGCGCTCATAGACTGCGTAGCGCATGCCAGGCACGCTCACGTCGATACCGAAGATCGGCTTGCCTTGCACGATCAGCGGGCTGTCCACCCCGCCGATCGCCTGTCCGATGATCTTGAAGTCCTTGGGGTCTTTGAGCGCGACACTCTTGAGGTCCGGTGGCGGCACTTTTGCGGCTTTCGTCGCGAGCGCGCCGTACTTCAGCGAACGGCCGCTCGCCTTGTGATACACAACACTCGCAGCCGTCGTGCATTCGCCGGCCGGCACTTTCCAGGTTTGCGCGGCCGTGGTGACCAACATCGCCCGTCCGGCAGCTCCGGCGCGTCGCAGCGGATCGTAGTTCATCGGTGTGCTGAAACTTCCGCCGGCGAACTGCGGACCGTACTTGGCGGGATCGACCGGCGCCTGCTCGACGTGCACGTCCTTCCAGTCCACGTCGAGCTCTTCGGCCACTATCTGCGCGAATGAGGTCTTGATGCCCTGCCCGATTTCAGGGTTTTTTGCCGCGATGGTCACGATGCCATCGGGGGCAATGCGAATGTAGGCATTGAGGGTCGCCGGGGCGGGCGCGCCTGCCGCTGCAGCGCCGCTCGCGGCGGCAGCGACGTCAGAAAAACTCAGGTCGAGCAACAGCCCGCCGCCTGCGGCGACGCTGGCCGCCAGGAATGTGCGGCGGGAAACACCGTCGTCCGTTCTCGTCTCAAGTGCGCTCATGGGTGCCATGGTTAAATATCCCGCGAGTCTGTGATCGGGAGGTCCGCCGCCTTCTTGATGGCAGCTCGAATGCGCGTGTACGTCGCGCACCTGCAAATGTTGCCGCTCATCGCGGCATCGATGTCCGCATCGGTGGGTTTCGGCTTATCGGTGAGCAGGGCCGTCGCGGACATGATCTGACCCGCCTGACAGTAACCGCACTGCATGACATCGAGCTCGAGCCACGCGGCCTGGACCTTCTTGCCCACGTCGGTATCGCCGATGCCTTCGATCGTCGTCACCGCGCGGGTGCCGACAGCCCGAATCGGAGTGATGCACGCCCGGGTGGCGGTGCCATCGACATGGACCGTGCAGCAGCCGCAAAGGCCCAGTCCGCACCCAAACTTGGGCCCTTTCATGTCGAGGACGTCGCGCAGGACCCACAGGAGCGGCGTCTCGCCATCCACGTCCACGGTCTGGGGCGTGCCGTTGATCTTGATCGTATAGCTCATGTCTTGTCCTTAACGCTCGGGTGCCGGCGCACCGGCGTTATATCCAATGAAATCCAGCGGGTACGACCAGCGCCCCGCCGGCTGGAGCATAAGTCTAGTTGCGCCTCTTGAATACCACGCCCGGCGCGCGGTCCATCACGCGGTGCAAGTAGAATTTCGTCAAACGAGCCTTTCCCGATCTGAAAGAATTCGCGCCCATGGAGAAGATCACGAACCTGTTCGACTACGAGATCTTCGCCCGCGTCATCAAGGCCGGGAGCCTCTCCGCGGCGGCCCGGGAATTACACTCCTCGCCAGCCATGATCTCCAAGCGTCTCACCCGTCTCGAGGAGCGGCTGGGAGTGCGATTGCTGCAACGCACCACGCGGCGGCTGACCCCCACCCAGGTGGGTCAGAGCTTCTTCGAGCGGGTGGTCGCGGTGCTTGCAGCTGTGGAGGACGCCGAGAATTTCGCGGCGATCGACAGCGAGCGGCCGCGGGGTACGCTCAAAGTGTCCCTGCCCACGGCGTTCGGCCGGCTCCATGTCGCTACCCGGCTGAAGCCGTTCCTCGACGCAAACCCGGACTTGCGGCTGCAGCTCGATCTGAACGATGACTACGTGGATCTCGTAGCCGGCAGCTTTGACCTGGCCGTCCGCATAGGCACCCTGCCCGACTCCAGCCTCGTCGCGCGCCGCCTCGCGCCGAACCGACGCATCCTGTGTGCTTCGCCCATCTATCTGGAGAAGCATGGCGAACCGCACGATCTGCAGGAGCTCCACCGCCATCGGCTGGTGGCGGCGGGCCCGCAGATCACCTGGCGCCTGGAGGGACCCGGCGGTCCCGTGAACTTCAAGCCGCACAGTGTCATGGAAACGAACTCGAGCGAAGTGGTGCGTGAGGCGGTGGTGAGCGGTCTGGGAATCGGCTTCCGCTCCACTTGGGATGTGAGTGCGGAGCTGAAGCGCGGGGCGCTCAGGCGCGTCATGCCGGAGTTCGGCAGCGCGCCCGACGTCAACATCTACGCTGTGTACTCCGGTCGTCGGTTGGTTCCCGTCAAAGTCCGCGCTTTCGTGGACTACCTGGTCGGGATCTTCGGGCCGGACGAGCCGTACTGGGATCGCGATATTGCCGCGATTCTGGAGCGCGAGCGCGAGACAGCGGAGGTGTGAGGTCCTTCAGGTTCCTTCACACCGTAGTGCGGATTGCCGTCGGCACGCATCCCGCCAGTACCGTGCCTCTCTGCTAAACTCCCCGTTATACTTGCCGCCAACAGATCCAACGTCGGCGGAACACTACTTGCTCTGGTTGCTCGAACCTTAAGCCACCGACCGGCCATTGTTCTGTCATCGAACACCATAGGGGGATCAGCGGAATGAAACGTCTCGTCAAGTTGAGTCTGTTGGCTACGTGTTCCGCCATCGCGGTCACCACCGTATTGGCTCAGGATGCCCCTGCGCCACCGACACCCGAACAGGCCGCGCAGGCCGCCGTGGACACCCGCCAGGGTCTGCAGAAGGTCATGGGCTTCGAGATGGGCCCGCTGGGGGCCATGTTGAAGAACAAGATGCCCTTTGACGCCGCCATCGCCGGGAAGAACACCGCGAACATTGCGGCGCTCGGTGCCATGCAGCCGGATGTGTTCGCGACCGACACACGCAAATTCACGTTGAAGACCAAGGCGCGCGAAGGGATCTGGACCAACAAGTCGGATTTCGACGCGAAGTCCAACGACCTGGTGAAGGCGGCAAGCGATGCGGCCGCGGCCGCCAAGTCCGGCGACAAGGGCGCGACCTTGAAGGCCGTCGCGGGCGTCGGCAAAGCGTGCGGCGCCTGTCACGACAACTTCAGGGACAAGTGAGGGTCTGAAGCGGCCTCAGGAGCCTTCAATCGGCCCGGCGTGCCGGTGCGATCGAAACGGCGGACGTCGATGAGCGTCCGCCGTTTTCGTTTGCCGAAAGCGCATCGCTAGAAGACGTTATCCGGCGCCGGGGGCGCGCTTACGATCACCCAATACACGAAACCTGCCGCCACCGCGCTGACGATGACGGCCTTCAACAGCTGGGAGCTGCCGATCGCGTGCCCGTCCGGAACCAGAGCTGCCGGCTTGTACCCGGTGAACATCGCGGACACCAGGCTCTGTTTCTTGAAGAACCGGTAGTACAGGATCGCCAGGATGTGCACGCCGACCGCGGCCAGAATGAAGTTCGAGTTCACGCTGTGTACCGTGGACAGCCATGATGCCGTCGCCGAGCTGACCGATGGGTAGTACGGCCCGGTCCAGATGATCGCGTCGGTACTGAAGAGACCTGTGGTGACCTGCGCACTCACCAGCACGAGCATCACAATGACCATCAGCCCGCCCAGAGGGTTGTGCCCGACGCTCGGGTGCGAGTGCGGCTCGAGCAGGCTTTTCGCGTAGCTCCACACCACCCCCGGCTTCTCCAGGAAGCTGCTGAAGCGGGCGTGACGCGGGCCGATGAACCCCCAGATGAGCCGGAACACCAGCAGCCCGATCGCCAAGTACCCCAGATAGAAGTGGTACTGCATCCAATCGACGCCGAGCTTCGCGGTCGTCCAGGAAGCGGCGACGGTGAGCGCAAAGAGCCAGTGGAACAGCCGCAGGGGCAGGTCCCAGACGAGTCGCTGTGTCATGCGGAAGAGTTTACAGCGCGCGTGCCTGCGGCGGGTTCGCAAGCAGCTGCTCGATCAGCTGCCCCGTCGCTTCATGAACTTCGATACTGGTGCCGCCGCGTCCATGGCCGCCTGCGCGCCCCATTGCCGCATCCAGCGGGGTCTTGCCTTTGGCGTCCTGCGCGCGCAGATCGGCGTTGTGCGCCACCAGATCCTTGATCACGTCGTTCCAACCCCAGAGCGCCGCTGCATGCAGAGCCGTCTGACCGCCCCTTGGCTCACGCGCGTTGACGTCCGCACCGGCCTTCACCAGCAGATCGATGGACTCGATCGCCTGCGCCTGCGTCTTGAAACGGCCGCGCGTGTCGATCTCGTTCGAACCGAGTCCGGCGGCAGCCATCAGAGGCGTCATCCCATAGATGTTGGAAAGCTCGACATTGGCGCCGTGCGCGAGCAGCAGTTTGATGGCCGGGACATCCCCGGCCTTCGCGGCCCGCAGCAGCGGCGTCGCGCCCATCGTGAGCATCATGTCGGCGCCCCGATCGGGGCCTACGGCCCGGTAGGGAGGAAACAGCTTCAGTTGCGCGTTCGGGTTGGCGCCGCGATCGAGCAGTATCTCGATGAGCCTCAAACTCGTCGTCTGATCCAGCGAGGGCATGTCGGGTCGGCCGCCGTGCGGAATCGTGTTCAGATCCACCGCGCAGTACAGCGGCGTTCTGCCCCACCAGTCCCACTTGTTCACATTCGCCTTGTGGTCGACCAGATACGTGGCGATGTCGAAATGGAAGTTGGTCACGGCCATGATCAGAGGCGTGACGCCTTCCGGATCATCGAGGTTGACGTCGGCTTTCGCCTCCACCAGGTACTTCACGCACGCCATGCAGCCTTGCCGCGTCGCGTACAGCAGCGGAGTCAGACCGCCCACGGAGCGCATCTGCGCACGCGGCTCAGCGGTGACCATTCTCTGCCAGTGATTCAATTTCGAGCGCGCGTTGACGTTGGCGCCGTGCCTGATCAGCAGCTGCACCATCTCCGGCTGGCTCTCGGCGGCGGCCCACATCAGCGCCGTCTGCTCGTGCCATTGCTCGACTTGGTCGACTTTGGCCCCCCGACGGAGCAGCTGCGTCGCGGCGGCAACATTGCTCGTGCGCGCAAGGACCATGAGCGGAGTCTGGCCGTCGGCGTTGCTCGCGTTCGGATCGGCTCCCGCCTTGAGCAACTTGCCGATGACATCGGGATTGCCGACGATCGCAGCTTCGGACAGCGGCGAAGAGCCGTATTCATTGGTGACGGAAGCTTTCGCTCCGGCCTTGAGGAGCGCATCGATCAATGGGACGTCGTTGTGGTACACCGCCCACTGCAGCGGCGTCGTTCCGTCCTTCTCCGCCGCGCTGACGTCGGCCTTGTCCTTGATCATCGCGAGCGCGGCGGCGCTGTCCCCGGACTTCGCGGCTTCGACCAGCGAACCCGCGAGCGCCGCGCTCTGCCCTGCGACCGCCAGCAATCCGGCAGCGAGCCAGGTCTTCATACGCTAGATCTCCACGAGCTTCTTGTTACTGTCACCGACCGAGTCCGCCGGCACTCCCGAGCGGTCCAGCATCGTCAACAGGACGTTCGCCAGCGGGGTATGATCGGGATACCGCAGATGCTGTCCGCCCTTGACCTTGCCGCAGCCGCCGCCGATCAGAGCCGTGGGCAGCGGGAACTGGTTGTGCCGGTCGCTGTTGCTCATGTTGCTGCCGTACAGAATGATCGAGTGGTCCAGCATCGAGCCGTCGCCGTCGGGCATCGCGGCAAGCTTCGTCAGCCACTTGGCCAGCACTTTGGTGTGGTAGTTCTGGATCTTGACGAGCTTGGCTTTCTTCGCCGGATCGTTGGCGTGGTGGGATACGGCGTGAAAGGCATCCGGCACGCCGATGTTGTTGTACGTCCTGCCGCTCACCTCCGCGGCCATCATGTAATTGATGATGCGCGTGAGACCGGCCTGGTAGGCCAGCGCGGCCATGTCGAACATGAGGTTCAGCTGCGTATCGAACTGCTCGGGAATGCCGACCGGCACCTCGGGCAGCGTCAGGTGCGAGAGGTCATGGGCCTGCGTCTTCTGAACACGGCGCTCGAGCTCGCGCACGGTCTCCATGTAATCGCTGAGCATCGCGCGGTCGCGCGCACCGAGCTTGCGTTGCAAGTCGTTGGCATCCTGCGTAACCATGTCCAGCACGCTGCTGTATTCCTGCACGAGCTCCTTGCGCTCCTGCGGCGAGTCGCCGCGGCCGAACAGCCGCTGAAACAGGTTGCGGGGGTTGTACTCCATCGGCAGCGGAGTGGTCGGCGTCCGGTAGGAGATGGTTCCCGAGTAGTTGCAGCCGTAGTCCCGGTCGCAGGCACCGCCGCCACCGGCACCCTCGGTCGCGATCTCGATCGAGGGGAGCGGAGTGTCCTGGCCGATGGCCTTCGCCGCGATCTGATCCACGGTCGGCGCCATGTTGGGATCCTGGCCCTGCTTCGGATGCACGCAGCTCAGCCACGTGGCCGGCACGATCGCGTGCACCGCCTGGCTCTCACCCGGGCGGTTGCCGAGCCCGCTGATGATCGTCAGCTGCTTCTGGAAGGGCTTCAGCGGCTCGAGAATCGGGGTCAGCTCGAAATCCGCGCCGTCCTTCTCCGGCGTCCACTGCTCCATGATCGCGCCGTGCGGGAAGTAGATGAAGCCGAGCTTCGGGGTCGCCTTGGCGGCGGTCTGTGCGAGCGCCGTGCGTGCAGGGATCATCGCATCCAGCAGCGGCAGAGCCATCGCGACGCCCACGCCCTTGAGGACGGTTCGCCGGGAAAGGTGTTTCTTGGTGATGAACATCAACTATCTCCTGCCCGCTTTGGCTGCGGCGCTCTTCAGCGCTGCAGGGCGGCCTGCTTCACCGGCGGCGTACCGCCGCTCTGCGGGATCATCTGCTGCTGGAACTGCGGACTTTTCACGATTCCCGCGACGATCGACTCGAAACGGTAGTTGTCCCCGGCGGCGCTACGAACGATGGCGCGCACCGTCGGCATGTCTGCATACTCGACCGTGCGGCCGAGTGCGTAGGTCATGAGCTTCTCGCTGACCGTCTGCACGAACTGATCGGGGCGCGACAGCAGCACCTTGCGGATGTCATCCGCCCCCTTCACTTCGACTCCACGCCAGGTTCCGCCGGTATCGATCGGCGTCGCCGCCTCACGATCCTTGTCGCGCCAGCCACCGATGGCGTCAAAGTTCTCCAGCGAGAAACCGAGCGGATCCAGAATTCCGTGGCAGGCATTGCAGGACGGATTGGAGCGGTGTGCGACCATGCGCTCGCGCACCGTCAGCGCCTTCGCACCGTCCATATTTTCCTTCAGCGCCTCCACTCCGGGGGGCGGCGCGTGCGGCGGCGTACCGCTGATGACTTCGAGAATCCACGCGCCCCGCTTTACCGGCGAGGTGCGGTTGGCGTACGAGGTTCCCATCAGGAAGGTACCCTTGCCCAGCAGACCCCAGCGATGCGAGTCGGCCAGCGTCACGCGGCGAAATTGCTCGCCCCGGATATTGGGAATGCCATAGTGCAGCGCCAGCCGCTCGTTGACGAACGTGTAGTTGGCGTTGAGCAGTGCGATCAGGCTCTGGTCGGAGCGGAGCACGCTGTCGACGAACATCTCGATCTCTTTCCGGAACGCAGCGCGCAGGCCGGCGTCGAATTCCGGATAGATCGAGGGATCCGGCTGGATCGCATCCATGTCATCGACGTTGAGCCATTCGGCGGCAAAGTTGGTGACGAGGGCTGTGGAGCGCGGATCGGCGAGCATCCGCTTGACCTCACGATCCAACTCGGACGGCTCGTGCAGCTTGCCGGCGACCGCCGTCTGCAGCAGCTCATCATCCGGCCCCTGGCTCCACAGGAAGAATGACAGGCGCGAGGCGAGCTCCACGTCGCTGATGTGATAGATCGTTCCGGGCGTTGCGTTCACCGGCATCGCCTCGACGCGGTACAGGAACTTCGGGCTCGCCAGAATCGCCATCACGGCCTGTTGGATACCGACATCGAAGCCCTTGGCGTCCCGTCCGGCCTGGTAGAAGTGCAGCGGAGCGGCGAGATCCGCATCGGTCACCGGCCGCCGGTAGGCGCGGCGTGCCAGGTTGGCGACGATCCGCTTCGCGCACGGCAACTCCTCGTCGGCGTTGGCCGGATGGCAGACGAAGATCTTGGCGCGACTCGGCGTGTCGCTGAGGCCGGTAGGATGATTCGGTCCGACGACTTCGAAGCCAAACACGCCCGGTACCCGCGGCAGTCCGCTTGCGCCGAGGGGCGCCAGGGTGTCATCGGATTCGGCGAAGCTCCTTGCGAGAAACGCGAAGCCGATTCTGTGCGGACCCGCCTTCATGTTCAGCTTGATGTTCTCGAAGCGCTTGCGGATCTCCTTCACGGCATCGGCCTGCTTCTGGTCGACGGCCTTGAGATCGGCTTCACCGCCGAGCTCCTGCTCATACACCTTCTCGCCATCGACCGTCATGATCAGCTTCTGGCGGCTGTCCAGGCCGGCAATGTAACCACCGCCGAAGCCGCCGCTCTGATTGATGTTGAACGTGTATTCGCCGTCGGCCGGAAACAGGTGCTCGGCGACCAGGCCACCGCGGGTGCCGAGCGGGAGCCCTTCGACGTGCAGCTCCTGATTGTTGGCGGCGGATCCGCGAATGGTGACGCTCGCCGGTGTCGCCGCAGGATTGCCGATGGCGGCGACACTCACGTCGTGGGCGGCGGAGATGTACTGATCGAGGAATGACGGAGAGACTCTGAGCGAGCTCGCGACGTTGTCGAACCCCTCGCTTTTGATGTCTTTCGGCAGCAGCGCGGCCGCGTCCACGCTGATGCCCAGGATATCCTGGACCTCGCGCGCATACTCATTGCGATTCAAGCGGTGCAGGACGACCTGACCGGGATTCGGATGGGCCGCGGCAGCGGCGTCCAGCCGTGTCTCAAGAAACGAGACGAGCGTGTCGACTTTCTGCTGTTCCGGCTGCGGCTTGTCGGGCGGGGGCATCAGACGACCCCGCAGCTTACGCACCGCCGCTTCCCAAACCTTCGCATCGTCGGCAATGCCGTCCGAGGTCATGGTATCGAAGGCGACTCCGCCCGCCCAGTCAGTCGAGTTGTGGCATTTGCCGCAGTACTGCTCGAAGAAGCCCCATTCGGCCGGATCCCGAGGCGAGGTTGCCGCGTCGGTCTTGGCTGTATCCGACGCGGGCGACCCTGACGGATTCACGGCGGGCGGATTCACGGCGGGCGGATTCACTGCGGGCGTACTCGCAGCGGCTGCCGCGCCGGCGGGCGCAGGCGCGACCGGCACAGCCGCCGGGCCGCTCTCGCTGGCGAGGGCCACAACGGCGCAGGCGCCGAAAGCCAATCCCGCGGTGGCCAGGAAGCAACGCATCGTATCGATTCGTCTCATCGGGTCGTCTCACCGACTTGAAGGAAGAGGGTCGCGCTCAAACGATTCCACCCAGCTCGCGCACGTGGCCCCACAGGCCCCGATACGCATTGGCTAGAAACAGCTTCGGATCTCCCCACTTCGCATCGAATTCGCGGGTCGGCGGCTGCGCCAGCAGATCGTCGGTCCCCATGCCCTTGCGCAACAGGCCCTTGAGACGGTCGTTCATCGTCGCGAGCATGTCGGACTGCGCCTGCAGGTCCGCGCGGGTCTGAACCGGCCCTGAACCCGGCACGATCAGTGTTTTGGAGTCCACGACGCCGAGCAGGGCCTTGCTCGCATCCGTCATGCCGCCGATCCAGCCCCCGGTCGTGTAATCAAGAATGGGGTAGCTCCCCACGGAAACAAGATCGCCCGCCACCAGGACGTTTTGCCGGGGCAGAAAAATGTACACGTCGCCATCCGTGTGTGCCCGCGGCAGGTAGCCGTAGACAATCTCATCCTTTCCGAAGGTCGTCTTGCCGGAGGTATAGAAGGTCTGCGTAGGCCAGGCCTCGCGCGGGCGCGGTTTGTAGCCGCGGTGCTCCCAATCGGAGTAGAAATCCGCGCCCAGCCACAGCTTCGTATTTTCGTGGGCCGCGAGCTTGGCCCCGGCCTTGCTGAAGCGCTCGTTGCCGCCGGTATGGTCCCAGTGCCAGTGCGTGTTGTAGAGCGTGCCCACGCGCCCGGCGCCGGGGTATTTCGTGACGAACTTGAGCAGCTCGGACGACCGCTCCGCGGTCCCGCAGTCCACCATCAGGGAGCCCTCGGCTCCGGTCACAATGACCGCATTGGTACCCAAGCCCGTGATCTGAACTACATTGTCGCGCACGACGTTCGCGCCGAGGGACGCGACCAAGGACCGCGCCGACGCGCGACGCGAGACAATCGCGGAGAGCGAGAGCCCGGCAGCCCCATAGGCTGCGGCCCTCAAAAAGTCCCTGCGGCTGGATCCGGTTCTCACGGTTTCTGTACCTCGTCTAAGTTAAAGTATTCAGCGTATTTTTTTATCCATCGGTCAACCGTAGAAATCTCAAGTAACCATTTTTTGCGCCGTAGCATAGGTAGTATGCCCGGTCAAGGCGGTCCTCACGTCGGGAAGGCGGCGACCGCCTGATCGGCACAGGAGCTTTTCCGAGCGCCCATACCTGCTGCTTCGCCGCGGCACTAATCTCGTGCATCCGGACCGGCAGGCTGCCGGACCGTTACGAGCGTAGCGGATCGCCCCGCGGGGGGTGGACAGAATGAGGGGACTTCCATGACAGCCCAGGCCGCTATCGCGCGCCCACCCGGCATCGAGCGCAAGCAATGGCGCGTGATCATCCTCTCCAGCCTTGGCGGCGCGCTCGAATTCTACGATTTCGTCATCTACAGCATGTTCGCCCAGTACATCGGGTCGGCGTTCTTCCCCTCGTCCCGGCCGCTGGAATCCCTGTTGAAGTCGTTCGCCGTATTCGCGGTGGGCTACCTGGCCCGACCACTGGGCGGCGTCGTCCTCAGCCACTTCGGCGACAAGTACGGCCGCCGCAAGGTGTTCATCACGGCGATCCTGGTGATGTCCCTGTCCACCGTCTCGATGGGGCTGCTCCCGACCTACGCCAGCTGGGGCATCACTGCCACCGTGCTGATGGTGTGCCTGCGCCTGCTGCAGGGCTTCTGCCTGGGCGGGGAGCTGCCTGGCGCCATCACGTACGTGGTCGAGACGGCGCCGAAGACGGCCGGATTCGCAGCCGGATTCATCTTCTTCTGTGTCAACTCGGGCGTCCTGCTGGCTTCCCTGCTGAGCTTGGTGGTCCACCAGACCCTGGCGGAACCCGAGATCGTTCAGTACGGGTGGCGCATCGGTTTCCTGGTCGGCGGCCTGCTGGGGTTTGTCAGCTTCTGGCTGCGCCTGTCCCTGGAGGAGACGGCTGAGTTCCGCCAGTTGAGGCAGGGCAAGGCACGCCGCCCTTTCATCGAGCTGGTCCGCTCGCAGCCCGCCTCGGTCATCGTGGGAGTCTCATCGATGATCGCGACGGCGGGGTTCAACGGTCTGCTGTTCGCCATGCCGGCTTTTCTGCCGCGGGTCATGGGCTATACACCGAGCGAGGGGATCCTGGCGCAGAACGTCTGTCTCGTGGTGCTCTCGTTCGGCCTGCTGACCGCCGCCTGGCTCGGCGACCGCGTACCGCGACGCTACATTCTCGGGACCGGGGCTCTCCTGCTCAGCCTGCTCAGCGTCCCGTTCTTCGAGGCCGTCAACAATCGCAGCTTCGGTCTGCTGTGGCTGTTCGCGGGCGCGGGAATCGTCGCTTCGCTGGTGAACGGTCCGATGAGCGCGGTCGCCGCGGATCTGTTTCCAACCCGCATCCGCTTCAGCGGGGTGGCCGTGTCGTTCAACCTCGCCTTCTCGATTTTCAGCGGGATTGCGCCGCTTGCGGCGACCGCGCTCGTCGCGGCAACCGGCTCGCCGGCCTCGCCCGGCTATTACATGTCCGGCTGTGCCGCCCTATGCCTCATCGGCTGCCTGTTCCTGCATCGCTACGACGGCATGATCCTGCGGGAGCACCGGGAGAAGGCGCTGATCGCGCAGACCTCATCTTTTCCAGTGCAATGAAGAACCTTTGTCCACCTGGCGGCTGTCCCGGGCGCACCCCGCAGGCATAGTGAGCAGCTGGTCATCGCCCCCTTGGCAGGCATGGTCAGGGGCTGGTCATCGCCCCCTTTGCGGGTCGGGTGTGGGGGTCGGCCGCGAGCGGAGAGTGTCCGCCGACGTGCCGCGAAAGAATCAACTCAGGAGAACAGAAGAGTGAAAACCGCTGCCGCGATTGCGGAGATTCTGAAGCGCGAGGGCATTGAGGTGCTGTTCGGATATCCGCGCAATGCCCTGCTCGAGGCGGCGGCGGTTGCCGACATCAGAACGATCATCGTGCGTCAGGAACGAATCGGCCTGCACATGGCCGACGCCGTCTCGCGCATGACCCGCGGACGCACGCTGGGTGCTTTCTGCATGCAGCACGGTCCGGGGGCCGAAAATGCGTACGGCGGCGTCGCTCAGGCGTATGGTGATTCGGTCCCCGTGCTCGTGCTACCCGCGGGTTACCCGCGCCGTCTCGCTCACGTTCCGTTTAACTTCAACTCGACGCTGCAGATGGCGGGAGTCTCCAAGCACGCCGAACCGGTCACCGTCGGCGCCGAAGTGCCGAACGTCTTCCGGCGCGCGTTCACACAACTGCGCAACGGCCGCCCTCAGCCGGTAGTCGTCGAAATCCCCTACGATGCTTTCGACGACGAGGTTGCCGAGCCGTTGGCCTATTCCCCCGTCGTGCGAACACGCTCAGGTCCCGACCCCGAAGCGGTTACGAAGGCCGCCGAACTGCTGCTGCGGGCCGCAAGACCCGTCATTTACGCCGGCCAGGGGGTTCACTGGGCGGACGCCTACCAGGAACTGCAGGAGCTCGCGGAGCTGCTGGCGATCCCGGTGTGCACGAGTCTGCCGGGCAAGAGCTCCTTCGACGAGACTCACCCTCTGGCGTTGGGATCGGGTGGCAATGCACACCCGAAGACCGTGCCGCATTTCCTGCGTAACGCGGACGTCATCTTCGGAATCGGCTGCAGCTTCACGGAATCGCCGTTTGCGATCTCGATCCCGAAGGGCAAGTCGATCATCCACTCGACCATCGACCCAGTCGACATCAACAAGTGCGTTGCGGTCGAGCATGCGCTGATCGGCGACGCGCAACTGACCTTGAGAATGCTCCTCGAGGCCTGCCGCAAACAGGTCACCAGCCGCCGCGACTCCACAAAGGTGGTGGCCGAGATCGAAGCGGTGACGGCGGAGTGGATGCGCGAGTGGCAGCCACGCCTCACTTCAGACGATACCCCGATGACGCCGTACCGCGTTCTTTGGGATCTGCAGCACACGGTCGACGTTTCCAACACGATCATCACTCACGATGCGGGCAGCCCGCGCGATCAGTTGATGCCTTTCTGGAGAACGAGGAAGCCGCTGACCTATATCGGTTGGGGGAAGACGACGCAGCTCGGCTACGGGCTCGGACTCGCGATGGGTGCGAAGCTGGTGCATCCGGACAAACTCTGCATCAACGTCTGGGGGGATGCCGCCATCGGTTTCACCGGCATGGACTTCGAGACCGCGGTGCGCGAGCGGCTGCCGATCCTGTCCATCCTGCTGAACAACCACTCGATGGCCATCGAGTTGTCGGTGATGCCCCAGGCGACGGAGAAGTTCCGCGCGACCGACATCTCCGGCGACTACGCGGCGCTGGCGAGGGCCCTGGGCGGATACGGCGAGCGGGTCACCGCGATCGAGCAGATCGTGCCCGCGATCAAGCGCGGCATTGCGCAGACGCAGGCCGGAAAGCCCGCGCTGCTGGAGTTCATGACGTCGCAGGAAACGAGGCTGTCGAAGTATTGAACGACGACTGAGGCTGAAAATGTCCAACTCCGAGAGTCGCGCCGCTCCCATGCCGGGGGCTTGCCTGCTCATCGCCACCCTCGCCGCCGCTGCCGTCGGGCTCTCAGCCGCCGCCCGGGCGCAAACTTCGACCGAGGCGATCAGGGCCGCCCCGGCCTTTTCCGAGAAACAGCTCACCGCTGCGCCGACGACCGCCTGGGCGACCAACGGCGGCAGCCTTGCGAACCATCGTTATTCTCCGCTGACCCAGATCAACCGCGACAACATCAAGGATGTGAAGGCGGTGTGGCGCACGCACCTCAACGGGTCCGGGGTCGGTGCCCAATACTCCGGTCAGGCGCAGCCGATCATGTACGAGGGCGTGCTCTACCTGGTGACGGGAGCCGACGATGTGTTTGCGGTCAGTGTCGAGACCGGCAAGATTCTTTGGAGCTACGAAGCGAAGCTCGAACGCGCGAGAGTCAAGGTCTGCTGCGGTTGGGTCAGCCGTGGCGTCGCGATCGGGGAAGGCAAGGTGTTTGCGGGGCGACTCGACGCCCAGGTAGTGGCGCTCGACCAGAAAACCGGCAAGGTCCTCTGGACGAACCAGGTCGAAGATCCCCTCAAGGGCTACAGCATCGTCGGCGCGCCGCTGTACTACGACGGGATGGTGATCGTGGGAATGGGTGGCGGCGACATGGGCGTCCGCGCCAGCCTCAAGGCACTTGACGCGAGGACCGGCAAACTACGCTGGACGTTCTACACGATCCCCGCACCGGGAGAATTCGGCAGCGACACCTGGCCTGCGGACAACGATTTCTGGAAATTCGGCGGCGCGGCGATCTGGCAGACGCCGGCGGTCGATCCACAGCTCGGGTTGATTTATTTCTCGACCGGCAACGCCGGAGACAGCTTCAACGGTTCCGCGCGGCCGGGAAACAACCTGTTCACGGCATCGATCCTCGCCCTCGAGGTGAAGACCGGCCGGTACCGCTGGCATTTCCAACAGGTGCATCACGACATCTGGGACTATGACTCACCCAACCCCGTCGTCCTGTTCGACGCGAACTTCGGCGGCGTTGAGCACAAGGCACTGGCACAGGTCTCCAAGACCGGCTGGGTGTACATCCTCGATCGCATCACCGGCAAGCCGATTCTGGGCATCGAAGAGCGTCCCGTGCCGCAGGAGCCGAGGCAGCACACGGCCGCCACCCAGCCGTATCCGGTCGGCGATTCCGTCGTGCCGCAGTTCATCGACGTCGCACCCGAAGGATTCGACCTCCCCTACGGCGGGCGGATCTTCACGCCCTTCTGGGACAAGCCTGCCGTGTATCGGCCGCAGATGGCAGTCAACTGGCCACCGAGCTCCTACGATCCGACCACGCATCTCTTCTATGTGTGCGGGATCGACAATGTCGGAACGTCTGTCAGCGACCTGCATGGCTTCGAGCATCCGAAACTCGAAGGCATGTGGCTCGGCGGCGGCGGCGCCTTCAGCGGTGTCGCGGGCCGGGGCATCTTCACTGCGATGGACCTGACCACGAACCGCATCGTGTGGCAGGTTCAGTGGCACGAGAGCTGCTTCAGCGGCTCCCTCGCAACGGCCGGCGGGCTCGTTTTCACCGGCCGCAGCGACGGTCGTTTTACGGCACTTGACTCGCGCACCGGCGAGCGGCTGTGGCAATTCCAGACCGACTCCGGCGTCAACGCGCCTGCCAGCTCCTTCGAGTACAAAAGCGACCAGTACATTGCAGTCTACGCAGGAGGCACCCTCTTCGGCGGCGGCAAGAAGGGCGACAGCCTGTGGCTATTTTCGCGGAAAGGCACGGTGTATTCGTTACCCACGCAGGGAGCACCAGCCAACGTCGTGGGTGACGGCACGATAGTCAGAATCGCACCGGGCACACCCGACACGGCGAACGGCAAGGAATTGTTCAAGCAATTCTGCGTAGCGTGCCACGGTGACAACGGCCTCGGCAGCCATGGTGGCGCATCGCTCGTGAACGCGTCGAAGGACATAGGCCTCGTCGTGACGACCGCAACAAAGGGACGTGGGGACATGCCCTCCTTTAAGGACGTGTTGAAGCCCGAGCAGCTTCGCGACGTTGGCGGATATATTACAAAAGGCTTGTTCGCGCCGAATTAGGGCTCTCAACGGAGGGTCTTTCTGCCGCGCTCGACCGTCCTTCGCGCTCGACCGTCCTTGTAGGGAAGCAGTTCGTTGCATCCCGTGATCGCTAGCTGTATATAGTCTACAGAGCACCCATCACTTTGGACGGCGATGCCACGCGCGTGCACGCGGACCTGGCAGGCATCTTGTGCTGGAAGGCGGTGAGGGATTTTCCGCGCGCTTACGCGCAAGGCGAGCCGATGACGACTCAGTCTGGTCTCAGTGCGGGGCTTTGACCGTCTGCGCCGTGGGTGCGGGAGTTTGCGCTGGCGGAGCCGGTGCGGCCTGGCCTTGAGCTCCCTGAGCAGGCGCCGCTTTGCCCTGTGGCGCCGGGCCTTGACCGCCGGCGCTTGGTGGCTGGCCTTGTGCCCCTTGCGCCGGCTTCGCTGCCGCCTGTGTCGACTGAGCCGCATCACCCTGAGCGACCTGCGCGCCTGGCTGCAGGCCCGAGCCCGGCGCGCCGGCCGTCCCGCGGGTCTGACGATTCAGCGTACCGGCGAATTCGATCGGCGGTTGGCCTGTCGCCGCCACGATGTATCCCTTGAGCAGCGCGATGGTTTCCTGATGTGGTACGTGCTCGGGCTCGAGGAACTGGCGCGGCTGCTTACCAGCCGCATGATCGAGCGGGGTCAGGCCGATGTTGTCCTTCGGCTGCAGATCCGCGCCGTCTGCGACGAGCAGCTTCACGGTATTGTCCCACCCGTGCTCGGCTGCAGCATGCAACGGGGTTTGCCCGTCCATATCCCTGGCGTTGATCTTCCCTCCGGCGGCCTGCAAGAGCTTCACGCACTCGACACCGTCATCGTCCGTCTTATAGCGTCCGCGAGTTGGATTGAAGCTGTGCCCCATCCCGGCAGCCGCCATCAACGGCGTCACACCCGACGAGTTGGGCAACTCGATCATCGCGTGGTACTTCAGCAGCAGCTCGACGGCGGGCGCATCCCCCACCTTCGCCGCGACGAGCAGCGGTGTGGCTCCCGTTGAGATGACCTGGTCGCCGCCGCGATCGAAGACGCCGTTGCGATAGGGCGGACGCAGCTTCAGCTGCGGGTTCGGGTCGGCGCCCGCCCTGAGCAGCATTTCGGCAACCTGAAGCCCGGTGGTGCTGTCGAGCGAGGGCAGATCCGGCCGGCCGCCCTTCGGCACCGTGTTCAAGTCGATCGCCATGTACAGCGGGGTCCTCCCGAAGAAG
>FTEW01000476.1_pt1 | contig 56961 bp, 45 predicted proteins | sample 1640301 | NCBI WGS metagenome assembly FTEW01 (sample SAMEA3914816, study PRJEB12502) | metagenome | biome: forest; material: soil | place: USA | collected 2011-09-16 | depth 0.3 m
CTTCTTCGTCAGTCGCCGCCTCGAGGAGGGCCGCGAGCGTTTCCGTCTTCACATGGGTTATTTCGCGACGCTCGCCGAGGCTGAGGATTGGCTGAACGTTGTCCGCGATATCTATCCTGGCGCATGGGCCGGCGAAGCCCCCGGAAAGAAACTGCGCGAGCGCGCAGTCGCGGCCGCCGCCGCGCAAGTCAAACACGCGGTGGGACCTCAGGTGCAGGTGGCCGCCGCCACACAGGCCGCGGCACCCAACGCAAAGTCCCGGCCGATCGCGCCCGGCCAACGCCCGCCCGCGGTTGCCGCATCGGCCCAAACCGTCACGCGGGCCGTCGCATCGGTTGCCAACGAGATGGCTTCGCGAATGTCGCAGCAGGCTCCGCCGGCACCAACACGCGGAGCCGTCCCTCCAAATGTCACGGTCCCCACTCTTCACGCGGCGGCACCGGCTGTCCGGTCCCCGGTGCAGCCCGTCACTCGAAGCACGCCGGGCGCGTCGGCATCGCTCAACGCGGCGCCGACCTCAAAGGCTCCGGCTCAGAACGCGAGAGTCGCCACGCCAGCGGCGAGACAGCCGGCGCCGACAGTAAGGCAGTCAGCCCCGCCGCTGGCCAGGACGGTTCCGGCAGTCCCGAATTCAGCGATGCCGGCTACCGCATCCGCGCCAAGTCCGGCTCGCACCGCGATGCCGGCGACTCCAGGACCTGCGCGCGCCGTCGCCAGGCCGCCTGCCGGACCGGCGGTGACGGCAAAGGCTGCGCCAAAGGCTGCCCCGAAGGCCACGATTCCCACTTCCAACGTCCGCGAGGTGCTCGCCGCCCTCGACGAGAGCACTGGCGAGACGCGGATGATGCCTGCACCGGTGATGGCGAATCTGGACCGGTCCGCTGAGGCGACGCTTACCGATACACAGGTGTTGCGATTCCTGGAAGTGCGGCGCGATGACGCCGCCGACAGAGCGGATGAGGAGGGCGCGTCGGGCAGCATTTCGCTGCTGAAGCCGGATGACACGGGGACACGCCGTGCTTTGAAGGAAGCCGTGGTGCAGAACGCCCCGGTCTCATTCGCCGTTCAGCTTCAATGGTCCGTTCAGCCTGTCGAGCTGGACAAGGTACCTCCGTTGGCGATTTTCAGTGCCTACACGTTGTATACGGTCGAAGGTAGCCGTGACGGACGTAAGTGGTACGGTCTCCGGCTGGGATTCTTCACCGACGCGATCTCCGCGAAGCAGGTTGCCTACTACGTGCGGTCCGAGTTCGCATCGGTGGCCGTCGTCCCCGTGAGCCCGCAAGAACGCTCGCGCGCGTCCGAAGACGACAGGAAGGCATCCGGTCTCGCGTTTCCGAGGAAGACACGGCAGGAGCCGGTGGACGAGTTCAAGCTCATCGATTCCGAAGCGGAGCCCCTGCCCATTCCGGCGCAGGCCTCCAAGCCGCGAGCTACCGTAAAGCCGGCGGCCGGCGGCAAGGCGACTTCGAACGCGAATGCTTCTGCAGCCGGCAGGCGCGGCGGAAGGGTCCGCGCGCGCGAGCAGCGAAGTCCCCAGACGTTGGAAGAGACGTTGGAAATCCTGGGAGCCAGCCAGCTTGAGATCGACAACGGCAGCGGCGAAACTCTGAACGACTCAGGCGTCCGGCATCTGCGCGTCGAAGTGCAGAAGAACACACCGTTCCGCCGGTTGATCGATCGTTTGACCGAACGCGCGCGGAAGGATTGAGCGGGATCACTTCCCGAACAGCTTCTCCAACTCCGACTTCGCCTTGGCGACTTCCGCCGTGTTGGGCGGTAGGTAAGCGGCCGGTCGCGGCTTGAAGTGATCGCAGAAGTTGGCCTGAGCCTTGTCACGCACTTCTTCCGCGGTCGGCTCGCGGCAGTGCTTCGCTACCCGCGTATCGTATTCCACGCACATCCGACAGACATGCAGCTCTGCCCGGCACTTGGGGCATTCGTCCAGCCTGCGCAGCGGCAGACTCAGTGCGGCGAGTGAAACGCCACATTTCCAGCAGACCAGACTGTGCATCATGGCGGCATTTTACGCCCCCCGGAGCGCTTGCCTAGAACGCTGAGCCGGCAGGTGCTTGCGCCTCCCCCGGCGAAGGTGCGCTCGGGCGCTTCACCGCTCGGTCATCTCAAGCGCCGACGCGCATGCGCTCGGTCGTCGTCCGGTTCTTCAGGAAATCGTTCAGCACACGGCCCGTGTGGGACTGCTTGGCCTTGCGGGCAACATCCGCCGGTGTGCCCAGGGCCACGACCCTACCCCCCCCATCGCCCGCCTCGGGTCCCATGTCCACGATCCAGTCGGCCTCAGCCATGACGTCGAGGTTGTGCTCCACCACGACCGCGGTATTACCCGCGTCGATGAGGCGGTGCAGGACATGGATCAGCTTTTCCACGTCGGCCATGTGAAGTCCGACTGTGGGCTCATCGAGGACATAAAGAGTGTGCTTGGCCTTGAATCGAGGTCCCGCGCGCACCGCGCCCCGTACCTTCGAAAGCTCCGTGACCAACTTGATTCGCTGTGCCTCTCCGCCTGAGAGGGTGGGACTCTGCTGACCCAGGGTGAGGTATCCGAGGCCCACGTCCTGCAGCAGTTTCAGCGCGTGGTGCACGCGCGGGTGAGCCTGGAAGAAATCGACGGCCTGATCCACGTTCATCGCGAGAATGTCGCCGATGCTCCTGTCACGCCACAGGACAGCAAGCGTCTCCGAGTTGAAGCGGCGGCCCCCGCAGACATCGCAGGCCACCTTGACATCGGGCAGGAAGCTCATCTCGATCGTCTTGATGCCCTGGCCTTCGCAAGCCTCGCACCGGCCTCCGGAGGTGTTGAAAGAGAAGCGGCTCGAGGTGTAACCACGGATTCGCGCCTCAGTCGTGCCCGCGTAGATATTCCGGATGTCGTCCCAGAATCCGACGTAGGTCGCCGGACACGAGCGCGGTGTCTTGCCGATGGGAGTCTGATCGACTTCCAACACACGGTCGATCTTCTCGATCCCACGCAGGGCCGAACACCCGATGAGATCGGCCTTGCGCGGCCGTCCGCCGTTGCTCTTCCTGCGGCCATTGCCGTTGGCGTTTGCTTCGCCCAGCAAGCGTCTCAGATTCGTGTAGAGCACGTCCCCGGCAATGGTTGATTTGCCCGAACCTGACACCCCCGTGATCACGACGAGACGCCCCAGTGGGATATGGACGTCGATTCCTTTTACGTTATGCAACGTAACGCGATCGAGCTTCAAGAGGTCGGTGCGGCTGTCGACCGCACGGTACGGGACTGCCGGATGCTTCAAAGGCTCCCGCAGGAATCGACCTGTGGTGGAGCGTGGATTGCAGATCAGGTCTTTGACCGTACCGGATCCGACTACCTCGCCGCCGCGCACACCGGCGGCGGGTCCCAGATCGAGGATGTAGTCGGCTCGCCGGATGGTCTCCTCGTCGTGCTCCACGACCACCAGCGTGTTGCGTTGTCCGGCAAGCTCCGCGAGTGCATCGAGGAGAATCTGGTTGTCCCGGGGATGCAGCCCGATGGTCGGCTCGTCCAGCACATAGCAGACGCCCTGCAGGTTGGAGCCGAGCTGGGCCGCGAGGCGGATACGTTGAGCCTCGCCGCCCGACAAGGTGGGTGCGGAGCGGTCCAGCTGCAGGTATCCCAGTCCCACGCGGTCGAGGAACCCGAGGCGGGCGCGCAACTCCGCGAGCAGGTCGCGCGCGATCTGCGTTTCACGCGGATCGAGATCGAGCTTCGCAAAAAACTCACCGGACTGCGCGACAGCCTGTCCCGTGAGATTCGCGATCGAGCGGTTGCGAAAGCGCACATTGAGCGCGATCGGGCCGAGCCGCTGGCCTGCGCAGGCACTGCAGGCAGCCGGATCGTGCTCGTACCATTCGTTCCACCAGATCTCCTCGCCGCTTTGCTCCGCATCGAAACCTGTCATTTCCACGCCGGTGCCGTAACAGCTCTCGCACCAGCCGTGCTTCGAGTTGAAGGAGAACAGTCTTGGATCCAGCTCGGCGAAGCTGCGGCCGCAGGAAGGGCACGCCCGTTTCGTAGACAACACCGTCACGCGGTCCGATTTTGGTCCGAGAACATGGACGATGCCCTTCCCGAAATCGAGCGCCCGTGCCAATGCTGCATGCAATGTCGTATCCGTTCTTGCAGCGACCTCGATCTCGGCGACGGGCAGCTCGATCGTGTGCTCCTTGAATCGTGACAGGCGCGGCCACTGAGCGGTGGACAGGCTTGCACCATCGACGCGCAGCGTCTTGAATCCCTTCTTTGCCGCCCATTTCGCCAGGTCGGTGTAGTAGCCTTTGCGGGCGATGACGAGTGGCGCCAGCAGCGCGATACGTTTACCCTTGTAGTCGCGCAGCAGTCGGGCCGCAATCGAGGCAGTGCTTTGCGGCTCGATGGCCACGTCGCAATCCGGACAGTATTGCGTCCCGAGCTTCACATACAACAGCCGCAGGAAGTGGTAGATCTCGGTCAGGGTCGCGACCGTGCTCTTGCGGCCGCCGCGACTCGTTCGCTGTTCGATCGCTACCGTGGGCGGAATTCCGAATATCGCATCGACATCCGGTCGCGCGGCCGGTTGAACGAACTGACGCGCATACGCGTTGAGCGATTCGAGGTAACGGCGCTGCCCTTCATTGAAGAGAATGTCGAAGGCGAGCGTCGATTTACCCGAGCCGGATACCCCGGTGATGACCGTAAACCGGTCGCGCGGAATCTGCACGTCGATGTTCTTGAGATTGTGCTCGCGAGCGTTGTGAATCACCACGGAGTTGTTCTTGCGCGCCATGGCGCGGCCGTACACGGCGGCCGGCTCCTGGACGCCCGCGAAGGCGGTGGCCGAGCGATTCAGCGCTTCGGCGGCCGGTTTGTCACCGGCGAGCGCCTGCTCGTATTGCGCAAGCGCCTGACCCGTGTAGGACCCCGGATTGGTGCGAACTTCCGCAGGCGACCCGGCGCAGACCACTTCACCGCCGCGCTCCCCGCCATCGGGCCCCAGGTCCACAATCCAGTCGCTCGCGCGGATCACGTCGAGATTGTGTTCGATCACCAGCAGCGAATGCCCGGCGACGAGGAGCTTGCGGAAGGCTTTGAGGAGCTTGGCAACATCGTCGAAGTGCAGGCCGGTGGTCGGTTCATCGAACAGGAACAGCTTGCCGTGATGCGTGGTGCTTGAAACGACGGATCCCGCCTCTGCCAGATGGCCCGCGAGCTTCAAGCGCTGCGCTTCGCCCCCGGAAAGAGTGGGGACAGGCTGTCCGAGCTTGACGTATTCGAGACCGACATCCGCGAGCGGGGCGAGACGCGTGGCTATTTCACGTGAGTCACCGAAGAAGGCCAGCGCCTCGGTCACTGTCATGTCCAGTACGTCTGCAATGCTGCCGCGGCGGCCGTTCGTTCCTTCTCGCTTGATGTCGAGGACCTCATCGCGGTAGCGACGGCCGTTGCAGTCCGGGCAACGAAGATACACATCGGAGAGAAACTGCATCTCGACGTGCTCGAAGCCGTTACCACTGCACGTAGGGCAGCGTCCGTTGCCCGAGTTGAAGCTGAAAGTCCCCGCCGTGTATTTGCGTTCCTGCGCTGTCGGCTCGGTGGCGAACAGTGCGCGGATGACGTCGAATGCTCCAACATAACTCGCAGGGTTGGAGCGGGTGGTGCGGCCGACGGGTGTCTGATCAACCATCACGACGTCGTCGATCAGTTCCGCGCCACGCAGGCCGTCGAACTCGCCGGGAGCTTCGGTCGGCCGGCCTCGATACTTCAGCAGAGCGGGATAGAGGACGTCTTCGATCAGAGTCGATTTTCCGGATCCCGAAACACCCGTCACGCAGACGAGTCGCTTCAGAGGAAAGCGCACGTCGATGTTCTTCAGGTTGTGCGCGCGCGCGCCGCGCAACTCGAGCCACCTGTTGGATACGGCTTCGGCGATCACTTCTACGGGAGGGGCCGCGCCGCCAGCGTTGCTCGCGGCAGACACGGCCTTTTTCGGATTGCCGCGCGCAGCCGCCCCTTTACCCGGGACGGTCACGACGGTTTTGCGCCCGCTCAGATACTCGCCTGTGACTGAGCCAGGATGCGTGCGGATCTCCGTCGGGCTTCCGAAGAAGACGATTTCACCGCCACGCTCGCCCGCACCGGGCCCCATATCGAGAATGCGATCGGCTTCGAGCATGATCTGCGGATCGTGCTCAACGACAACCAGCGAATTGCCTGCATCGCGCAGCCGCTTCATCACGCCGATGACCCGCTGCATGTCACGCGGATGCAATCCGATGGAGGGCTCGTCCAGAACGAACAGCGTGTTGACCAGGGATGTCCCCAGTGCAGTCGTGAGGTTGATCCGTTGGACCTCACCTCCCGAAAGCGTGCGCGACTGTCGATCGAGAGTGATGTAGCCCAGGCCGACGTCGGCCAGGTACGCGAAGCGACCTCGGACCTCGGTGAGCAGCAGGTCGGTGGCCTCGTCGAGCGGCTTCGGCAGTGCCAGCTTGCGGAAGAACTCGCAGCCGCGCTCGATCGGCAGCAGCATCAGGTCGTGAATGGTCAGTCCGGGTAAGGTCCGCAGAGTCTCATCGCTCCACTGCACACCGTGGGGGCGGAAGCGATCGGTCGGCTGCAGGACGGAGTCCGCAAGCTCTCGCGTGCCGATGCGCCACAGGAGAGCGTCGGTTTTGAGGCGCGCACCGTCGCACACACTGCAGGGTGTATATGCGCGATAGCGCGAAAGGAGGACGCGGACGTGCATCTTGTACGAGCGGGTCTCCAGCCAGTCGAAGAAACGTTTCGCGCCGTACCAGACGCCTTTGCTCCAGGGTCCTTCCCCTTCGATGACCCAGTTCCGCTGGTCGGCGCTGAGCTCGCGCCAGGGAATATCCAGCGGGACACCGCGCTTCTTCGCGTACTTGATCAGATCATCCTGACATTCTTTGTAGGACTTGGTCTGCCAGGTCTTGACCGCCCCGCCCCGCAACGACTTGCTCTCGTCGGGGATCACCAGCCCGTAGTCGATGCCGATCGTGCGGCCGAAGCCGCGGCAGGCTTCACAGGCGCCGACGGGAGAATTGAACGAGAAGAGGCTGGGATTCGGCTCGCGATACGACAAGTCGCATTCCGCGCAATGCAGGCCGCTGGAGTACTTCCAGCACTCGAGGCTTCGGGGCGGATCGCTGTCGTCGACCACGTGCACGTTGACGCGTCCCTGGCCGACACGCAGCGCGGCCTCGAGCGACTCGATCACGCGCCCACGCTCGACACCGCCGGCGCGAAAGCGGTCCTGGACCACTTCCAATATGACAGGCGGTCCCGCCACGATATCCTTGTCTTTCTTGCGAACGCGCTTCCTCGCAGGGGCCGCGGCAGTGTCACTGGACGACGTGGCCGGCACAGCGGACTGACTGGCGCTGCGTGAACCGGACAGGGATTCAAAGAAACGGGTATACCCCTGCTTCTCCAGCAGTTGGCGCACCTCCGCCTCTTGGAAGTTGGCGGGCACGGGTACCGGAAAGCACACCAATAGCCGCGGATCCCCCGCAGTCATCGCACGATGAAGAAGGTCCGCATAGATGGTCTCGGAGGAGTCGCGGCGCACCGGCTTCCCGCAGCAACGGCAGAAGAGTGCTGCGGCGCGCGCCAACAGCAGCTTCAGATGATCGTTCAACTCCGTCATCGTGCCCACGGTCGAGCGTGACGTTCGCACGGGATTGGTCTGGTCGATCGCGATGGCGGGAGGGATGCCCGCGATGGAATCGACCTGCGGCTTGTCCATCCGATCGAGGAACTGGCGCGCGTACGGTGAGAAGGTCTCGACGTAGCGTCGCTGTCCTTCCGCATAGAGTGTGTCAAACACGAGCGATGACTTGCCCGAGCCCGATACGCCGGTCACGACGACGAGCTCGTTCAGCGGAATGTCGAGGCTCAGGTTCTTGAGATTGTTCTGGCGCGCGCCGCGTACGAGGATCGCGTCACGAGAGGCGTCGGGCATTCCGTCACCGTCAATCAAAGTGGAATCGCATGAGTAGCGAGCGGGACGCGCTCGCATGAATCCGACCATTGTAGACCAAATTGGGGCGCGCAATTTCTCGCGGCGCCGAATCACGGCAATCAACCGCGCGCCATCCAGTGGCCAGCGTATCTACCTACTGTATGAGCAGGAGACGCGGGAATTCTGAAAGCGCACCCGTGGCGGCGGTTGCGTGCAGCATTCGACTACGTTGCGAAGCTTGCGCTGGCAAAACCAGGACCGGGAAACATTGGGATCGTTCGGGGGGTTTTCAATCGATGACGGGGAGCGATCCGAAAGGGGCGCTCCGCGGCGCGTTCCGGAATTCGAGCCGTGAGCACTCCATCCTTGAGTTTCGCGTCGATCTTCTGTGTTTCCAACTCGTTACCAGTCGGCGCACCTCGGCTGCAGAGCGGGTGCTTGGTGGCGGGGGTCCCGCGCACCCCGTCACACTACACTCAAGGCTTGAGGCGCAGTTTGCCGACGAAATCGCGCTTTCCCAGCGGGACTCCCTTCCAGCGCAGGATGTCGTACGCCGTGGTGGCGTGAAAATAGAAATTGGGCTGCGAGAAGGAGAGGAGAAAATTCTCGGCGGTGAAGTCGATATGCCGGTCGCCGAACGCAAAGCGCATGTCGCGGCCGATGAAGCCGTCCACCTCGGCGGGCTGTATCGCCTCGAGCGCCGCGAGGGTCTCTCCGATCCGTGCCTTGAGTGCCTCGAAAGTCTCGGGGGGCGGCGTTGAATCGGGTGAGAAGATACCCCGACGAACACCTTCGATGGCCCCGATCGAGTGGACCGCCGTCGACTTCACTTGATAGCCGAAGGGCAACATGTCTTCGGCGAGGCGAGCCTGAATGATCTCGCGGGGTGCAATACCTTTCTGCGTGCAAAACGCCTCCGCCTTACCGAGCAGACCGGCCACCGATTCCAGGATCTGCCGATAGGAAGGGATGGTGGCGGCATAGAGCGAAAGGTCCATGGCGTTTCCCCCGCGAGTGTCGGTCGCCCAAGCTTAGTTACTCCCGCTCCAAAGCACGAGGGGTGGGGCAAGGCGCTCGATCGGCTGGTCGCCGTGCCGAAGAAACTGTAGGCACTGGCGGGAAAATCGTGCATCCGCCAGAGCAAACCGCCCGTATAGCTCGCGATGGTGTCGTTCTGGCGCGACAGCCCGTGTGGGAACCGAAGAGGGGTGGGCGTACAATCCGCCCCCGAACGGCCTGCAGCTCGCCCGCCAGGCCGACGCGATTGCCCGTCCGGAAAGGGGGCTGGCCCATCCAGGGGCCCCGTCCAGGCAAGCGAAGTTTTTGCTGTCCGCTGCCATAAGGACTTCGGTCGGCCGGTCTACCTACGAGTCACCTTATCCCATCGTTCAAGGAGAACTTCGAATGAGCTCACGTAAGATGTCCAGTGTCGCGCTCGCCGCCGCCGCCGCCATGCTTTTCTCGATGGCCGCCGTCACGACGGCCAGTGCCGCCGATGAAGGCAAGGTCAAGTGCGAGGGAGGCAACTCCTGCAAGAGCCACTCGTCCTGTAAGGGCGCCAACAATTCCTGCAAGGGTCTGAACTCCTGCAAGGGCAAGGGCTTCTCCATGGAGAAGAGCCAGGCTGCTTGCGATGCCGCCAAGGCGAAGGCGGCGGGCTAAGAGCAAAACGGGCAGCTCGAGGCGCGGCAGCGCCATGAGCTCATACGGCCGGACGTCCCGCGCGGCGTCCGGCCGCTCAGATCGAGCCGACTCAAGCATGATCACCCGTCCCTCGCTGGGCTTCGGTCTCGGGCTCAGGGTCGAGCACTATCAGGCGATTCTCGCCGACCGTCCGCCGGTCGACTGGTTCGAGGCGCTGACCGAGAACTACCTCGTTCCCGGGGGGCGGCCGCTGCACTTTCTGACTCGCATCCGCGAGCATTACCCCATGGTGATGCACGGCGTCTCGCTGTCCATCGGCAGCACCTACCCGCTGGATCGCGAGTATCTCGCTAACGTGAAAGCGCTCGCGGCACGCCTGGAGCCGGAATGGATCTCGGACCACTTGTGCTGGACCGGCGTGGCCGGCAAGAACGTGCACGATCTCCTCCCGTTGCCGTACACCGAAGAAGCGCTCGTCAACATAGTCGAGCGCGTACGCACGGTGCAGGACATTCTGGGACGCAGGATCCTGCTCGAGAATGTCTCCAGCTACGTGACGTTCCGTGACTCGCGGCTCACGGAGTGGGATTTTCTCAAGGCGGTCGCGGAAGAGTCCGACTGCCTGATCCTGCTCGACGTCAATAACATCTATGTCAGCAGCGTGAACCACGAATTCGATCCGCACGACTATCTGAATGCGATTCCGGTCGAGCGGGTGCAGCAGATCCATCTCGCCGGGCACGAAGATCACGGTGACTATCTCATCGACACGCACGATCATCCGATCCCGGATCCGGTCTGGGACCTGTATGGGGCGGCGGTGCGACGGTTTGGAGCCGTTTCGACCATGATCGAGCGTGACGCCAACATTCCACCACTCAAAGAGCTGTGCGGCGAGCTTGATGCCGCGCGAAGCGTAGCGGCGCAGGCGATTGCGCGGGCGGCGTAGAGTCACCGTGCCCCATCTGACTCAAGTCCAGGATGACTTCCAACGTTTCATGTTGCGTGGCGACGCGGCAATCGAAAGCCACGTGGCGGGCACGGCGCGAGTTCCCGTCTCCACGCGCTTAGCTATCTACGGCGGAGGGTACGGTGCGCGCCTCACGGAGGCGCTGCAGATGAATTTTCCCGCCCTTGCGAAGCTTCTGGGTGACGCCGACTTCGAGACGGTGGCCGCGGCGTACATCGGCTCGCATGACTCTTCATTCGCCTCGATCCGGTACTACGGGCACCAATTGGCGCAGTTCCTGGCCCGCGCCGAAGCGTATGCCGCAAGGCCATGGCTTGCAGAGTTGGCGGAGTGGGAATGGGCGATGACGGAGACGTTCGATGCTGCGAATGCTGACGTCATCGATGCGGGCGCAATGGCGCGCGTCTCGCCCGAGCACTGGTCGGACTTGCGTTTACGGTGGCACCCCTCCATTGGCCGGCTCAAGCTGACATGGAACGTGCCGCAGCTCTGGAAGGCGCTCACGAGCGAAACGCAGCCGCCGCTGCCGAGTGCGACCGCTGAACCTGGGCAGTGGCTGCTCTGGCGGCAGGAGCTGGAGATTTTCTTCAGATTGTTGACGCCACCCGAAGGCGCGGCTCTCGGTGCCGTGCGCGACGGCTGTTCCTTCGGCGAGATGTGCGATCTGCTTTGCGCCTGGGTCGGTGAAAGCGCGGCGCCGGGAAATGCCGCCGCATACTTACGCGAGTGGCTGCAATCGGGTCTGATCGTGGAAATAGACGGCATCTGAAGCGCGGTCGCCTTGGGGTACAATCGCCCCACATGGCGCCGCAAACCTACAGCAACGTTCTGGAAATGATCGGCCACACGCCGCTCATGGCGGTGCGGCATCTGGACACCGGACCGTGCGAGCTGTTCCTCAAGCTCGAGAATCAGAATCCCGGCGGCTCCATCAAGGATCGCGTGGGCCTGTACCTGATCGAGTCGGCCGAGCGCACGGGGCAGATCAAAGCGGGCGGCACGCTCATCGAGGCGACGGCCGGCAACACCGGGCTGGGCCTTGCCCTGGTCGCCGCGCAGAAGGGTTACCGTCTGCTGCTCGTGATTCCGGACAAGATGAGCCAGGAGAAGATCTTTCACCTGAAGGCCATGGGCGCGGACGTTGTGCTCACGCGCTCGGATGTCAGCAAGGGCCATCCGGAGTACTACCGCGACGTCGCCGAACGGCTGGCGAGCGAAACGCCCAACTCGCACTTCGTCAATCAGTTCGGCAATCCCGCCAACCCGCAGGCGCACGAGGAGACGACCGCTCCTGAGATCTGGGAGCAGACGGGACGCGAGCTCGATGCGGTCGTGTGCGGTGTCGGTACGGGCGGCACGCTCACCGGCTTGTCCCATTTCTTCGCGCGCGAGGCGCCGAGCGTGCAGATGATCCTCGCGGATCCGGCTGGGTCGGTGCTCGCGGGGTACGTGAAAACAGGTCACGTCGGTCAATCGCAGGGCCCCTGGCTAGTCGAGGGAATCGGGGGCGATTCCATTCCGCCGGTCGCCGATTTCTCCACCGTCAAATTCACATACACGGTCCCGGACGCCGAAGCTTTTCGCACCTGCCGCGAGCTCCTCGCGAAGGAGGGCATCATCGCGGGGACTTCCACGGGCACACTGCTGGCGGCGGCGTTGCGTTTCTGCCGCGAACAGAAATCTGCAAAGCGCGTCGTCACGTTCGTCTGCGACAGCGGGAACAAATACCTTTCCAAGGTCTACAACGATTATTGGATGCTCGACCAGGGCTTCCTCGAGCGCGAGCGCTTCGGAGATCTGCGTGACCTGATCGCGCGTCGCCACTGGGAGCATGCGGCTGTCACGGTCAATTCGACGGAGCTCGTGATGGCGGCCTATCGACGCATGAAGCTCTACGATGTGTCGCAGCTTCCCGTGATGGAGGACGGCCGCATCATCGGGATAGTTGATGAGGAAGACATTCTTCTGGAGGTGTTTGCAAACCCGCAGCACTTCAATGAGCCGGTGACGGCGGCGATGGAAAGTCATCTCGTGACCGTGCCCGTGGACGCCCCGGTGACGCAACTGATGGAGATCTTCAAGCGCGGGATGGTGGCGATCGTCATGCACGGCAGCGACTTTCAAGGTCTCGTAACCCGCATCGATGTTCTGAACTGGTTGCGCCGCAGGGGCTGACGTCCCCGCCCGAGCGCTGCGGCCTGAAGACAAAGGCAACTGAATGAGCGACAAGTCAGGCGGGCACCGTTTCGGGACCCGCGTCATCCACGGCGGCCAGCATCCGGATCCGCTCACGGGGGCCGTGATGACTCCCATTTACGCCACCTCCACTTACGTCCAATCCAGCCCCGGAGTGCACAAGGGCTATGACTACACACGCACCCGAAACCCAACCCGCGATGCGCTTCAGGCGGCGATGGCAAATCTCGAGGGCGGGGCTGCGGCATTTACGTTTGCCTCCGGTATGGCAGCGACCGCCACCGTGCTCGAGCTGCTCGATACCGGGTCGCATGTCATCGCGATGCATGACCTGTACGGAGGCAGCTACCGGATCCTCGAGAACGTGCGCAAGCGTTCGGCCGGGCACGAGGTGACGTTCGTCGATCTGACGAACAGCGCGGCGCTCGAGGGTGCGATCCGGCCGAACACGCGCCTCGTCTGGGTAGAGACACCGACCAACCCGCTGTTGAAACTGGTTGATCTGCGGGCGGTGGCCGATCTCGCCCGGCGCCACGGCCTGCTCACGGTCTGCGACAATACTTTCGCCACGCCGTTCATTCAAAGGCCGCTGGAATTCGGCTGCGACATCGTCGTGCATTCGACGACAAAGTACCTGAACGGGCACTCCGACGCCCTCGGCGGCGCTGCGGTCGTGCGCGCCGACGGATCGCTGCAGGAGCGCCTGAAGTACCTGCAGAACGCTTTGGGAAGCGTTTCCTCGCCGTTCGATTCCTTTCTGACACTGCGCGGAATCAAGACGCTGGCGCTGCGGATGGAGCGGCATTGCGCGAACGCGCTGGCCATCGCGCAATTCCTGGAGCGCCATTCCAGGGTCGAGCGCGTCCACTATCCCGGGCTGGAGAGTCATCCGCAGCACGCGCTCGCGCAGCGTCAGATGGGCGGCCGTTACGGCGGGATCGTGACCGCCGTTCTGCGTGGCGGCGTCGAAGATGCGCGCCGGATGCTCGAGAGATGCGAATTGTTCTCGCTGGCCGAGAGTCTGGGCGGAGTCGAGAGCCTCATCGAGCATCCGGCACTGATGACTCACGCATCGTTACCCGCAGCCATGCGCGCCTCGCTCGGCATCAGCGACACGCTCATCAGATTGTCGGTGGGCGTGGAAGAGGTCGACGATCTGATCGCCGAGCTCGATCGCGTGCTGGGATGAGCATGAGCGAGCCGCTGCCGAGTGTTTTCGTACCGGGACTGCTGGCGACGCCGAGGTTGTACGCCGATCAGATCGCGAAACTCTGGGCGTTCGGTCCGGTCATGATTGCCGATCACACCCGGGACGACACCATCCCCGCCATAGCCAGGCGCCTGCTCGCGTCTGCGCCGCCGCGTTTCGCGCTGATAGGGCTGTCGATGGGCGGGTACATCTCGCTGGAAGTCGTCCGGCAGGCGCCGGAACGCGTTGCGAGGCTGGCATTGCTCGATACGAGTGCGCGCCCCGATGCGCCCGAGCAGTCGGCAGGGCGCCGGGCGTTGCTCGCGCTGGCGCAGGCGGGACGTTTCAGCGAGATCGCGGACAGGCTATTCACCAGCCTCGTGGCTGCTGGGCAGCGCGACAATGAAACTCTGCGCCAGCTCGTGCGATTCATGGCGGAGGAAGTCGGCCCCGAGGCCTTCGGACGGCAGCAGAATGCGATCATGACCCGGCCCGACGCGCGAGCGAATCTCGCATCCGTCCGCTGTCCCACCCTGGTTCTGGTCGGAGATGCGGATACGATCACGCCTCCTGATCGCGCATCCGAAATCGCCACCGGCATACGCGGCTCCCGGCTCGTCACCGTCGCCGATTGCGGCCACCTGTCGACACTCGAGCGGCCGGACGAGGTTTCCCAGGCGCTGACCGAGTTGTTACGGAGTTGAGTGCAGTAGCGCCGCCGCGGCAGTCCTTCGCGGCCCTGCGCCATCCGGGGTTTCGCTTCTTTTTCGTCGGCATGGCGGTGACGATGTTGGCGGACAACATCGAGCACGTCATCAGCTACTGGGTGATGTTCCAGAAGTTCCACTCGGAAGCGCTCGGCGGATTCGCCGTGATCTCGCACTGGGTGCCGTTTCTGCTCTTCTCGGTGTACGCAGGCGCGCTGGCGGAACGATTCGACCCACGACGCATCATTCAACTAGGCATGCTGCTGTTCATGGGCGTGTCGGTATGCTGGGGCATCCTGTTCGCCACCGACAGTCTGCAGAAGTGGGAAGCGATGACGCTGCTCATAGTTCACGGAATCGCCGGCGTGCTGTGGAATCCGCCGGCGCAGCTGTTGTTGCACGACATCGTCGGCCCCGAAGAGCTGCAGAGTGCGGTGCGACTCAATGCGACCGCACGCTATCTGGGGATCTTCTGTGGGCCTGCCGTCGGCAGCCTGCTGTTGCTCGCCCTGCAACCGGCACGTGGGATTTTCGTCAACGCACTGATCTACCTGCCCATGCTCCTGTGGCTCTGGAAGGCGCCGTACGGTCCGCGCTTTCGCAAGGGAAGCCCGCCACCCGCGCGCGCGATTCGCGGCCTGCAAGACATCATCGACGCCTTCCGGAGCATTCGCGGCAATCCCATCCTGTTGTCGATGACCCTGCTCGCCGCCGCCGCTGCCTTTTTTATCGGCAATTCATATCAAGCGCAGATGCCGGAGTTCACGCGCGACCTGGGACACGGTGACCCGGGCCTGACGTACGGGATGCTGCTGGCCGCTGACGCCGCGGGAGCGTTGACCGCTGGATTCGTGCTCGAGGGCGGCGGGCTGCTCAGAGCAGGACCCCGGAGCGCCCTGGTGCTCGCCAGCCTCTGGTGCGCCGCCATCGGCGGGTTTGCCGTGTGCAGAAGTTATCCGCTTGCGCTCACACTCCTGTTTGTCGCCGGCTTCGTGGAGCTGTCGTTCAATTCCATGGCGCAGGCGCTCGTGCAGATCAACGCACCGGTGCAGATGCGCGGCCGGGTGATCGGAGTGTTCTCGATGGCCGCGAGCGGGATGAGGACGTTTGCCGGAGTGACCGTCGGCCTCCTGGGCGGCCTGATCGGTATCCACTGGTCGATGGCGCTGAGCGCGGTCGTGCTTCTGTTCGTCATCGGCTCCCTGTTCCCGTTGGCGCGCGGCCCGGTGCGGCGCGCGGCGTAAGGCCGTGGGAGCGTAATCTGCTACTTCATCAGGTCCCTGCAGACCGAGGGCGCAGCGGTGACGAGCATTCGCATCGGCATCTCCGGATGGCGCTACGAGCCGTGGCGCGGCACGTTCTACCCGGATGATCTGCCGCAGCGGGCGGAGCTGGAATACGTATCCCGGATCGTATCCGCCATCGAGATCAACGGCTCCTTTTACTCGCTGCAGCGCCCAGCAAGCTATGCGAGCTGGTACGACCAGACGCCGGCGGACTTCGTCTTCACGGTCAAGGGGCCGCGTTACATCACACACATGAAGCGGCTGCGCGACGTAAGCGAGCCGCTTGCCAACTTCCTGGCATCGGGTGTCTTCAGGCTACGTGAGAAACTGGGGCCGATGCTGTGGCAATTCCCGCCGAACTTCAGCTACGACCGCGCGAAGATGGCAGCCTTCTTCGAGCTGCTGCCGAGGGATACGGCCGACGCCAACGCGCTCGCCCGCAAACACTCGTCCTGGATGCGAGGCCGTACGAGCCTTGCGGGCCGCGCCCCGCGCCGACTGCGGCACGCGGTCGAGATCCGGCACGAGAGCTTTCTCGAGCAGAGTTTCATCGATCTGCTGCGTGCGTATGGGATTGCGCTGGTGGTCGCCGAAACGGCGCGCAAGTGGCCAATGACTCACGACATCACGGCGGATTTCGTCTACCTGCGCTTGCATGGCGACCAGGAGCTCTATCGAAGCGGCTATGGCGATAAGGCACTCGAGCGCTGGGCGGCCCGCATCCGTGACTGGCATGCGGGTTCGGAGCCCGCTGACGGGCAGAGGATTTCGACGCGGCAGCCCGCGTCCCGCAAGGGCCGTGACGTCTACTGCTTCTTTGACAATACGGACGTCAAGTTGCGCGCTCCGTTCGATGCACAGACGCTGATGCTAAAGCTGGGGCGGGAGCCCGGAAGGAGCGCAGTACAGCCGGAGCGGATGCCGCGCAAGCGCACCGGCCGGCGGCCGGTCGTCAGCCCGAGGACGCCGAGGAAGCCGGCCCGTGGGGCACCTCTTCGGGCCTGAGGTCTATCGTCGACAGCCCCTTGGCGCGCCAGCCTTCGATGCCCTCAGGGAACCACGACACGTTGCGATAGCCATAACTGATCGCGCGTTTCGCGGCATTCCAGCTCAGCCAACATCGCTCGTGACAATAGATCACCACGGGTCGTGCAAAGTCGCCCACGGTCGCCTGCGCCAGGCGCGCACGAAAAAACGCATCCACGGCGTCAGGCACCGTCCCCAGCCCCACGCCCGGCAGCCATATTGCACCGGGAATCGCCTTGTGAATCGTCGGCAGCCACGGCGCCTCGGGAGCGAGATTGTCCGGACGCCGAGGCGCGTTCGAGACGTCCACGAGAACGAGGTTGCCGGTTTCGAGCAGTCGGCTCACTCGCGCAGCGTGAATGACTTGTCCGCCGCGCAGCGTCGCAGGGGTTGGCGCATTGATGTCGCCGGTCCAATAGCCTTCGGGCTCGGGTGCCGCGGAAGCCAGGCACAGGAACAATACCCCCAGCGCCGTCTTGCGCAGCCGAAGTCTATCCGCCGCGAGGGATCTCGCGTCTGGCATGTCAGCCTCCGGCACCCGGAACGTCGAAGCTGCGGTCGAACGTCGCGTTCGAGCTGTCGCGCGCGACGATCTTCATCTGACCCTTCTGCTGCGGCACGAAGCCGAAAGTGATGACCGGGTCCGTGCTCAGGGAGATGTCGGAGTCCAGGTGGAATACCGAGCCTCCCTCATAGGTCGCATCGATCGTCCTGATGAATCGCGCCGGTGTGTAGAGGCGTGTGATCTGGTTCATCTGCATCCCGTTGAAGTTGGGATGGCGGATCATCAACTGCGCCTGCATTGGCTGCCCCGCCGTGAATTGACCGAGCAACCGCAGCTTCATGAGCCCGACATCCTGCAGCGCTGCGGCATCGTCCGGACCGGAGGGCGCCGAGCAGCCCCCGGCGGCCTTGATGAATCGGGTGGTTGAATACAGTGTACCGTCGCGTGCTTCCGCGACCGCATGGAGATTCGTGTACGCGTCGACGCGCACGCGCATCTTGAGGCTGCGCGCGTCCGCTTTCGGTCCAAAAGTGAAATGCGCGGCCAGCGGCGATGGGTTGTCATCGATGATCAGATAGACACTCTTGATCGGCCTGGCTCCGGGGAAGTCCACGGCCACCGGCACCAGCGCTGCATCCAATGCGCGAGGTGGGGCGTCCAGCGAGACTACGCCGCCGCCGTCCTGAATCTGTCTGCCGGGAAAGATGGCCTGCTGCAAGGCCTTCCAGCGGGCAACACGCGCCGGGTCATCCTCGTCGGCCCCGAATGCGTGCGGCATGCTCGCCGCGAAGACCGCGACGATCGCCAACGGCAGCCACGCTCGCTTCGTCATTCCCATTCGAGCTCCTTGAATGCCTGCGTGACGTTGTGACCTTGGTAGGAGTCGAACAGTTTCCAATGTGCCCGTTCGGACTGGCCGACGGTCTTGACCGCCGTATCGATGTCCACGCCTGCGGCAATGGCCCGGCGCGTCTCCCGCGTCAGAACGTCCAGATAACGCTCCAGGTCCCGGGCACCTGCAGGCCAGTTTACGCTCGTTGGCCCATGCCCGGGTACGGCGCGCCGCGCGCCCACGGCTTTCAGGGAGTTGAGCTCACTAATCCATCCCTTGAGGCTACCGTCAAGGGAGGGGATGCGCTGCACGAACAGCAGATCGCCGGCAAACAAGGTTCCCGTTTCCATCTCGAGCACTGAGAGGTCGCAGTCCGAATGCGCCGTGGCGTGCGCCGTGAGCTGCAGGGATTTGCCGCCCAGATCGATCTGAGTGCGGGCCTGCACGAGCTGCGTGGGCGGGGCGATCGGCCCGGCCCGACCGGGCCCGAGGATCTCGTCCAGTCGCTTGCGGTAATACTCTCCCCGCGCTGCCAGCGCCTGCGGAAGCCGATGGTGCGCGACGAACCGCGCCTGATCCTGCTGGAAGGCGCCCGCTCCGAAGATATGGTCCGGATGCGCGTGAGTGAACACGACGTGGCGGATCGGAAGTGCCGTCACGTTGCGGATGCCCGCCCTCAGGCGTTGGCCATCCAGAATGCTTCCGCCGGGGTCGATCACCGCCACGGCCTCCCGGCCGATCACGAAGCCGATGTTGGCGATCCCGTCGTCGTTGCCGCGTGTCGCGTCTTCGTCCACGCCCCGACGCACGAAGATGCCGGAAGCGACTTCTGTCAGCGCAGAGGCGGTGGGTGCGTGCCCCGCGCCGACGCAGCGATTCGCATGAAACGCGGAGATGCCGGAATAGAATGCGCCGAGGACGGCTTCTCGACGGCTGACAAGGCGAGCGGCGCTCATGCGTCTAACCGGAGCTCAAACTCGCGTGCACTTCCCGAGCCGCTCTGGCTCCGCTGTGAAGAGCACTGGTCACGGTGCCCCCTTCAGCGGGGTCCGTGGCCTCCCCGGCAAAAAACAAGGTGTCGAGAGCCGGCGCGGCCAGAGTCCGGCGTGCGTCCTGGCCGCCGCCGACGGTCACATAACTGTATGCGCCGCGGGAGAACCGATCCGTCGCCCAGTTGTGCACGTACGCGGCTTCGAGCTCCATGTCCGGCGGAGGTCCACCGAAGAGCGCGCTCAAACTGGCCAGCGCCTCGCGGACGATCGCATCGACCGGGCGCTCGGAAAGACGGGCCGCCTTGGGGCCTCCCACCCAGGCGTTGAGCAACGGTGCGCGCACCGGCCTGGCGGTCCAGAAGGTCGGGAAGGTGAAGTCCGGAGCATGGAAAAAGGAGGCATCGCGGTACTTGCCCTGTGCCAACTTCTCCCAGAACGCGGAGCGGAATCGCAGGACGACTTTCAGCACGGGACCGCACGCCAGCCGTTCGAGCGCCGCCTGCTTTCCCGGCACCGCGGGCGTGAATCCCACGGCTCCGGGCGCATCGGGTGGAGCCTGCAGCACACCCAGCGGCAGCGTGACGATGGCTCTTCGCGCGTGCGTGTGGAAGCGCTGCAGCAGAAATTCCCCTGCGACGTCGACGGATCCCCGAGCCCAATTCACGTGTTGTACGACAGTCTGTAGCTGGACGCGCACGTGATCTCTATCCAGCGCTCCCGACAGCGCGTTGAGCACCGAGCTGTAGCCACCGGAGGGCCGAAACTGCGGAGCGTCCAGCATCCCGCCGGAACTCCATTCCTCGGCGATTGCGAGTGTGCTCGCCCGCGCGGAATCGGCCGCGTCGAATCCTTCAACGGAAGCTCGCGCAAGCTTGCGTGCGTCCTGCGAAAGACCGTAGCGATCCCCGTCGGCCAGAAAGGCTTCGAAGGTCAGGTCGCCGCTCTTCGAGTCGACGAACTTCTCGAGGGCTCGTTGAATCTGCTCAAACAGGTGTTCCGCCCGTTGCCCGAGCTGGCCGTCGCGATAAGTCCACCGGGATCCGGAAGTATCGAGCGCCGCTTTGCCGACCTCGTTCAGAAGCTCGAAGGTCTCTGCGATTTGTCCGTGGATGAATTCTGCGCCGAGCTCGACGGGCGCCGAGAGCTCAGGCTCGTGCCGGGTCCAGACGCGGCCGCCGACCCGATCGCGCGCCTCCAGGATGAGGACGGAATGGCCTTTGGCAGCCAAGTCGGCGGCGGCCGTGAGGCCCGCCACACCGGCTCCGATGATCACCACGTCCCAGGACTCGCTCGCCACGAGAGCTCCCCGCAAGTCATATGCCCGCCGGGCACGCCGGTGAATATGACATACGCCGTGACGTCTCCCGGCATATTCGAACGTAGAATGCTGTATGCCTTCGGCAGATGCTCAACGGACCCTTCTCACGGCTCATCCTTCGACGCCGTGCCACGCAGTGCGCTGCTTGGAGGTTCGTACGTGTATTCGGGAAGTCGATGTCCTGTCTGTCGAGTATTCCCTCGAAGCGGAGCTGTCGCAGGTTCGTATTCCGGCGCAGCGCGGGCGGCGGCGGGCGGATGAGTTGTGGCGGCACACCTGCTTCGAGGCATTCCTCATCACCGACGATTCTCCCGGTTACTACGAGCTGAATTTCTCGCCCTCCGGAGAGTGGGCCGCGTATCGATTTTCCGCCTATCGCACGGGCATGGCTCCCGCGGACGGGGTCGGGATCCCTGAGATCTCGCTGCGGACCGGTCAGGACCGGGTTCAGCTGGACGTCACCATTGCGATCGCCGCGATCCGAGAAGCCACGGCGCCGCAGAGCGGGGTAAAATTGCGGATTGCAATCGCCGCCGTCATTGAGGACCGCAACGGCGCGCTTTCGTACTGGGCGCAAGGCCACGCTTCCGGCAAGCCTGATTTCCACCATCCGGAATACTTCGCAGCAGAGATACCTTCATGAAGTTCGGCATCGATCGTCTCATCGAGGAACCGGAGCTGCGCAAGCCGCTGGCGGAGCGCCGCGTCGCGCTCCTCGCTCATCCGGCGTCGGTCACCCGCAACCTTGACCATTCGCTCGACGCGCTGGTTGGCCTCGGCGACGTGCGAATCACCGCCGCGTTCGGGCCTCAGCACGGACTCCGGGGCGACAAACAGGACAACATGATCGAATCGGATGACTACACCGATCCGGTTCACGGGATTCCCGTGTTCAGCCTGTACGGCGACGTGCGCCGTCCCACCGCGGCAATGATGGATACGTTCGACGTTCTGCTCGTGGATCTGCAGGACGTCGGTTGTCGCATCTACACATTCGTCACGACCCTTCGGTACGTGCTCGAGGCGGCCGCGGCCAGGGGCAAGTCCGTCTGGGTTCTGGACCGCCCGAATCCCGTTGGTCGCCCGGTCGAAGGCCTGACGCTCAGGCCGGGCTGCGAGAGTTTCGTGGGTGCGGGCGCCATGCCGATGCGGCACGGATTGACCCTTGGAGAGCTTGCGCACTGGTTCGTGACAACCCTGAAGCTCGACGTGGATTGTCAGGTGATTCCGATGGACGGCTGGGAGCCCGCCAATCCCTTCGGCTACGGCTGGCCTGTCGGGCAGCGCACCTGGGTCAATCCGAGTCCCAACGCTCCGAACTTGTGGATGGCGCGCTGTTATCCGGGATCGGTGCTGCTCGAGGGCAGCACGCTCTCGGAAGGCCGCGGCACCACGCGGCCGCTCGAACTGCTGGGAGCCCCGGATCTGGATATTGCCGCCCTGATCACCCAAATGCGCGCCCTCGCCCCTGCGTGGATGAGGGGTTGCCGCGTGCGGCCGTGTTGGTTCGAGCCCACGTTCCACAAACACGCGGGCAAGCTGTGCGCCGGGTTCCAGGTCCATGTGGAGGATGCGGCCTATTACGATCACGAGAGCTTTCGACCCTGGCGTCTGTATGCATTGGCTCTCAAGGCGCTGCGGCGGCTGCGCCCCGAGTATGAGCTCTGGCGTGACTTCCCGTACGAATACGAGAAGAACCGGCTGGCCATCGATGTCATCAACGGGAGCGATCTGTTGCGTCGCTGGGTGGACGACCGGGGGGCGACGCCCGGCGATCTCGACTCGCTCACCGTGGCTGATGAGACATCGTGGGTGAGCGAGCGTGACGCGGTGCTGCTGTATTGAAAACGTCGGGAAAACCGCAGGCGGCGCGCGGCCTTTCCTGGCTCGCAGCCCTACTGCTCGCGGCGCCGGCGTTCACTGGAGGTAAGGTCGTGGCTGCGAATACTTCGGACGTACCCGTGATCCCACGCGTCGCGCTGTTCGGCAACCCCGTAAAAGCCCAGGCACGCCTCAGTCCCGACGGGCGGTACATGTCGTTTCTCGCCCCGCAGGAGGGTGTGTTGAATGTGTGGCTCGCCCCGTTCGGCAAGCTGGCTGCGGCCAAACCGATCACGCACGACCGCAAGCGCGGCGTCCGCCAGCACCTCTGGGCCGATGACAGCCGGCACATTCTCTTTCTGCAGGATGAAGGGGGCGATGAGAACTGGCGCGTGCACAGTGTCGACGTCGAGAACGGCACGCAGATCAATCTCACTCCGCTCGACAACGTGCGCGCCGAGATCGTCGGACTTTCGCACGAACGGCCGGGCACGGCGCTGATAGCGCTGAACGACCGCAAACCCGAGTGGCATGATCTGTATGAGATAGACGTCGCGACCGGCGAGCGCAAGCTCATCGAGCGCAACGACCAGGAGTTCGCGGCCTATCTGGAAGACCTGCAGCTGCACCCGCGCCTTGCGCTCAAGACGCTCGCGGATGGGGGCGGGGAGCTGTACCGGCGCACGGACAACGGCTGGGAGAGCTTTCTGAAGTACAGTCAGGCTGACAGCCTGACCTTCCGGCCTCTCGTCATCGAGCAGGGCGGCCGCACGGCACTCATCCTGAGCTCCGTGGGCCGCGACAAGGCTGCGCTGGTGCGCGTGGATCTTCCCACTGCCCGGCAGACTGCGCTGGCGGAGAGCGACCAGGCCGACATCTCCGATGTCTGGCTGGATCCCCGAACCCGGGCGCCCCAGGCATACGGTGTCGAATATCTGACGAAGGAGCTGCAGCCACTCGCGCCCGCCGTGGGAGCTCCCGGCAATGCCTCTACGGCCGGCCCGGGCGTCAGCAAGGATATCGAACGGCTGAAGGCAGCGCTGGGACCGCAGTTCGAGCTGGTAAGCCGCACGCTCGATGACAGCCTGTGGATCGTCGTAGTTGATGATCCAATACACGTCTTGACGAGTTATCTCTACGAACGCGCCAGCGGCAAGGTCACGAAGCTTTTCGACAGCCGTCCCGAGCTGACTGACGCTCCGCTGCGTCCCATGAAGCCCGTGGAGATCCGGTCGCGGGACGGATTGCCGCTGGTGTCGTATCTGACGTTGCCTCCGGGCACGGAGACGGACGGAGCAGGCCGCCCGAGTCGGCCCGTGCCGTTGGTGTTGGACGTGCATGGCGGACCCTGGGCTCGCGACAGCTATGGGTTCAATGCCGAGCATCAGTGGTTGGCGAATCGCGGCTACGCCGTGTTGTCGGTGAACTACCGCGGGTCCACGGGCTTCGGCAAGAAATTCCTCAACGCCGGCGATCACGAGTGGGCCGGGAAGATGCACGACGACCTGCTCGACGCCGTGGACTGGGCTGTTCGTGAGAAGGTCGCCGCGGCCGACAAGGTTGCGATCTACGGCGGCTCCTACGGCGGCTATGCCGCGCTGGTGGGACTCACCTTCACCCCTGACCGCTTCGCCTGCGGGGTCGACATCGTAGGTCCTTCGAACCTGGTGACCCTGCTCAACTCGATCCCGCCCTACTGGAAGTCTTTCCTGGAGGACATGGCGCGCCGCATCGCAGATCCCCGTACCGAGCGTGGGCGCGAGCTGCTCAAGGCACGCTCGCCCCTGACCCGTGCCGAGCGGATCTCGAAGCCCCTCCTCATCGCGCAGGGAGCGAACGACCCGCGGGTGAAACAGGCGGAATCCGACCAGATCGTGACCGCGATGAAGGCCAAGCATCTGCCGGTGACCTACGTGCTGTTCCCCGACGAGGGGCATGGGTTTGCGCGGCCGCAGAACCGGATTGCGTTTTATGCGGTTTCGGAAGGCTTTCTGGCGAAATGCGTCGGCGGCCGGTACGAGCGGATCGGCGAGGACCTGGCCGGCTCGAGTCTGAAGGTCCTGGAGGGGGCCGAATTCATCCCTTCACTGCCCGAGGCGTTAGCAAAGCTGGAAGCGGCCCCGGCGGCCCGCCAGGATCCCAAATCCGCGGAGCAGGACAAACGCCACTGATTTGCTTTACGCGCTGTGGCTTACTTTCTGGTCTAATCCGCGCCCCTCATGCAAATCGCACGCGACATCACGAATTACCGCAAGTACTGGGCCGAACGCTTCGGTACGGCCCCGTTTCTGCCCATGTCGCGGGCGGAAATGGCAGCCCTCGGCTGGGACAGCTGCGACGTCATCCTGGTGACCGGAGACGCCTATGTAGACCATCCCAGCTTCGGCATGGCCATCGTGGGCCGGGTTCTCGAGGCGCACGGCTTCCGGGTGGGCATCATCGCGCAGCCCGACTGGCACAGCGCGGAGGCGTTCGCGGCCCTCGGACGCCCCAACCTGTTCTTCGGCATTACCGCCGGAAACATGGACTCGATGGTGAACCGTTACACCTCGGAGCGGCGAATTCGAAGTGACGACGCCTACACGCCCGGCGGCATGGGCGGCAAGCGTCCCGACCGGTCCGTGATCGTCTACGCGCAACGCGCGCGCGAGGCGTTCAAGGACGTTCCCGTCGTCATCGGCGGCATCGAAGCCTCCTTGCGTCGGATCGCCCACTTCGACTACTGGTCCGAGAAGGTCCGACGTTCGATTCTTCTGGACGCCAAAGCGGATCTGCTCGTGTACGGCAACGGCGAGCGCCAGATCTGCGAGATCGCGCATCGCCTCGCCGGCGGCGAGCAGATTCAACAGATAACCGACCTGCGCGGCACCTCGTTCGTGCGCAAGGGCCAGGTTGAGGGCTGGATCGAGATCGACTCGACTCACCTCGACGCACCGGGCCCGCTGAATCCTCCCATCGATCCATACGCCATGCAGACCTCTACGGTCTCGCCGGATGTTGCGGTGACCGCCTCCGGATCCGGGCCGTCGGAAAACATCGTGCGCTTCGTCCGCCGGGTCAAGAACGCCGATCGCGAGCACAGCGTCATTCGCATCCCCTCCCACGAGCAGGTCAGTGGCGATCCTGTGTTGTATGCTCATGCCTCGCGCATCCTGCATCTGGAATCCAACCCGGGCAATGCCCGCGCGCTCGTGCAGCGTCACGGGGATGTCGATGTGTGGCTGAATCCTCCGCCCGTTCCTCTGACGACGAAGGAAATGGACTGGGTGTATGAGCGGCGTTATGCCCGGCAGCCGCATCCCTTCTACGGGAGCGCCAACATCCCGGCGTATAAGATGATCCGCTTTTCCGTGGCGATCCAGCGCGGCTGCTTCGGCGGTTGCACGTTCTGCTCGATCACCGAGCACGAGGGCAGAATCATCCAGAGCCGCTCCGAGGACTCCGTGATCCGCGAGATTCAGGAAGTCCGTGACCACACGCCGGGCTTCACCGGTGTCATCTCCGATCTCGGCGGGCCGACCGCCAACATGTACCGCCTCGCCTGCAAGAGCCGTGAGATCGAGAGTGCCTGCCGCAGGCCTTCCTGCGTCTACCCCGGAATCTGCCCGAATCTGAATACCGACCACGCGCCACTCATCCGGCTTTACCGCCGCGCGCGTGCGCTGCCGGGCATCAAGAAGGTGCTGGTCGCCTCCGGCGTACGCTACGACCTGGCGATCGAATCGCCCGACTACGTCAAGGAGCTTGCCCAGCACCACACGGGCGGGTATCTGAAGATCGCCCCCGAAGCGCTCGCCGAGGGGCCGCTGTCAAAGATGATGAAACCGGGAGTGGGCGCCTACTATCGTTTCCAGGAGCTCTTCGATCGCTTCTCGAAGGAGGCCGGCAAGGAGCAGTACCTCATTCCGTATTTCATCGCCGCGCACCCGGGAACGAGCGACAGCGACATGCTCCAGCTCGCCGTGTGGCTGAAGAAGAACGGCTTCCGCGCCGACCAGGTGCAAGCGTTCCTGCCTTCACCGATGGCCACCGCGACGGCGATGTACCACTCGGGCAAGAATCCTCTGAAACGCATCACGCGCGCGAGCGAGGAAGTGATGATCCCGAAGGGATTGAAGGTCCGCCGGCTGCACAAGGCGTTTCTGCGCTATCACGATCCCAACAACTGGCCGGTGCTTCGGGAAGCGCTCAGACGCATGGGACGCGCCGATCTCATCGGGCCCGGCAAGCAACATCTGGTACCAGCGTATCAGCCCGGCGGTACGGGAGATGCACCGGAAGGACGCCGCGGCTTCAGTGGCGGCAGTCGCGCCGCGAGTCGCGATGCCGCAAATGACCGTCCGTTCCGAACGCAGCACACGGGATTGCCAAGAACTCCGCGGCTGCGTTCCGCTGCCACGCCCGCAAACCAGCCGTCAAACAGGTCGCCGAAATCGCGCTGATGTCAAGTTGCGAACCCATTCTCCGTGGGAGTAGGGTGCCTACGTGAACGGTTCCCTGCTTCGAGTCTGTGTGGTTTGGACGGTCGCTGTTACATCGATTGCCGCAGCCGCCACGAGCATGCCTGCCGCCGTCAGCGTCGGGCCGCACGTTGCGACAGTCCTCGAGATCAATGGACCCGTCGGCCCCGCGACCTCGCGTTATATCGTTCACGGACTCGAAGCGGCCCAGGCGGGCGCTGCGCCGCTGGTCGTGCTGCGCCTGGACACCCCCGGGGGGCTGGATACATCCATGCGCGACATCATTCGCGCCATTCTGGCCTCATCGGTTCCAGTTGTCAGTTACGTATCGCCGTCGGGTGCGCGTGCCGCCAGCGCCGGCACTTACATCCTCTACGCGAGCCACGTGGCCGCGATGGCGCCTGCGACGAACCTGGGCGCGGCAACCCCGGTGTCCATCGGAGGGGGCGACACGCCGGAGACACCTCAGAGCCCCAAGCCGCCGGCTGCAGATGGAAAAGCAAGTGAATCGCACGGGGAGAGTCCGCAACCCGGCACAGCGATGGAACACAAGGTCGTCAATGACGCCGTGGCTTACATCCGCGGGCTTGCGGAACTTCGCGGCCGGAACGCGGACTGGGCGGAGTCCGCAGTCAGGGGTGCGGCGAGTCTGTCGGCGACCGCGGCACTTCAACAGAAAGTGGTCGATGTCGTCGCACGCGATCTTCCCGATCTGCTCGCTCAGATCGACGGACGGGACGTTCGTGTGGGTGAGCAGACTGTCAAGCTCGCCACACGCGGGCTCACGGTTGTGTTCGCGAAGCCCGACTGGCGCACGGAATTCCTCTCGGTGATCACGAACCCGACGATCGCGTACGGGTTGATGCTCATCGGCATCTACGGCCTCCTGCTGGAGGGGTACAATCCTGGCGCCGTCCTGCCGGGCGTCGTCGGCGTCATCTCGCTGCTGCTGGCGCTGTTCGCATTTCAGATCCTGTCGGTGAACTATGCCGGGTTGGCGCTCGTGGCCGTGGGGATCGGGCTGATTGTCGCCGAGTTTTTCCTGCCGACGTTTGGTTCGCTCGGACTCGGAGGTCTCATTGCGTTCATCGTCGGCTCGCTCATTCTGTTCGACACGGACGTGCCGGGAATGAACATCGGGTTGCCGTTGATCGCCGCGGTCGCCACGGTGGGCGGGCTGATCGTAATCGGAATCGCCTGGATGGCGGCACGTTCCCGCGGTCATCGCGTCGTGACCGGCGCGCAGGGGATGCGTGGCGCGACAGCCGAGGTCGTCGACGGCTTCGCCGATAAGGGGCTCGTCCGCTATGGGGGCGAGCTGTGGACCGCGCGCAGCAGTTTGCCGTTACAGGCCGGCCAGCCGGTGCGGATCGCCAGAGTGGAAGGGCTGACGGTGTGGGTCGAGCCGCTATAGAGCGCCTCGAGCCGTCAGCCAAGTCAGAATTTTCGGAGACCGTCATGCCATTCGGTATCATCGTCGTCATCATCATTGCCATCCTCGTGTTCAGCGCCGTCAAGGTCCTGAACGAATACGAGCGCGGCGTCATGCTTACCCTGGGGCGCTTCACAGGTATCAAGGGCCCTGGAATCATCCTGGTCTTTCCGTTCGTCCAGCAGATGCGCAAAGTCGATCTGCGCGTCATCGTGCTGAACGTTCCGAAGCAGGATGTGATCACCCGTGACAACGTCTCGGTGAAGGTCAACGCGGTCGTCTACTTTCGCGTCGTGGATCCGGGCAAAGCGATCATCCAGGTCGCAAACCCCTACGAGGCCACCAGCCAGGTGGCGCAGACGACGCTGCGTTCCGTACTCGGCCAGCACGAAATGGACGATCTGCTTTCCCAGCGCGACAAGCTGAACGTCGACATCCAGAGGATTCTCGATCAGAACACCGAGAACTGGGGTATCAAGGTCGCCAACGTCGAGATCAAGGACGTCGACCTCGATGAGAGCATGATCCGCGCCATGGCGAAGCAGGCGGAAGCGGAGCGCACGCGGCGCGCGAAGATCATTCATGCCGAAGGCGAGGCGCAGGCCGCTCAGCAACTCGTCGAGGCCGCGAAATCACTCGCGCAGCAACCGAGCGCGCTGCAGTTACGCTATCTGCAGACGCTGGCGGACATCTCGCACGAGCGCACTCAGATCATCGTGTTCCCACTCCCCCTCGATCTCATCAAGCCGTTCATGGGCGGCCCGGATGGCTAGGGCCTGAGGTCCGGGAGATCCGATGGACGGACGCAGAACACTCGCTATCGCGGGTCTGCTGTTGGCGCTCGCCACGGTACTCGGGGCCTTCGGAGCGCACGCGCTGAAGGCGCATCTGACACCCGATCGGCTGCAAGTGTACGAGACGGGCGTCCGCTATCACTTCTTCAATTCGCTCGGCCTGCTGGGTGTCGGACTGGCGATGCGTTCGGTCGAGTCTGCGTGGCTGCGGGGGTCAGCGATTCTGCTGCTGGCGGGGATCGTGCTGTTTTCGGGCAGCCTTTACGCCCTGACGTGCGGCGCTCCCCGCGTGTTCGGCGCCGTGACACCCGTGGGCGGGTTGGCACTCATTGCCGGATGGCTCGCCTTTGCCGTCTGCTTCCTGCGTCCGTGACCGATTCATGAGGAGAGTTGCGATCATGTTCAGAAGGACTGTTGCCGGCGTTGCGTGCTCGGCAGCGCTCCTCGCCTGCTCCCATTCGCCTACCCAGGCACCGGCAGCCCGCGCGGTGGCTCCCGTGCCCCCGACGTCGGCAGAGCTGAAGGGGCACGCACAGATCGGAGCGTTCGGCTTGGATACGAACGCGGGTGATCCGCACGTCAAGCCCGGAGACGATTTCTATCGCTACGCCGACGGCCACTGGCTCGATAGCAATTCCATTCCGGCGGACCGCACGGCCTGGGGCGTGTTTGCGGAGCTGGACGAGAATGCGCGGCAGAATCTGCGACAGATTGTCGAAGCCATTCCGCCTGAGGCGACTCCGGGTAGCACGCAGCGCAAAGTCCGGGACTTGTATCGCAGCTATCTGGACACCGACGCGATCGAGCGCGCGGGAATCACCCCTGCCCAACCCGCACTCCAGGCGATAGCTTCGGCGCACACTTACGAGGAGCTGTCGCGCCTCGTGGGACGGCGCGACCTGGATTTGAAGGCGCCGGTCCGCGTCTCGATCGGCACGGATCCCAAGAACCCCGACCGCTACATCGTCTCAATCTCGCAAAGTGGGCTCGGCCTGCCCGATCGGGACTACTACCTCAAGGACGACGCTGTGTTCTCCGAGCTACGTGCGAAGTACGTCGCGCATGTGGAGAGGATGTTGAATCTTGCCGGAGACAAGAACCCCGCGGCCGATGCGAAATCGATCCTGGAGATCGAAACTGCCATCGCGCGCGTGCAGTGGCCGGTTGAGAAGCGGCGTGAGCGCAACCTGACCTACAACCTGCGCACCCGCGAGGACCTGGACCGGCAGGCGCCCGGCATCGCCTGGCAGCGGCTGCTGGATGCCGGCGGTCTTACCTCGCAGCAGGAGTTCATCGTCCGCGAGGTCGATGCGGTGCAGGACCTGGCGAAACTGTTCCACACCATTCCCGTAGAGCGTTGGCGCGCCTACTTCACCTACCACTACATCGTAGGTGCCGCGGATGTACTGCCCAAGGCCTTTGACGACGAGAAGTTCGATTTCTACGGCCGCACTCTGAACGGCCAGCAGCAACAGCAGGAGCGTTGGAAGCGCGCGATTGCCGCGCTCAACGAGGATATGGGCGAGGCGATCGGGCAGCTGTATGTCGATCGTTATTTCCCGGCCTCCTCCAAGCAAAAGGTGCTCGCACTGGTCGAGAATCTGCGCGCCGCCTACGCGCACGACTTCCAACAGCTGAGCTGGATGAGCGAGGATACGAAGAAGGTCGCGCTCGAGAAGCTCGCCGCGTTCCGGCCGAAGATCGGCTATCCCGACAAATGGCGCGATTACTCGAGCCTCGCGATCCGCTCCGGTGACGCGTTCGGAAATGCAGTCAGGTCCGATCAGTTCGAGTGGCGGCGGGAGCAGGCACGACTGGGTACGCCCACCGATCGCGACGAATGGGCCATGACGCCACAGACCGTGAATGCCTATTACAACCCGACGTTCAATGAAGTCGTTTTTCCGGCCGCGATCCTGCAGCCGCCGTTCTTCGACCCGAATGCGGACGATGCCGTGAACTACGGCGGCATCGGAGGTGTGATCGGCCACGAGATGGGGCACGGTTTTGACGACCAGGGGGCCAAGTCGGATGCGCGCGGCGTCCTGCGCACCTGGTGGCAGGCAGAGGATGAAGAGGCCTTCGGCAAGCTGGTCGATCGTCTGGCGCAGCAGTATTCCCAGTACGTCGCCCTGCCGGGATTGAAGGTCAACGGCCGGCTGACGCTCGGGGAGAACATCGGTGATCTCGGCGGATTGAGTGTCGCGTACTCGGCTTACCATCACGCCTTGAACGGTCGCAAGCCGCCGGTGCTGAGCGGCTTGACCGGTGACCAGCGTTATTTTCTGTCCTGGGCGCAATCGTGGCGCTCTTTGAACCGCGACGAACAGCTACGTTCCCAGGTGCTGAGCAACCCGCACAGCCCGCCGAAATTTCGCGTCAACGGGGTCGTGAGAAACATCGACTCCTGGTATGCGGCGTTCGAGGTAAAGCCCGGTGATCAGCTCTACCTGCCCCCGGCCGAGCGTGTGCGGATTTGGTGAAATCCGGGCTACCGATCGATGCGGTCCTCGCCGATCTGCTGGAGGCACTTCGCACCGGTCGGTCCGCCGTGCTGCAGGCGCCGCCGGGCGCAGGCAAGAGCACCGTCGTGCCTTTGGTGCTCCTCGAGCAGACGTGGGCGCGCGGCAAGCGGATCATGATGCTGGAGCCGAGAAGGCTCGCAACGCATGCGGTCGCCCAGCGCATGGCTCGGACGCTCGGCGAGGGTGTTGGACGCACGGTCGGCTACCGAATGCGCATGGACACCCGCGTGTCGCGAGATACGCGTATCGAGGTCGTTACCGAGGGCGTACTGACTCGTATCCTGCAAAAGGATCCGGCTCTCGAGGAATTCGCCATCGTCATCTTCGACGAGTTCCACGAGCGCAGTTTGCAGGCGGACCTCGGCCTTGCACTGACACTCGATGCTCGCGACAGCCTGTCTTCCGACCTCAAGGTTCTGGTCATGTCGGCGACGCTGGATGGTGCGGCCGTCTCGAGAATGTTGGACGATGCCCCCGTTGTCACCGCCCGGGGTCGTGTCTATCCGGTTGAAACGAGGTTCGTTGGCAAGGGCATGCCGCTGCTGCCGGATGTCCAAGGAGCGACTCGCGCGGCCTCGGGGAGCTACGAGACTCCGGAGAAGATCACGGCGCAGCTCATCCAGCGGGCCTTGCATGAAGAGCCGGGCGACCTCCTCGTCTTCCTTCCCGGAGCGAGAGAGATCCGTCGCGTTCAGTCGCTCCTGCAATCGAGTGAGCTGGATCGGTCGGTGCGCGTCCTCCCGCTGTTCGGTGACCTGTCGGGAGAGGAGCAGGATGCCGCGCTGGCGCCGGCGCCTCCGGGTGAGCGCAAGATCGTGCTCGCTACCAACATTGCAGAGACCAGCCTGACCATCGAAGGGGTCCGGGTCGTCGTCGATTCCGGACTGGTACGCCGGTCCGCGTTCGACCCCGCGACGGGGATGAGTCGACTGGAGACGCAGCGCATCTCGCGGTCCGAAGCGGATCAGCGTCAGGGCCGGGCGGGGCGGCTCGAGGCGGGAGTGTCCTACCGCGCCTGGAGTGAAGGGTCGCATCGGAGCCTGGCACCGTTGTGTCCTCCCGAGATCCTGGATGCCGATCTCGTACCGTTGGCGCTCGAGCTCGCTCGCTGGGGAATCCGCGACGCTCGAGACTTACGCTGGCTGGACGCCCCTCCTGCCGCAACGCTTGCGAGCGCACGCGATCTTCTGTCGCGTCTGGGTGCGCTCGATGAGGCCGGTCGCATCTCCGCTCACGGGCGTGAAATGGCGGATCTCGGTTTGCATCCGCGCCTCGCGCACATGTTGCTGCGGGCGCGGCACATTGGCTGTTTGCCACTCGCCGCCGATCTGGCGGCGTTGCTGTCGGAGCGCGACGTACTTCGCAGCTCTGTGTCTGCGCGAGATGTCGACATCATGACGCGGATAGATCTCATGCGGGGTAAAACGGGAACCGGCGGAGTTGCCCGGTACAGCCTGGAGCGTGCCCGAAGTTCGGCGCGCGATCTCGTGCGCCAGGTCGGCAGCTCCGGAAGCAGGGAGCTGACAGCGGATCTTCGCGGCGAGATCGACTATGCGGGTGTCCTGTTGGCGTTCGCGTACCCGGATAGAATAGGCCGCCGTCGCGCAGGGGCGACCGGGAAGTACACTCTTGCAAGCGGGCGCGGGGCCCATTTTACCGAGGCTCAATCTCTGGCGAAACACGAGCTGATCGTCGCGGTGGATCTCGATGATCGCGATCGCGATGCGCGCATTCTGCTCGCGGCGGCGATCAGTCGGGCCGATCTCGATGAGTTCATGCCCGAGCGCCTGCAGCGAGTCGAGTCGGTCGAGTGGAGCTCTCGCGAGCAGGCGGTCGTTGCGCGTCGTGTCCTGAAACTCGACGAGCTCGTGTTGGAAGAAAGGCCCTTGCCCGAGATCCCTGCGGAGGCATCCCGAACGGCCATGCTTCGGGGAGTGCGTGAACTGGGCATCGGGGCGCTGCCCTGGACCCGAGACGCCCGCGACCTGCAGGCTCGCATTGAATTCGTTCGTCGCAGCGCCCCTGAGGGCAGTTCCTGGCCCGCGGCATCCGACAGTGCGCTCGCAGACTCGCTCACTGACTGGCTGGGCCCCTGGCTCGAGGGCGTGACACGTCGCGACCATCTGGCTCGCTTGTCCATGACCGATGCGTTTCGCGGTCTGCTGAACTGGGAGCAGCAACGCGAGCTCGATCGTTTGGCCCCGACGCATCTGCAGGTTCCGAGCGGCTCCCACATTCGCATCGACTACCTCGACGAGAGCGCCCCTGTCGTGTCGGTCAGGCTGCAGGAAGTCTTCGGTCTCGAGGAGACACCGCGCATCGGTGGCGGCAAGGTTCCTCTGACCTTCAAACTGCTGTCCCCTGCGCAGCGCCCGGTGCAGGTGACGCGCGATCTGGCGGGCTTTTGGCGCGGAAGCTACGCCGAGGTGCGCAAGGACCTGCGTGGCAGGTATCCGAAGCACAACTGGCCCGAGAACCCGCTCGAGGCGCACGCCACACGGGGCGTGCGGCGGCGAACACCGTGAGCGGACGCAGCTCGCCCGCTTCCGCAGGGAGCTCACATCCGGATGACGATTTTCCCGAAGAAGTTGTCCGACTCCATCAGCTCGTAGGCGGCCGGCGCGTCCTTGAAGTCGAATACCTTATCGACCACCGGCTTGATCCTGTGTTGCGCGATGAAGGCGTTCATCGCTTCGAAATTTTCGCGCGATCCGACGTAGATACCGCTCACGGTCACATTGGAGGTCATCACGGACACCGCCGTGATGGCACCACCGAATCCACCCAGTCCCCCGATCAGAGCGATGTGTCCCCCATTGGCGATACTCGCGATTGCATGGGGCAACGAGTCCTTGCCCCCGACCTCGAGCACTTCCTGGACTCCGCCTCCACCCGTCAGCGAGCGCACGGTCTTATCCCAGTCGGGCGTGGTCTTGTAGTTGACGGTACCCACGGCGCCGAGGGCCTTCGCCCGAGCCAGTTTTTCGTCGTGCGAGCTCATGATGATCGGCTTGGCCCCAGCAGCGATCGCGAACTGCAATCCAAGCAGGGAGACGCCCCCGGTGCCTTCCAGCAGTACGTAGTCGCCTGCCTGCATGTGTCCGCGCGTCACAAGTCCGTTCCACGCGGTAACTCCTGCGCACGGCAGCGTCGCGCCTTCTTCGAACGACAGGTGGGAAGGGAGCTTGACGAGCCCTTGCTCGCTCAACGTGACGTATTCCGAGAGCATTCCATCCAGATCGCCGCCGAGTGCCGAGCCTGCGATATTCGGTGCGGGGGGGCCCTTCAGCCAACTCTGAAAGAAGATCGCGGCGGCGTGATCGCCAGCACGAAAACGCTTCACACCCCGGCCAACGGCGACAACCTCGCCCGCACCGTCGGACAGCGGGACGAGGCTTGCGCGTGCGGACATCGGGTATTGTCCCTTCATGACGGCCACGTCGCGCCGGTTGAGCGACACGGCTCGAACCCTCACGAGCACCTCGCCTGCCGCAGGCAGGCGCACCGGGGCTTCAGTTATCTGCAGGCGATAAGCTTGCTCACCGGTGCGGACGAGCCGCCACTGATGCTGTGTCTGCGGCTGCATCGCCGGTGCGCTGAACGACTGGCAGCCGCAGGCCATGATAAAGACGCCAGCCAACAAGACCGACCTGACCGGACGCATTGCACCGTCTCCCTTTTCTTTTTTGGCCTTACTGGATGAGGCCTTCGGCCTTGAGGGCTTCGAGCACGTGCGGACGAGCGCCGACGGTCTCCTGCAGGCGCTTGAGATTGGGCCACTGGCCGATATCGACGCCTACGTGCGCGCCCCAGTTGAGCACGACGAACAGGTATCCGTCCGCAACCGTAAACTGTTCCCCGGTGAGATACTTCTTCGAGCCCAGCGCGCCATTCAGCCATCCGAGGCGGCGGGAAAGGTGGCCGCGCGCATAGGCCTTTACGTCGGCCGTCGAGTCCGGATAAAACAACGGCGAGAAGCCCTTGTGAATCTCGGAGTTGACGAAGCTCACCCACTCGATCACGCGGTAGCGCTCCATCGTGCCGGCGGCCGGCAGAATCTTAGCGGCGGGATTGCGATCGCCGACGTACTGGAGGATCGCGCCGTTCTCCGTCAGCACGTCACCGTTGTCGAGGCGGAGGGCGGGCACATAGCCCTTCGGATTCACGGCCGTGAAATCGCCACCGTCCTCGGTTTTCTTCGCCTTGATGTCAGTCTTGACCAGATCGAAGGAGAGGCCGGCCTCGCGCAGCGCGATATGCGGCGCGAGCGAGCAGGCTCCGGGGGTGTAATAAAGCTTCATGGAAGAGCTCCGGGACGTTTGCGGTAGGGGCGGGGGCTCATGCTAACGTTGCGTCAACGGATGGCAAGGGGACCCCGCCATGAAATGCTTCTACGTCCTGGCCGCGGTCGTGGCCTTGGGCCTGGCGACCGAAGGCTGCAAAAAACGCGAGCCCAAACCGGCGCCCCAGGTCGTGGATACCGCTTTGCCGGCCTCCGCCGCGCTGCGCAAAGTAGCTGCCATGCCGGCCGCGCGCCCGAGCGGGGCCGGTGCTCCATCGCCGGCCATTCCCAGCCCCTCGAGTGCCCCCGACCCGCGCAATGCGAACCACAAACCGAACGGCATCGCCTGGTTCCAAGGCAGCCTGGAGGAGGGATTCTCGCGGACCGCTACGGCGCAGGCCGGTGCGCCGGCCCGCCAGGCGTGCCTGCAGCCGCTCGCCGGTGACGCCGACTGTCACGCGAGCGCCTGGGCGCGGTCCATGCGAATCCTGTCCCGGCTGATACAATCGGCGCGGTTGGGCCTGTAGCACAGCGGTTAGTGCAGGGGACTCATCGACAATGGTGCCTTCGCGCAGAAACGCGCGAAGTGGACGGGATGAATTCAGGGAAACCTTCGGGCCCCGGCTTCGGGCTCATGGCGATCCTGAGCCGAGCCGCCGGTACACCGGCGGAAGGTGCAGAGACTACCTGAGGGCTGGCAGCAAGTCTGCCGCAGTGCCCTTCATGACAGGCTTCGAGCATCCCGCACCCTCCCGCACTGGCACTGGCACGGTGCGCGGGTGAAGAGATAGTCCACTCCCGGCGGAAACGCCGGGGCTGAGTGAATCCCTTGGTCGTAGGTTCGAATCCTACCGGGCCCAGTTTCCGCGGAAAGTCCGGCGAAGTACGGCAACGTCCGACGACGTCCCTCTCAATGCGACGAAATCAGATGGATTTCCGCGCGCACCGCATCCGGTGACGTTCGGGAAGGTTCGGGGCAGCCGCGGGGCGGTCGTGACAACTGAAACACGCTCGGGGCCATTTGGAAATCATCCGGCGCACGCGCGCGCGCACCCTCTACCCGTGACTTGTGATGAACAGGACACGCGCCAACTTATCTCCCGAGGAGACTACCTATGACGACTTCGACCAGTGTCAAGACCCTGAGCGGAAGCCTGCACGCCGCATTCGCTATCATGGCGCTTGCGGTGTTCTGTGCCAGCGCCGCCCACGCCGCGGAATCCAGCCAAATCACGATTCGTGGCGCGACCACGAAGACGGTTGGACACGACTTTGCGCTCGGTGCACCTATCCAGGAAACCACAGTGACGGTCGGAGTGAGTTACGACCCGGTGACCCTCACCACCAACTCCGGTGTCGCGCTTCTGAAGGATGGCGTTGTAGATGCTGCACGCAAGGCGTGCGCCACGGCCGATCCGCTCATCCAGGATGAAGGGACCTGCTTACGGGAAGCCCTCCGCTCCGCGAAGACTCAGATCGCCCGGGCCATCAGTCAGGCAAGGAGCAACACCAACGGCTGATTCGCCTGTCGATCCCATTTGCAGCGGCCCGGAAAGGCCGCTGCAAGCTCTGTGATCGAAGGCGCCGCAGCCTCGGCGAGCGACCTGACGGGACCGCGATCACCAAGGGTAGCGAGGTCGCTGCGGCAAACGCGCGATAGACCCACAACCGCCGATCGAGTCAAGTGCGAATTCAACGTACGCACTCCAATCTGTGTCATCTGTCGGTAGTGATTACGGAACTGCCGCCGAAAAAACGGCCAAATCCCGGCTATGGCGTCTCGTCTCAGGTCTGAAGCCAGCTTGGCGCTGCGGGGAGAGCTCAGTCGACGTGACGATCCGCAAGGTTCAATTCACGGGCGCTCGCCCACACACCGTGAACCTGCGGGCTCGTGCGGAAGGGCAACGTCACGCGCGCGGCTTCCTGCATGGTCTGCGCATCGACGAGATAGAGCTCGGAGGTCGAATTCTCCACATTGTGCCCGACACCGAGCAGATAGCCGTCCCCCTCTTCTCCCGGGGTTCCGCGCGGCACGAAGCTGGGCTCCTGCATGACGCGTCCTTTGCCGGGAAAGTACGGCTTGAGATCGCCTGTGGCCAGATCGAACCGCCCGAAGCAATTGCCATTGGTCCTTCCCAGCAGACCGCCGCTGTCGAAGCGTGCGTCGGCGTACTGAACGTAGACGTAGCGATAGGGCAGTGTCAGATACCGGTCGTCGATGCGCGTGAAACTGGTTATGTTCGTCTCGAAAAGCGATTCTTCCCGTGCGCGGTCATCCTTTGAATTCAGATCGAGCGTGATGCGGCGCAGATTCTGCGGGACGGGTTTGTACGGCGCGCCGTGGACATCGTTGAACCATGGCCAGGTGTTGCCGTTGGCTACCGGCGCTTCCAGAAGGATCTTCGATCCTGCGGTGCGTGCATTGGTCGTGTGCACGATGCTGCGCTCGGGACCGTAGAAGAAGCGAATGTCCCTTGCCTCCCCCTCGCGCGGAATGACGATGAAGTAGGAAGGCTTGGTCGAATCCCACGCCCAATGGGGTTTGCCGGCCTTGAGCCAATCGAGCTGGGTGACGAGGCCGCCACCCGGGATCACGATGTGGCTCTGGGTCAGCCACATATCATGCAGCATGCTGGTGTGCGGTGCCTCGAGGCGCCATTCGCGCGTAACGGACCCCGTGCGATCGAGACAGTAGACAAACACGTCCCGCGAGCACAGACCGGTCGCCTCATAGCCGTAGGCAAAGGTTTCACCGCTCTGCGGATCGATCTTCGGATGCGCGGTGAAGGTCTCGCTCTGCCAGCGCCCGTTGAAGTCCGGCTGCCGCAGTGTCGCCAGTGTATTCGGATCTATCTCATAGGGCATCCCGTCTTCCTTGGTGGCATAGAGTCGGCCGGCAAGTACGACCGGTGTCGTATTCGTCGTCGTCCGAGCCGCGGGGTGGTCAATGTCGCGCACACTCGGATCGTCGGTGAATGGATTGCGGTAATAGCCGTAGAGTTGTCGTCCGGCTTTGACCTGATTGAGATAGCGGATGGTACGTACATAGCGGCCTTTGTACGCGGCGCGGCCGTTCTTGAAGCGGAACATGCTGATATAACCGTCGGCGGCGAGTATGGTTTCGTCCGCATTGGCCGGCGGGTAGAGCCAATCCAGGTGCATGCGGTAGAAGGCGCCATCAAGACCGCGCGGTATCTCGCCTTTCACTTCGCAGTCGCCGATATCGACCTCGAAACGCGCCGGCGCGGCGATACCTGTCATCGGGTGCTTTGAGAAGTCGACCATCGTTGTCTCCTTAAGCGCCGCCGGCTGCGAACGGATTTGACCTTAGAACACCTGGGGGTCTGCTGTCACTGTCATGATCCCACCGCGGTCGCACTCGACCGCGGCGTCGGCCTCCTTAGCGACTCGCGGGACCCTGACGGTAGAATCAGTTGCAGCCGCGTCGTTTGTATCGAAGGAGCCGCGCCGATGAAGCCAGCCGAACTTCTCATCGTGAGCTGTCTGCTCGGCAGCATGCTTCCGGTAGCGGCGCAGGAGCAGCACTCCCATCCCTCACCCGAGAAGCTGGGAAAGGTCACTTTCCGGAATTCCTGTGCACCCGGCGTCCAACCGGGCTTCGAGCGGGGCGTCGCGCTGCTGCACTCGTTTGCGTATTCGGCCTCGGAACAGGCGTTTCAGGCGGTAGCCGACGCCGATCCCCGTTGCGCGCTGGCTCACTGGGGTATGGCGATGTCCTATTTTCACCAGCTCTGGGATCCGCCCGGGGCCGAGGACCTGCGCAAGGGGTTGGCCCAGATCGAGCGTGCCCAACAGCTCGGGGCCAGCGCGCTGCGCGAGCGACAGTTCATTGCAGCGGCCGCCGCGTACTATCGCGATTCGGATCATCTCCCGCCCGAGGTCCGGGCCACGGCGTACGAGCAAGCGATGGCCGAGACGGCGAAGAGCAATCCAGGCGATGCCGAGGCGCAGATTTTCTACGCTCTGGCGCTTATCGCGACGGCGCCGCCGGCGGATCGGTCTCATGCGAATCAGAAGCGAGCCGCCGAAATCCTCGAGCCGCTCTACCGCAGCCTGCCACAGCATCCAGGCCTCGCGCACTACCTGATTCATGCCTATGACAGCGCGGAATTGGCGCCTCGCGGTCTGGCCGCCGCGCGCGCTTACTCCGACATTGCGCCTTCTGCGCCGCACGCATTACACATGCCCTCGCATATCTTCACCCGCCTGGGTTACTGGGACGAATCGATCGCATCGAATCGGGCGGCGCGCTTCGCCGCACACAAGGAACATGATCTGGGGGAAGAATTGCACGCGATGGATTACCTCACCTACGCATACCTGCAACGTGGACGGCAAGCGGACGCAAGGCGCGTGGTCGAGGATCTTGGGGCGATGAGCGGACTGCCGGCTGAGCAGTTCAAGGTGGGGTACGCCGCGACCGCGATACCGGTGCGCTTTGCCATCGAGCGCAGGCAGTGGACCACAGCCGCATCGTTGTTGCCCCTCGCGGAATCGCCGCCGCACATCGCCGCCATCGTCTACTGGGCCCGCGCGATCGGCCGTGCCCGCAGCGGACGTTCGCAGGAGGCGAACCGCGAGCTTGCTAAACTCAGCGACTGTTCAAAGCAGCTACGGTCGTCCGGAAACACTTACTGGGCAACACAGACGGAGGTGCTGAGCGAGGAGGCGGAAGGCTGGATCCTGACAGCAAGAGGAATGGCCGATGAAGGCGTGCGCCGCATGCGGTCCGCCGCGGACAAGGAAGATGCGGTCGAGAAGCTTCCGGTCACTCCGGGCCCGATAGTCCCCGCGCGTGAACAACTGGGCCAGATGCTCCTCGAACTGAACCGTCCACGAGATGCGCTGGCGGAGTTCCAAGCGGCGTTGATCGCGGCCCCTGGCAGGCGAGGGTCGCTCAGCGGGGCCGCCCAGGCGGCGCACCTTGTCGGCGATGTCCGAACAGAAGCGCGCCTCAGGGCAGAGTTAGATAGGTAGAGTGGGCCATATTGCACACGATCTTTCACACAAGATTCACAATCGAGCTCGAACTCGTTGACCTCGGATCGGTTCCAATCACGTAGGAGCACAATCTGGAGGTGACGGCCATGGTCCATGTGAAGAAGACTCGGATTCCCTGCGCCCGCGTGCTGTACGCGGCAGCTGTGGCGGCAATTCTGTCCGCCTGCTCACAAACGGACTCGACGCCGGCACCGCGCCACCCGACCATCACCTCTTCCGGGTCAAGTTCTTCCGGGTCAAGTTCCGAGTTGCCGGAAGTCGTGATTACCGCTTCCCGCAAGCAGGCGACCCGCGGCTAGCCCGTTACAGTTGAGCCGCCGTCGGCTCCGAGTCGCCGCGCCACGCCGCCTGGAATTCCTTGCGTGCGTCGGCGGCTTCGACACCGCGCCCCTGGGCGCGCAGGGCTTCCGAGAGGCCGAGCAGCAGGCGCGGATCGCGAGGGGTAAGCCTCAAACCCTCGCGGAACGTGGTTTCCGCTTCGGAAGCCGAGTTCTGCCTCAACAGAATCGCCCCGAGGCTCTCGCGTATCGGGTATGGCCAGGTAGGTGGTTCGCCGTACGGCGTGGCGTCCTGAATTCGCACGGCTTCCCGCAAAGACTCGGTCGCCTGCGGCACTTGCTCATGCGCCTCTGCAATCCGTGCTTTCAGGATCGCCGTGCAAATCTTCAGAGAGTCCGCATCACCCGCCTGACTCAGCTTGTCAAGCGCGTGCTCGACGTCGAGGGCTTCACCGAACACCGGTGCAGGCGGCGCGAGCGCGGCCTCCGCAAGCAAGGCGTCGAGCGCCACTTCCGCGCTCTGCGTCCGACCCTTCGCGGCAAACGCCAATCCGCGGCCCAAGTACCAGAATCCGCGCACGGCGTGAATGTTGCGCTCATCGAGCGGTTTCAGCTCGGCGGCGGGCTCGGGAAATGCAAGCAGATCGTCCCACTCATGGAATCGGATGAGCACGGAGAGTGCGTTTGTGGGGTCCTTGCTCATCAGCTCGTGATCGCTGGCGGAGCTGCGGGCCTGCGTCTCGCTGCCATCCATCATGTACGCGTACGTCAGGAAGTCCACGCAGTGCCCGCAGGCGTGCACCTGTTTCGGATTGCTGCTGAGCCGGTAATCAAGGGCGTGGTGGATCGCATGTTCGTTGGCCCTGATGGCGGATGGCCAATCCCCGACGCGCAGATAGATGTGGGCGGGCATGTGCACGAGATGCGCGGCCGCGGGCTCCATCGGCAGCACACCGAGCCGCCGTGCGAAGGGCAGTGCGCGGGCGGGATCGTCGCTCGCCTCAACCGCATGGATGTAGTAGTGCATGAGACCGATGTGCTCCGGATGGCGACGCAGTCCCTGTTCGAGGAGAGCGACGAGCTCGCCAGTGCCGGGGGCCGGTTTGCCATCCACGGACCACAGCCTCCAGGGACGCAGGTCCATGATGGACTCCGCGTAGAGGGCAGCCGCGTCGGCATCGTTCGGATGTCTGCCCACCAGCGCCCGCATGGCATCGTGGTACACCTGGGCAAGTCTGTCGAAGTCCGGCTTGGGCTCGCTGCTGTAGCGCTCGCTCAAGGCGTCGATGTACTCGCGCTCGTCAGCGGTTGCGCGCTTCGCAGCGAGTTGTTTCGCTCGTGCCATCGAATCCGCCGCGACCAGAGTGCTTTTCGCTTCGGGCTCGACATTGATGTTCGGCCCGACCGCCATGGCAATGCCCCACCACGCCATGGCCAGCGAAGGATCCAGACGCGCCGCTTCCCTGAAAGCCCTCTCGGCCTCCTCGGATTCATAGGCAAAAATCAGCGTGAGTCCTCGGTCAAAGGCAAACTGCGCGGCGGGGAATGATGTGGAGACGGCATGATGAACATACGTATAGGAGTCCTGCGCCGGCGGGTTTGCAGGCAATGCCGGGCTCACGATGCCGGCGCCGAACAGGACCAGGGGCGCCCACCGAAGAAGCGGATTACGGTACATCTTTGAACTCCGAAGAGGAGACGGATCGTGAGCCTCGGCACGATACCTCTTTTTACCTCACGAGGAACCGGCGCCCGGTGGGAACCGGATGACCGGTTTGTACTTTCGCATCGGGACCTTTACGCTCGCCGTCTTTGCGAGCCACAACAATGATGCCCGCCTGCCTGTCGCGGAAGTCCGTCTCCCTGTCGATCGGTTGCTTGCTGCTCGCAGTGGCGAGCATCGCCGGGCTGGCCCGCGGCGAATCCGGTACCGGCGCTCCTATGGTTGACGCTTCATCCGGCCACGGCGCTGAGGTCGCTGAACTGAAGAATGTCATGGTGACCATGCGCGACGGCGTGCGACTCGCGACGAATATCTATCTGCCGGCGCGCGCGGGGACGAACTCAGGCAGCAGGTTCCCCACGATTCTGGAACGCACGCCCTATAACAAGGATGTCGACGGCCCTGCCCTGATGAAAGTGTTTGTTCCGCGCGGGTACGCCGTGGTGACTCAGGACGTGCGCGGGCGCTATCAATCCGAGGGCCATTGGCGCCCAGTACGCGACGATCCGCAGGACGGATTCGACACCGCAAAATGGATCGGCGAACAGGCGTGGTCGAATCAGAGCATCGGGACAGTGGGTACTTCTTATTCGGGCGCCACCCAGCACGCACTCGCTATCGCCGGCGCTCCATACGTCAAGGCCATGATCCCCCGCAACGCGATGTCGGACTTCGGGCTTTATGGTGTCCGTCATCACGGTGCGTTCGAGCTGCGTTGGCTCAATTGGGTGTTTACGCTCGGCAATTCCACCGGGACGCCATATGCCCTCGCGGCCGCTAATCGGGCGGCCACCAATCCCGCCGCCGCCCCCGCGTTGGTTGATCTGGGCGAACAGGTCCAGGAGTACGCGCGCGGCTTGCCCCTGCGCCCGGGGACGACACCCCTGAAGTTTGCTCCCGACTACGAGGCGTGGCTCATCGAGGCGATGAGCCACGGGGCCTATGACGGCTTTTGGAAGGACCATGGCTCGAGTGTGGTGGACCATCTGGCGCAGTACAAAGACATACCCGTGTACCACGTGACCGGCTGGTACGACTCCTGGAGCACGCCGGTCGCGAATCTGAATTTCGTCGCACTCTCGACAGCCAAGAAGAGCCTGCAACGGCTGATCGTCGGGCCGTGGATTCACAGTTCGGAGCGGCTCAGTTACGCCGGCGAAGCCCAGTTCACGGCTGACGCGGCGCTTGACCTCGACAACTTTCAGCTGCGCTGGTTCGACCATTGGCTGAAAGGCATCGACAACGGCGTCGAGCGGGAGGCGCCTGTCCGCATCTACGTGATGGGCGGCGGCGATGCGCACAAAACCCCGGAAGGGCGCCTGTTTGTGGGCGGTCATTGGCGCGACGAACACGAGTGGCCGCTCGCGCGCACTGCGTACACGCCGTACTATCTGCACGCCGGAGGCTCGCTCTCGCCTCAAAGACCGAATCAGGAGCCTCCGACCACCTACCTCTTCGATCCGCAGCATCCCGTTCCGACTCTGGGAGGCAATGTCTCCTCACAGGGCAAGCTGATGTTCCAGGGCGCTGCCGATCAGCGTGGGCACGCGGGTTTCTGGCTCACGACCGATACCCGGCCGCTTTCGGCACGCAACGACATTGCTGTGTTCCAGACCCCCCCGTTGGAGAGCGAAGTCGAGGTGACGGGACGGCTGATCGTGAAACTCTGGGCTTCCTCGGATGCGCGCGACACCGACTTCACGGTAAAGCTGATCGACGTTTACCCACCCAACTCCGATTACCCGGAAGGGGTCGATCTGAATGTCGCCGACGGAATCGTGCGGGCGCGCTATCGTAACAATCTCGATCACGAAGAGTGGCTCGAGCCCGGCAAGGCCTACGAGTTCACCATCGAGATGTACCCGACGTCACTCGTTTTTCAGCACGGCCATCGGCTGCGTCTCGATGTCTCGAGCAGCAATTTCCCGCGCTTCGACGTAAACCCGAACACCAGTGAGCCGCTGAACGACAACCGTCGCTGGCAGAGCGCGACCAACACCCTTTACTCAGACTCCGCCCACCCATCGCAGCTGATTCTCCCAGTCATTCCGCACTGACAGTTTCATCACCATCCGTACGCCGCAAAGAACGCCGCGCCTGGTAAGCGCTCGATTGCGGGTGCGCAACGGCGCCGGTGATCCGACGCGGTTTCATGTGGTCACCGCAGCTCCTTGCGAACGACCAGTTTCAGCCCCGACCAGATCTCCGTGACAGCGCACACCTTGATGTCCACGAATCCCAGCGGCAGAGCGACCTCACGAACCGTATTTTCGGAAATGTCCGTCGGTACCGCCGCCGATTTCTTCGGCCAAGAGACCCACACCGTAGCCGTCGGCCGGAGTGTCTGCCGATAACGCTTCAGCGCCTCGGCAAGGTCGGCTCTGCGGGTCGAAAAGAAATGGACCACGTCCGTGTTTTGGGAAAGACGCGCGGCGAGGATCACCCCTTGCGGCAACGGCTCCAGCAGCTGCACATAGTCCTTGGGTGCGCCCACCGCGAAGAGCCGCGTACCCTCTTTGATCCCCAGTTTTCTCGCCAGTGGAGTTCCCGAATAGCCGGCCACTTGAGCTCCCGAGTGATTTCCGACATGCAGCATGATTTAGAAGCCAGCTGCCCTCCCCTGTCAACAGTCGTTACATCCCTTCTGCGATTGAGGCCGCGCGAAGGGTGGTTTTGAGTGAGCAGCGGGCTGACGTCCCCGATGTTGGTGTGCGAACGCAACGCACGAGGATTAGTCTTTGGTTACGCCTTGGATTAGCCACCGCGGAGCACGCGCATGCCGCAGGTTGGAATACGCAGCACATGGTCAAGCCGCGAAGTGTGTGCCACACTGCGGCCGGTCCAATGGCGAGAAAGATGAAAATACTGATTGCCGATGACCACGTGCTCTTTCGGGAAGGGCTGCGGCAACTCCTGCAACAGCTGAGCGAAGAAGTCACCGTGCTCGATGCGGTGGATCATGACGCGATCCTGCGTCTGGCGGCGCTTCACCCCGACGCCGATCTGGCGCTGTTGGATCTGGACATGCCGGGCAAGGTCCCGTTGGCGGCGCTGGCCGCGCTACTGAGCCAGTCGCCCACGATCCCGATCGTTGTCATGTCCGCGTCGGACGATCTGGATGAAGTGCGCCGGACCCTGGATGCCGGTGCCATGGGCTTCATTCCGAAAAGTGAAACGGCCAGTGTCATTCTGAGCGCGTTGCGCCTCGTGCTGGCCGGCGGCATCTATGTGCCGCCCATGCTCATGCACAGAGGCGGACCTGGCTTGCACAGCGGTGAGCCCGGACTCACGCCGCGCCAGCGTGACGTGTTGCAACGACTGATGATGGGGAAATCCAACAAGGAAATCAGCCGGGAACTGAGCTTGTCGGAGGCGACGGTGAAAGTGCACCTGGCTGCCATATTCCGCAGCCTGAATGTCAATAGTCGTGCAGAAGCCGCGCGCGTTGTCGAGGAACGCGGGCTGCTCGCGAGTAAAGTCTGAGGCGTGACGGCGTCACGCTGCCGGGCGACTGCGGCGATCCCGTTGCACGCCACGCAAGAATGCGCGCAGTTTTCCCGGCGATACCGGCTTGTGCAGAAACGCAAGTCCGCTCTGTTGCGCCTGGCGTAATCGATCGGGAGAGGTATCCCCGGTGACAACCAGCGAGGGAATCTCCCGTTCCCAATGATCGCTGAGGCGCCGAATCGCATCGATCCCGGTGCGATTCTCGCGCAAACGATAGTCGGCGATGATGACATCCGGGGCCGGTGGCGAGATCTCGAGCGCCGCATCTTCGGCAACGACGGCCACGACTTCGTGTCCCCAGCTGCGCAGCAGTGTCGTCATCGCTTCCTGTACGTGCAGCTCGTCCTCGATCACCAGGACGCGAAGCGGCGAGTCCTCGGAAATCGAGGCGTCTGCTGGCGGCTCTGCGTTACGTGCCGTCTCTACGTCGCCGAGCGGCAACCTGAGGTGGAAGACCGTTCCGACGCCCGGTGCAGAACGCATTTCGAGTGCATGGCCCAGCAGCGTGGTCAGACGCGCCACGATGGCGAGCCCGAGACCCAAACCCTTGGTGCGGTCCCGCTCGGGGTTGCTCAATTGCACGAACTCTCTGAACACCTCGCGGTGTTGTGATGCCGGGATTCCGATGCCGGTGTCGCCGATCTCGATCGAGACGACTTCACCCTCACCGACGCAGTCGAGCCACACTTCCCCGCGTGCCGTGTAGCGGATGGCATTGCCGATCAGGTTCCGCAGTACCGTTTCCAGCAGCACGATGTCCGTGCGAACGACCGCATCCTGCGACCGGTAGCGCCACCCGATTTGCTTCAGCCGCGCCTGCGATTCGTATTCGGCCGATAGCCTCTCCAGCAACGGTTCCAGCGTGACGTCCCGGATCTCGGGCTTCACGATACCGGCGTCCAGCTTCGAGATGTCCAGCAGGGCGTTGAACAGGCCTTCCAGGGCAGCGAGACTGCGACTGATGTTGCGGATGATGCCGGGCGAGTCGGTGAGTGCGCGCGGCTCGCTCAACGCGGCAACGAACAGACCCAGCGCGTGCAAAGGCTGGCGCAGATCGTGACTGGCCGCGGCGAGGAACTTCGATTTGGCGATGTTGGCCTGCTCGGCAACGTTCTTCTGCTGGCGCAGCTGCTCGATCAGGTCGATGTTCTCGAAGCGCAACGAGATGGCCTCGTACGCGGTCCGCTTCTGATTGCGCGCGACCAGATTGATGACGGAGAAATAGAGCAGCGCGAATGCCGCGAGGCCGAGGTATTCGGGCGTGCCCTTGGTCGCCAGGAAGACGGTGCTCATCAGGATGGCGGGCAGTGCGTTGGCGTAGAATGCTGGCAGCCAGTATGACAACACCGCCGCCGATCCGGCCACGAGACCGCCGATGTAGACGAAGACGATCAGCTGCAGGAACAGGGAGTCGGGGACGAAGAAGAGGATCCCGGTCGAGCCCCAGACGAGGCCCATGAGCAGCGAGATCAAGGTGAAGTAATCGGCCCAGCGGCGCGCGTCGGATGGCGGCGGTTGGCGCCTGCGGTACGCAAGTGTCAGGCCATAGTTGGCGAGCTTCAGGAGAATCACCGTTGCAACCCAGGCGAGTATCACCAGGTGATTCACTCGTTGCCACACCAAGCCACCGGTCAAGATCGCCGATGCGATGAGGGCGAGCATCGTTCCAGGCCAATTGCGATACAGACGATCGATGGCATACGCGGTGATCCGCAGGTCGCGGTCGCCGGCGGTCGGATCCTCCACGGCTGTGTTCGCAGCTCCCGCATCCAGCGCTTGCCCGGCCGGTGATGCAGCTGCATCAAGTGCAACGGTCTCGTTGGTTATCGCGCCATGCATCGGAGGGCCGGGACTCTTTGGCTATACTGATAGTCTTGAGGAACGCCCGGATTGTACCTTCACGCGACTCGAGAGACCCCTATGTCGTTGCACATCTGGCTGGCTTATGTCGCAGCCGTCTTCGTGATCTCGGGAACTCCCGGACCCAACATGCTGCTTTCTTTGACTCACGGCATACATCATGGGCTGACCCGGGCGTTCAGCACCATGCTCGGGCTTCTCACCGGGCTTGCCGTCATTCTGTCGATTTCACTCGGCGGCCTGGGCGCTCTGCTCCTCGCCTCGGCCAATGCGTTCGAGGTGATCAAGTACGCAGGCGCCGCGTACCTCATCTATCTCGGTGTCAGGACGTGGCGCGCGGCCGGCGCGCGCGTCGCGACAGAGGGCAGGCCGGATGCAGACAGCGGCTGGACTCGGTTCCGGATTGGCGTGCTGGTGTCCCTCTCAAATCCAAAGGCCATCCTGTTCTGCGTGGCCTTCTTTCCGCAATTCCTCGATCGCCATCAGCCAATCGCCCGGCAGGCCATGATTCTATTGACGACCTTTGTCGTGATTGAAACGGGCTGGATGCTTGTGTACGCAGCAGGCGGCTCGAAACTCGCCTCCTGGTTGCGCAAGGGCGAGCGCATGCGCTGGTTCAACCGCGCCTCGGGGAGTGTGTTCATCGGGGCGGGCGTACTGCTGGGTACTTTCAGGCGCTGAGTCGCAACACGTATCTGAGGATTTTGTCACCCGCCCCAACCGCGCTCAAACCGCGCGATATCTCGCACAGCTTCACACGTTCGCCAGCCGTGGAAATCTTCCATGCGTTTGAGTCTCTGAGCTGATTCGGCCGCTTGGAGTCGTTTCAGATCGGGCCTTCCGTCGCCGATCCCGGCTCCACCTGACTCCGTGTGAGCAGCGTGAGATGTCCGTCGAGGAGTAGCTGGCCTTCGAGGAAGGGAGCACGACGGGGCACGAGTACATCGGCGGCCGGCTCTTTGCGATGACTGGAGCGACGAAGCGCCACAGTCTGATATCCCTCAACGTCTCCAGCGCGTTGCTGGCGCATCTGCGGGGTGGCCCCTGTAGAGCGTACAACGAAAACGCCTAGAGTCGACTGACAGTCCAGCGAAGCAACTCTCTTCGGTCACCGAGTTCCGCAGCGTCGCGCTGGAGCTTCCACTGAGCCATGTCACGAAGGCGCAGCCTGACGGCCACCCAGCTGTGGCATCAGCCGGGCGGCCACTGCTGCGGCGCTATTGCCAAACGCCGGGCCAATATCCGGGTTGTCTCGACCACGGCATCGCGCTGCTACTCACGCCCACCGGGGTCAGACCCGCAGCGCCGCTGGTGTCCCATTGAGCAGGGCCCCAATGCATCGGGCCGTACTGGACGTGAGCGAATTGCGCCGGCGACACCTGGCTCCCCAGCCGCAAACCCAGAGCGGTGGGTGCATCCGGAAGGCCAAAGCCGGTGCGTCGCGGATCTCCGAGGTTGATGGGCCGGGCACTGGCTTTGAGGATCTGAAAGAGCCGTTCGACACGTTGCGCATTCCTCGCCTTGAACGGACCGGCGAAGTCCGGGTGGTGAGCCAGCACTAGCGCCGCAAGTCCGGTGACATGGGGCGCCGCCATCGACGTGCCATCCCACGCAGCGAAGTTGTTCGGTGGCACCGAGGACACGACGGCCACCCCCGGGGCGCAGAGCGCGATCTCCGGTCCGTAGCAGGTAAATCGAGGCGAAAAATAGCCTTCGACGCCAGCCTTCTGGACCATTTGAGCGTGGTAACTGTCGGGCGGAAACTCACCGAGCCGGCCAAGTGCGGCAACCGCGAGCACGTTTCCCGACGAGGCCGGGTACTGAACGGGGCCGCCGCTATTGCCTGCGGCGGCGATACAGGCGATCCCCAAGCTCGTGACGCGCGTCAGCTGCTGCTCGAGAAGCTCGGAAACCTGATCCGCGCCCAGGCCGAGATTCACGACATCCACTTGCTGCTCGATGCAGTATTCGAGCGCATCGATCAATTGACTGATCTGCCCACCGGGGAAGATCTTGCATACGTGGATTTCAGCTGCCGGAGCGAAGCCCACGATGCCGGCTTTCTCGTGCCGGCCGCCGGCAATGATACCGGCGCAATGAGATCCGTGCGCGAGCGTGTCCACCATCCAGCTGTTCGCTCCGCTCCGGCGTCCGAGAACATCGAATCCATTCGCGATGGCTCTCAAGTCCTCGTGGGTCGTCGCAGCGCCGGAGTCGACGATCGCGATCCTGATGCCCTCGCCGCGGCTCTCGGGCGGTATCTGCGGCAGCTGGTCGAGCCGCATCGCCTTCTGTCCCCATCCCATGAGCGGGTGATCCGGAAAATCTGGAAAGCTGTCACTCAGCGGCCGCAACGTGATGATATTCGGTTGGGCCGGATCCAGGAACGGCGAGCTCTGGTAGAAGCTCCAGTAGTCGCACTTCGGTCTCACGTAGAGTCCGCGAATCGATTGCGACGTGTCGGCGAACAATGACAAGGTGACCTGGCCGGCGCTATTGGTCACACCCATCGCCGGCAGCAAGCTGCCATAGAGATAGACCTCTGCACCCTCGATGGGAGTGTCATCCGTTCCGAGAACCAACATTTGCACGAGGGTTGCGGGTCCCGAAACGGAGGCCGATGTCGTGATCATGGGTGGGACAAACGGCGTGTCCAGCAGGGAGAGCGGCTGATCGTGCTCCACGATCAGCTGGCCCTGGGCCTGCTGATTCAAAACCTCCGCCTTGCCGTGCTCCATGCGGGCGACGATCACATGAGGAGCTCCCGGCATTCCGTCCGCCAGCGTTCCCAGGACAGGCTTGGGCCCCAGTTTGTCGATCACTTCGATATCGGAGCTTGCCCGCAGCGCCTGCTCGACGACTTCGAGCGAGAGCGGCGAGGCGCCGAAGGGTGTCACGCCCGGCCTGCGGCGCGATGCGATGAGGTATTGTCTTCGTTCGTGGCCCGACACGCGGACACCTTTACGCGCGGCGCTACTGTTGTCGCCGCGACCGGGGTGTCCCGTCCCACCCAAATGCGCGCCCGCGCTCGTCGGGTGACTCTTGGAAGCAGCGGCACTCCTCGGAGTGTCCGCGTTGTCGGCATCGGAGGACTTGTTTGCCATGGCGTTCTTCTCCCGTGGCTCGAGACTTAAGGCACAGAGCTGAGGCAGAGCGGCTCATTGGGCAGATCGATCCCTCGCACGACCATGACGGAAGGACCCGCCACAATGAGCCTGACCGTCTTAAGCTTCAGTGCAACGCTGAGTGAACCGGACTCTGACCGAGCATCCCCTGGAACGGAGAGAATCGGCCGAATGGGCCGCCGACGCCGCCGAACGGATTAACGCCGGCGGGATTGCCGAATCCGGATCCCTGCGAGCTGCCGAACGACTGACCGATTTGTGCCTGCGGGTTTGCAAAGAAACCCTGCAGGCCAAACGGAGTCTGCTGCTGTGCCAGCTGTTGGGCGACCTGCGCCTGTTGCAGCTGCGCCAGCTGTTGGGCCAGCTGTTGGGCGAGCTGCGCCTGTTGCAGCTGCGCCAGCTGCGCGTGCTGTGCCTGTTGGGCCTGCTGTGCCTGCAGCGCCAGCTGGGCGAGTTGTATCTGCTGTGCAAATCCGAGTCCACCGCCGAAGGGCTGACCGAACTGTCCGCCGTAGGGCTGGCCGAATTGTCCGCTGTAGGGCTGGCCGAACTGTCCGCTGAAGGGCTGGCCGAACTGTCCGCCGAAGGGTTGACCGAACTGTCCGCCGTAGGGTTGACCGAACTGTCCGCCGTAGGGCTGGCCGAACTGTCCGCTGTAGGGTTGACCGAATTGTGCCGAATTTCCGAACGGGCCCTGCGAATACGCATTGGCGTGCGGGGTGGCGAGCAACCCCTGCGCGGCGAGGTGCGCCTGCTGAGCGTAGGCTGCCGTCATCGGGTCCGCAAACTGTTGCAGGCCGTTACCGATCGACCCGAAGCCTTGACCCTGCGGGCGATCGAATGTTGGATTCGAGAAAGGTCCGCCGAAGCCGCTACCGATCAAGCCACCGTTCGCCAGCGCGGGCGATGCGGCGAAATTTCCCTGCGGCGTCAGCTGAGAAAAGGGCTGATACGGTTGATACGTGGGGGATGTCGCGGACTGTGCAAATGGATTCCCGTACATGTCTGCCTCCATCAAGGGTGATGGTCGTGCGAGTCAAAGAACATAGCGCGTGCGCGTTGCCGTTATGTGAACGTAAACAAATGTGAAGAAAAAACGCGGTGCAAAATCGCCGCTCGTCCAACGATTATTTTGCACGCGTCCGACGATGCGGACGGGGAGTGAAGTTGATTTGCGCGAATACTGCAAGCGTGGACGGGCGCTGCACGGCGCACAGTGTTGTCGCTGCCTTACGACGAGCCCGATGCGAGATGCTCCGGCGCCCGATGCGAGATGCTTCGGCGATGCAACCGATCATGTTATATCGCGGCTATATTTCGAGAAGGCAGTGCTTGTGTTTCAGTCGCGGATCGCGCATCGGTCTACGATCGAGTTTCGGTCTACGATCGAGTTTCAGTCTACGATCGCGTGCGGCACGAACCGTGCGGTGTCCCGCGTGATGAGGGAGTCATCCTCGCGGATGCCGATGCCCGCAGCCTGATCGCCGATCACCCAACTCCCGATGAGAGAATGGAACTGACCGAAGGTGGGCACCGGGTGGAAGGCCTGTCGGATGAAGGGCCCCTCGGTGTAGGGCCCTGCAACCTGGAGCCGCTGTCCGTCCGTCGTCGCCATCTCCACGTTGGCCCCTTCGCGCGAGAAGAAGGGTTTTCGCACCCAACCCGGGGGCAGCTGCGAGCGCGGCGACTCGTCTACGAAGGCCGGCAGGAGATTGGGATGATTCGGATGAAGCTCCCACAGGAGCGCCAGCACACCCTTGTTCGACAGAATCGTTTTCCAGGGCGGCTCGAACCACAGGGCGTGGGCACTCTGCAGCAGCCCCGAAAACTCTTCCTCGAACATGAATTCCCACGGATACAGCTTGAAGATCGCTTCGATCACCTGGTCGTTGAGATCGGTGTAGCGGCCATCCCGGCTGGCACCGATATCTTCCACCGCAATGTATTGGGTCCGGATTCCCGCCTGTCGCGCCAGATCGCGCAGGTACTCGACGGTCGCCAGATCCTCGACCACATCGCGAATCGAGGCGAAATGGATCACGGCATCGAGTCTTGATCCGATGAGCTGGAAGACCCGCACGAGTTTTTGCTGAACGGAATTGAACTGATCAGACCCGCGCGGCAGCGTCCCACGCTCGATGCACTGTTCGAGCCACACCCACTGAAACACCGCGCACTCGTACAGGGAAGTCGGCGTGTCGTAGTTGAGCTCATATAACTTTGCCGGGCCCCGCCCGTCGTACGCCAGGTCCATGCGCCCGTAGAGGTGCGGATCGCCGCGCAGCCAGGAGGTTCGCACGAACTCCCAGAAAGCCGGTGGAATGGCGAGCCTGCGCAGGTATTGTTCTTCGCGCACGGCGCGGGAAACCAGATCCATGCACATCTCGTGCAGCTCTTCCGTCGGGCCCTCCAGGTCGCGCTCGATTTCATTCAACGTCAACCGGTAATGGGCCGACTCGTCCCAGTACGGCACGCCCTGGAGCGTGTGGAAATGGAAACCCATTTTCCCGGCAAGCTCGCGCCAGTCCGCTCGTTCGCCCGCGACGATGCGTTCCATATGGACCCTCCTCGCCCTTGCAAGCCGCTAAGGCCGCGCCTTTGCGGCCGGTAACTCTGCCACTGTCCAAAAAGGCCGCAGGCCGTTTTTCCAGTTGACTAGCCGCCCCAGCTCCCGCGCGCCGCCCCGCTGGAGCCGAATCCGCCGCGCGACAGAGTCTGAGCGGTGGTCGGTCCGTGCATGGGTTCTCCCATCGTTGGCCGACCCGGCAATCCGCCCCACGCGCCGCGGTCGGAGCGATCGCGATAGGACGGTCCGCCCCAGCCGGGTGAGCCGTAGTAGGGGGGGTAATACGCGTCGCGGCGGTGACCCATCATGTGACCGATCATGAACCCGGTCAGCGCCGGCACGAACCAGTGGTCGCCTCCACTGGTCACGTACGGTCGGCACTGGTCACCCCATTGCGAGGCACAGTCGTTGTAGTTCGAATAATGCGATTGCTGGGCGCGTGTCTGCAGCGCTGTCTGATATTCCTGCTCGCACACATCCTTGGCGACGCGGCCGTCCTGGATGCATTGCTGCACGTCCGCGTACGCGAGGCGCTCGGTCGAGCGTGGCCCGTCGCAGGCCGTGACGAGCAGCGGCACCGAGGTCATGAAGGCCAGATGAACCGAGCGGGATCTTTTCATGATGACACGCTCCCTTACGGCGTCATGCACGCAGCGTTGACGAGACCGATAGCGACAGATGACAAAGCGACGAAGATCGCGGCGGCGGCCTGGTCTTCGCCGATTCGTTTCGACAGCCCCGGGACGAACAGCCGTACCGCGAAAAACGTCAACAGCTGCACAATGATCGCGATCAGGCCCCAGATCACAAAATCCAGCAGCGAGACGGAATGCACGATTGCCGTGCACAGGGGCAGCACAAAGCCGATCAGGGAGCCGCCGAAGGCGATGGCAGCGGAGGTATTGCCCGCTTTGATCAGCCCGAACTCATTATGCGGCGTCAGCCGCGAATACACGGCACCGAAGCACACCACCAGGACGAGGGCCGGCACGAAATACGTCACGAACGGAAGCAGGCCTGCGATTGACAGTGTCCAGGGTTGCGGCATGGCAAGGCTCCGTCGGCGGTTTCTTGTTGGCGATACGGTTCAGGTGACGGTGAGATCGGCTTGCAGCAGATCCATGCCCACAGACGTGACGACCTGCAGACGCCCAGGAGCTTCTTCCACGGAAATGAGCACGTACTCTTTACGGTCGCAAGCCGGCACTTCACGTCGATACAACATCGAATAGTGTTGACAGGTCGCGCTGGGGACCGCATCACTGCGATCGAACACGACTTCGCGAAACTGGACGAGCTCCGTTTGTCCTGCGGCGACGCCCCAGGCCCGCTCGTACACGTAGGGCCCGAGGGTGTAGCGCGCGAGACCGATGACGCTTTGCGGACCCGCCAGTTGGGAGAGCTCGGCCTGGCTGCCGGGCGTCTGCACACTCCAGTAGCGCCACACGATGCACTCGGAGATGTGCTCGTCCCGGATTCCGCCGTCGGTCTTCACCTGCAGCCACGTGTCGTCATCGTCGAGGTAGAAGCGGTGCAGCCAGCTGTTCGCTCCCAGATCGATCTCACCGCGTGCCGCGATCGACTGCGCCGGGACCTGCAACGAGAAGTTCACTCGCTCGCGGACCATCTGGAAGGGCAGCGGGTCGATAGCCAGGAATCCGCCGCGCCGCAGGTGTAGAGGCGCGGGCGTTTCGCGTGCCTGTGCGCCAGGGGTGCGATCGCTGATGAGCTCTCGCACCCGCGACTTGAACAAGGTGCTGAAGGACATTCGCTTATCTCACTTCGCAGCCGGCGTCTCGTTCTTGAATCGAGCCAACACGTCGCTGGCCGCCTGCGCGCCCGGAATGATCCCTGCGCTCTTCAGGCGCTCCTCGAGAGCCTGCCCCGTCGCCTCGGCCGCGAGCGTATTGGCGGCATCGAAGCGCGCAAGACTTTCCTCCTGGCGCTTCTCGATTCGCTCGAGGCTGTCCAGCGCGCTGCGCATGTGTGTGTCGGTGCCGCTGTGGGCCGCGGATACGGCCGCAGAGGCGTTGATCACGTGCTGCTTCGCTTTGACCGTATCGGCGCGCTGCCGAAGCGTGCGCAACGCCGATTCGCCCGCGGTAATCTTCACCTTGAGCACTTCGATGCTTTTCTCATACTCGGCGACGACGCTGTCGGACGCCTTGATCGTAGCCTCCAACTCGGCGTACTTCGCGGCTACCTCCTGCGCGAGCGCGCCCTGGGTCGCTGCGTCCGCGGATTGTCCGCTCTGCTCGGCAGCCTGCTGCTTCGCCAGCAGCTGGCGCAGGTAGCCGGCGTACTCACCGAGCTTCGCATCCTTCTCGATGCGATGGTTTCGCTCGACAGACTGCTTTGCCATGAGGCTGGCGAGACCGTCGCGCGCCTGACGCAGCTCGGAATCCGCATCGCGGATTTCCTGGTCCAGGATGCGGGTCGCATTCGCATCGACCGCGACGTCTCCCGCCTCGTTGGCAGCGCCGCGCAAGGCGGTCCACAGTTTAGTCACAATGCCGGGCATGAGGGCTCTCCAGTTAATTCAGGAATTCACGATAGGCCGACGCGGCGTCGACCGCGTTGTGCGCGAGCGTCTCGAGCTCGAATTCGATGTCCGCCAAGGCGGAAGCGGCACGCAGCGCTCCGTAGATCACGTAGTACTCCGTGCCGTCCGGGTGCGCGTCGATCGAGATGTTGGCGAGATCGAACAGTTTCTCCGTTCGCAGTACCCGGTCGTTCAAGGCGGCGGTGTCGCGCACGCGCGCTACCGGGAAGAGCGTGGCCTGCACGATCGCGATCTCCCCGGTCACGGCCAGATAGATATTCAGGTCACCGCATTCGCGCGCCGTGGCTTGAATGACCGGATCGACCCCTTCGACGAGGGTGTAGGTGAACTTACCGGACGCACCCAGACTTCCGGCC
>FTEW01000464.1_pt1 | contig 52445 bp, 40 predicted proteins | sample 1640301 | NCBI WGS metagenome assembly FTEW01 (sample SAMEA3914816, study PRJEB12502) | metagenome | biome: forest; material: soil | place: USA | collected 2011-09-16 | depth 0.3 m
AACTCCCGCCGATGCCCAATGACCTACAAAGCCCGCAGGGCCGTTGCAACCGGGACCCTGGCCGCGCGGATGGCCGGCAGCAGTCCGCCGATCAACCCCACGACGCACGCCCAAAGAATTCCCACCGCGACGAGCTCGGGACCGATGCGCAGTTGAAAGGCAATCTGGGCGAGTCCCCCTCCCCCAGAAACGGTACTGACCGTATTCCCGTTGAAGAACAACCACGCAAGCGCTGCGCCGATAGCCGCACCGACGAGCGACAGGAGCAGCGCCTCCACGATGACCGAAGCCACGACAGCGCTGGCCCCGAAGCCGATCGCACGCAAGGTAGCGATTTCCACGGTCCGCACGATAACCGCGGAATACATCGTATTCAAAGCGGCGAAGACCGCGCCCATAGCCATTATCCCACCCACGAAGTGGGCAATGATCGTAAGGAATCTGGCGAACGTCTGTGACTGCTGCTCGTAGTATTCCGGCTCACCCTTGACGATCACCGAAAGGGTCGGGTCCTTCGTCAGCGCGGTGCTCAGGAGCTTGATCGCCCCGGGGCCACTCAGTTTCACCGTAACGGAGTTGAGGGTCGTGCGCTGGTATGCGGAGAGCACGGTTTCTGCATCGGCGAGCAGCTCCGAATCGTGCGCGCCGCCCCCGCTGTCAAAAGCCCCGACCACCGTCCATTCGGTCTCGCCGAACCTCACCCGGCTGCCGACCTTCAGGTTCTTGAAGCGCGATTGCGCGGCTCGTCCGGCGATCACCTCGCGCAGCCCGGACCGAAACATTCTGCCCTCGACGAGAACGGCTTCGGGACGCAGCTCGAATGCCTTGGACGACACGCCCCGCAGCGTGAGCGACCCGAGCAGACCGTTGTCCCGTCGCGGAACGTTGACCGTCGCCAGCATCTCGGCCGATGCAACCGGCTTTCCATCCGCCGCGCGCAGAATGCCCGGTGCATCCATTATCGTGACGCTCCAGTCATGCGGCAGACTACTTCCGACTTCGGACGTTGACTGGGCGTGCAGTACGATCGCGCGATCGGGCCGGCCCGTGGCGGCCAGCGAGTGGGTAAGCCCCGTCGATAAAGACAAAACCGCAATCAGTACCCCGACGACACCCGCGATCCCGATGACGATCACCAGCGAGGTGGCAGTTCGCTGCGGCAGGCTGCGCAGGTTCATGGAAACCACGGCCGAGATTTGCCTGGCGGTGTGCACTTGAGTTCTCCCTCAGCGTCCGGCGAGCGCCGCGACGATATCGAGACGGCGCGCTCTGCGGGCAGGAAGAACGCCACTCACGAGCGCCAGCAGTACTGCGGTAGCCATGCCCGCCGCGATCACGACCGGCGCCACGCGCATTGGGCCCAATCCCTGCGCGCTCAGTTGCTGTGCGATGGCCGGCAGGACTACCGAAGCGGCGGCGAGTCCGAGAACGGCGGAAACAACACTCAGCAGCAAGGCCTCGGCAAGCACCAGCCATTGCACGGTGGCGTCCGAAAAGCCGACCGTTTTCAGAACCGCAAGCTCCGGAATGCGCTCCCGCACCGACTGCGCCATGGTATTGCTGGTCAGGAACAGTAAGGTGAACAGCACGGCCCCGACGATCCCGTTCACGAGAAAGCTGATGTCGCCGATCTGCCGCAACAACGACTCGATGAAATCCTTCTCGTTCTGCGTCACGGTCTGATTCGGAGAATTTGCGAACAGATCGTCGATGGCCTGGGCCACCTGGGCGGAGCGCCCGGGATCCTTGATGCCGACGAGAAACTGCACCGCCGTGTCCTTGGCCGCGGCGCGCCCCTCGTTTATGTAGGCGTAGTTGGCAAAGAATCGCGTCGCCCACTCGGTCTGTTCCAGGTCATAGATGCCGACGATCTCGAAGACCCAGTCAGAGGAGCCGTCGGCGCGGGTAACGTTGAACGAATGCACAGGGACCCGGTCGCCGATCTTCCAGCCCTGCTGCCTGGCCAGCTGCTTTCCGACCACGGCGCCAGTGCGCGTGCGCAGGACGGCCGCAAGTTGCTCCGGCGGCAACTTCAATTCCGAGTAGATCTGGAACATGGCATCGACATCCACGCCCAGCACCACAACGATGTTGGTGGGCCGCTTGTAGGTACCGACGAGTGCGGTCAGAGCGGTGACGTGTGCCACACCCGGAACGGCGGCGATGCGGGGTACGTGCGCGATCGGCATCGGCTCGCCCATGCTCACGCGGCTCATGACGTTCAAGTGCGCAACGTTCAGCAGCTTGAACACGGAGTCGATGCCGACGTTGATGCCTTGGAGTACGCCGAACAGAAAAAACGCCGTGGCGACCGACAGCACCGTGAGAAGAGAGCGCGCCGGTCTGCGCCGCAGGGCCGCCCACACCAGGTACAGGTACTTCACGCGACGCTCCTCCCGGGCGGCACCTGATGGTACCTAAGGATGTCCAAGCGCTGCATTGTAACCGATTGCCCGGCCAGCCCCGGCCTGCAAATAAGAAGGGCTGCGCCCGTAGGACGCAGCCCTTCGCTTCAGGTGCCGATCGGCAGGGGGTATCGCCGGGCGCCCGTTTGCCCCGCATTGCTACCAAGCGCCGCGACGGTCAGCTCAAGTCAGTCATCGTCGCGATCGTGCCTGAAAGTGAAGAGATTCATCAGATCGCCGATCGCGGGACCGTTGCGCGGAACGTAGGCGCTGTCATCGGCAATCGGATTAGGCAAATTGTCGCGGCTGCGGCGCGAGATCCGCGGCAAATGCCAGTTCCTCTCGATGAACTTCAGAAGCGAGGCGTGATCGTAGTACGTGTGGTCGACGTATCCGCTCTTCGCGTATGGGGAGACGAGGATGAACGGGATACGGGTGCCGTCACCGAAGAAGTCCAACGCCTGTATGTAACCCGAGTCGTAGTAGCCGCCACCCTCATCGGTGGTGATAAAGATCGCTGTCGAAGCCCACAGCTGTGGATTGCTCTTGACCTGGGTGATCAGATCCTGCAGGAACAGCTCGTACAGATCGCTGGTGGAATCCGCCGGATGACCGGCCAACGACTCGAACGGACGTACGAACGAAACGGCGGGCAGTGTCCCTGCGTGCACGTCCTTCAGGAAGGCACCATAGTTCTGCAACTTCGCCTCCTCCGTCGGGTTCTTCATGATGCTCGAGTAGCCGGTCAACGGATCGCAGATCCCGCAGTAGGAATGGAACAGCAGTGCAATGCCGTCGACCGAATTCGCGAACACGGACGGATCGTCGCCGCGATCGCCACTGTAGTACTTCCAAGATACGCCGTGGGCCGTCATGACATCAGCGATCGTACGATTGCTCTGCGGCGGCAAGGTGAACGAAGTCGGTCCCAGCGTGCGCGGTTGGCTGCTCGTCTGGTTCCAGTAGAGGTTGTAGTTGTTGACCAGGTAGTAGTGATCCGCAGCGCAGTTGCTGAACCACACGCCCTGCAGGTGAAGCTGGTTCTTTACCGACGCGACGCCCGGTTGGGTGGAGTCGGCGCAGTTCACATAGGAGCCTCCGCCGTAGCCGTCCTGGGTGTAGTAATTGTTCGTCCCGGCCACCGGATCAGGATTCTCGATCTGGTTGCTGAAGGGCACGGCGGGGGTACCATCGAGATTGGGGTTGGTGAAGAACGCCGCGTCGCCCGAGACGATCGCCTGGAAGTTGGCGCCGGTCCCGCCCATGATCGCCTGGTGATAGTTGTCGCTGATCGCGTACCGGTCTGCGAGTGCTTTGAAGATCGCGGCATCACCGGAGTGAGAGGCGCCGGCGGCATCCTTGAAGGGATTCATGTTGTAGAATCCCATCGAGATGGCCCCTTCCATCGGATTGAACCCGCCGGCCGGCGGCGGCGCACCGTTCGAGCCGGTGCCTATGGTCTCCTCGACCCACACGAACTTGTCGAGCTTGGCGCCATCGAAATCCTGCCACATCTGGAAGAAGCGGTGTACGGGGTCACCGGTGTAAGCGGCATACGGGACGTATTTGCTGATCTGAAAGGGTCCGTTGGGAAGATCGGCCGGGAAGCGGGTATCGGGCACGAACTGAGGCAGGCCGATGCCGTAGGTTGTGTACGGCTGCGGCAGAGTCGCGTAGTCCCCGGTCGAAAACGTCTCCGCGTGATACTTGTCCGTGTCCACACCGATCGCCTGGCTTGCGCGCTCGAAGTGCAGGCCTGGCGAGCCGCCGGCTGTCACGATCCGCTTGCTGAGCAGATTGTCGATTTTCTGTCCGGCCTTGGGCTTGTACGTGCCGAACAGATTGTCGAAGGTGTGATTCTCGCCGACGATGATGATGACGTGCTTGATCGGCGTTGCCGTGGCAGCTCGAATCTCATCGTCGGCCCAGGTTTGCTGAGCGCATAGCAGCATACCGACCGCGAGGCTCACGCCTGCGCCCACGGCCGGGAGCCGATGCAGTCTCGATGTTCTCATGAATGGCCACTCCCATTGATTACGGATTGCGAACACAGGGTCACGCCAGCGCGTTCGGCGCCGGTATCGCCAGTGTCGGTCACTCAGTTTTCGAATAGATTTCGGGTATGAGTCGTTCGCGTTGCAGTGACCTGAGCCGGGTGCGACTCGGCCCGTCTGAAGACCAGCCCGCAAACCGCCGCCGACGGGCTGCAGTGACGGAAAATCGTTATGCCGTTGAGGGATCCACCTGATCCAACCTGGCGAATACGCACGCCGGTGTCGTTGCCGTCGAAGGCCTTATTCTGGAGCACGGTGATCAATGGCGTCGTCGCCGTCCCTCTGCTGGTCGTCATTGTCCTGCTGGTTTCAAAGAAGCCCGTGATGGGCGCGTTCACCGCGAGCCGACCCCTTCTGGTTCTCCGGTGGACAGCTACGGCGGTCATGTTTGCGGCGGCCGTGCGGATGTTCATAGGCGATTGATCTTCGAAGAATCACCTCCGGGCCTTGGCCCGCAACTGCTCGTAGAGTGCATCCCGGTTGTCATTCGGCAATATGCACACTGTCAAGTCATGGGGTGGGGGGCCCTCGCGACAGTGGTGTCCGAGCGCCCCACCGACAAGGTCTTCACACCAGACGTGCGCAAAGAGAAATGCGCGCGGCAATGGACCACAGACACCGCCAGGCTCGTTGCGGACATGAAAATCCCACAGCGCCCCCATCCTAACGGCCGCCGTGTCGGGTCCATTCCAACGCCTCCGGACTACGACCGTGTCTTCGCCGGTTTCGCGACCGCTCATTCCGTTCCCTTGTGTGCCTTAGAACCATCGACCCCCAACCGGACACTTACCGTGCGGGGATACGCATACGTAGACAACATATAAAGGGAGCATGCCATGTATCGTCGAATATTGACCGCAGCTATTCTGGCAACGGCCTTCGGACTGCAAGCCGCCAGCGCCGGCGCTGAAGAGTTCCACGCAACCTTCTCCGGATTCAATGAGGTCGGTGGCCTGGGTGCCGGCGAAACCGGAGCGATCCTGTCGGAAGGCAAAGCGCGTCTCACGCTGGACCTTAGTCGCGCGCGACAAACGATCACGTTCCGCCTGACCTATTCCGGCTTGAGCGCACCGGTCACGCAGGCACACATTCATCTTGGAAAGGTTCATGTGGCGGGCGGGGTCATGGTGTTCTTTTGCTCGAGTCTTACGTCCGCTCCGGCGGGTGTGCAGGCGTGCCCCGCCGACGGGGGAACGGTCACGGGCACGATCACCTCCGCGAACGTTCTGGCAATTTTGGGACAGCACGTCTCGGCAGGCGATTTCGACGCCTTGACGGATGCGCTGCTGTCCAATACTGCCTATGCAAACATCCACACATCGAGCTTTCCCGCGGGCGAGATCCGCGGTGAAATTCGTCGCGGCGGAGAAGACGAAGACTGACAGCGTCAAGCGCTCATCTACAAGCTCGTCCCAAGCGACCGCTCGCGATGAACTCGCGCGAGCGGTCGCCCGCACCCGCGATCCCAGTTTGAACCGCGCCTCGGCTTCGAGGCCTACCTTGAATAATGGTCGTTCGCCGCCCGTAGCCATGGCTCGTGGGGCCCTGCTCGTGGCCCACTGGAGCAGTCACAGAATTGCAATGAAGTATTCGTAGCGTATCGCCTCCGTGTGATGGGCCCAAGAAATAACCGAGGAACTCTCCATCATGAAGGCATCCGTGATTTCGACGTTCCTGCTGGCTGCTGGTCTGGTCGCCATGACACCGGCGATGGCCGACGACCGCGACGATTCTGGGGCCGGCAGGCCGTTGACTCTGGCCGTCTTCGGTGATTGGCCATACAGCACGAACCTGCTGGACAATGCACACCTCCTGCTCGACTCGGTGAACTCGGACCGCAGCGTAAGCCTCGTGCTCCACGTGGGCGATATTCATTCCGGCAGCATGCCCTGCACGAGCGCCGGCATACTGCCGCCCATCGCCACCTCGAATCCTGGCTGGAATCAGCAGATTTTCTACGTGTTCCAACAGTTCAGGCGGCCGCTGATCTACACGCCGGGGGACAACGAATGGTCGGATTGCCACAAGACCAAGCAGCTCAGTGCCGGAGCACCGTTGAAGGAGCTGGCCAGCGTGCGCAGTCTGTTCTTCGCAAAGCCCGGCGTATCACTCGGGCTCGCCGAGAAGCAGGTCTCGACGCAGGCTGAGGATTTCGATCCGGGTTTCCCGTCCGACTCGCAGTTCATCGAGAACGTGGCGTGGGAAGACTCCAATGTGGTCTTCGTGACACTGAACATGCCGGGCGGCTCGAACAACGACACCTCGCCCTGGACGGCTCCGTTCTCCGATCCGGTGGCGCAGGCACAGGAACTTGCGGACCGGGCGGGAGCGAATCTGCGCTGGCTGCACGCCGCGTTCGACAGAGCGTTCGTACGTCACGCGAGCGCGGTGGTCGTGGCTTTACAAGCGGATATGTGGGATCCGGCCGCGCTCCCGGCGGCCGGAGGTGCCGGACTGGACCAATACACACCCTTCGTACAGGAACTGGCCGATCTCAGTGTGCGCTTCCGTCGCCCCGTGCTTCTGCTCAACGGGGATACGCATCTTTACTTCTCGGACCACCCTCTGGCAGATCCGAACAGCGCTACAGGCGTGATTCATCACACGCAGGCCGTCCCGAACCTGACACGCATCGTGGTGCAGGGCTCGACGAACGCTCCCTCGGAATGGCTCCGCCTGGTCATCGACCCGCGCAAGCCGCAGGTATTCAGCTGGCAGAACATCGTGTATTGCGCAAATCCGGCCTCTTCCAGCTGTCAATAGATCGGACGCGCGTTACGAGCGCCTTGTTAACCGACGCAAGTCGCGCTCATGATTTTCTCCCGTTTCCGGTACCGATGTTAGTTGAGCAGCACCGGCGTAACGCTCGCGGCGACGCATAGCGCCACCACCAGAATGGCCGGTGCCCGGCTCCACTGCAGGAGGGCGAACCCGACAGCGGTGAGGGCCAGATCGAGTGCGCTGTGCACCGCAGTCGTCCACACAGGATTGTAGAGCGCAGCCCCCAGGAGTCCGACCACCGCCGCGTTGATTCCTGCCAGTGCCGCCCGAGCTGTACTGATGTGCGCGAGTCGCGCCCACAGTGCCAGTCCTGCGACGGACAGCAGGAGGCCCGGGAGAAATATCGCCAACAGGGCAAGTGCCGCCCACAGCAGCGAGGCCTGACCCGGTGCGCTCGCGGCGCCAAGGTAGGCCGCGATCGTGAACAAGGGGCCTGGCAAGGCCTGCGCGAATCCGTAGCCCGAAAGAAATGTGCCGTCGGATACCCAGCCGATCGGGACCAGCGCCCGCTGCAACAGCGGCAGCACGACATGGCCACCGCCGAAGACGAGTGCTCCGGCGCGATAGAAGATATCCGTCAGCGCGATCAACCCGTGAGGGAAAAAAAGTGTCAGGATCGGCAACGCAATCAGCAGCCCGCAGAACACCTCGAAGGCGATCCACGCCAACCGAGGATTGACAGCCGTGGGTAGCACGATCGTCTCGATTGTGTTCTTGCGGCACAGCACACCTCCCAGAAGGCCACCGCCCACCAGCGCCGCAATCTGAGTGATTTCACCGCTGCCGAGAAGAAGCACTGCAGCGACCAGGAGCGCAATGGCAACGCGCCTTCGATCCGCACAAAGGATGCGGCCCATGCTCCACACTGCCTGTGCGACCACGACTACAGCCGCCAGCATCAGTCCGTGCAAAACCGCCCGCATCAGCGATCCCGAAGTTCGGGGAACGAGCGCGCCGAAGCCGTACATGAGGAGCGCAGACGGAAGAGTGAATCCCAGCCACGCGGCCAAGGCACCCGGCCAACCGGCCCGGCGCAGCCCGATCAGGAAACCGACTTGGCTGCTCGTCGGGCCAGGAAGCAGCTGACACAGGGAAACGAGACCGGCGTACTCCTCGCCGCTGAGCCAACGTCGCTGCCGGACGTAGGTCCGCTCGAAATAGCCGAGATGGGCGATCGGACCGCCGAAAGAGGTGAGTCCGAGCCTCAGTGAAACGCCAAAGACCTCAGCTGGCGAACCCGCCAGGACATTCATTTGCATTCGAACAGCGCCGGTCGAGCAATCACGGCTGCGGCAGCAAGCGTGGGGAAAAATACAAGGCGCCGTCGCCGATGGACGCTCGAGGGTGACTGGGGGGTACTCATGCCTGCCCGGCCGGCAACCCGTGGCGAGGCTCGTGGCTGCCGGCTACCCGCCCGTTGAGCAGCTTCAGATGGAGCGCTGCATGCCAGACCCAGATCCACGCGACCGCCGCGTAGAATCCCAGAATCACGACCGGCGAGCCGGCGCCGGAGGCGATGGCGCCGAACGCCAGGAAAAAGACGGCACCCGTGAAGCTCGAATAGACAGTCCAGCCGCGCTGTTGCAGCCGCGCAAAGCGTCTCGCGAACACGAAACACGCGCCGATCAGCGCATAGAAGCCGATTCCGCCGAAGATGAAATGCAGCAGTCCGCTTCGGCTGATGCTCGTGGCTCCGGGCGGTGTGCCCGGGGGGAACCCCAGCGCCGGATCGGGGGGGAAAATTCCGCCACCAATCAGCCCAACCCCATAGACCGCAAGCAGGACCGGACCCCAGGTCGCACCGCGACCGGGGAAGAGCGCACGCCGCGTCCCCAGAGCGCCTGCGATCACGAGCGCGCCGACCACGAGGAAATTGGACACCTGAATCCAGCCGAGCTCACCATTGCTCAGGAGGCTCAAGGCGTGCCGCCGCACGTCGAACCCCTCGCGCGTGAGCGCCTGGGCAAGGCCGACAATGATGTACAGAGGACCCGCGGCGATCCCGCAAGCAAGGAGCCCCCGCGTGAGGAGGGAGGCTGACCGAGAATTGACGGTGTCGCTCTGCATGATCGCTTTTTCCTTAGCTTTTTTTTTGGCGAACGCAAGACCGCCTTCAGGCGCGTTCTTCAGGAAAGACGATCAGGCGTGCGGCAAACCGACATCTGCGCAAGGCCGACGGTTTTGGACAACCGAGGCAACAATATGCCCGGTCCGAAGCCGACAGTCACACCGTTTTTAAGCTGACTTTCCTATCGCCGCCCCCCCTGATGCCGAGTTGATCGCCTGCGGGGACCGCGACGGACTCAAGCCGTCGCGCGTCCCCCGAATAGGCCATCAGAGGCTAGCGTTCGCTTGTATAGCGGTCGCGCGCGTACCGGTGCGAGTCCGGGTAGCCGCCCATTTCACGCTCGACATCCAGGTAGGCGTCAGTCACCGGCTTCAGATCGGCCTGGGCCGTACGACTCTCAGCCCGATCCGCATCGTCGCGGAGTGTGTGATAGCTCCGCGAAAGGGATTCGAACGAGGCCTTCACATCACGGTCGTCAGCGCGTCGGTCTTCCACCAGGCGGCGAAAATCGTGCGCCTGATCCGCAAGCTCACGCGCATCCCGCGAGTAATTGCTGTTAGCCGGGTAGTCCGCGCCCCGCTCATCCCGGGCGAGCGCGGTGGCGTTGTGCTCGAGCCTGTCGGCCGAGCTCGTCAGGTTGCCCTGAGTGGTCGCGCATGCTCCAAGCGCCACCAGAAGCAACCCCGCGGTGGCGGATCCGATGTGTCTGGCAAATCCCATACCCTCCTCCTGCCCGCGTCGGGGCGGTTGATCCAATAAACCAACGGACTATCGCGCGGGGGGTTCCGGCACGTTTTTTTCCAACTACCGCCAGGATTGCAGCCACGAACAGGCTGCCGGTCATTCAACGCGCCCGCCCGATCCGGGCGAGGGACCCGCTATGGATTCTTACTGAGGCGGCGAAAGTATTCTGCGGCGGCCGCCTGATACCCTAAAGGCACCGGCAACGGGCTCTCGCTGCGAACCTCGGCGGATTGGTCGGGCTCCAGCTCGTGGCGCAATTGCAGCTCCAGCCTGTCCACCCCACTCAACACGCGGGCGTACAGCTCATCGACCATGGCGGGGTTGCCCGGAAAACGTTTCGGATCGAGCTTCTGCATCGAGCGAATGAGCTCATCGACCTGGCGTCGCGACTCCGGGTCATCGCCGACTGCACGGCGCAACTTGCCGAGCTCGTTCATCCCTTCCCGGTACACCTCTGGCGTGCTAACTGAAGGTGTCGCCGTATTGGGCGCGACGCGCCGTGGTAGCTCCCGGTTGTTTCCGGCGTTCCACGCTCCGTCAATCGGGCCGTCGCGATAGCCCCCCGGGCCCACAATTCCAACGGGTCCGGAGAGGCGCCCGCTTCCGTCAGCCCAAGTCCCGACTTGGGCCCCGGCCTGCGCACCACGCCGCGCTCCGCCCGGCGCTCCGACTTGCGTTCCACCCTGCCCGCTCGCCGGTTGACTGGACTGTCCGCCGCTTTGTGAGGCGCCCTCTTCTGCAGCACGCCCCGGCTCGCCGCCCGAATCGTTCGAGCCGCGCATATTCCGGTCCAGCGTCGCGAGCCGGGCGCGCAGCCGCTCCACCGCATCGAGGGCTCCGTCCGCAGGCGCTCGGCTCGTTGACATCGCCTGCTGCGCCTCGCCGAGCTGTTCCTTGAGATGCTGCAACTCGGAGGCAATCTCAGTCTCCCCGATGTCGGTAATAGGTCCGTATCCGCGGCGTAGCAGATCGGCGCTGCGCTGCAACTTGGTTTCGGTATCCGCCTGTTCCAGATCGCCGAGCGCATCGCGCAGCTTGGCGGCGGCGTCATGACTGCGTTGCACGCTAGCTCGCTCGGCGTTGCGCATGTCCTGCGTCAGGCGCGCCAGATCGTCCGCGAGCTTCTGACGATCACTGATGAAGGACTCGACCTGATTTTCCGTATGGGTCGCGGAGCCGTCACGCGAGCCGCGCGGCGTACCCAGGGCGTTCCGTGAGCCACGCGTCCCGATCATGTCACGCATGCGCTCCGCCTGCTCGCGCTGTTGGTCCGCCAGAGTCTCGGCTCTGCGGGAAATCGAATCCAACTGCCTCGATGCATCCTGCTGCTGCAGTCCGCCGAGAAGATTCATGGCCTCGCGCAGTCGTTCCGCGGCCCGATGCGCATTCGCCCCGTCGCGCTCATCCACCGCACGGCGCATGTCATCCTCGGCCTGGCGAAGTCGGGCGAGTGCCTGCTGAGCGTTGGCGCTCGCCGGGCCCTGCCCGCCCGTGGCTCCCGACTTGCCCTGCGCGCGGGAGGTTCCCGACTCGCCGGCCGACCCGTTTCCAGGCCTTGCGCCGTTGCGCGCGAGTTGTTCCAGCTGCTGCTTCAGTTCGTCCGCCTTGCGTCGAAGCATCTCCTGTTGCCAACGCTCCTCGGCGGCCTGATCCGTGCCGTTGTCATGCTGTGCAGCCAACTCGGTCTGCCTGCGAGCAAGCTCGTCCAGCTTGCGCAGCGCGTCGTCGATGCCGGCCGCCTGCCGGTCTGGCGCAGACGCGCTCTGTGCGCTCTCGTATTGGTTCTTCTGCGTGTCGAGCTCCAGATCGAACAGGCTCGCCAGATCGCGGCCCGCGGTATTGACACCGCCGGAACCACCGCCGCGGCTGCCGAAGGCGACTTCGATCTGGCGGAACGTCGCCTCGGCGCGCAGCAGATGCTGGAGCGCCTTCTGCTCATCGAAGACGGCCGCGCTCCACTGCTGCTGCTCCAGCTTCTGTGCGGCCGGCCCCATCGCCGTGGCGGCCGCCTCCATGTCCTGCTGGAAGCTGCCGAACTGCTCATTGGCGAGCTGCAGGTCGCGCATCTGCAGGCGCCCCGACAGGGACAGGGATTGCGCACGCAGCGTCGTTTGAACATCGGACAGGAATTTCGCCTGCTCGGCGGCCTGCTGCGCGGCTGCATTCTTCAGGCCGGACTGTTTCCAGGTGGCGGCGATGATCTCCTTTTCCCGCTGCGCGATCTGCGCCTGATCATCCGCTGCCCCGCCGCCCCCGCCCCCCGATTGCTGGGATTGCGAGAATTCACGCTCGAACGGATCCACCTGAATGAAGGCGATATCGGTGCGCGCCTCGCTGCGTGCATCCTTGGCCAGCGCGTAGAACCCGACGACGTCGCCGGGAATGAGCTTCAGGGTTTCCAGGCTGAGCATCGCGGCCCCGGTCGCGCTCTGCGCCGCGCCGCCCGCCGCCTTCAGCAGGTTCACGGTCCGCTCCGGTCCTCCGTTGACGGAGTAGTGAAGTGCAAACTCGCTCAGGCCGAACGGATCATTCGCCGCCGCCGCGATCGTGACCTCCTCTATCGGGCTCGCGCGATAGTCACGCGCTGGCCGCACCAGTGCGACCTCGGGAGGCTTCACCACGCTGGCTTCGATAAAGTAGTCTTCGGAGATGCGCAGCGACCTCGTCCGATCCCGCGCGGACACGTGATAGGAGCCATCTTTCTCCAGCTTGAGGGTGCCGCGATAGACGTTTCCTGTGCCCGCCGTGAGCGGAATCTGCCGGCCATCATCCAGAGTGAGCGCGCCGTCGGTCAGCGGCCCCGTGGTCACGATCTCAAGGTGTGCTTCGGTGCCCTCGACGGCCCGCAGATCGCCACCCCGCTCTTCGACTTTTTCGGGAAGATTCGTCCAGGCGGGAGGGTGGTACGTGACGCGGATCCGTTTCACGGCCGGCACGTCGGCCACGCGAAGCTGAAAATGCGGCGACCGCAGGGCGCCGGCCTCGACAAAGTATTCGATGTCTGCGGGAATCCCGGCGAACAGAAACTGGAACCCGGGGGCGGCCGGCTGCGGTTGCATGGAGGCCTCTTCCCACTTCCCGGCGCCCTGGTAGCGCACGTGGATTCGCAGCCGATCGGTCTGCATCCCCACCAGCTCGGCCGTGACAAGCTGGTCCGCGTGGCGACGGACGGTCGCATTTCCCGGGCTCACGTGCACGTCGTACAGCGGCGAAGGACCCGGCCCGGTCCACAACGCGGCAGCGCCATATCCGAGATAGCCCGGACCGGCCCGTATCAACCATAAGAGGACACCGAGGGACGCCCCTCCCACGAGGAGCATCGCGATCAGCTTCCTGTCCGGCGCCACAGTGCTGACATCCGCCGTGCGCGCTACGCGCAACGTGTCCGCGGCAAGCAGCTCGAGGAATGGATCGTGCTGTTGCCGGTCACGCTCGGCGAACGTCTGCAGCCGCTGCTCGAATTGCGGAAAGGCGCGTTCCGCGCGCCGTGTCCACCATCTCCGGCTCAAGCGCCACAGCGGAACAGCAAGTCCGAAGACTGCGCTCAGGCTCAGCGTCAGGATCAGAGCGGCACGCGCGCTCCACAGACTCGCGGACGAGAATGCAAATCGGTTGATGATGACGGTCAGGAGAATGGTCGCGAGCAGGGATGCCGCTCCAAGCAGCGCAGCGCCGCGCACCACAGCGCTCAGTCGAAAGCGGCGTTGCAGCCGCTTCACGTAGGATCGCAGTTCCTGGATTGCGCTCACGGCTCGTCCCGAAGAGTACTCAGATATCGCGCGCCGATTGCGGACTCTGCGAGTGCCGCAGCCAGCAGGAGCAACATAGCGTACCACCAGAAGCCGCGAGCCACCGTGACGGGCTGAGACGGTCCCACCGTGGCGGCCACCGCTTGCTCCGTGCTGCCGCTGCCGCGCCACAACGCGAGCACATCCGCGGGAATCGGCGTCAGATCCGATTCGCGCCGGTCCGGATTGGTCGCGACCACGTCGCGGCGACCGTTCGCCAGGCGCAGTTCGTAGAAGCCTGCGCGGCTCAGTGGGTACGACTGCGCGGATGCGGAGTCCTGCAATGACAACGGTCGCACGCCGGAAGGATCTATGATCTCGACGCCTACACCCTGTTCCCTGGCTGTCCGCAGCTGGATGAGATCGTCCACCTGGCGCGGACCGCTTTCGACTTCGCTCCCGCCGGACAAATAGCGGGCCATGCGCTCCACGAAGGCGACGAACACCGGGTGCACGGGCAAATCGCCGGTGAGATTATCCAGACCCGAAGCGAACAGCACGACGTGCCCTTCCCCGAGCTTTCTGTCCAGAAGCAGGGGCGTGCCGTCCTGCAATCGGACCGCGACGCGCGTGTTGCGCTCATCGACCGCGGCGGCATAGTAGAACTTAACGCCCTCCCACTCTTCCGACGTGCCCGCGGGGGGATAAGTCGAATCGGTTCCACCGACCGCCGCGAATCGCTCGGCATCCCTGGAGTAATGGCGCAACGCGAGGATCCCGCCCTCGAAAAAAGGAATCTCGCGGTGTTGTGCGGCCGCAGTTCCCAACGCAACCAGGACGCTGGCACCGCGCCGCACGTACTGGAGCACGCGTTGGGTAAATTCGGCCGGCAGTGAGGCCACATCCGAGATGATTACGAACGCGTACTGCGATGGATCCACACCCGCGACCCGGTCCACGGTGAGCTTATCCAGCACGACGGCCTTTCGCGCGGCGGCTGCCAAGGCAGTGTCGAAGTACAGCGGTGAACGGGTATCGGCGGACTGATGCACATAAAGTCCGCGCTGGCGATCGGATCTTTCGATCGAATACACGTATTCGTCGTCCGCCGAAAGCGAGTCCGCCCCATCGATCTTCACGCTGCAGCGGCTGAATCCATAGGGTAGATCCAACGAGTCGATCTCAGCCGTCGCGCGCCCCGAAGCCGGGACTTCCACGCGGCGGGTCGCGACGGACTTTCCATTCACGATGAATGAGACGGTCCGAGTGGCTGCCGGCGTGCCGTATCCTGCGACGATCGCCTGCACGCGTGCGGTCCGCGGATCCCACACCTGTCGGGGTGCCGAAACACTCTCCACGGTCCAGTTCGGTGCGAGCCCACCTCCGACCGGGTGGAGCATCAAAGCGACTCTTCCGGGCAACGCCATTTCCGTGAAGCTCGGCGGCATGTCGGTCCGTTGCAGGTCGCTGAAAAGATGCAGCTCGATCGGCGCGGGCTCATTTTCTGCGATCGACCTCACAACGCTCGTCACAACACCGAAGCTGCCCCGCGAATCAGTGGCCCGGATACTCTCCACGGCTGCCCGAAGCGCACGTGCATCCTGCGTTGCCTGCGTCAACACGTGCATCTGTCCACTCAGCGCCAGCACTTGCGCACGATCGCTGGAACGCCTCGACGCCAGAACCGACAGGGCATCGCGCTTCGCGTCGGCGAGGCGTGTTCCGGCGCGCATGCTGAAGGAATCGTCGATGACCAACAGGAGCAGCTTGTCGGGAGCCGCGCCTGCCGAGGCGCGTGTGAGATACGGGTTCGCGAACGCGAGCGCCAGCAGCAACACTACCGCCAGCCGTAACGCAAGCAGCCACCAGTAACGCAGCCGGCGGCGGCGGATTTCGCTCTGCCGGCGCAGCTCGAAAAACATGAGGGAGCTGAAAGGCAGTGGCGTACTCGCGTTGCGGCGTAACAGGTGCAGATACAGCGGCAATCCGACTGCCAGGGCACCGAGCAAAAAGCCGGGAGCGAGCATGCCCACGTTATTTCCTGCCTCGGCGGATCGTCAGGTACTCGCGCAGCGCATCATCCAGGGGACGATCCGTCACGAGCAGCTGATACCCCATCCCGGCGCGGCGCGCGCCATCGCGCAGCCTCTCGATGTGCAGCAGGATTTTTTCACGGTACTCCCGGGCGGCATACTCGGCCGTCACCTCGATTCGCGCCCGCGTCTCGAGATCCACTAGCAGCGCGGTCGCCCCGAGCTGCGGCCGGATCTCGCCTGGATCGAGGATGTGGAACAGCAATACCTCGTTACCATGGAACCGCAGCGGCTCGATCGCGCGGATGATCGTCTCCGGATTCTCATAGAAATCGGAAAGAATCACGACGATGCCGCGGCGTCGCAGGAAAGTCTGCAGGCGACGCAGCGGCTCCTCGAAGCTCGTGCGCGCGCGGGGTTCGGCCAGCTCGATCCCGGCGAGCAGCCGATGCAACTGGCCCTGGCGCCTCGAGGGGCGGATATAGCTGCGCACCTCGTCGTCGAATACGAGCAGGCCGGCCGCGTCGCGCTGCTTGCGAATGGCGAGATAACAGATCGCCGCGGCCATGAAGCGCGCATAGTCCATCTTGGTCACCGCTCGCGATGCGAAATTCATGGAATTGCTCGCATCCAGCAGCAGCGTGACCAAACTGTTGGTTTCACCTCGGTAGCGCTTCAGATACGCGCGTTCGGTGCGCGCATACACGTTCCAATCCACGTGCCGCAGATCATCTCCTGGCGTGTATGCGCGATATTCGGCAAACTCCTGGCTGAAGCCGAAATCCGGCGAAGCGTGCAGACCGGCGACGAAGCCGTCGACCACTGTCTTCGCGATCAGGTCCAGACCCGAGATCGCTCCCAGAACCGCCGGATCCAGAAAACGCGACACCCTTAGTCTCCGGGATGCGGCAGGTGCGCGATCAGCTGCCGCAGGATCTCATCGGCGTCGACCCTGTCGGATTCGGCATGAAAATTCAGCAGGATCCTGTGCCGAAGCACGGGAATCGCCAACGCGGTGATATCGTCATAATTCACGTGATAGCGCCGGTGTGCCAGAGCCCGCGCCTTGGCGGCCAGCACGATGAACTGAGCCGCTCGCACGCTGGCTCCATAGTTCACGTATTTCTTGACGATGGGGGGCGCCCCGTCGTTCTTGAAACGTGTCGCGCGCACCAGATCCACCGCATAGCGCGCGACCGACTCCCCGATGGGGACCATCCGCACCAGGCTCTGAAAGTCGAGCAATTCCGCCGCGTGAGTGACCGCCTCTACCTCGGCGCTGTGCGTGGTCGTCGTGCGATCCACGACCTGCAGCTCATCCTCGGCACTCAGGTAGTCGAGCACGGTGTTGAAGAGGAAGCGATCGAGCTGCGCCTCCGGCAAGGGATAAGTGCCTTCCAGCTCGATCGGGTTCTGCGTGGCAAGAACGAAGAATGGGCGCGGCAGCTCGTAGAGATTTCCGCGGACGGTGCAGGAGAATTCCTGCATGGCCTCGAGCAGGGCGGACTGCGTCTTGGGCGGCGTCCGATTGATCTCATCCGCCAGCACGATGTTGCCGAAAATCGGACCGGGCACGAAGGTCCAGCGCCGGTGCCCGCTACCGGCATCCTCTTCGATGATGTCGGTACCGGTGATGTCCGCCGGCATCAGATCGGGAGTGAACTGGATTCGGCGGAACTGCAATCCTAAGGTCCTGGCGATCGTTCGAACCATCAGCGTCTTCGCCGTGCCGGGCAGGCCGGTGATCAGGCAGTGGCCACCGACGAACAACGCGGTCAGGATCTCATCCAGCACCGCGTCCTGGCCGACAATGACCTTGCGCACTTGCTCCAGAATGCGGTCGCGCACGCCGTGAAAACGCGCCACGCGCTGCTGCAGGTTCGTCGAATTCAGCTCATCTTCCGCTGGGGTGCTCATGCGTTTGGCTTTCCCTCAAGGGTGAGTGGGGGTCGTCGGACTCTTGATCTGCAGCAGCAGCTTCTGCGCGGGGCGGTAGCCGGGCGCGGCCTCCAGAGAGGCCAGCACGGCATCCTCGGCCTTCTCGCGCTGGCCGGCGGCGAGATAGGCCCTGGCGAGATCGAACTGAGCCGAGGCAGCATCCAGCGGGTGAAGCGCCACGACTGCGGCGTATTCGCGCACCGCTCCCTCGTAGTTCTTCTGGCCAAGCCACAACTCCCCCAGACGGCGGTGCAGGTCCTCATCGTACGCAGGGTCGATGTAGTTGATGCGATCCAGCGTCGCCGCCGCTGCAGCGGGATCGCCCAGGTCCTCCTGGAGACGGGCCAGACTCTTGAGAGTTTCGGGCCGACGGCCACCGACCTTCACATACGCCTGGAGCACGCCGGCCGCGGCCTGCTTGTTGGCCTTGGCCAGGTGCGCTTCCGCCAGGAACTCGTAGGCATTCGCATCATGAACGTAGTCCGGATACAGGCGAATGACCGCGTCCCCGTCCCGAATCACTGCATCGTACTGTTTGTTCCTGGCGAGCGAGGCAAGCTCTGCGAGGCGCTTGCGCCAGGCATCGAAGCTTGCGACGGTGTCATGCACGCTTTCATACAGCCACGCCTGAAACTGCTTGTCGAATTCCTCGGGGGTCATGCCGAGATTGTCCTGAATCGCCTGACGTGTACCCACCACGCGTGCGTAGGAGTGCACCAGGTCCAACAGCTTCCCCTCGCCCCAGCGGCTTTGGATGTAATCGCAGATGCGACCCGCCTCGAAGTACGAAACGATCACCTGTGACGGATAGGTCGGATGCACGAAGCCGCGGTCCAGGTCCGCGACCGGCAGCAGTTTGCCGTCACGCAGCGCGACGATGACCTCCGGCGTCATCGGGTCACCCCACTCCGGTGAGGCCTGCGTCTCCTCGTGAACCGCAAGTCCCTCGGTGAACCAACGCGGCACGCGATGGTTCGTCGCCGCGAGAATGAAGACATGACTCATTTCATGCCGCAGCGTGCTCGCCCAGTGAAAATCGCCGGGTTTACGGCCGGAAGGGCTATCCATGGCCACGACATCGCCGAACGTCACACCGAGCGCTCCAAGTCCGGGCATGCCGAGCGTGCGAACGGCGAAATCCTCGTGGTCCGGATAGACCTCCACCTGCACAGGCCCGGCGAGCTTCATCTGGTACTTCCGCTCGTACGCGGCGATCGAGCGCTTCAGCTCCGACAGGAAGTACGGATACAGCAGATCCGCCTCCTTGCGATGCAGCTTGAGCACGGTGGTGTCGTCCTTCAGGACGACGAAGTTGCGATAGCTGTCCAGCAGCCGCAGGCTGTTGACGGTCGCCCCATTGCGATAGCCGGCCGCGTAGCACTTTTCCAATTGCTGCCGGGCTTCCGTGTCCTGGCCCAGGCGCATCAGGTTGACCCCGAGCTCGGCGCGCGCGGACCACAGCTCAGAATCCGCTGTCAGCGCCTTGCGGTAGTACTCGACACCCTCCAGGTAGCGTCCATTGAGGATCAGGTGATGTGCCGCCACGGCATATCCCTGGCCGTACGATGGATTGACGGCGATGATCCGGGCATACCAGCTCTCCGGAGCGCGGTCCGCGAGCAGCTCGATGCTGGCATGCACGGCCATCGCATCCAGGGCTTCGGGAGAAATCCGCAGGGCAGCATCGGCTTCCGTCCCCGCCTGCTGCGGGTCGGAATCCTCCAGGGCGAGATTCGCCAGGAGCTCGTGCGCCTGCACCAGCTGCGGATCCGCCTGTAGCGCCTTGCGGGCCCACTCCGCGGCGCCGCCGTCGAAGCCGTCTGCGCTCACGAACGCAAGGCCGAGAAAGGCCTGCGCGTTCTTCGGATCCTGCGCCAGCGCCTCCTTGAACAACTCCTGGGCATCCTGGTCGTTGAAGCGCTCGTGCAACATCATGCCCCAGCGGACTCGATAGGCCGGACGGTTGTCCGCCTGCATGAGGGCGGCCCGAAACTCATTGTTGGCTGCAGAGTAGTCCCCGAGCCCCCAATAACCTTCCGCCCGCAGGTAGGGGCTGCTCCGTCCGACGAGCGCCTGAAAGCAAGCCTTGGCCGCGGGCTTCTGGCCCTGCCTGAGCAAAGACCGGCAACGCTCCGGAGCGGGAGCGGCTGAGGTTACGGCGGCGTTCACTCCAACACCCGGGGCCGCCACCAGCCAAGCGCATGCGAGGAGCCCTAGCGCGGACCGTCTCACTTTTCCAGCTCCTCCTGCACTTTGGCCAACGCCACCAGCGCATCGGTCAGCTGGCGCTTGTAGTCCTGCGGCGACATGGCCGCCCGCTGGTACTTGAGCGTATCGATCTGCTGCTCCAACTCATCTTTTCTCCCCAGCAGGCCGCGCTTGGCGGGATCGGCAGCGGCCTGGCGGGCCTCACCCAGCCGGACCAGGACCACGCTGGAGAGCAGCCGTCCCGCTGCGCCTGTGGCGGATGCGGTTCGGACCGCCGCCCCCTTTCCGGTATCGGCGAACACCGCGTGTTCCGTAGCCAGACGCTTCTGAGACTCGTAGAACGCCGCCGTCTTCGCGGCAGCGTATTCGAACGCCTCCAACGCGCTGATGGAGCCGTTCTTGTCCAGGTCTGCAGTAGGATCCTGCAACCCTTCCACCCAGTAACGCGCAAACACGGTGGCATTCTTCTCCGTGCCGCTCTTGGTTGCGGCAATCACCGCTCTGCCGCGCTGCTGGAGAGCCCCGACGGAGGCACCACTTGCGCTTGTGGTGTTGACGATCAGCTGGCGGTTGGAGGCGATCCGATCGCACAACTGCGCCAGTGCGGCGCCGGAAACATCCGGACCGACGAGGTTCAGTTTGTATTGCCGTCCGTCAAAGGAGCCGTGTCCGATCAGAATCAGCACGAAGTCGTCCTCGGGCCTGGCCTGGCCGGCGATCGACTGCATCGATTCGACGACGTGCGCGCGCGTCGCATCCTTTCCCGAGACCGTGAGCACGTGGGTCTCCGTGCCCCCGCTCTTCAACACGCGATCCAGATCGGCCGCGAGCCCCTGGAAGCGTTGCTCGTAGTCGGGCTCGCCCCCCAAGCCGGCTACCGTCAGGAAGTAGATGTCTGCTCGGGCCGGCAGCGCCGCAAACAGTACGCAGCTCGCGAGCAGCCGCAGGCGCCCGCGCGCCGTCGGGGTACCCGCCCTCATACCACCCCCCAGTGACGACGCAGCCACCATTCCGCGCCCCGCAATGCCAGGATCAGAAGGAAGCCGAACGGCATGTTCCACAGCTCCTTGATCTCGTGCACGCTGATGCCGGCGCGTGAATACGGAATGAGCCGGGGAAGTCCAGCCAGGTCCTGGGAAGTCAGATAACGACCACCCGTGCTCGCGGCCAGGGTTCGCAGCAGATTCTGATTCTGCTCAGTGTGAAAATTCTCCGCCACACCGTCCAGCCTCTGGAATGTCACGACATCGCCGCCGAGATCCTCCGCACCGCGCCGCGCCGTCAATTCGCTGACGTAAAGGCCGGGCGTCGGGGCGGCCCAATCGGCTTGAAATCGCCCGGGCGAGTTGGGCACCGGGTTGAGCTCGAACGCCGCGGAGATTCCATTCGGCCCTAGGATGTGGGCCGTCACCCGGACATCGGCAGCCGGTCGATAGTCGCGGTCGCGCACGTCCGCGGCAATCTGGGCATGTGCCTCATCGAACAGCGACACTTTGGTGACTGATGCCGTCACTCGTCCGCGCGAGTCCGACACCAGCCACCGCAAGAGCTGTTGCCAGAACAGGTCGTGACTGTGGTCGCCCAGGGGCAGACTCATCTGCCAACGCCAGGTGCCGCCGGTCGCCAGCACGGCGGTGCGCCCCCGGCCGTAGCTCTCGGTGACGAGCAACGGCATCGTGCGCCCGTGGTCATGCATTTGCGCGAGGACCGAAGCGCCAGGCTTGGGTCGCCCGGGATCCTGGTAGTCCATCAGGTACGGAAGCTTTTTCCAGCGCTCCGCATTGGCGGTCGAATCGTCGACGAGGCGGCAGATGACGCTGTCCTCGCCGGCGGCGGTGAGACTGACGGTCGCAGGATCGCGATGAAACGTGTGGTGCGTGTCCGGGAGCACGACCGGCAGAAGATCGGCAACCTGCGAGCCGCCCCACACTCCGTCGGCCAGCGACTCGCGCCCGCCGAGCAGCAGCAGTCCGCCGCCGCGCCGATCGACGAAGTCCCGGATCAGCTGCTGCTGGGTCGGGGTGAAATATCCGGCATCCACCGACCCGATGATCAGGGCCTGGTAAGCGAACAGATCCTCGGCACGCGTGGGAAATCCATCAGCCAGCTCCTGCGGAGCCTCGATTCCCTGGCGATAAATCTTGTTTTCCGTGGTACGCAGCATGGACACGAGGTGGATCATCCGGTCATCCTGCGCGGCGCGGCGGATGAACTTGTATTCCCAGCGCGGCTCACCCTCGAAATACAGGATGCGGCGCGCATCCGGCTCCACGTTTACCAGCCGCACCAGCGTGTTGTTCGCGCGATTCGCCTCGCCCGCCAGGGGCGTCACCGAAAATTGAAGCGTCTTCGCACCTGCGGCGCCGACGTTGAACAGCAGATTCTGGGTCTGCACCTGGCCGTCCTGCGCGAATGCGACCTCGCGCGAAATCAGGACGCGTGTCGCGTCCCGGACGGTCAGCGTCGATTTCCTTCCGCTGAAGCCACGCTGCTGAAATTTGACCGTGGCACTCAGTCGCGCGCCTGCGAGGGCGCGCGGCGCCAACACAACATCTTCAATCTCAACGTCGTCGGCGACGTGCTCGTCTCCGAAGCCGACAGTGTAGACGGGTATGCGACGGGCGCGCAGCGCCTCGATGGCGCTGCGATCCACGCCGCCGCTGTTGTCGCCCCCGTCGCTGAGCAGCACGACGGCGCCAAGCGGAAGATCAGCCGTCTGAGTGACCAGCTCCGCCAGGCCCGCGCCGATGTGGGTTGCGGAAGCCGTGGCTGTCCTAAGGTCGCTGAGCTGCGCGACACGAGTGAGAGCGGCGTCGAAGCGGTACAGACGCGTCTGGAAGTTCTTCTGCAGTTCGGCGAATGCGCCTGCCTGCAGCGCCCGCACCGCCTGGCTCTCCCGTGTCGATCCGTGCTCGGCCAGGCCCATGCTGCGGGAGTCATCGACCAGCACCGCGACGATGTTCTGCCGGGGCTTCAGCTCCGTGACCGCAATGGCCGGCTGCCACAGAAGCATGAGCACCACGGCCGCCGTCAGCGATTCAAGCAGCCAGATGACTCCCAGCCGCCAGTCACGCACCGCGGCTGCGGACTGCGTCCTGCGTACACTCAGGACGAGCGCCAACGAGGCGCTCGTGAGCAGAATCGAAGCCGGCAACAGCCACGCCGGCCAGGAGCCGAGCAGCACGAGCTCGCCTTTGGAGAAAGCGACGGACGGGTACTTGAAGAGGAATTCGAACATCGTCCACGCAGCGGCGGCGTTCCGATCGGTAACCGATGCGGCGCCCTTTAGTGCGTCATTCCGTACACGACGTAGTTGAGCCCCACCCGGTAGGCCATCGATGCGAAGTTCTCCGGATACTCCGGCATGTCTGCCCACTCCCACGCATCGCCCAGGTGCATGTTGTGGCAGATGGCCACCATGATTCGCCCCTTCTCGTCACGGATGGCGCGCCACTTGGGCACGTAGCCGTCCTTCTCATACGTACGCCCTGTGCTCACATACTGCTCGCCCGGCACCTGGAAACGCTCTCCCAGGTCATACAGCACGTGGAAGATCTCATCGCCGTCGCTCAAATCTTCCACGGGCCGGTCGGGCAGCGCCTGGCGCATTCCGTCCATGAACCGGTCCCAGTCCGCCGTGCCGTGAAAGTCGTCCACCATCAGAAACCCGCCTTTGAGCAGGTACTCACGCAACTTCTTCGCCTGTGCATCGGTGAACGTCCAGTTAGCCACCTGCACGGCGTAGACCCACGGATAATTGAAGATCTCATCGCTGTCGAGGTCCACGATCTGCTCGATCGGTCGCATCTGGATGCGGGTCAGCCGCTTCAAGGCGAGCAGAAACTGCCGATCCGCTTTGGGATAATCCCGCGCCCAACCTCCGTAGCCGCCGAAGCCGTAGCCGAATCCGAACCCGCGGCCGGCCATCCCGGCGTTGCCCGAGGTGTAACGCAGTCGCGACCAATAGAACTCCGCCTTCTCGTTGCGAGCATCCGAGTAGCCATCCGGCGCGTCTTGTGAATGCGCCGCGTGAATGCAATAGAGCGCCAGCAGCCCGCAGGCGAGAGCGCCTGACAGGAGAAGTTTTCGATTCGGGCGACCAAGCTGCATCGTTTGCCTCGAGGGCAAGCACGGTATGAGCCGTACGCGCTGCAGTGTACTGGCCCGCCCTGCCGTGGCTGCTATCTTGTACCCGCAAACTCCCCGTGAGAGCATTTTGCTGGCCACTGCACCACCTGCCGGCCTGACGAGATATCCATGAAGCGCCGCGATTTCATGACCTGCGCCGGCGCCCTCCTGTGCCAATCGGCGACACCGAGGCTGGCGACGGCGGCAGCCGAGACCGCCCGGGGAATGGCGATGCCGGCGCCGGCCGGCGGTATCGACGCGGTTCCCGCGGATTTCACCCTACGCATAGCTCCGCTGGCGCTCGAGATCGCACCGAGCCACTTCGTGAGCACCATCGCCTACAACGGCACATCACCGGGTCCGGTTCTGCGCATGCGCGAAGGGAAGTCCGTTACCGTGGACGTGATCAACGAGACGGACGCGGCGGAGCTGGTCCACTGGCACGGTCTGTTCCTGCCGGCGGAAACGGATGGTGCCGAGGAGGAAGGCACGCCTCCCCTTCCTCCAGGCGTCCGTCGCCGCTATCAGTTCACCCCGCAGCCGGCGGGAACGCGCTGGTATCACTCCCATGCCATGGCCGCTGGCGATCTGCACCGGGGCACGTACACCGGTCAATACGGGTTCCTGATGATCGATTCCGGCGCCGACGCGGGACATTACGATCAGGAAGTGTTCCTCGCCCTGCGCGATTGGGAACCCTTCTATACCGATCAGTTCGTCGACATGGATGAGCAGGACGCCCCCGGGCCGCAGCCCGAGAAGCCTCAGTCCCTCGACACGCGCCCCAACGGGCTCGAAGTGACCTCGCAGCTGTTCTCCGTCAATGACAAGGCGTTGCGCGCCGGGGAGCCCATCCGGGTGCGCCAGGGGAGTCGCGTGCTGGTCCACCTGCTGAACGCGAGCGCCCTGGAAAACCGCACGATCGCCCTCCCAGGCCACGAATTTCACGTCCTCGCGCTCGATGGCAATCCGGTTCCGACCCCGCAGACTGCGAAGGTCATCACCCTCGGCCCCGGCGAGCGCGTGGATGCCTACATCGAGATGAACCAGCCCGGCGTGTGGATCCTCGGATCCACAGACGAGGCCACACGCAATGCCGGTCTCGGCATCGTCATCGAATATGCCAATCAGCATCGCGAGCCGAAGTGGGTCGCCCAGCCCGGCGCTTATTGGGACTACACGGTATTCGGACATGCGTCCCCCGGCGCACCGCCGGCGCCGGACCATCTCATCGAGATGGTGTTCGAGAAGATCCCGGGCGGGGCCGGTCCATTCAACCTTTGGACCGTCAACGGCAAAGCCTATCCGCACGAACGCGAATTCGTCTTGCACCAAGGGCAACGCCACCGGCTCGTGTTCCGCAACCGCACGGACGATGCGCATCCGCTGCACCTGCACCGACATCTGTTCGAGCTGATCGACGTCAACGGCAAACTCACGAGCGGGATCATGAAGGACACGGTCGTCGTCCCGACCTACGGCCGTGTCACGGTGGATGTGCTCGCGACTCAGCCCGGCCTGAGTCTCTTCCACTGCCACATCCAGTCGCACATGGACTACGGATTCAAGGCCCTGTTTCGTTACGCCTGAATCCGGCGGCGCTCAATACAGCACTTCGACCGGCGCGGTGAACGCGTACCCAACGCCGCGTTCCGTCACGATGAACCTCGGTTGAGCCGGATCCGGCTCTATCTTCCGACGCAACCGCAACACCTGCACATCGATGGAGCGATCGTACACTTCGTTGTCGTACACGCGGCTCGCCTCGAGCATCTGGTCACGCGTCAGGACGCGTTGCGGAGCCGCCAGCAGCGCCGCCAGAAGATTGAATTCACCGTTCGTCAGTCCGACCGGAACACCGCTGCGTTTGGTCAGCCGACGCGTCCGCAGATTCAGCTCGAATTCTGCGAACCGGTACGCGCGGATCTCCCGATTCCGGGTTTCGGCGGGGGTCGCGACCTTCGTCCGGCGCAGCACGGTACGAATGCGCGCGAGCAATTCGCGAGGACTGAATGGTTTTGTCAGGTAGTCGTCGGCACCCAGCTCGAGCCCCATGACGCGGTCGGCCTCATCGCGCACACCGGTGAGCATCACAATGGGAATAGCCGACCGGTCACGCAGCGTCCGCGCGATCGCCATGCCGTCTTCGCCGGCGAGGCGAAGATCGAGGACTACCAGATCTATGGCTTGGTCCGCCAGAATGGCGGACATCTGGGCGCCGTTCGCTGCCAGGCTTACGCGCAGCTCATTGCCCGCAAGATAGTCGTCCAGAAGCTCGCGGATCTGCGCGTCGTCATCGACGACCAGGATGTGCGGCTGAACCGTGTCGATCACGCCCGCTTGCCTCCATCGTCGTAGAAGGTAAATCTACCACAGGAACGGGCGGGGCCATGAATTCCGGACCCACGGGATCGGTGATGGAGCGAGTCAGGATCCGATCGATCTCGTGCATCGCCTCATCATCGAGCACCCAACCCATGACCTCCTCGACAGGCGCGAGTTGCGCCGCGTGCCGCGCACCCCACAGCGCGATCGTATTGCCGCGATCAAGCACCCAGCGGACCGCGAGCGCCAGCACCGTTCTCCCGTAACGCTCACGCGCAAGCAGGTCCAACGCCGCCACAGCCTCGAGATATCGCCCGAGCCGGGGCGGCTGGAACTTGGGATCGACCTTTCGCAGGTCATCGCCTTGGAAACGTGTGGTATTCGTGACGTGGCCTGTCAACAGACCGCGGCACAGCGCGCCGTACGCGAGTATCGCAAGCCCATGGGCGGCGGCATAGGGCATCACCGATCGCTCGGCCTCGCGCTCAAACAGATTGAGCGGCGGTTGCACCGTTTGCAGGGGCCCGAACTGACGGAACTCCTCGAGTTGTTCGACGCTGTAGTTGCTCACCCCGATCGCACGGATCTTGCCCTCGTGCAACAGCTCCCCGAGCGCAGCCGCGGTCGCGGCAATCGGGACGGAGGGGTCGGGCCAGTGAATCTGGTAGATGTCGATCCGATCCGTGCGCAGCCTACGCAGCGAGTCCTCCAGTTCCTGCCGGATGCGCCGCGGGCTCGAGTTTCGCGCGATGCGCCCGTTGGCCCACTCCAGACCGCATTTCGTCGCGATGACCGCACGGTCGCGTCGCCCGCCGCTGGACAACGCCTCCCCGACCAGCTCTTCCGAGCGGCCGAATCCATAGACCGGCGCGGTGTCGATGAGCGTGATGCCTCGATCGACCGCGGCCTGAATTGTCCCGACGGCGTCGTTGGCATCGCTGCCGCCCCACATCCAGCCCCCGATGGCCCATGTACCAAGACCGATCCGGGAGGGAGCGAAGGGCAATCCGCTGATGGTGATCGTTTCCATGGGCGACAGCCTTCGACCCACGCGTTGCGGAGCGATTTCGGAAACCGCCGTCCGCCGTTACAGATGAAACGCCGCGGCCGAGCCGGCGAACCGAGCCGCGCGGATCGGCCGCGTAAGGTTATGCACAGTCCCTTGGGTAAAGCGGTGCCGCCACCGCCGTGGATCGGCGGCGGCCGGGAATCCGGCACTTGCGGCGCGACTCTCATTTGACGAGCGTCTTGCCTGCGAGGGGTTGACTGAGCGCCGTCGAGCCGGCTGGGAATCCGTTCTTTTCCAGAATGTATGCCGTAATGGACCACAACGAATCCTCCGGAAGCGATCCCGGATTATTGGCGGGCATCTTCCCGTGCTCAAAGGCATACAAATCACCCAACGGCTTGCTGCCCCAATCTTTCTGGAACGTATCCCCGACCAGCGCCGGTCCGACGGCGCCGAGCAGATCGGGCCGATGGCATTGCGCACAATAATTGTTGAATAGCTGGTGACCGCGTGTTGCTTGAGCTTGCGTGTACCAGCCGCCGCTGTCGGCGCCCGCGCGGAGGGCGACGAGGCCGGCACACAGGAGCATGGAGAGGCCCAGGCCTCGTCCGACGTTGCGAATCTTCGAAGTGTTCATCATGAGACTCCCGGGTTTCACCCGTTGGTAGAGGGACCACCCGCCAAAAAAGGGGGTTCAGGGTCACCCTAACGAATTGACGTGAGAGCACCGTTTCAGGCGCCGCGTCGCGGTGTCACAGTTGAAACCCCAGCCGCCGCGCACCCGGCATCCCCCGGGCGAGCGCGGAGTTACAGTTGAAACACGCCACCGCGGGCGCGAAACCCCGCCGCAGAGTCGCTCCGGCACTGTTGTGTCCCATGCATCGCAGCGGCCCATTCGGCTTAGAACCATGTCCGGTATCGTGATCTACGAGGAGGACGACCTGATGCGGGCCCTCCTCCAGGAGTGGCTGCGAAACGCGGGCTATTCTGTCCAGGAATCGCCGCCGCGCAGAGACGAGCGCCCGGGGGCAGCCGCACTGGTCATCGTCAGCGTATACATGCCAAAACAGGCCGGAGCGCGACTGGTGCGCGAGATCCAGGGGAGGCACCCCGGCACGCCCCTGATCGCGATTTCGGGTCAGTTCCGCTCCGGGCTGTGTGCGTTCGGCTCAACCGCGGAGGCACTTGGAGTACAGCTGGTCATCGCGAAACCGCTCTCGCGTGACGATCTGCTGAGGGCGGTCCGCGATATGATCGGGCCAGCGAACTGAACCCTACGGCGCCCGGAATGCCCCCGTCGGCCGACACTGTCTCACCGCGTTCGGGATCCATCCGCTTCAAGCGGCTGCGGATCGGAATCGTCATACTCGGTGTTCTCGTGATGCTCGCGTTCGCGGGGTCATCCGCTTACGACGCATTGCGCGCGTACGAGAACTCGCTCGCGGCAACGGGGCGCGAGATCGGCAATGTGGCGAAGGCTCTCGCCGAGCAGACCGCATGGACCTGGAAGGCCGTGGATCTCCTCCTGGTAGATACGGCCCGTTGGTATCGAAACGACAGTGGCAAGATCGCACCGGAGCGTCTAAACGAAGTCCTCGCGGCGCGCACCGCGGGTGTCCAGCCGGTGCGCATGATCACGATCGTCGACGCACAGGGCATGCAGCGCCACCGCTCACGAGGCGTCTCGCCGCCCAACCTGAGCGTCTCCGACCGCTCTTACTTCATCGCCCAACGAGACGGAACCGCGCAGGGACTGTTCATCAGCGAGCCGCTGGTGACCCGGTCCGAAAATCGCTCGGGGGTCATTCTGTCCCGCCGCATCGAGGACGAGGAAGGCCAGTTCGCGGGGGTCGTCACCGCGATCGTCGATTTTGAGGATCTGAAGCGCTTCTATGGGGTCGTCAATCTCGGCGAGGGCGACGCGATCCATCTCGTGCGCGCGGACGGAACCTTGCTGGTGCGGGACCCGCCGGTCCCAGCCGGAGTCGGGCAGAAGTATCCAATTCTCGCTGCGGAATCGAGTGAGGCTGCGCGCGCTGTGGTGAGCCCGATCGACGGCAAGCGTGAGTTCATCGCGGTCGCCCGCGTGCGGGACACACCGCTGGAGGTCGCGGTAACTCGCGAAAAGGCCAGCGCGCTGCAGCCATGGCGCGATGAGGCAGTCCGTCTCGCCGTGCGCACGCTGATCGTAACGCTGCTCGGAGCGTTGACGATTGCAGCCCTCTTACGGCAATTGCGGCGCGTCGAGATCGGCGAGCGGGCGCTGAGCGAGAGCGAGGAGCGCTATGCGCTCGCGATGGAAGGGGCGAACGAAGGTCATTGGGACTGGGATGTCACCCACGAACATCTGTTCGTCTCGCCAAAGATGAAAATACTCATGGGTCTGAGCGCGGATAGCGTGATCGCGACGCGGGCGCAGTGGCTAGCGAAAATTGTCATTCACCCCGAGGACGCCGGACGGTTCGAATCCGCGCGCACGGATCACTTCGAGGGCCGCACACCCCGGTATGAATGTGAATTTCGAACTCTGCAGCCCGATGGGCAGTGGTGTTGGCTGCTGGCTCGCGGTCGCTGTCTGCGCGACGAGCAGGGCACGCCCGTGCGGTTCGTCGGCTCGGCGATCGAAATCACCGCGCAAAAGCGTGCGCAGATCGACAAGGAGCGCCTCGAGGCACAGTTGCGGCAGTCACAGAAGATGGAGGCTGTCGGGACCCTGGCCGGCGGAATCGCACATGACTTCAACAATATCCTGGGCGCGATCCTCGGATACGGCGAGCTCGCGCAGCAGCACTCTGCCGGGCACCCCGACCTGCGGCGCTACCTGGACAACGTGATGCATGCCGCCGGACGGGCGAAGGCGCTTGTCGACCGCATTCTTGGCTTCAGCCGCAGCGGTCTGGGGGAGCGGGTGCCCGTGAATATCCAGTGCGTGATCGAAGAAACACTCGAACTGCTCCAGGCGTCGCTACCGGAGGGAATCCGCCTCGTGAGCAGGCTCGAAGCCGGTAACGCAGCCGTGATCGGAGACCCGACACATCTGCATCAGGTAGCGATGAATCTGTGCACCAACGCATTGCATGCGATGGCGCAAGATGGCGTGCTGACCGTGATTCTGGAGCGGGTCGAGCTGGTCGAGCCCCAGGCGCTATCGCGGGGCAGCCTCTCCCCAGGGCCCTACGCACGACTCACCGTCAGCGACACGGGAACGGGCATTCCGTCCGAGCTGCTCGAACGGATATTCGATCCGTTCTTCACGACCAAGAATGTCGGGGAGGGGACCGGTCTCGGACTCTCGCTCGTGCATGGAATCGTTACGGATCTCGGCGGGGTAATCGATGTCACCACGCAGGTCGCCGCAGGAACTGACTTCCGGATCTGGTTGCCGATCGTCGGCGCGGTTGCGAGGCCTTCTCCGGAGGCTGTTGGAGAGCTGCCGCGCGGCAACGGGGCCACCGTGATGATCGTGGATGACGAACGGGCGCTCGTGGCGCTTGCCGAAGAAATGCTGGCCGAGCTCGGCTACGAGCCCGTGGGCTTCGACTCCAGCAGTGCGGCACTGCGGGCGTTTCGGGTCGAGCCGGAGCGCTTCGATCTGGTCCTCGCCGATGAAGCCATGCCGGAGCTCACCGGAACGGAGCTTGCGCGCGCCATCCGCGAAATTCGCAGCGACGTCCGGATTGTCTTGATGAGCGGGCACGGGGGCGCGCAGCTGGAGAAACGCGCCCTGGAGATCGGCGTGCGCGAAGTGTTGCACAAGCCGCTTCAAAAGCGGGACCTCGCCGAATCCATCGCGCAAGCGACAGCGTGAGGGAGCGAGCGTGAGGGCACATTTGCCGCTGTCTGTGTGAGGCGACGCTTTTTACGGGAACCCGCGCCCCCCGGGGACTCTTACATAGATGTGCGGACGATTTCCGCCGCATCGATCCTAAGGAGTTCCCTTCATGAAGCTGTCCCACACACTCATGGCCGCCGCCCTGCTCTCCAGCGCCGCATTCGCTCAAGACGCACCGCAAGGCCCGGCCACCACCCCCAATGCAAGCCCCAACACTGCCACCCAACCCCCGGCGGCTGCACCTGCCGGTCCCGCGGTGGACATCGGGGCAATCTTCGACAAGCTCGACACGAATCACGACGGAAAACTCAGCCCCGAGGAAGCTCAGGCACACCCCACGGTTGCCGCGCATTTCTCCAGCGCCGATTCGAACGGTGATGGCTTCGTCTCCAAGGACGAGTTCATGACCGCGTTCAAACCGCAACAGTAGCTTCGCACGCCCCCTCAGGCGGCGGAAATCTTCCGCAAGACCCGCTTCAGCCGGCAGGCGGCGGCGCGCTGCGCCGCCCCTCGCCATCCGGCCTGTTGACGGCAGCACTCAGAAACTGGATGAGCAGAGGGTCGCCCGCGTACGCGACGTTGAATCGCAGACAATCGCGGTAGCGAGCGGTTGGAGAGAACAGGGCACCGTTTGCCAGCAGAATTCCCTGGGACTGTGCGTCGAGTGCCAGGCGATCCGGGTCTACGTGACCTGGCACACGAGCCCACAGGAAAATGCCTTCGCCACTGGGGCTCTCCAGATTCAACCCCGCGGCCGCAATAAGGCGGGAGGAGGCGGCGCGCGCCTTGGCTATCCGGTCGCGCAGACGGACCAGATGACGCCGATATTTGCCGCCGTCCAGCACTTCACGGAGCACAGACTCGCACACGGCCGACCCTGAAAGCACTCCCAGCATCTTCGCCTCAATGAGAGGTCGCAGCAGCTCGAGGCGCGTCGCGATGAAGCCGATACGCAAGCCCGGTCCGAGCACCTTCGTGAAGCTTCCGACGTAGATCACCCGCTGCAACTCGTCGATCTGTGCCAGCGAGACCGTGTTGGGACTCGCCAGGTCCGAGTACACGTGGTCTTCGGTCACGAGAAAGTCGTGACGCTCCGCCACTTTCAGGATGCCGTGGCAGCGCGCGGCTGATGCACTCGTGCCCGTGGGATTGTGCAGGCTCGTCTGGGTGAAGAACATGCGTGGTCGATGGAGCTTTGCCACAGCCTCGAGAGCCTCGAGATCGGGGCCGTCGGATAACCGCGGAACGGGTATCACTCGCAGGCCCTTGGCTTTGAGTTGTGCCGGCAGCACGAAATACCCCGGATCCTCGACGAGCACCGCATCCCCCGCTGAGAGCATCGTCGAGGCGATCAGATCGAAAGCGTGCGTCGCTCCAAAAGTGACGATGAGATGCCCGGCGGCCACCGGAACACTCGCCAGACGCAGACCCTCGGCCAACAGCTCGCGCAACCCGGCATCTCCCTGCACGGAGGCGGACTCGACGGCCGCGCCGCTCTTGCCGATTCTGGACAGCGTCGACGGAGGAATCGCCTCAGCAAGCCAAGCCGCCGGCAGGAAGCCGGATCCCGCCGGCACGACGACATTTTCCTGCTCGAGAAGACTGCGCGCGAAGCCGAGAACCGGGTCGAGACTTGCCGACGGGCCCATTTCCACGCGCGCTGCCACGGCTTGACGCCGGACGCGTGCGACGAAATACCCGGAACCCGCCCGCGCCTGTACGAGGCCCTTTGCGCTGAGTCGCTGAAAGGCGTTCGTAACCGTGTATGGGCTGACGTTTGCGCGCCGTGCGAGCTGGCGCACGGAGGGTAAACGGAACCCCTCCGGCAGTCGGCCAGACTCGATCAACCGGCTGACTTCCTCGAACAACTGATCGCCCAGCGGTTTCCTGGAATTTCGTACGACCTGGAACACGTCAGCTCCTGACACCCATGATCGCCGTAATGAGGAGCAACACACCCATTGAAACGTTGAACGCCTGTCGATAGGCCGGACGCGTCAGCAGCTTGCGCATTCCGCTTCCGAACAATGCCCAGACACTCACACAGGGAAGGTTCACGAGTAGAAACAGCAGGCCGACGAGAACGGCGGCACCCGCCACCGATCCCTCGCGAGGGAAGAATACCGCAGCCGTCGTCATAGCCATCACCCACGCCTTCGGATTCACGGCCTGGAATCCCGCCGCCTCCAGCCAAGTCACCGGACGGGCCGCCGACGTCCCGGCGACGGTCTGCGCGCCTACCAGATGCCAGGCCATGTAGATCAGATAGAGCGAGCCTGCCCAGGCCATGAGGGTGTGCAGTGGCGGAAAACGCTCGAACAGCTCACCGAGTCCCAGGCACACCAGCACCGTCTGAAGCGCAGCGCCGCTCCCGATTCCCAGAATGTGAGGCACGGTTGCACGATATCCGAAGGTTGCTCCGGAGGCCGTCACCATGACATTGTTTGGACCCGGAGTGATGGACATGACACCCAGATAGGTCACGAGTCGGGTCACGTCGAGCATGGCGGTTCCTTTCGATTCCTGGAGCTCGACGATAGGGGTCATGGCGCCCGCCAGACAGACTCAACCGCAGCGCCCGGGCGCGAACTGTTCGGGTGCGCGCACCGATACAGTCCGTTTTCGGGCGGAGCGATAGCGTACAGGACGGAACGGCTCGGGAGCGTGTTGACGGGCGGCGCTCCTCAGGCGCGGGGGCCGTCAGCCGTCATTCGATTTCCTCGACGCTCATCAGGCTGGCACCGAAAACGTTCGAGCACTTCCGCGCGATTCCGAGATCCCGCTTGGGACCGGCGCTGCGACACTGATCCCTGCCCGCGGCTGCCGATAACACGGCGATCTGTCCGATGTGCCCGACGGCCTGGGCGGTGGCCTGGATCTTCTCGAATGGACCTGCCTCACTGACGTATTCGGCCGGCAACGCCAGTTTCGAGAAGTCCCGTGAAGTCTCCGTGACCATCACCATCAAGTGGTCCGTGCCGGTTGGACCCAGCGCCGTCACGCTCCACTCCTTGCGAGGCAGCCGCAGCTCCTGGTCCGCCTTGATCCCGTTCGCGCCATCGAGTTGGTTCGGAAACAACAGGTAGAAGCTGTCCGGCTGCGTTCCCTGATAAAACACATACACGAAGCCATCCCGTCGCGAGCGAATCGAGAAAGCGAGGTTGGTTCCGATTTTGAGCTTTGGCTGCTCGGCACTTGCCGCGACTGTCCACCGATCGTCGCGCTGGGCGTAGATATCATTCATCGCTGCAAGAGGATCTGCGGCCGCCGGTGCAGCGCCGACTGGCACGGCCGGCGCGGTGGCGGCCGGCGCGGTGGCGGCGGGCGGGGTGGTGACCGGCGCGGTGGTGACCGGCGAGGCGAGGGCCGGCGCGCCTGCAACCGAACCCGCGGACGGGGTCGCGGCTCCCGCACTGGGAGGCGCGCCCGCGCCTGGTGAAGTGTCGGCGAAGGCGGCGATGAGCGCTGTGTTGCCCGCCAGGGTCACGTGCTGACGCACGTCCTGCTTCTGAGCCTGGTCCAAGCGCGCCTGGACGCAATCGGCCAGCTCCTGCATCGAGACCGACCCGCTGCGATCGGAGTCCTTCGCCTCCCCCGCAAAGCAGACATCGAAGTTGTGCGTCAGAGCGCCGCCATCGAGCGTGTCCCAGGCGACTTCGTTGTTTCTTGCCGCAGCGAGGATGACCAGGTTGTTGTCCGTGGTGCCCAGATCGACCCCCCGCTCCTTCGAGAAGGTGCCGTCGTTCACGGCCTGTGAGCATTCAGGGCTGGAGGCTTCAGGACTGAATTTCGGCCGCGGGTTGCCGAACGGCGAGGCGAGCGCCCGCGAGGTGGCTGACTGAGCCACGCCTCCCGAGTGGCACGAATCGAGCATCACGATGGTCTTGTCTGTCTTGGCACTCAGCGGCTTGAGCATGTCCGAGAACTCGCGATTCGTCACCACATGCATATCCTGCATGACGAGACTCTCCGTGCATTGACCGGTCGCCTTGCTGAAGAATCGGGCGCCGTGCCCGGAAAAATACACATACAGCTTGTCCCCGGGCATGATCGACTGACTCATGCCGGCGAGGGCCCGCCTGAGTCCTTCGCGCGTCACCTGTTTCTCCGCGAGCTCAACGATATTCTCGGGAGGCACACCGAAGCGCTGTGCCATCTTGACGGCGGTCTCGCGGTCCAGAGACACGCCCGGCAGCGGGCTACGCTGGTATTCCGAGACGGTGATGAGCAGTGCGTGATTGGATGGAAGCTGACGCGCGTGATATCCGGCCGTCTGCGCCCGGGCCCCGCCGGGACTCACGAGCGACAAAATCACCGCCGCCGCACAGCTCGGCAACACCCGTCGGCCTGCGGATCGTCTGATGATCGCCATCGGCTCCCCTTCGTTCATCGTTTTGCCGGCTGGCCGTTGTCATGAGCCACAGAACGGCCCACCGCTGCCGGGATAGGTATTTACAGTGATCTGCTGCACGCCGATGGCCCCGGTGGCGCTCGCAAGACCGCTCGCCAGCGCAGCGGCTCGCGGGCTATCGGCGGAAAAGCGCTTTGCGCCGGTCAGCTCGTCGAAGAATCCCGGCAGCTTCTCGAACGCCAGCACCGCCACCTGATCCGATCCGAACGGTGGTGTCACCAGGATGCGCTCCTTCGGATCGGAGCCGGGAATCGCCCGCGGCGCGCCGCCGGCAACAACCTGGCGTTCCGCAGCACGCGTCGGGTAGAGCACTGTCAGGTTGCCCTCGCTATCCAGATCCAACAGCATCACATACGCAGGCTTCGCGAGGCGTACTTCGAAAACGAACGACTCGCATTGCACGTACGTGTCACCACGGCTCCCGGGATCCGTCTGTGCGCGCAGCCCCAGGGCCTCATTCCCCGACGGCAGTGCACGATTCAACCAAACCTGCGCAGCGATTCGCCTGATGAGGTTCGGATCGTCCGCGCTCGTACTCACGATCGGATCGCCGGCGGGACCTGACAGGTGGACTTGGCTGCCGCGCTGCTGCAGGCTGAGGTCCCCGCCGCGATCAACGATCATCACCCCGCTCAAGGCGGCAATCCGCGTGCGCAACGCAGTCGCGACTGCTTCCAGGCGGATTTTCACCGACCCGTCGCGCGACACCGGTAGATTTACGGGCGGCTGCAGCGGGATTCTCATGCCCAGAAAGGGATTGGACCCCACGTCCTGCGGGTCTTCGGCGATGGCTGGGAGCAGTTGCGGATGTTGGGCGAAATTGCGGTGTTCCAGAAAGTCGTTGAGCGCCAGCCTCGCCTGCACGTAGTTGAACGAACCGGGCAGGAGCTGTCCGGTCAGCAGCCGCACGAACGCATCGGTGAAGGCACCGTGATACTTGCCGTCCAGGGTGGGCGCCAGTTCCAGGGCCTGGGGCGAGGAGATGTCGGCGCCCGTCTCGCTGTCGCTCGCTCCCGAGAGCAACAACACATGATGGTATGGATAGGGCGGCGGCGGCGGGCGCACGCTCGGCGGGGTGTTGGTGCGAGCGACTCCCAGGTCACGTGTGAGCAAGGGCAGGTAGCGGGAGCGGCTATGTTTCTGGCCGTACTCACGCACCACCTGTCCGGAGTAACAACTGTCCGAGACCACGATGACCCAGCGTCCGCTTTCATCGAGATGCTTCAGCCGCGGCACCAGGTCTCGTCTGCCAACGATCAGCGTGCGTTGCGCCGAAGCGAGGGTGCTGAGATCCAGGTCGTATGGCACCCAGGCGCCGGTCGCATACGGCAGATCGAAACTGTTGTTCTGCGCGCTGGCGCTCGTGCCGTGCCCGCTGAAATAGATCAACACGTTATCGCCCGGCGCACTCCGTCGTTCGAGCGCCGAGATTTCCGCGAGAATCCGTTCGTGAGTGGCCTCCTGATCCTGCAGCGCCACCACATCGGCCGGCTGGAATCCCCACCGCTGGGTCAGGGCCTGGCGCACGGAATCGATGTCCGGAGCGGTTCCCAGCAGTTGCTGCGACTTCATCCGCGGGTCACTCAGCTGCCCGACGGCCACGAGGAGAGCCACATTCCGCGCGATCGCGCTGTTGCAAATGAGCGCACATAGCAGCACTGCCGAGGCAGCGCGCAGCGAGCGATGGCGGCGGTTCGCGATTCCGCCGTCATCCATCAACGAGAGGTCCCCACGCTGCCGCCATATAAGGATGCTCCGCACGGTGCCCGCTATTGAGTGCAATGCCGGTCTTGGGGGCTCCGTCCGCGCTTTGACGCGGCGGCTGCCCGTAGCCGTTTCACGATCATTGTACACCGGCTCGTCTTTAGGACCTGCGCACCGACGGAACTTGGGGTAGAGTAGAAACGGCAGTGCATAGAAGAAGCTAGACGCTCGGAAAAATGCCTTTTCACCTCTGCATCCCATGTCGCCTGCGACGGGTCACATCTCACTGAAAAGCGAAGGCAGGGTTCGGCGCGCAGCCCTCGTGCTCGCGCTGCTCATACCGGCTACGGCACTCGCCCAGTCGGCGGACCTGCTGCGCGCGTACCAGAGTTTTGAAAGCGCGATGGCGGCCAACCGAGTGCAGGAGGCGCTCGAGCGGGGCAACCGTGCAGTGCAGCTCACCGAGGCCGAAGGCGACCGTGAAAGTCTCATCGGGCTGCTGCGCAGCCTCGGGGATTTCTCGGCCCAGTCCGGCCAGGACGAGCGGGCGGCTCAGTATTACGGGCGCGCCCTGGCGCTGCAGGAAGCCGCGCTGGGAGCGAACCACCCGGATCTGGTTTCAATTCTGACGGCAATGGCGGATTTGCGCCTCGAGGAGCAGCGCTACACGGACGCCGAGGCGCTGGAACAGCGCATCCTGGACATCGAGCGAGGCGCCTACGGCGAACGGCATGAGAACGTGCTGGCGACCTTAAGTAGGCTGCGGGATATCTACCGTGCCACGGGGAACGCGCCAGCCGTCGCACGCACCGAAGCGCAGATCCAGAAGCTCGGAGCCCCCGATCGGGGTTTGTCCGGCGGGCTGATCGGGGGCTTCTCGTCATCGAATCGTCGATATGCTCAGCAGCAGGGCTTCGCGACCGTGCGCGTTTTCTACGGCACCAACCGCGCCCCCTCCGGCGAGTTGAAGCCGGCGCTGTACTACGGGAAGGCACGCGGCGACCTGCAATACGGCTACCTGGATGTCACGATCCCGCACCTCCACAAGGAAGCGGATCTGGAAACGCAGCCCCGTTGGGCGGAATACGTGTTGAATGTGTCCGAGGCACGCAGCCGCTACGTATTGCTCGACAAGGTCGTGCCGCTGGCGCAAGCCAGCTTCGTGCGCGCACTGCAACAGCAGATCAAGGAGGCCCGCTCCAAGGACCTGTTCATCTTCGTGCACGGCTTCAACAACACGTTCGACGACGCTGCCAGGCGCGCCGCGCAGTTGGCCTATGACCTGGATTTCGACGGAACCCCGGTGCTGTACAGCTGGCCGTCGCAGGGCAGCGCGACCGCTTATGCCGTAGATGAGGCCGCAGTTCAGATCAGCGGACTGAAAATGTCCGAATTCCTCGAAAGTGTGCTCGCCTACTCCGGAGCCGAGCGGGTTCACGTGCTTGCCCACAGCATGGGCAATCGGGCGCTGATCGAGGCGCTGCAGACCTACCTCGGAAAGCGGGCGCCGCAGGATCGACAGCACATCTTCGGCCAGATCGTCTTCACCGCACCTGATGTCGATCGGGACTATTTCACGGCAGCGATCGAGCCGTTGCGCAGCGCCGCGGACCGGATCACCCTGTACGCCTCAGACAACGACTACGCGTTGCGCAGCTCCCAGTTCTTTCACGGGGCGCCGCGAGCCGGAACGGCCGGGAGTGTCATCGTCAGACTCGCCGGCCTCGACACCATCGACATGTCCGCCGTGCCGGCCGATGCGCTCGGCCATACATATTTCGCTGCGAACGCGGGCGCCATCTTCGATGTCTTTCGCCTCCTGTGGCGCGGTGACCCACCGCCGCAGCGCTGCGGAATGAGCACCCGCAGGAGCAGCGGACCGCTGGCCGTGTGGGTCTTTAATGCCGATGCCTGCAAGGGCGATGACCTGCTCGAGGCCGGGGTGCTCCTGAAGCGCTTCGGGGACCTGGCGCGCCAGCGCGTCATCGCCAACATCGCGACCTTGACCGATCCATCGCAGAAGCAACAGTGGTCTCTTATTCTGAAGCGGCTCGACGGCCTCCTGACCCCCGTCGGTGCCCCGGCAGCCGGGATCGTCAAATGAATGCAACGCGCGTAGTCACGTTGGCCTTGAGCCTGTCGTGTCTGCAGGTACCCGCAGCGCTCGGTGCGCCGGACGACGTGGAAGTTCATGCGTACGTCAACGACGCGTGCATCGTCGCCGACGAACCGTTCTTCGTTCCAGCGGCCCCCGGACAGGACAACGCCAAATTCCTGCCGTTGCTCGGCATCGTCATTGGCAGGCTGGCCGAGGTGTTCATCAACCACGAGCTACAGGCATCGGCGAACCGCATCAAATCCCACGCCGCACGCAAGGACACGCACTACGCGATGACCCGCCAGATGAATCTGTACCGGGCCGATCTGCAGCCGGAACCGGCAGTCCACCTCAACGCCGCACTCGGCTGCATGACGGTCGTTGCCGCCACTTTTCAACCCGAGTCCACCCGCTGCACGGCGGCCTACGTGCCGAAGGTGCTGGCGCCCGAAACGAGGAATCTGCCCCAGAGCCAGTGGATGACTTCCAGATCCGACGACTCGATCGAAAATCAGTTGCGGCGCGCCAATGTTTGCGTAAATGGCAAGGCGCGCGCGGTATATGAGGCGCGTTTCGAGTTCTCCGACGACGGCACCGCGTACCGCCTGAAAGACGCGGGCTATCGAATAGACTCGCTTCTCACGACCCGGGACAAGGGCGCCGTGCGCAACTCGCTGTACACGCTGAAGATCTCCAACCCCGGCGCGACGGAACAACAGGAGGTGCTGTCGAGCGCGTGGGTCATGCTGGGTAGCGTGACCGCGGGCGCGCGCTCGAGCGGTTCCGGAGGCGAATCGGCGCCGTGGTTGCGAGTGCCACCCTTGTCCATAGAGGCGCGACGTGCCTACGAGGAAAAGACCAAGACCCAGCAGGAGGTCATGGGCGAGATCGAGGCGCTCAAGCGCGCGATGACGCGCAACCAGCGCATGTTGGCCGGCCTGGATCAACGCATTGCCGCAGCCAGCGGCGACGTTGCGGACGGCTTGAAACAGGAACGTACGCGGGTGGCCGTGCAGTACCAGGCGCAGACCGTTGAGCTGGAAGCACGCAAGGCCGAGTACCAGGACCTTCCCCAGGCGCCCCTGGAGTTCATGCCGGTCACCATCGAAGTGGCGGTGACGGAAACCGAGTCGGAAAAGAAGGCGCAACTCGCCCTCGCCGACCTCATCGGCGGCAATGCCGGCATGGTCGGATCGGCGGTCGGCAATGCCGCCACGGGGCTCGTTTCACGGTCCGTCAAACCGTCCGACATCATCACGGAACCCGACTCGCCGACCGGCGCTGCGGCGACCGACACTGCGGTGGCCAGCGCTGGGGTGGCCAGCGCTGCGGTGGCCAACGGTTCGGCGGGAAGCGCGCCGGCGCGCAAAGTGACGACCGGTAACCCCCGGACGGGGGATACCGCGGAGTTGGATCGCACGCGAGCCCGTTATTTCGACGCTTTGGCCGAGGTCCGCACATCCCCCCCGAGCGAGGTCAGCGAGGAATCCAAGCGCAACCTGGTGGCCGCAAGGGAGCAGTACAACGCGATCAGACGTACACTCGGACTGGAGCAAGTCAAATAACCTCCTTGCCAAAACTCATCCGCGCCGTTGTGGCGTTATGCGTGCCGATGCTCGCCTATGGCGCAGATCCAGGGCCGCAGGACGCCTCGAATGCCGTCATGTCCCGCCAACAGATCGAGCAGGCGCTGCACCCGCCGAGGACGCGCAGCTTCACGCCGCGGGGTCTCACGCGGCGGGACGAGGCCGAGCAGTCCGTCAGTCTGAACATTCAGTTCGAGCACAACTCCAGTGCGCTCAAGCCGCAAGCCTCCGCACAGCTCAGGCAGCTGGAGCTCGCGCTCGCCTCCTCATCCCTGGGCAAGGATCGATTCGTGGTCGCCGGTCACACCGACGCCAAAGGAAGCGCGCAATACAACAAGCAATTGTCGCTGCGGCGTGCCCAAGCGGTGAAACGCTTCCTGGTCTCTCAGGGCGTGGATGCGAAACGACTGGAGACGATCGGCTACGGATCCGAGCAGTTGCTGGCGCCGGATCGGCCTGAGGATCCCCGTAACCGGCGGGTGGAAATTCGAGATCTCGGTGCTTCGTCCAGATAGCCACGTTCCGGCGGCACTGCCCCCCGCCGCCGTCAATGACCCGGCTGACGCCCAGGCGCAGGAGGCGCAGGCCGATGCGGCCTCGTTCCAGGCCACGTTGCTCGAGGCCGCGGCGCGCCCGTATCGACAGGCCGGCCGCTTTGCCTATTACTTTGGACGGGGCAAGCTGCGCAGCGACCCTGTTTTCCACTCGATCCTCGCACTCGGTCTGCTGTCGGGGCGCAAGCGCATCCTGGACCTCGGTTGCGGACAGGGACTGCTGGCGTCCTGGTTGCAGGCGGCGGCGCGCTGCGATGACGCCGGTACTTGGCCGAGAGCCTGGCCGCCGGCACCGCGACCCCAGTCGCTCCGGGGCATCGAGATGATGGCCCGCGACGTCGCGCGCGCGCAGGTGGCGCTCAGGCCGCCCTGTGAAGTCATCCAAGCCGACATTCGCAAAGCCTCCTTCGGGGCTGTCGATGCGGTGGTGATCCTTGATGTCCTGCACTACATGGCGGTCCCGCTGCAATGCGACGTGCTGCGGCGGGTGCGCGAGGCGCTACCCCGCGGCGGGTTGTTGCTGCTTCGCGTCGGAAATGCGGCGAGCGGCCTGCGATTTCGCATCACGCAGTGGACCGACACGATGATCATGCTGGCGCGTGGACACGGACTTGTGAGAACACACTGCCGCAGCGTCGCGCAATGGCGCGAACTGCTCGAGGGGTGCGGCTTTGACAGCCGGGCGGTGCCGATGAGCCAGGGCACCCCCTTTGCCAACGTTCTGCTGATCGCACACGCCCGCTGAGCGCCGGCGAGATGCGCTGCCTACTTCCCCGGCTTGTACACCATGACGCTCGTGACACTGTCCTCGCCAGTGACTGATTCCAGGCGACCGTCCGGCCGGAAATTCAGGTCGTATTCCCCATGGGTGGAGCGCCAGATTTTCCAGACGGGTGCGTCCAGCGAAATATTTTCACTGGTCAGCGGATAGCCGATCGCGGCGATCACCTGTTCCCGAGTCATGCCGATCATGACCTTCCCCTGCCGGATCGCGTCCTGGACGCCGCGCGGGAAGGTCGCGATGCGGGCACGAGGATCGTCGGCGACGACGATCTTGTCGACCCACACTTCCAGGGACTCCTGGTCACGCCCGTAGTCATGGCCCAGGCGCATGGGCTTGCCGTCGATGTTGACATAGGCGCGATGTCGACCGTAGCTGAGCACCTCGACGGGCGTTCCCACCGGGATCATCGGCAGCTCCGCATAGTTTCCGTCGTTGATCCAGTCCTTGCTGTAGTGGAGGTTGCAGCAGGCGAAGCCCTTGCGGGGCAGCGCCGCCCCCGGAGTGCCGGGCTTCGCCGGTGGTGGCTTCGCCAATCCGACGGAGACCATGACGTCGCGCAGGATGCCGGCCTCCGAAGCGACCGGGGCGAGAGCCAGGGCGATGCCGAGCGCCAATGAGCAGGCGGCGGCGAGCGCGGCGATCCGCAATCCATGGTTGCGGTCATTCATTTTTTTATCTCCCGCGAAGCGATGAAAAGCCCTTTCCGAAGAAACTTGGCTCCCGCGGCGCGAAGGCGGCTTCCAAAGCGGCTGCGAGGAGCGATAATGCCACCAAGGGCAGCCGCTTCGCCAGCCTCTTTGCGGGATGCGCCCCTCGAGGCTCTACACAAGAATCGTACGACACGATCGTGCTCATCATCCGTTTAACATTGTTGGCTATTGCGCTTCTTGCGGCAACGCTCGCACGGGCTGCGGAGAACCGCATCGCGCTCGTGATCGGCAACAGCGCCTACGAGAGCGGGCCGCTCCCCAACCCCGCCAACGATGCGAAGTTGATCGGCGAAGCGCTGACCGGTCTCGGATTCGATGTCATCGCGCGTCGCAACGCCGATCAGACCGCCATGAAGCGGGCCATCCAGGAATTCGGCGCGCGTCTGGAGAAGGCCGGGCCGGACTCGGTCGGCCTTTTCTATTACGCCGGTCACGGCGTGCAGCTGAATGGTCACAACTATCTGATCCCGACCACCGCGCGCATCGAGCGCGAAGGGGACGTGGAGATCGAAGCTGTCAGCGCCGACTGGGTGATCGAGCAAATGCGCTACGCGCGCAATCGCCTCAACATCGTGATCCTCGACGCATGCCGCAACAATCCTTTCACGCGCAGCATGCGCGGAGTCGATCACGGATTGGCGACGATGGATGCGCCCGCGGGAATTTTGATCGCCTACTCAACTGCCCCAGGCGAAGTGGCGGCAGACGGCAACGGAGTGAACAGTCCGTACACCCAGGCTCTGACGAAGGCCATGCGCCAGGAGCACGAGCCGGTGGAGCAGATATTCAAACACGTGCGCGTCGGCGTCATGAGCGCCACTGCCGGCAAGCAGGTGCCATGGGAGTCCTCCTCGCTCACCGGGGACTTCTATTTCACGAAGCCGAACAGGATTGCTCCGGAGACTGCCGGCGCACTGGCTTCCGGCCCAGTGCCCACACGCACTCAGCCGCAGACGGGTGCGCCACCCGCAGCGCCCGTGGAGGCCCAATCTGGCTCCGGCGGACTGGGTAGCTGGATAGCGGGCATTTTCTCGAGCAAGCCGGCACCTCCGACGACGAACGATGCCGCGGGAAATTCGGCGAACACAACTTCAGTGCCGCCGACCGTCGCGGCAAGGCCTGCGTCATCGGGCCGAGTTGCGCTCGCGCAGGATGCGCTGGGTCCGCCCATTCCGGGATCACGCGCCCTGCCCTTGCTGAAGTCGCTGGGTATTCAGATCAGCGAGATCGACACGGGGCACAGTTATCCGCAGGCGGCGATTCGGTCGCTCATCGAGCGCACTCCGCGCCGCGTGACACTCGGTAGCACGCCCGAGCAGATACGGGCGGCGTTCGCGCTGTGCCAGCAATATTCATCCGATTGTCAGCTCAGCTGGTACGGCGACGAAGGGCTCAGGAACGTCACCCTCCAGCCGTTTGCGCTCGACGCCGCGCCGGTCAGTGTGCGGGCGTTCCGTGAGTTTGCCGATTCCAACCGGTACAAGACCCAGGCCGAGAAGGTCGGATACGCCTACGCCGTCGTGGGAGGTAGTCTAAAACCCGTGACGGGCGGAAACTGGCGCAACGCAATCAAGAAGCACCTGGTCGAGGACGAATCTCCCGTCGTGGGAGTCAGCTTCAATGACGCCACGGCTTACTGTCAGTCCAGAGGATCGCGACTTCCATCCGAGGACGAGTGGGAATACGTCGCGCGCGGACCCCAACGCCACGTCTTTCCCTGGGGCGACGACGCTGCGCCCGTCGCGCGGGCCTTGAGCATCCCACCGCACACTACGGATGGGCCCGCGGAAGGCATCGGCGGGACGTACAAGGGCTTGTCAGGGATCGTCTGGCAGTGGGTCGACACCGTGGTTGACGGACGAAAAGTGCTGAAGGGGGGGTCGTGGCTCGAGCCGAATCCCGCCAACAAGCGCGCGGCCACCCGCCGTTATGAGCTGCCGAGCCGAGCCGATGAGGACAGCGGCTTTCGATGCGCGAAGCCGGCGCCTGCGTGGCCGGACGCGAGTCTGTGGATGTCGCAGCTTCGGTAACGTCGCGCGACCGCTACGCGGACTCCATCCCGTGCCGCCGTTTGCTGGCAGAGGCTGCTGGAGAACCCAGGTAATCCAACAACGCTCGGGCGGCCTCGGGTCGATTACAGGCAGCCGAGATGCCGCCGGAAAAAATCGTGATGGACTGAATCGCTGGCGGCAGCGGTCCGACGACCTCGATGCCCGGCAGGCTCATGAGCTCACTCAACTGCTGGAATCCCAGCTCAGCTGCGCCGCGCGCGACCAGCGAACCCACGGGCACGCCGGGTGGGGGTACGACGATGCGGCTGCGAATCTGCCCCAGGACGCCCCACCGCTCGAACATTTTCTCCAGGTAAACGCCGCTCGGACCCGTCGAATAACTCAGGGATTTCGCACCGAGCACCGCGCGCCTGACGGCCTCTTCGGATGAGATATCAGGCTTCGGGGCGCCCGTGCGTACGGCTATCGCCACTCCCGACTTGACGAGATCCACGCGACTGCCGGCCAGAAGCTTGCCGTCCGCGATCAGCTTGTCTGTCGCAGTGTTCGCCAGGACCACGACATCCACCGCCTCGCCCGCCTGCACGCGTCGCGTGACATCGACTCCGCCGGCGGCCTCGGTAGTCACCGGCTGCGAGGTCACCTGCTGATACTGGGACACCAGCTCGGCCAGGAGCTCCCGGGTGGCCATCGAGGAGATCAATTTCAGGGGGGTGGCGGGCATGACGCGTTCGCTTCGTTCGTCGATCGCACCGTCACTCTACACTGGGCGATTGCAGAATTGTCCTGGATGAAGTCAGAATGCTCCGCTGACTTTCGTTCGTCGATGCGTCGAAAGGGTTCGGCACAACCGATGTAAGGGGGCGTTGTGGGTGGATTCGGTCTTCAGCGGGGCGCGTACCTGCTCCTGTTTGGATGCGTCTGCGCAGGCGCCCAGCTCGCGTCTGCCCATCATTCGCTTGCCGGTGAATTCGATACCCGCAAGACCCTGGTGCTGACCGGTGTGGTCTCCAGGGTCGAGTGGGTCAATCCCCACATCTACGTCTACCTGGATGTGACGGGTGCCAATGGCAAGGTCGCAACCTGGCACCTGGAGTGCGTGCCGGTCGCCATGGCGCGCAAGGCCGGCGTGAGCATGAAGATGCTGATGGCGGACGGCGAACGTGTGACCGTCGATGCTTTTCCGGCGCGGGACGGAACGGCGCAGCTCGGCTTCCTTGCGAAAATCACCTATGCGGATGGGCACCACTTCCAGTTTGCCGCGGACAATGCGACCGCTGCGAAGTAACGACGGGGAACGACTATGAGTCTTCGTGATGTGCGCAGTTCCGGCAGGCTGCCGGTCGCTGCGTGGCTCAGTTTGATCTGCCTCCTCATGAGCGCCACCACGAGGGCCGCGGATGCGCCGGCACCCGCCACTCCGGCCCGACCGGTGCCGCATCTGCCGGACGGTCACCCGGATCTGAACGGCACGTGGGACAACGGCTCGGGAATCGATTTCGTTCACCCGGAGAAGTCCGCGAACGGCTCCGTCTGCATCGCTGGGTGCGGGAGCGGGGCAGCCGCTCCCCCATCCCCGCCGGCGGCGCCGCGACCCGCGGCGGCGCCGAATACGCCTAAATACAAACCCGAATTCCTGTCGAAGGTGCATGACCTGGACAAGCGGCAGGTGCAGATGGATCCGGTCCTGCGCTGCAAGTCTCCCGGCCTGCCGCGCATCGGGCCGCCGGACAAGATCGTACAGACCGCAGGCCAAGTCGTGTTTCTGTATGACGATGTGTCGGGTGCATTCTTTCGGATCATCCCGACCGACGGGCGTCCGCATCGCACGGACGTGGATGACAGTTATCTGGGCGACTCGGTCGGCCACTGGGAAGGGGACACGCTGGTCATCGATGCCCAGCAGTTCAACGATGACAGCTGGCTTACGGACAACGGTGCCTTTCACAGCGGCGCGCTGCACGTGACCGAGAGGTTGCATCGTGTCGGCGACGTGATCGAATACGACGTCGTCGCAGAAGATCCTAAAGTATTGCTCGAGCCCTGGAAGCCCCGGTCGCGTATGTTGAAGCTTACGAACGTCGAGCTCGCCGAACCGGCGCCGTGCGCCGATCAGGACCTGAAGCACCTGGTCGACGATTCGCACCACACGAATCCGCGCTGACCCGCCTTCGAATCAGACCTCCAGGCCGATCGAGCGCATCAGCTCGACCGCGTTGCTCTTCGTCACCACACCGGCACGCAGTTTGAAATCAAACTTCATCCGACCGTTCTCCAGCTCGTCCTGGAAGTGCACATTGAGCAGCGCCCCGTCGACCCCGGAGATATCCGTGAGCGCCAGATCGTGGGTGCTGATCAGACCGATCGCCCCGCGCGCGACGAACGCGCGAACGATGCCTTCGGCACCCGTTCGGCGATCCCGTGAGTTTGTCCCCTGCAACAGCTCGTCCAGCAGAAACAGCAGCGGTCGAGCGCCACGTGTCAGATCGAGGAGCTGGCGCAAGCGTATGATCTCTGCGTAGAAGCGCGAGCTGCCTTCGTGCAGCGAATCGTTGATGCGGATACTGGCTCCAGTCTGCAGCGGCGTAAGCTGCAGTCGTTGAGCTCGCACGGGTGCACCTGCCATCGCAAGTACGGTGTTGATCCCGACGGTACGAAGCAACGTACTTTTCCCGGACATGTTTGACCCACTGACGAGCAACACTCGACGCTCTCCCGTGATCGCTACGTCGTTCCGCACGCACCTCTCCGCGGGAATCAACGGATGACCCAGTCCCATACCCTGAAAGGCCGCCGGACCCTCGACAAACTCCGGAAACGGATCGCTCGGATGTTCGTAACTGTAGGCCCCCAGGCACAGCAGCGCCTCGATCTCCCCAGTCACATCCAGCCAGGCACGAACGACCTGGCCATGCAGCCGACGCCAGCGCTCTGCCGCGACCGCGACGTGCAGGGTGTACATAAGAGGTACGGTCAGGACCGCGACGATCTGATTGCGCCGCGACCCTGAGAAATTCGCGATGGTCGCCAGGCGTCCGATGGTTCGCGAAGCCGTCGCCGTATGGGACGACAGCCTGTGGATCAGAGTCTGCAACGCCGGAGCGACCCATCGCTCGCTTTCGATCCGGGTCAGCAGCGCTGCGAGCAGCTTGAGGTCATCGAAGGCATTCTCCGTTCCGCGCAGAGCCTGGTCGATCCGCTTTCCAACTCCGTACAGCACCGCGGCTTCGATCAGCAGAATGATGAAGAACGGGGATTGCAGGCCGGTCACACTCCAGAGGATGGCGGTTGCAACGGCCAGAACCGGCAGCACGACGCCCACCCAGCGAATCCAGGCCTGCCCGAGCTGATTCGGTGCTTCGGACCACCCGAGGAGCGCGTCCGGATGCACTCCGGCGTCTAGATTGTCACCCAGGACGGCCAACTCCTCGCGAAGATCCAGCCGATCCTTCAGATCGACGACGCTCGCCTGCCGCTCCCCGATCACCTCGAGCGTGGCGGGCGTCAAGAGCCACTGCGCGAGTCGCTCCTCGCCCATTCGTGTGCGCGCCCCGCAGAGAAGCTCGAACAGACCTCCGTGGCCGAACAGGTCGAGATCGGCAGCGTAGACGTGGTGCGGGTCGGTGAAGCGCATCCCCTGCGTTCCGGTGCCCGCCCACCGATCATCGATGCGGGTGAGTCCGGCCTGATAGAAGGCCACCGCCCGCTCGGCCCGCACCCGGGCGCTGCGCACCTTGAAGTGGTACAGCACCAGGGCGGCGAATGCGGCAACCGGAATCCCCAGCCAATAAACCGCGAACGCGTGCCCTTGCAGCGACCACCAGGCCGCAACGATCGTCGCACCGGCGAGCAATAGCCGCGCACCCCCGACACGTGTGTGCAGTCTTTGAGATTCGGCGGCCTGGGCTTCCCGACGGCGCAGGCGCTGAGCATATTCATCGGCGGGAACGGACATCGGTGATTCCAATATACGCCAAGGCGGGAACGGCCGCAGTGCACCGTCTCGGCGGCACATTCGACAAATCGAGGCGTTCCACACCGGCAACCCATAGAACCGCGACGACCAAGGCGGGAGCTAACAACGCACGAGAGACGCATTGGCGCGTGTCGGTCTTCGTAAACGTAATGCCCCTCGGGAGGTGTCGAGGTATGTTTCCAACTCGCCGTCGATGGAGCTTCGTGGAACGAGTTCCCAAGCCGTTCATGTTGCTTTGGCCCCTGGCTCTCGCCGCGTGCGGTGGCGGCTACGGCGGCGGCGGGATGACGATGCCGTTGATGCCGACCGTGATGGTGTCGGTACAGCCGACGACCATCACCGCCGGCCAGGCGGTGACGCTGACGTGGTCGACCATGAATGCGAGCACCTGCACCGCCAGCGGTGCGTGGTCGGGATCTGAATCCGCGAGCGGCACGCAAACGATCACGCCCACCACCAATGGAAGCAACACGTTCACATTGACTTGCGTGGCGCCCAGCGGGAACGCCTACATGGGAGGCGGCGGTGGCAGCGCCGCGAGTTCCGCAACGGCGACGGTCAATCCTGCGAGCACCTTTTCGTTCACGAATCTCGTGGCGGACACTCCCGGGACGTCCGCCAAGACGACGGATGCCAACCTGGTCAATGCCTGGGGAATCGTCTTCGGTCCGGGCGCTCCGGTGTGGGTTGCGAACAATCATACCGAGACTTCGACCCTGTATGACGGGAATGGCAAGGCGCAGCCTGCAGCCACTCCTCTGATCGTGAACCTGCCTGCCAGTGCGACCGCCACTACGTTCGATCCCACCGGCATCGTCTTCAACGGCACGGCCGACTTCGTGGTGAGCAAGGCGCCCAAATCGGCCGCCGCGCGCTTTATCTTCTCGGGCGAAGGCGGAATGATCGCGGGCTGGTCGCCCACCGTGGACATCGGCAATGCGATCGCGATGTACACGGACGCTGCGGGGGCGGTGTACAAAGGCCTGGCGATCGCCAACAACGGCACCGCCAATTTCCTCTACGCCACCGATTTCCACAACAACAAGGTTGACGTGTTCGACGCGACCTTCGCCAGACAGACACCGTCAGCGACCAGCTTCACCTTCGTGGATCCGACCCTCCCCGCCGGCTATGCCCCGTTCGGCATCCAGGCAATCAAGAACGGCACGGGTGGTGCGGTCCAGCTGTACGTGGCCTATGCCGTCCAGGCGATGCCCGACAAACACGACAACACCGACGGAGCCGGCCTGGGGTTGGTGGATATATTCGACGCCAATGGCGCTTTCGTGAAACACCTCGTACCGGTCGGCGGCGCGCTGAATGCGCCGTGGGGCATCGCACTCGCCCCCGCCGATTTCGGAACACTCAGCAACATGCTCCTGGTGGGCAACTTCGGCGACGGCAAGATCAACGGCTACGACCCCGCTTCTGGCGTCTTCATGGGAGCCGTGACAGATGCCACAGGAACGGCCTTCGCGGTGCCGGGGCTCTGGGGCATCGCTTTCGGCAATGATGCCGCCAACCAGCCGCACAACACCTTGTTCTTTGCGGCCGGCACGAACGCTGAGGCGAACGGAGTGTACGGTCGCATCGACCTGGGTGCCGCGCCCGTGCTGAATGCCCCACCCGTGGTCGTGTTGACGGTCCCCGCAGGTAACCTGACCGGCGCGGTCGCGCTCTCGGCGACCGTCCAGGACTCGCTCGCCGTCACGAAGGTTCAATTCTTCGCCAATTCCAACACACTCATCGGAACCGCCACCGCAACGCCCTTCACGGTGCAGTGGGACACGACCACCATCGCGAATGGCGCCGTCTCACTCACCGCAGTCGCAACGGACAACGACGGCAATGTCGGGATGTCAACGGCCGTGATGTCGAGCGTGGCGAACTGAAGAAGCGCGGAACCAGGCCCTGAAGTCCGCCCGGCACGAAACATGCCGGGCGGAAGTCATAGCCGCAGGGCGCGCCGTGTCCCGGGGGAGCGCGACCTCACTTGAACTGCAGATGCTGGCTGAAAAACGGCAGCACCTGGGTCTCGAGGCGCTCCCCGATGGCGCTGACGTGATCGCCCGGGTAGATCGCAAAGACGTGCGGCACCTCGAATCCCGTCAACATCTCGTCCAGCGTTCTGACGGTGTTCGCGATTCCCACGTCACGATCCCCGGCATCGAAGGCCAGTGCGTCGTAGGTCTTCAGGTTCGGAATGGATTGATCGACCATCGCCAGGGGCGCGTTGGCCGCCCATTCGGCAATGACCTGCGGAACGGCCTTTCCGTCCGCCACTGGCAGGTCGAAGTACTGGGGTGGATGGCGAGGATTCGGCGACCAGGCCGCCGCCGAGGCGAGCATCGCCTTGGTGCCGAAGTCCGCGGCGGCCAGCTCCTGCGCCGAGGTCACGTGTGCAGCGCGCTCGACCGCCGCGGCGTTCGGCTCGAGACTGGCGCTCAGACAGCACGGACTCATCGCATACAGGCTGGAGAACACGCCCGGATATTTCATTCCAAGCCGCAGCGTTCCGTAGCCGCCCATCGAGTGTCCCGCGAGGCCACGGCTTTCCCGGCGCGGCAGCGTCCGGTAATGCTCGTCGACGTAACTCACCAGGTCCTGCGTGATGAAGCGCTCCCAGTTTCCCGTGACGACCGAATTCGAATACATGCTGCCCTGGTACTTCGTGAAGGCATCCGGCATCACGATGATCAGTTCACGCGCGCCCTTGGCATAGGCTTTGTCGACCGCGCTCTGGACGTTCACGAAGTGCTTGCCGCTCAGCCCGAACCAGTGGCTGTCGGAATCCGTGAAGCCGTGCAGCAGATAGAGGACCGGATAGTGCCGCCCTGGCGAGCTCGGATAGCTCGGCGGCAGGTAGACAGAAACCATCCGGTCCGGCGAGTCACCTTCCAGGTTCCCCGCCAGCGAAACGCCGTGGACCGTGACGCGCTCATATTTTCCGGCGCTGGCGGGAGGCTCCGACGGCGGCTGCGACGACGGCGGCTGCGACGACGGAGTCTGCGACGACGGCGGCTGCGAATGCGCCGGGTGGAGGAACAGTTGGGCCGCGCTCAGCGCGAGCAGCAGGGTCGTCACCAGAGGATTTTTCATGGGCATCCTTCAGCGCCTCTTCAGGATCGCCCGGGCCGGCGCCGCCTCGTGACCCATCACCCTGGAGGGGAGCAGTATCAGATCGTAGGTGCCGGCCTGCACATCGCGCAGATCCAGACCTTCGATGACCGGGATATTCCTGCCGAGCAGGATGAGGTGCGTCCTGGGCTCGGGGGCACCAAACTTCTCGATGGAAATATAGTCGATTCCGACGAGCTCGACGCCCGCATCCGCCAGTAGCTGCGCCGCATCGGGAGC